>MCHG01000060.1_pt1 | contig 84871 bp, 90 predicted proteins | sample 787351 | NCBI WGS metagenome assembly MCHG01 (sample SAMN05430296, study PRJNA330682) | permafrost metagenome | biome: Cold desert; feature: permafrost; material: soil; isolation source: enrichment culture inoculated with soil incubated with H2/CO2 at 20 degrees... ... | reverse complement strand
CTTGGGCGCAGGCGGCGTCGGACGCGGCGCAGGCGGCGGCGGCGTCGGCTTGGGCTCCGGCGGAACCGGCTCGGGCGGCGTCTCGACCGGGGCGGTGGCGCCGTCCTCGGGCGAGGGCTCGGGCTGCGGATTGTCGGCGGGGGCGGCGGCGATCTCGATGTCCGAGACGATCGACACCGGCACCGAGTTCACCAGCGGCTTGGGCTCATCCACCTTGGACGACCACGACACGAGCGCGAGCGCCACCACCCCGGCGTGCAGCGCGAGCGATCCGACAATGGCGGGACTGGGTCGACGCAAAGCCGTCAGCCCTCCGCCGTCTCGTCAGCCGCCGTGTCGGTGATCAGGTTCAGCTTGGTGAAGCCCGAAGCCGACAGGCGCGCCATCACGCGGGCCACGGCCTGATAGGGCGCCCGGCCGTCGGCGCGAATGAAGACGGCCTTGTCGCGCGCCTTCTCGCCGCCCTCTTCGGCCACGCGGATCGCCAGCTGCTCCCAGCGGACTTCACTCTCGCCGATGAAGATGGCGCCGTTCTGGTCGATCGAGACCGTGATCGGCTTGTCCGTCGTCTCGACCGCGCTAGCCTCGGTCTTGGGCAGCTCCACCGGCACGCCGACGGTCAGCAGCGGCGCCGAGATCATGAAGATGATCAGCAGCACCAGCATGACGTCGACCAGCGGCGTGACGTTGATCTCGCTCAGCGGCCGCTTGCGCGCCCGACGCCGACCGCGCCCGCCGCCAGAGCCGCCTCCTCCACCCATCGCCATGGATCAGGCGCCCCGACGCAGGTTCAGGTCAGCCGACGGCGGCGGCGGCGGGGGCGGAGCCGAGGGCGCGCCCAGACGCCGCGCGATGGCCGACTGCAGGTCATCGGCGAAGGCCTCCAGACGGCCCGTGAACTTGCCCGCCGACACCGAGAAGGCGTTGAAGGCGATATAGGCCGGGATGGCCGCCGCCAGACCGATGGCCGTGGCGAACAGGGCCTCGGCGATGGCCGGGGCCACCGTCGTCAGATTGGTGTTGCCCGCCGCCGCGATGCGGTCGAAGGCGTTCATGATGCCCCAGACCGTGCCGAACAGGCCGATGAAGGGCGAGGCGGTGGCCACCACCGACAGCACGCCCAGACCGTTCTCGATCTTCTGGCTCTCGCGGGCGATGACCGAGTCCAGCGCCCGGTCGATGCGCGCGATCAGCATGGAGCCTTGCGTGTCCGTCATGGCCCCGCGCGCGCGCGCCTCGCGCCAGTCCTGCAGCGTCAGCACCAGCATGCGCGGCAGGGGGTCGGCAGGCTGCGCCCCGGCCTGAGCCGCCACGTCTTCCAGCGACCGCCCGCTCTCGACTTGCTTCTCGAACTCGCTGGCGCGGGCGTTCATGCGCGAAAAACGCACCGCCTTGTCGATGATGATGGTCCAGGACCAGACCGAAGCTGCGGCCAGGCCGACCATCACCGTCTTCACCACCCAGTCGGCGGTCATGAACAGCTCGATGGGATTCAGCAGCGAAGCGTCGGCGGGCGGGGTCATGCGGCGTCCTTGGGTCAGTCCGATGTCGTCCTGCCCTTATCGAGCGGGCGGACATGGCGGTTTCATGGCGGCGGGTCTAGCGGTCGTCGGCTCCTGCGTCACGGGGGGCCGATCTGACAAGCGCGTTATTGCGTAGCTGCGCCGCAAAAGGCGCCGCGTCTCTCCCTCCCCGTTCGGGGAGGGTGGTCGCGCAGCGACCGGGTGGGGAGGGCTCGGCGATACGGGCGCGGCGCCTGATTTGCCGAAGCGCCCCCACCCGGCTTCAGCTACGCCTCAGCCACCCTCCCCATGAAGGGGAGGGAGAAGTCCCCGCCTCATCACTCCCCCGTCAGCCACGGCCCCACCAGCTCCACCAACCGCTTCGTCGGCCGGCGCGGCCGCCCGTCCAGATGGATGCAGACCGCGACCACGTCCGCCCGACACAGCACCTCGCCGTCGCGCTCCACCGTCTGCCGGATGATCAGCCTCGGCCCCTTGATCGCCTCATAGCGGGTGCGCACCACCAGGGCGTCGTCGATCCGCGCGGGCTTGGCGTACCTGATGTTCAGCTCGGCCACGACAAAGGCCAGCGGCTCGTCCTGATCCAGCAGCTCGGCGTGACCGACTCCCGCCAGCCGCAGGAAATCCGACCGCCCCCGCTCGAAATAGCGCACATAGTTGGCGTGATAGACCAGGCCGGTGAAGTCGGTGTCCTCGTAATAGACCCGCACCGGCAGCAGATGATCCAGCCCGTCAAAGCGGCCGGCGGTCGGTTGGTCGGTCATGATCAGCCCTGAGCGGAAGTCGTCGCCGAGGCCTTAGCCGTCGAGGCCGCTGCGTTGAAGCCCGGACAGAACTCCGCCTTCATATCCGCGAACTCGGCGCCCAGGGGATCGTCGCCCATCAGGATGCGATTGGGCCGCGAGACGAAGGCTACGGCCTGTTTCTGTCCGGCGATCCCGGCGTAGCCGCAGACGGCGCGGCGCTTGCCGGCTTCCAGATACCGCACCTCGGCGGTCGGCCCCATCTGCGCCCTGACCTGGGTCAGGGCGCGTTCCGCCGGCGTCGCCTGCTTCGGCCCGAACCGCGCGCCCTGGTTCAGCGCCACCAGGCTCAGCGCCCCGAGCAGCAGCACCGCCGCGCCCAGCACGGCGATCTTCTGGTCCGTCCCGATCCCGCCTCGCGCCATCGCCCGTCTCCCTTCAAGCGCCAGCATGGCCGGGTTTGAGAGATCGGTGAAGTCCTTTTGCGAGCCGTTCCGAACAGCGCCTCTTTCCTCCCCATTTCATGGGGAGGGGGACCGCGTAGCGGTGGAGGGGGCGGCGCAGACATCTGACGTGGAGTCGCCCCCTCCGTCACGTCGCTGCGCGCCGCGCCACCTCCCCATGAAATGGGGAGGAAAGAAAGCCTACTTCCCGAACAGATCCGGCGGCGGCGCCGCCTGAACCTTGGGCGCCTCCAGCCCCAGATGCTCATAGGCCCGCGCACAGGCCACCCGCCCGCGCGGCGTGCGCATGATGAAGCCCTGTTGCAGCAGATAGGGCTCGATCACGTCCTCGACCGCATCGCGCGCCTCGGCGATCGCGGCCGCCAGCGTATCCATGCCCACTGGCCCGCCGCCGTAGTTCTCGATCAGGGCCTTGAGAAAGCGCCGGTCCAGACTGTCCAGCCCCTGCTCATCCACCTCCAGCCGCGCCAGGGCCCGCGCCGCCGACAGTGCGTCGATGGTCTTGCCCTCGGCGTCGGCGAAGTCCCGCACCCGGCGCAACAGCCGCCCGGCGATGCGCGGCGTGCCCCGCGCCCGACGCGCGATCTCCATCGCCCCGTCCTCGGTGATGGCCGCGCCCATCTTGCGCGCCGCCCCCCGGATCACCGCCGTCAGCTCCTCCGGCGTATAGAACTCCAGCCGCAGCGGAATGCCGAAGCGGTCCCTCAGCGGCGTGGCCAGCAAGCCCGCCCGCGTCGTCGCCCCGACCAGGGTGAAGGGCGCCAGATCGATGCGCACGCTGCGCGCCGACGGCCCCTCGCCGATGATCAGGTCCAGCACATGGTCCTCCATCGCCGGATAGAGGATCTCCTCCACCAGCGGCGACATGCGGTGAATCTCATCGATGAACAGGACGTCGCGCGGCTCCAGATTGGTCAGGATCGCCGCCAGATCGCCCGCCTTGGCAAGGATCGGCCCCGACGTGGCCCGGAACCCCACGCCCAGCTCGCGCGCCACGATCTGCGCCAGCGTCGTCTTGCCCAGACCGGGAGGCCCGAACAGCAGGACGTGATCCAGCGCCTCAGCCCGCCCGCGCGCCGCGTCGATAAAGACCTTCAGATTGCCCTTGGCCGCCGACTGACCGACGAACTCGGACAGGGTCTGGGGCCGCAGCGCGCGGTCGTGCTTTTCGCCCGGCTCGGCGTCGGCGGAAATGATGCGCTCGTCGGTCATGCGCCTGCCCCTCCCTTCTCCCTTGAGGGGAGAAGGTGGCTCGCGAAGCGAGACGGATGAGGGTGAGGCCCGACACGAGTCCACCCTTCTCCGAATGAGTGCGCGGACACGACACCCTCATCCGAGCGCCTCCGGCGCCCACCTTCTCCCCTCAAGGGAGAAGGCATGATTTCGGTGCACCTCACCGCCCCAACTCCTGCAGGGCCGCGCGGATCACCGCCGGCAGCTCTGCCTCGTCGCCCAGCCGGATCAGCGCCTGATCCACGGCCCGGCGCGCATTAACCTCGGCGATACCCAGCCCCAGCAGGGCCGCGACCGCCTCGCCCGTCACGCTCGGCGGCGGCGGAGCCGCGGCGACCTCGGCGTGGACGCCCGGCGCGCTCGGCGCGAAATGCCCGTCGCCCAGAGGCTTGCCCTTCAGTTCGGTGACGATGCGCAAGGCCAGCTTCGGCCCCACGCCGTTGGCGCGGCCCACCGCCGCCTTGTCCTCGCGCGCCACGGCGCTGGCCAGCTCCCCCGGCGGCAGCACGTCCAGCACGCTCAGCGCCGCCTTCGGCCCCACGCCCTGAATGGCCAGCAGCACGGTGAAGGCCCGGCGCTCGTCCCGCGACAGGAAGCCGTACAGACGCGGCCCCGCGTCCTCGCTCCACTGGCTGTGAATATAGAGGGTCGTCTCGTCGCCCGGCGCCGGCAACCGCCCCAGGGTCCGCGCCCCGCAGGCGGCGACATAGCCCACCCCGCCGCAGTCGATCAGGCATTCCGCCTCTCCGACCTCAGCCAGAACCCCGCGCAACCGCCCGATCATGCCGCGCCCCTCAAACTCGCCGTCAAACTCAAACTCCGCCGATGGTGCGCATGGGTGATCGCCACCGCCAGCGCATCCGCCGCATCCGCCTTCACGTCGCCCGCCGCCGGCAACAGCCGCTTGATCATGAAGGCCACCTGGCTCTTGTCCGCCTGCCCCGCCCCGACGACCGCCTTCTTGACCAGGCTGGGGGCGTACTCGGCCACGCTCAGCCCCGCCCTTGCCGGCGCCAGCATGACCGCCGCCCGCGCATGGCCCAGCTTCAACGTCGAGGCCCCGTTCACGTTGACGAAGACCTCCTCGATCGCCGCCTCGTCACAGGCATAGGCCGCGCAGATCGACCCCACCTCCTCCAGCAGATGCAGCAGCCGCTCTGGAAAAGGCGCCTTCTCGGCGGGCGCCACCACGCCGTGCGCGATCCAGCGCAGGCGGCTGCCCTCGCTTTCGATCACGCCCCAGCCGGTGCGGCGCAAACCGGGGTCCAGCCCCAGGATTCGAGTCGATACGTTCGTCATTCGTTCCAGTCATGCCCCAAAGAGGGTTAGCGAACAATGACCGGATAATTCAGGCGACGCCGCGTCTCGCGTCACGACGACGGACAGCCGCGCATCGAGCGACGCACAAGCCATATTAGGCCGCTGATCCCCAACGCTCCCATGGAAAACAACGATGTGGCCCAGAACTCTTCTGGAATCGAACGATTCAAAATCGCTTCACCAACAGTCATGATCCCGCTCACCAAACCAATGAAGGCGGCCATTAACATCGGGAAGATGAGACCATACCTGAAACGTTGCCTGAACTTGTCCATCATCTCTCAGTCGTCCCTCGGCATGACCGAGAACCCCGCCAGCCCCGTCTGCTCGCCCAGCCGCATCGACAGATCATGAACCCGCAGCGGCATCGGCCCGCGCGCCTTGATGTGGTGTTCGTGGATCAGGCCGTCATGGCTGACCACATGGCCGATGCGCACCGGCTTCAGCCCGCTGTCGCTCAGCAGATCGCGCAGCACCGCCTCGCCGGGCGCCGCCCCCCGCGTCCAGCGCAGCGTCACGTCCATCACCCCCACGTGCGGCAGACGCGCATCGAGGAACCTCAGGATGGCCAGCACCAGCAGGGTCGCGCCGCCGGCGATCAGGCCCAGGTCCCACATGCCGATGCCGAACATCACCCCGACCGCCGAAGTGGTCCACAGCGACGCCGCCGTGGTCAGGCCGTGGACCGAGAAGCCCTCGCGGAAGATGACCCCGGCGCACAGGAAGCCGATGCCCGTCAGGATGCCGTGCGACATCCGGGTCGGGTCGATCACCAGTCTCTGATCCGGCAGGGCGACGAAGGCCCAGGTCGCCTGATGCATGGCCGCCAGCATCAGGACGCAGGAGGTCATGCAGACCAGGATATGGGTGCGGAACCCCGCCGGATGCCCGTGATAGGTCCGCTCGATCCCGATCAGACCGCCCGCCGTCATCGCCGCCGCCACCGGGGCGATCAAGGCCCAGTCCACTGTTCCGGCCATCGTCATGTCCCAACCTCAAGCTGCACAGGACCGCCCACCGTGGACCGCGCCGCTGACGGCGGCAAGCCTCAGTCGTCGCGCGGGTCCAGCAGGTAGTCCGTCACCCCCGGCAGGGCGCACAGCCGCGCCGCCAGCGTCTTCAGCTCGGCCTCGCTCCCGGCCTTGATGCGCCAGCTGCGCCGCACCGTCGCCCCGCCGTCGATCAGCTCGAACCGGTCATGATGGGGCGCCGGATCAATGGCCTTCAGCGCCGCCTCGACCTCGGCCTCGGGCGACGGCCCGTCGCGCCGCCAGCGCACCTCGACATCGGTCAGAACCCGCGCCGGCAACCGCACGCTGACCAGCCGCAACGCCACCAGGATCAATCCCGTGACCACCGTCCCCACGACGCCGAGGGTGAACAGCCCCGCCCCGAACAACAGGCCGATGGCCGAGGTGATCCACAGGCTCGCCGCCGTCGTCAGCCCGTGGATGGAAAACCCGGTGCGGAAGATCACCCCTGCGCACAGAAAGCCGATGCCGGTCAGGACCCCGTGCGCCATCCGCGTCGGGTCGGTGACGATGTTCTCGTCCGGCAGGGCGCGAAACGCCCAGTCCGCCTGCCCCATGGCCGCCAGCATCAGCAGGGCCGAGGCCAGACTGACCAGGATATGGGTGCGGAATCCCGCCGCCCGGCCGCGCCATTCGCGCTCGAAGCCGATCAGCCCCCCGGCCACGACGGCGCCGAGGATGGGCAGGGCGAAACTCTCGATCTCTGACAGGTTCATCTTGCGGCAACGGTCTGCCGCGACGCGTCGTTCCGCCTATTCGAGCCGATAGCGAATGGTGAAGGCGATCTGGCTCTCGACGGGCTGGCCATCCTCCAGACGCGGTCGAACCCGCGCCTTCAACGTCGCCTTCACCGCCTGCTCGCCAAAGCCGACGCCCGCCGGCGCCTCCTCGGCGATCCGGCAAGCTTGCACGCCGCCGTCGGCTCGGGTCCGGCACTCCAGCCTGACCACGCCGCTCTCTTCACCCGCTCGCAGCGCCGCCCGCGGAAACTCAGGCTGCGGCGCCTGCAGCCAGACCGGATTGAGGACCGCCTCTCCCACATCGTTCATATAGGGCGCCGGCGCCGGGCTCGGCTCCTCGGGCGGCACGGTATAGGAGGACAGGGTTTCAGACGGCGTCCTCTCGGCTGCGGGCGGCAGGTCGATCCGCACCCGCACCGTGGACAGAACCCAGGCCGCGCCCGCCATCACCAGCAGGCTCGCGACCCAGACGCCCAGCTTGACCCACAGCCAGACCGGCCCCTCTACCGGCGGCGCGCTCGCCCCCGGCATATCCCGGCGCGGATCCTGATCTTCAGTCATTTCAGCCCCCCGCCTCTCCGTCCCGAACAAGCTTAGCAAGACGTCCACGCAGACGGAAACACCCCTCCCGGCTCCGCTTGCTCGCAACCGACATCGGGCGCATCATTCGCCAATCCGCGATCGCCGAAAGGAAGCCGCCATGCGCGCCGCCCTCTTCGTTGCCTTTCTCGCCTGCCAGACTCTGGGCCTGTCCGCCGCCGTGACCACGCCCGCCGCCGCCGCCCTTCAGGAGGAGACGCGCGAGCAGTTCATGCAGCGCTGCACCCTCGCCGGGGCTGAAACCGCCAATATGGAAAGCTACGCCGAGGGCGCCTGCGCCGAGAAATGGATCGCCCTCAACCGCGCCAATCCCATGCTCGACGCCATCCTGTCGGTCTTCGTCGCCGGGACCCCGTCCGCGCTCGACCCGGCCGACGTCCAGCGCCGGGCGTCCATCGTCCGCTGGACCTCGCCGTCAGAAGGTCAGCTGTCGGGGCTCAAGGTCGAGGTCACGCGCACGCCGACCACGCGGATCATCTTCAACTGGTCGGCGACGGGCCAGCCCATCCCCTATGACCCGGTCGAGGCCCTGCGGGTGCGCGGCGCCCAGGTCTATCCCATCGGCTGCTACGCCCTGGGCGCGGGCGAGACCAACGGCGTCTGGCGCGTCGATGCGCCCGGCCACGCCCCCTTCGCCCTGACGGTCTATCGCCGCGAGGCGCCGACGGCCTCGGCCCTGTCCTACATCACCGTCAGCGCCGACGCGGAACGCAACCTGCCGACGCTCGGCGACCTCATGGCCGCCGAGCCCGATCAGGACTGGCAGGACTGTCCCTCGTAAGGATCAGCCGGCGAACTTGGCCGCGTCTTCGTCCGAGATGTCTTCGTTGGAATAGACCGCCGACACGTCGTCTTCGGCGTCCAGCGCGTCCAGCAGCTTGAACAGGGTGCCGACGGCCTCGCCCGTGACCTGAACTTCGGTCTGCGGCTTCCACACGATGGCGGTCGACTTGGGGTCGCCCAGCACCTTGGACATGGCCTCGGCCACCTCGTTCAGGTCTTCATAGGCGGTCCAGATCGTATGGCCCGGCGCGTCCTCATAGATGTCCGGCTTGACCAGATCGCTCTCGACGTCCTGGGCGCCGGCCTCGATGGCGGCCTCCATGACCTCGTCCTCGGTGCCGGCCTCGGCCTTGTAGGTGATCTTGCCGACCTTATCCCACATGAAGGCGACCGAGTTCATCTCGCTCAGCGCGCCGCCGTTCTTCTTGAAGGCCGCGCCGATGTTCGAGGCCGCACGGTTGCGGTTGTCGGTCAGGGCCTCGACGATGATGCCGACGCCGCCGGGGCCGCGGCCCTCGTAGCGGACCTCTTCCATCGTATCGACGTCGCCGCCCGAGGCCTTGTTGATCGCCCGCTGAATGACGTCCTTGGGCAGGCTCTCGGCCTTGGCGTTGTTGACCGCCAGACGCAGGCGGGGGTTCAGCGCCGGGTCGGGCATTCCGCCCTTGGCCGCGACCGTGATGTCGCGCGACAGCTTGGAGAACAGCTTGGAGCGCTGGGCGTCGGCGCGCCCCTTGCGGTGCATGATGTTCTTGAATTTCGAGTGGCCGGCCATGAATCTCGCTGCCAGATTTCTGAAACGTGAGGCGAGGCCTTTACTGGATGTGCGATCCTCTGTCACGACTGGGAACCGCCCGACTGCGCCGGGGATTTAGCGCAGGCCTGTAACGAGGAGACGCTGATGGCCGCCGACGACACCTATCTGGACGACGCCTATGACGAGGGCATCGACCACGCCCATGCCGGCGAGATCGTGGAATGGTACGCCAAACGCCCGGTCACCGTCTCCACCGCCGCCGCCACCGGCTCCATCGTCGCCGCCTTCGCCCTCGGCGCCCTGACGGCGGTCGGAACCCTGTTCCTGCTACGCCAGTACGACGAGCGCTAGACGCTAGGCTCTCCCTCCCCGTCCCGGGGAGGGTGGCTGACGCGAAGCGGCAGACGGGTGGGGGCGCTTCGGCTAATCAAGCGCCGCGCCCCATATCGCCTTGCCCTCCCCGCCCGGTCGCTGCGCGACTACCCTCCCCGAACGGGGAGGGAGAATCTCAGGCGCCCGCCAGCAACCCCTCGACCTCTTCGCGCGTGCCCAGCGAGGGCTGCGCCCCCGGCCGCGTCGCCGCCAGCGCCCCCGCCGCACAGGCGAAGTGCAGGGCCGCGTCTTCTGTCATCCCGTCCAGCAGAGCCACCACGATGGCCCCGACGAAGGCGTCGCCCGCCCCCGTGGCGTCGATGGCGTGAACGCGCGGCGGCGTGGCCCAGGCCATCTCCACCCCGCGCCGATACATGACCGCCCCGCGCGCCCCCTTGGTCACCGCCACCAGCCCGCCGCCGACGTGCAGGGCCTCGCCGTAGAAGGCGGCCTCCGTCTCGTTGACCACGATCAGATCGGCCCGCCGCAGCATGGCCTCCGACACTGGCGCAGCGGGCGCCAGGTTGACGCAGACAAAGTCCGTCGCCCGCCCCACAGCCGCCTCGACCGTCTCGATCGGCAGCTCCAGCTGGGCGATCAGCGGCGTCTCGATCCGCGCCGGCAACTGTTCCGGCGTGACGAAGTGGTTGGCCCCGGCGGCGACCACGATCTGGTTTTCGCCGCTCGGATCGACCGCGATCAGGGCCACCCCCGTCGGCGCCGCAATGTCCGTCTCGACCCCCGACAGGTCCACCCCGTGCGCCAGCATCAGGGCCACCGCCGCGCCCGACATCTCGTCCTCGCCGACCCGCCCGATCAGGCTGACCTCCGCCCCCAGACGCCGCGCCGCCAGGGCCTGATTGGCGCCCTTGCCGCCGGCGTGACGCGCCAGGGTCGCCCCCGTCACCGTCTCGCCCGGCGCCGGCAGGCTGGGGGCGGACGCCACCATGTCCAGATTGATCGACCCGACGACGGTGATCCTCATTGCCCTGCTCCCAGTCTCTCGGCGATCAGGGCGAAGACCCCGTCCGCATCCGCCTTTGTCGCCCAGAAATGTTTGGCCGTCGCGGCCTCGACGCGGAACTCCACCGCCGTATGGCCGCGCGTCAGATCGCTCTCGGTCTCCACATCGATCCGGCACGGCGCCAGCTCGAACAGCTCGGGTTTCAGCAGCCAGGCCACGGTGCAGGGATCATGCAGCGGCCCGGCGTCCCAGCCGACGATCTCCCGCTCGGTCCGCTGCGAGAAGCGCAGCATGGCCGCCGACGCCCGCGCCGAGGCGGTATCCACCGCCTCGATGGTCCTGATGCGGTCCTCGGTCGCGCGCACCTGATGGGTGGCGTCCAGCCCCAGTACGATCATCCGGCAACCGGAGGCGAAGACCTCGGCCGCCGCGTCGGGGTCGGCCCAGATGTTGAACTCGGCCGAGGCAGTGATGTTGCCGCCCTCTGACCGCGCCCCGCCCATCACCACCACGGGCCCCAGATGGCCCGCCAGCCTCGGCTCGGCCCGCATGGCCAGGGCCAGATTGGTCATCGGCCCCATGACGATCAGCGCCACGCTTCCCGCAGGCCGTTCCATCACCAGCCGCACGATGGCCTCAGCCGCCGTCCCCTCGCCCACCGGCGCCTCCGGCTCGAACGGCGCCAGATCCCCCAGCCCCTCGGCCCCGTGGAACTCGCCCGCCCCCGCCGGCTCGCGCCGCAAAGGCCGCTCGGCCCCGACAAAGACCGGCACGTCCTCGCGCCCGGCGATCTGGCGCAGGATGCGCGCATTCCTCGCCGTCTTTTCGGCGCTGACATTGCCCCCGACCGTGGTCACGGCCAGCAGGTCGAGGTCGGAAGAGGCGAAGGCGGTCAGCAACCCCGTGGCGTCGTCGACGCCGGGATCGCAATCAATGATGAGAGACTGTTTCACCGGATCGGTGTGCCGCGTGACGCCGCGCGAGGCAACCGTCGCTCTCCATCCTCCCCTGCGTAGCGGGGGAGGATCGCAAAACTACAGACATATCCCGACACACACCCGCGCCAGCACCTCCGCCGAATCCGTCAGCGGAACCGCCACGTCGCCCGCGTCCAGCAACAGCGGCACCTCGGTGCAGCCGCCGATCACCCCCTCGGCCCCCGCCGAGACCAGGGCCGCCGCCAGGTCGCGCATGGCCCCCCTCTGTTCAGGTCCCACGTCGCCCGCCTTGACCCCGGCCACCACCGCCATGAACCGCGCCCGGTCGGCGTCCGACAGCCGCACCATCTCCACGCCCTCGGCCTCCAGCGCGCGCGCATACAGCGCCTCGCCCCCCGGCGTCGCCAGCACCCCGATCCGGGTCGCGCCATTCGCCTTGGCCGCCTTGGCCGTCTCCGCCACCATGTCGACGAAGGGCACGCCCGCCGCCCGGATCGCGTCCGCATGGGCGTGGGCGGTGTTGCACGGCATGGCCAGGATCTCGGCCCCCGCCGCCTTCAGCCGCAGCGCCATCTCGCCCAGGGTCCGCCCCGCCGCCTCGGGCTGAGTATGCCGGTTCGGCACCTGGGGGTTGATGTCCGCGATGACCCGCACATGGTCCTCGTCGCCTTGGGCCGGGGTCAGGGCCTGCACCCGCGCCAGAAAGGCCACGGTCGCCGCCGGTCCCATGCCGCCCAGAACCCCCAGAGTCTTCACGCCCGACCTCATCCGCTCACTCGACCCCGACGCCGGGACCTGTGTGTTCGCTTCGCCCATCCCGGCCCCCCGCGCAATATCGCCGCGCGACATCGTCGCATTGCGCTTCTGCCGGTTCGCCAGGCTTATGCGCGCAACGATTCGGGGAAGACGCTCTCTAATGCCATCTGAAAAAGCCGCCGCGCTGATCACCAACGACGCCGTCGTTCTGGGCCTTCTGGCCGTCATTCTGGCGGGGGTCTTCTGGGCGTCCAGCCTGCCCAACAAGGGGGTCCAGCGGTTCTTCGCCTTCGTGCCGGCCCTGCTGCTCTGCTATTTCCTGCCCTCGCTGCTGACCACCTTCGGCGTCGTCGATCCCGAAACCTCGCGCCTCTACTTCATCGCCTCGCGCTTCCTGCTGCCGGCGGCCCTGGTGCTGCTGACGGTGTCGGCGGACCTGCCGGCGGTCTTCCGCCTGGGGCCGAAAGCCCTGATCATGTTCTTCACCGGCACGCTGGGCGTCATGCTGGGCGGCCCTATCGCCCTCTTGCTGACCAGCTGGGTCGCGCCCGACCTGATGGGGGCAGGGCCCGAGGCCATCTGGCGCGGCATGGCCACCGTCGCCGGCAGCTGGATCGGCGGCTCGGCCAACCAGACCGCTCTGTATGAAATCTACGGCGCCGGCCCCGACGTCTTCTCCATCTGGATCGCCGTCGACGTCATCGTCGCCAATATCTGGATGGCGGGCGTGCTGTGGATCGCGGCCAACCAGGTGCGCGTCAATCGCCTGCTGCGCGCCGACGCCTCCGCCGTCGATCGCGTGCGCGAAAAGGCCGAGGCCTATGAGACCGAAAACGCCCGCATCCCCTCGCTGAAGGACCTGATCTTCATCGTCGGCGTCGGCTTCGGCGCGGTCGGCCTGTCGCACGCCCTGGCCGATCCCCTGTCGGCCTGGTTCGGCGCCAACGCCCCCTGGGCCCAGCGCCTGTCGCTGGACTCCAGCTTCTTCTGGCTGGTGCTGATCGCCACCGTCATCGGCGTGGTCCTATCCTTCACCCCGGCGCGCAAACTGCAAGGCCCCGGCGCGGCCAAGGTCGGCTCGGTCTTCGTCTATGTCCTGGTCGCCACCGTCGGCCTGAACATGAACATCGGCGCCATCCTGGACTCGCCCGCCTACTTCCTGATCGGCCTGGTCTGGATGGCGGTTCACGTCCTGCTGCTGTTCGCCGTCGCCTGGCTGATCAAGGCCCCGGCCTTCTTCCTCGGCGTCGGCTCCATGGCCAATATCGGCGGCGCGGCCAGCGCCCCGGTGGCGGCTGCGGCCTTCCACCCGTCCCTGGCCTCGGTCGGCGTCCTGCTGGCGGTCGTGGGCTATATCGTCGGCACCGGCGCGGCCTGGTTCACCGGCCTGGTGATGATGCAGATCGCCGGCGCGGGCTGACCTAAAAGGGGGCGTTTCGAGCCAGAAACCAAGAGTTCAAAAACCGCGTTCAACAAAGATGGCTAACGCGCGAATTCTTGCGGAACCAAGTTTCAAGTCCGATGTTTATTGCATCGGACACATCGGACGCCCCCCAACCCCGATGTCGTCTGTGGCGGTCCGGCCTTAACGCCCCCCCGACTGAGAAGTCGGACCGCCCCCCCCCCCTCTCAATCCAACTTCAGCACCATGTCCCAGCGGTCGATGCCGGGCGCGAAGCCGTCGGGCGTGACCTTTTCCGCCTCGAAGCCGAACCGCGCATAGAAGCCCTGGGTGTGCTGGCTGGTGTTCAGGATCACGCGCCTGATCCCCGGCGTCGCCCGCGCCGCCGCGATCCGCGCCTCGGTCAGCACCTGCCCCAGGCCCCGCCCGTGCAGGCTGTTGTCCACCATGCCCCAGCACAGGGCGACGCTGACCCCGTCCGCCTCCACCGCATGGCCGCCGCAGCCGACGATCCGCCCGTCCAGCTCGATCACCTGATAGGGCCAGCGCAGGGCCTGATCCCCTAGAAACCCGACAAAGCTCTCCCGCTCGCTCGCGTCAAAGAAGCGCGGCGTATTGCTGTCGAACAGGGCCAGGCAGCCGGCCATGTCTTCGGGGCGGTAGGGGCGGGAAAGGATCATTCCCCTTCCTGCCACGCCGCCCTCGCTTGACCTACCCCCGAAAGGGGCTAGGGTCGCGCTGTTCTCCGGGGGGTCGCGATCGAGCGGCTGAGATTGGCGTAGCCGCCTGACCCGTCGAACCTGATCCGGGTCATGCCGGCGAAGGGACGAGTTCACCGCCTCCACGCCGGGAAACCGGCTTCCGGGGCGCTCATACCGCGCCGGCGGTCCCTCTTTGTCGAAGAGGCCGCCACAATGAATATCCAAGTCACGCCGCAAGCCGAGACTCCCGCCGAGCCCAACGTCGAGCTTCCCCTCGCCGAAGCCCGCAAGGCCGTCGAGGCCGAGACCGGCCGCATCCCCACCGGCCCCCGCGCCGGCGGCGTGAAGGTCTATGTGGCGGGCGAACTCTACCCCGACATCCGCGTCCCCTTCCGCGAGGTCGCCGTCCACCCGAGCGCCAACGAGCCGCCGGTGACGATGTACGACTCCTCCGGCCCCTACACCGACCCCGCCGTGACCATCGACATCAAGCGCGGCCTGCCCATGGTCAAATCCAGCTGGCAGCTGGATCGCGGCGACATCGCCCCCGTCCTGAACCCGCGCGAGGTCAAACCCGAAGACAACGGCCACGCCTCCGGCAAGAATCTGGCCCCCCGCTTCGACACCTCGCACCATCAGGTGTTCAAGGGCGTCGAAGGCCGCCCGGTGACGCAGTACGAATACGCCAAGGCCGGCGTCATCACCCCCGAGATGGAATACGTCGCCATCCGCGAGAACCTGCGCCGCGAGCAGAACGCCCCCTGCATCCGCGACGGCGAAGACTTCGGCGCCTCGATCCCCGACTTCGTCACGCCCGAGTTCGTGCGTCAGGAAATCGCCCGCGGCCGCGCCATCATCCCGCACAACATCAACCACCCCGAAGTCGAGCCGATGATCATCGGCCGCAACTTCCTGGTGAAGATCAACGCCAACATCGGCAACTCGGCCGTCCTCTCCAGCGTCGACGACGAGGTCGACAAGCTGGTCTGGGCCACCCGCTGGGGCGCCGACAACGTCATGGACCTGTCGACCGGCCGCAACATCCACAACATCCGCGACTGGATCATCCGCAACAGTTCCGTCCCCATCGGCACCGTGCCCATCTATCAGGCGCTGGAGAAGGTGAACGGCATCGCCGAGGACCTGACCTGGGAGGTCTTCCGCGACACCCTGATCGAACAGGCGGAACAGGGCGTGGACTACTTCACCATCCACGCGGGCGTGCGCCTGCCCTTCGTGCCGATGACGGCCAAGCGGGTGACGGGCATCGTCAGCCGCGGCGGCTCCATCATGGCCAAGTGGTGCCTGGCCCACCACAAGGAGAGCTTCCTCTACGAGCATTTCGAGGACATCTGCGACATCATGCGCGCCTATGATGTCAGCTTCTCGCTCGGCGACGGCCTGCGCCCCGGCTCCATCGCCGACGCCAATGACGAGGCCCAGTTCGCCGAGCTGCGCACCCTCGGCGAACTGACCAAGATCGCCTGGGCCAAGGGCTGTCAGGTCATGATCGAAGGCCCCGGCCACGTGCCGATGCACAAGATCAAGGCCAACATGGATGAGCAGCTCAAGCACTGCCACGAGGCGCCCTTCTATACGCTTGGCCCGCTGACCACCGACATCGCCCCCGGCTACGACCACATCACGTCGGCCATCGGCGCGGCCATGATCGGCTGGTTCGGCACGGCCATGCTCTGCTACGTCACGCCCAAGGAGCACCTGGGCCTGCCCGACCGTCAGGACGTCAAGGACGGCGTCATCACCTACAAGATCGCCGCCCACGCCGCCGACCTGGCCAAGGGCCACCCCGCCGCCCGGATGCACGACGACGCGCTCAGCCGCGCCCGCTTCGAGTTCCGCTGGGAGGACCAGTTCAACCTCGGCCTCGACCCCGAAACCGCCCGCAAATACCACGACGCCACCCTGCCCAAGGAGGCGCACAAGACCGCCCACTTCTGCTCCATGTGCGGACCCAAGTTCTGCAGCATGAAGATCAGCCAGGACATCCGCCGCGACGCCCTGGCCCAGAACGACGCGGGGGCCTCGCTCACAGAAGCCGAAGCCGGCATGGCGGAGATGAGCGCGAAGTTCCGGGCTGGCGGGGCGGCGATTGAGGTGAAGGTGTGAGGCACTAAAGAAAAGGGGTCGGCTTAAGCCGACCCCTTCGATCTTTGGCTGATCTATGGGTTAGCCGTCGTGACGGCTCGGCAAGCCGGTAGCCCAACGAAGCATGTCAGCGAGGATTGGATAGATATCATTGTGCTTAGCACCGAAGCGCATGAAACCGCCTTGGAACGCACCGATATCCCGGTTCACCGATCCGTCATCAGCCGGAAGATAGTCGCCGAGGCCTTCGAGCCCGCTATCGAGTCGCTCACCCGCCGACATTTCATAATACCGCCACATGGGATTGGTGTGGGAGAAATCGACTTCGGACAGTTGCTCCAAGAACTGTTCATACAGCTCAGCACCATTCTCCGGACGGCGATTGCTGAAGTTCAGATCGAAGGCGATCTTGGCAATCGCCTTCAAAACAACGGGTTGAGCGGCCACCGTCTTCTCTTTTGCTCGGTCAGCACCAAAATCAGGAATCTCCCGTATCTGACCCCACATCTTCAAGATCGTCGGCTCGCGAGGCTCGACAACGACCGGAGTGGCACCAGCGATGTTGCCCTTGTTCAAGAACGCGATCGCGTTGACGGCCACCGCATCCTTCAGAACGAGCGATCCATTGTCTTCAGACCAGTCCTTCGCCTCAGTGTCGGACATATGGATGCCAAGATCACCAACCAGCTGACGCTTGATGAACTGCGTCACCGGGTTCGAGCTATCGAACTGGAGCGCCATAGACGGATCGACCTTCTTCCCGAGCCGGTTGAGATCGTGGAACAACTGCCGCTCTTGAGAGATATCCAGGCCGAGGTGCACTTCGACCGTGAGTGTGGCGTAAGCGCGGGCCGCGTCGTAGGCCTCATTCCAGACAACCATTTCACCCTCCGTCACCGGCCGCCCCTTATCAGCGAAAAGAACGGCACCCTTGGCGGGATATTTTCCGGTCTGACGAACGTGATCCAGGAACTCGAGCGCCTTGTTAGCGGCTTCACGGCGATGTTGCCCGTCGATGACCCAGAGCACGTGCCGTTCGGCAAGGAAGATTTTGAAGCCCGCCGTCTCGCCCATCGTAGTTTCGAGACGAAGGCCACGAATTCCGTTGGCCCCAGTGCCGCCAGGCGGCACGTTGCGGACGTTGCAAACCAAGGGCTGAATCGAGAAGTAGGGCTGTTCGCCGAGCGTGCGGAGGATTTCTCCGAACGCGGAAGGGACTTCTTTTCCTAGGGTCGAGCGCTTCATCATCGCTGCGGACACCAAGCCCTTGACCATGTAGACAGCGAGCTTCTTGGCATGGTTGGGGTCAAGCGGCCGCTGAGCCACCGGCCCTGCTTCGCGGTCGTTCGCGACGTCGGAGATATCGTGGAACTTGCGGAACGGCACCGACATCGTGAAGACGCGATGGCCAAGGTTGTGGCCAATGAAGACATTGAAGGGGGTTTCGTTGACGTCTCCGGCATCAGACAGGATGTCGAGCGCATCCAGTTCCTGAGGCGTGTTCAGCGGGGTGGGCAGTTCGCCTTGTTTGGTGTACATTTTTATTTCCTTTCGAGGTTGAGAAGCCCAGGCTGGCCTAACGTCTTTTCCGGGACAGACCGGCCTGGGTTGATCTATAAATACCCCTGGGACATTTCTTTCGCAACCCTTGGGATGAATATTTTTAACCCCAGGTATCATCACACGTCAATCCTGGAGACAAAACGTTGTTTTGTCTAGCTAATCCGCGAGACGTGTTCAACGGTTGCTCCCTCACCGGGCCGAACTGCCCCCAGCACAAAAGATCGCCTTCGGCGCCGCTGGGTCCCCCGATCTCCCCCCGCCTTCGCGGGGGTCATCGGAGGATGACGGCAGAAGGGTGAGCCCCCGTCCGATCCTGACGCACCCTTCCTCCAACCTCCTCCCCACAGGCAGGAGGAGGCGAGATGGGCGACGAGGCATACTGGCACGAGGGCGAGCCTCGGGTGATCCGGTCCGGGCGGTGGGAGCAGGATGAGCTGGGCGACATCAGCTACATCCCCGACCATGTGCGGCCCGTCCTCGATGACGACGATCCCGACGACCGCCCGGACCCCGGCCTCTCGCCTGATCCCAACCCCTCCCCCGATCCTGCTCAGACGGCGGGCTATCGCGTGCGCTCGGCGCGGACCTGGGCGGCGGCGCGGCGCGACTATCTGGCCGGGGACGCGGCCGAGGCCGTCTGCGCCCGCTATGACCTGAAGCTGGGGACCCTGCGCTCCCGCGCCGCGCGCGAGGGCTGGCGCCGCAGCGACGTCGAGGACGTCTGGCCCGATCCGCAGGACGAGACCGAAGCCTCCAAGGGTCTTGGCGCCGCCCCGCCCGACCTGACCCAGATGGCGGCCCAGGCCCTGATGCGGCTGAACCGCGCCCTGCAGCGCGGCCGCGCCGCCGAGGCCGCCTCCTGGCTGCGCACCTGGCGCGCGCTCAGCGACCCCGCCCTTGTGGCCGCCGCTGCACCGGACTCTGCGCCGGAGCCTGAACCCGACCCCGCCGCCACGCTGGAAGCCGACCTGAAAGCCGTCGCCGAGGTCGCCCGCGACGCCGCCCTCCTCTCCCCCGACGACCACGCCGGCCGCCTCGCCATCGAAGCCCGCCTCACCGCCCTCAAGGCGCGGCTGGACCCCGAGGGGCTGATTTCAGACGATTCAGACGAATTGGACTCTGTTTTTCCCGATCTCCCTTCCCCCTCGAGGGGGGAAGGGTCAGGGATGGGGGTGAGGCCGCCGCCAGCGCCCGATTAAGCGCAAGAGACGCCGCCTCTATCGCCAAGACAGGCAACCACCAGAACACACCCCCACCCAACCCTCCCCCCTCGAGGGGGAGGGCTTTCAAGATGCGCCCTAAACCTCCGCCGCGATCTGCCGCAGGGCCTCTTCAAAGGCCGCCGCAGGCTGGCCGCCGCTGATCAGGTACTTGCCCTCGACCACCACCGCCGGGACCGAGGTGATCCCCCGCGCCCGCCACAGGTCCTCGGCGCCGCGCACCTCGGTCGCATAGCGCCCCGAGGCCAGCACCTCGGCCGCCTCGGCCCGGTCCAGGCCGGCGGCCTCGGCGGCCTCGGTCAGGACGCGGGCGTCGGTGATGTTGCGGTTGTCGGTGAAGTGGGCGGTGAACAGGGCGCGCTTCAGGGCCTCCTGCTTCTCGGGCGCCGTCTCATGGGCCCAGTGCAGCAGGCGGTGGGCGTCGAAGGTGTTCCAGATGCGGCTCTCCGGCCCCATCTGCATGTCAAAGCCGACCTCGGCGGCGCGGGCGCGGATCATCTCGCGGTTCTGGGCCGACTGTTCGGGGGTGGAGCCGTATTTGGCGCCGATGTGCTCGACGATGTTCTCGCCTTCCGGCGCCATCTGCGGGTTCAGCTCGAACGGCTGGAAGGTGATGTCCGCCGCGACGCCCTCGCCCTTGAGCTTGTCCAAGGCCGTCGTCAGTCCGCCCAGCCCCACCACGCACCAGGGGCAGACCACGTCCGAGACGAAGTCGATCTTCAATGTTTTCAAGGCGGGGGCGGCGTCGGTCATGGCGGTTCCTCGGACGTGTTATCCGCACCATATAGTGTTGCTGATTACCGGCGCCAGCCCCTGCTCCTTTTGTGCGCTATGCCCTTCGGGCGGCTTGAGCGCGCGGCCTTACGCCCCCTTGCGGCCCATCAGCGGCGTCAGCAGGGTGTTGACCTCGTCCATCTGGCCGTGGCCCACGGCGGCGCGGCGTTCCAGTTCGTCGGCGCGGGCCTGCAAGGCGCGCGCCCGCGCTGCGCGGGGGTCGTCCTCGGGCACGGCCTCCAGTTCGGGGCGCCGGGCCTCCAGCTCGGCCAGCAGTTCGTCAAAACGGGCCTGGTTCATCGCCTCGCCCTGTTCGAACAGGGCGATCGCCTCTTCCAGAGCGGTCTCAAAGGCGGTTTGTTCGGGCATGACAGGCTCCCCATTTATGCTCACGCTTATCAATGGGCGAGACGGGCGCCGGGTTCCGTCTCGACCGCGTGGCGGGAAGCGTTTAGGCGTCGATTTTTCCTGCCGACCCGACCGGAGCCCCTGATGCGGCCGACCCTGCTGATCCAGTCCCGCGTCCTGGGCGCCATTGTGGGCGCCGCCCTGCTGCTGGGTGCCTGCGAGCCGCGCCTGTCGTCCCCGGTCATGACCGCTGCGACCGAGGGCGCGACCTGCGCCGTCCCCGCCGACCTGCAACCCGCCCGCCCCTATCCCATCCCGGCGGACGAGGCCGCGCCCGACGTGCCGGTGGCCTTCAACATGCTGGCCGTCAGCTGGTCGCCCCAGGCCTGCCGCTCGGGCAAGGACTACCCGGATGAACGTTACCAGTGCGCCCAGAACCAGTTCGGCCTGACCCTGCACGGCCTGTGGCCCAACGGCGCCGACAATAAACACCCACGCTACTGCGCCGCCCCCGGCCCGGCCATCCCGGTCGCGACGGTGAAGAAGCACTTCTGCATGACCCCCTCGCCGTCCTTGCAGCAGCACGAATGGGCCGCCCACGGGACCTGCGGCTGGGACAGCCCCGAGGCCTATTTCGAACAGGCCGCGCGCATGTGGAACGGCTTGAACAAGCCCGACCTGGAGGCCATTCCCGCCGAGCGCCTGACCGCCGGCGCCATCCGCGACGCCTTCGTCGCCGCCAACCCCGGCCTGCCGCGCGACGGCGTCTTCATCGCCACCACCGACGGCTGGTTCCGCGAAGCGCGCCTCTGCTACTCCAAGACCTATCAGCCCACGGCCTGCCCGCGCGGCCTCGGCGCTCCCGACCGCGAGCGGCTGAAGCTGGCCCCGACCGGCGTCTCGGGCGGCGCGCAAACCGCTCCTTAACCAAAGCGGCCCAGCCTCAGGCTCGCAGCCTTTGTGGGCCGCCTTGTGGAGCGCCGCCGATGTCGACCGTGCTGACCCAGAGCTACCGCCGCCAGCGGGATCATTTCGAGCCCCAGGATCTGGACCCGCAGGAGCAGCGCCGTCTGCGCGGCCTGCTGGAGCAGATCGACTACGCCGCCTTCATCTCCAACCGCGAGGTCATCGGCCAGACCCTGTCGCGGGTGGATGCAGGGACCTTCCAGAAACTGGCCGTCCTGACCGCCAACGCCCGCGCCCGCTGGGCCGCCGAGGCGGTGCGCCTGTCCGAATCCGGCTCCGCCGTCACCCCCGACCAGACCGCCCGCCTCACCGCCGCCCGCACCGCCTATGAGGAACTGGCCGAGGCCTATGAGGCCCTGCGCCGCATGGTGGAACGCGGCTACCTGACCTTGCGCTAGGCGCGGGCCCCTAGCCCCGCTCGACCCGGTTCCGGCCCGTCTGCTTGGCGCGGTACAGGGCCTCGTCGGCGGCCTTGATCAGATAGTTTTCGTCCGGGTGGCCGCCGTGTTCGGCCACGCCGATCGAGGCGGTCACGCTGAAGGTCTCAACGCCCCCCGCCTTGATCGCCCGCCCCTGCAAGGCGGCGCGGACGCGCTCGGCGATGGCCATCGCCTGATCCTGACGGGTCTCGACCAGCACCACCAGGAACTCCTCGCCGCCGTAGCGGAAGACGAAGTCGCTGGGCCGGACGTTCTCGGTGATGGCCTCGGCCACCTGACGCAGCACCTCGTCGCCGGCCTGATGCCCGCGCGTGTCGTTGACGCTCTTGAAGTGGTCCACGTCGATCAGCATCACCGACAGGGGGCTCTTGTTGGCGTTGGCGAAGCCGATCTCGCGGCTGAGGATCGAAGGCAGGAAGCGGCGGTTCAGGGCCCGCGTCAGCGGATCGCGCCCGGCCTCCATGTCGCCCAGGACCTGGAACATCTCGTTGAGCAGATAGGCGACCTCCTCGACCGCCGCCTGCAAGGCCTTCAAGGCCTCGGTGCGGTCGCCGCCGCTGTCAGGCTCCAGTCGGGGCAGCAGTTCGCCGTCGATGCGCGCCATGGCCTGGTTCAGCGCCGCCAGATGCGGCGAGGTCTCGAACAGGAAGCCCGCCCGGTGGCGGATCCACAGGCCGAAGGGTGAGTTCGCCATGGCCTCGCGGCCGTCGACGGCCCCGTTGCCGAGGATGCGGAAAAGGGTCTTCTGGCCCCATTCCATCAGGCTGGCGCGCTGGCTCTCGCGCTCCAGATTGACGTCCTGATCCAGCGAGAACAGCCGATAGGCCTCGTCCAGACGCGCCCGGTTCATCGTTCCCTTCACATAGGACTGGCTCATCAGGCGGATGGCGACGTCGATCCGCTCGTTGATCAGCCGAAACTGGCCAAAACCCTCTTCTTCAGTCTCCAGCAGATCGGCGATCCGAGCCTTCAGAACCGAGGCCCCGGTCATGACCAGATGCACCGGAATCTTGATGCGGGCGTGCACCTCTCCGATCTTGATCTGACGCGCGACGAAGGCCGCGTCCATGTCCTCGCGGGTGTCCAGCAGGCCCAGCAGCCAGTCATGCAGCGACCGGCTCAGTCGCTCCTGCACGATGGAATGATGAAGGAAAGCCTTGGCCTCGGGGTCCTGCAGCAGGGTGTCGTAGAAGGCCGTGACCAGGCTGTCGGCATGATCGCTGATCAGCGCGCGGACCCGAGCCACCGCGTCCCCGTTCTCGCCGACACGGACGGCGAGCGCAGTTGGATTCGGGGTTTGCATCATCAGGCCTCACGCAACGGTTTACTCGGGCGCCGGCCCAGCGCTCAAAAAGCGTGACCATACCCCAAGGGGGGCCATAGCCGGGCTGGCCGAGCCGGACAAGCATCCGCCCCCAGCCCCGAGCCTCCCTTAGTCGAGCGGCTGCGGCTTGGTGACGACCGGGGCGTTCGGGTCGCTCTGCGCCGGGCGGGCGGCGGTGGGCGGCGGACCGGCGGGCTGGACCGGCTCGGGCTCGGCCTCGACCGGGGGCGCGATCACCACGACAGGCGCGGGCGCGACGGTCGCTGGCGACGCCACGACAGGCGCCGGCGTGGGGTTGGCGGCCAGGGTTTCAGGCGAGGCCGCTTCGGCTCGACGCGGCGCCGGCGAGCGTGTCGCGGCTGTGGGGGCGGCTGAGGTCAGGGGGGCGGCGGGCGGCGCATCGACCGGCGCGGGTGCAGCCTCGACCGCGGCAGCGGCGGGGGTCGGGGCGGCCAGCACAGCTGAGGTCGCGGGCGCGGCCGGCGCCGTGTCGCTGTTCGAGCGCGTGATCAGCCAGGTGGCGACGGGCGCGCCGATCACCACCACCGCAGCGGCGGCGATGTAGAGGGGCGTGCGGTTGCCGCCGTTTCGTGCGGAGGCGCGCGACGCCACGGGCGCGTCTGCCCTGGAAGGCTCGACCTCAGGAGCGGCCACGGCGGGGCCAGGCGCGGGCTTGGGCGCAGACGCGACGGCCGGCCTGGACGCAGGTTCCGGCGCGCGGGCCGGGGCCGCCGTCGGGAGAGGCCTGGGCGTCGCATCAACAGGCGCGGCGGGGGCGACCGGGGCGGCGGGGTGCGCGGGCTGCGGCGCGGTCGGCATCGGCGCCGTGAGCAGGGTTGGTCCGGTCCCAGGTTGAGCGGGGCGACGCTGCGGCACTAACGATCCCCCTAACACCCCGCCGGACGCGGGGCGCGGCGCGGCCGGCGCCGTCACGGCCGGGCGGATCGCCGGCTTGGGCGCTTGTGCGGGGGTGGGGGCGGCGGGCGGCATCAGACCCGTGCCCCGCGGCAAGGGCCCGGCTCTGAACGTGGTCTGGGGCGGACGGCCCCACTGCACCGGACGGCGGGCGAAGGGAACGGACTTGTCGTCGGCGTCGGACATTCGGGCTCCGGCGCCGGGCGGCGCGCATCACGAAAGGATCGGCAGGCCCTCAGATTGAGGAGCGAGTTCGGCGGTTTCGTGACGCAACCGCGTGGATCAGTTCTTGAGACGGTAGCCCGTCTTGAAGATCCAGCCCACCGCCGCCAGACAGGCGAAGAAGAAGCCCAGCGTGGCCGTCAGGCTAAGCCCCACGCTGACGTCGCCTATGCCGTAGAAGGCCCAGCGGAAGCCCGAGATCAGATAGACCACCGGGTTGAACAGGGTCACCGTGCGCCAGCCGTCCGGCAGCATGTCGATCGAATAGAAGGCCCCGCCCAGGAAGGTCAGGGGCGTGACGATCAGCATAGGAATCATCTGCAGCTGTTCGAAATTCTGCGCCCAGACGCCGATGATGAAGCCGAACAGGCTGAAGGTCGTCGAGATCAGGATCAGGAAGGCCAGCATCCAGAAGGGGTGCAGGATCTGCAACGGCACGAACAGGGCCGCCGTCGCCAGGATGATCAGCCCCAGCACCGCCGACTTGGTCGCCGCCGCCCCGACATAGGCGATGACGATCTCCAGCGGACTGACGGGCGCCGACAGGATCTCATAGATGGTGCCGGTGAATTTCGGAAAGTAGATGCCGAATGACGCATTGAAGATCGACTGGGTGAACAGGCTCAGCATGATCAGGCCCGGCACGATGAAGGCGCCATAGGGCACGCCCCCGACCTCTTCCATCCGGCTGCCGATGGCCCCGCCGAAGACGACGAAATACAGCGCCGTGGTGATCACCGGCGTGACTATCGACTGCCACAGGGTGCGCAGGGCCCGCGCCATCTCGAAACGATAGATGGCCCAGACGCCATGTCCGTTGAAGCTCATCACGCGCTCTCCCCATCACGGTGGACCAGGCTGACGAAGATGTCTTCCAGCGAGCTCTGGCGGGTGTTCAGGTCCTTGAAGGCGATGCCCAGATCGGACAGACGGCGCAGCAGCGACGGCACCCCGGTCTTCTCGGCGTGGGCGTCGAAGGCGTATTCCAGCTCCCCGCCCTCGTTCTGCAGGCTCAGGTCCCATTCGGCCAGTTCCGGCGGAATGACCGTCATCGGCTCCTGCAGGTTCAGGGTCAGGGTCTTCTTGCCCAGCTTGCGCATCAGGGTCGCGGTCTTCTCGACCAGGATCAGTTCGCCCTTCAAGATGACCCCCACCCGGTCGGCCATCTCCTCGGCCTCCTCGATATAGTGGGTGGTCAGGATGATGGTGACGCCCTGGTCGCGCAGCTGGCGCACCAGGCCCCACATGTCGCGGCGCAGCTCCACGTCCACGCCCGCCGTGGGCTCGTCCAGGAACAGGATGTCGGGTTCGTGGCTCAGGGCCTTGGCGATCATGACGCGGCGCTTCATCCCGCCGGACAGGGTCATGATCTTGGCGTCCTTCTTGTCCCACAGGCTGAGGTCGCGAAGGATGCGCTCGATCAGGGCCGGGTTCGGCGCCTTGCCGAACAGACCGCGGCTGAAGGTGACGGTGGCCCAGACGGTCTCGAAGGCGTCGGTCGTCAGCTCCTGCGGCACCAGGCCGATGCGGGTGCGGGCGGCGCGATAGTCCTTCTGAATGTCATGGCCGTCGGCGATCACCGTCCCCGTCGAAGGCGTGACGATGCCGCAGATGATGGAGATCATCGTCGTCTTGCCCGCGCCGTTCGGCCCCAGCAGGGCGAAGATCTCGCCCTTCTCGATCTCCAGATCGATGGGCTTCAGCGCCTGATGGCCGGACTTGTAGGTCTTGGTCAGACCCTGAATGGTGATGACTGACGGCATGGCCCCTCCCGGCGAGGCTTGGCAGATAGGAAGGCGTGGCGGCGCGCTCAAGGCCCGCCGCCGTCGGGTTTTCCAACGGAAGTCATCCGACAGGGAACGGCGGACGTAAACCTGTGTTCGTCACACGGAGGCTCCCATGCCCGTCGCCGCCCTGCCCCTGCGTCGCCTCGCTGTTGCGGCGCCTGCCGCCGCCCTGGTTCTGATGCTGGTCCTGACCCTGACCGCCTGCGCCACGGCCCCGTCCATGAGCGAAACTCGCGCGCCCCAGCCGCTGAAACCCATCGACGCTGAACGCCTGTGGTCGGGCCGCTGGCACGAGGTGGCGCGCCTGCCCATGAAGATCACCGACGGCTGCGTGGCCGGGGCCAGCATCTATGCCTGGACCGCGCCGACCCGCGTCGACGTGCGCGACACCTGCCAGGTCGGGACGCCCCAGGGCCGCGAGAAGGCCATCGAGGGCCGCGGCGAAATCCTCGACCCCGGCATGAACGCCAAGCTGCGGGTCAAATACCTGTGGGGCTTCATCACCTGGGACTACTGGGTGCTGGACCGGGCCGAGGACTACAGCTGGTTCATCTCGTCGGACCCGACCTTCGACAAGCTGTTCATCTATACCCGCGAGGTCCCGACGCCCGACCAGCTGGCGCGCCTGACGCGACGGGCGGGCGAACTGGGGTATGATGTCAGCCGACTGGAGTTCCCGGCCCTGCCCGAACGCTGAGGAGACAAGCCCATGAGCCCTCGCCGCCTCGTCGCCGCCCTGCCCCTGCTGACGGCGCTCGCCGCCTGCGGCACGGAAAGCGCGCTACCCGAAAGCGTCGGCTACGGCGCCGCCCCGCAACTGCCCGAGGCCCGGCCTCAACGCATCCCAACCGTCAAGATCGCCCCCGCCGTCGGCTGGCCCGCAGGCCGCGCCCCGGTCGCGGCCCAGGGGCTGGCGGTCAACGCCTTCGCCACGGGCCTGGACCATCCGCGCTGGCTCTATGAACTGCCCAACGGCGACGTCCTGGTCGCCGAAAGCAACGCCCCGCCCAAGCCGGACGACAAGACGGGCGGGCTGCGCGGCTGGGTTCAGGGCCTGGTCATGGGCAAGGCGGGCGCGGGCGTGCCCAGCGCGAACCGCATCAGCCTGCTGCGCGACGCCGACGGCGACGGCGTGGCGGAAATGAAGACCGTCTTCCTGTCCGGCCTGACCTCGCCCTTCGGCATGGCCCTGGTCGGCAACCGCCTGTTCATCGCCAACGCCGACGCCGTGGTCGCCGTCCCCTATCAAACCGGCCAGGCCCAGATCACGGCGACGCCGGTCAAGATCGCGGACCTGCCCGCTGGCCGCAATCACCACTGAACCAAGAGCCTGGTCGCCTCGGCGGACGGCTCCAAACTCTACGTCGGGGTCGGCTCCAACTCCAACGTCGGCGAGAACGGGCTGGACGAGGAGGTCGACCGCGCCGCCGTGCTGGAGATCGACCCGGCCACCGGCGCCCGCCGCGTCTTCGCCTCGGGGCTGCGCAACCCCGTCGGCATGGCCTGGAACCCCGAGGACGGGCGGCTATGGGTGGCGGTCAACGAGCGCGACGAGATCGGCGACGACCTGGTGCCCGACTACATGACCTCGGTCACGCCCGGCGGCTTCTACGGCTGGCCGTGGAGCTACTACGGCCAGACGGTCGATGCGCGGGTCCAGCCGCCCCGCCCCGACATGGTGGCCAAGGCTATCAAGCCGGACTACGCCCTGGGCTCGCACACCGCCTCCCTGGGCCTGACCTTCTATACGGGCGCCCTGATGCCGCAGTGGCGCAACGGGGCTGTGATCGGTCAGCACGGCTCGTGGAACCGCAACCCGCCCGCCGGCTACAAGGTCATCTTCGTGCCCTTCCGCGGCGGCAAGCCGGCGGGGCCGCCGCAGGACGTCCTGACCGGCTTCCGCAACGACAGGGGCGAGGCCATGGGCCGTCCCGTGGGAGTGCTGGGCGTCCGCACCGGCGCCCTGCTGGTGGCCGACGACGTGGGGAACGTCATCTGGCGCGTGACCCCTGCCCGGCCCTGAACATGAAAAAGGCCCGGCGCGAACCGGGCCTTTCCTTCTTCAGGCTCGCCGCGATCAGGTCGTCGGCGTGATCACGATGGACGCGGGGGCGGCGGACGATGTGACTGGCGCCGCCGGAGCTTGGGTCATCGGCGCGACCGCCTGGGGCGCAATCGTCTGGGGCGCAACCGACAGATAGGGCTGCGGCCCCGTGGGCGCGACCGGCGCCTCGACCACAGGAGCCGGAGCGGCTGCGCGCGGCGCGACGCGGGCGGCCCTTGCCTGGGCCGGCGCCGGATCGGCGGAGGTCGGCGTTGCGCGGCGTTCGACCGGCGCCGCAGCGGCCGGCGGGATCGGCGTCGCAGTCGTCAGGTCAGCGGGAGTTTCCATCGGGATCGACGCCGCGTTGAGCGGCGCGGTCTCGGATGCGGCGAGTTGCGCCGCCAGAGGTGCGAACGGCGCCGCCTCCTCGACCTCAGGCTCTGCCGGCTGCATCAGCATGGCCGCCGCGGCGCCGCCGACCAACAGCACGCCCAGGGGCGCCAGGATCATCCAGGTCTTGACGGGCTTGTTCGACTTGCGCGCGCCGCTGCGGGCATAGACCGGCACATAGGCCTCGCCGTCGATACGGGCGGCAGGGCGGGCGGCGGCGGGGCGAACCTGATCGGTATAGGTCACGGACATGATGTCTTCTCCTTATCCAGGGCCAAACAACACTGGTCAAAAGAGCAAGGTTCCGCGAATAACGCCCTCGCCCCGAAGAAACACCACCCTCGCCACAGTTCAGGCGAAAGCATGATCAAGTCATTGGGCTGTCATATCTCGTCGCCTTGCTTGCCCGGCCTCCGGCCCAGGTTGACGTAACGTAGCGAAAGAACCTTACCCTGCGTCACGGAAAGCGAGAGCCAAGCATCGCATTTGCGAAACATTGTGGCGATGGCCGCCGCCGACCTGTTGACCCGCCGCCACGGCCCGTTCATCAACCTTTATAGGCAGAATTCGGGAAGAGGCGGCGCAACCATGGGTCTGGCAGCGAACATCCGGCGCGATATCAGGTTCGCGAGCGGGCTGTACCGCCTCCTGAAGCGCATCAAGCCGATCACCCTCGACAGCGACGTCCTAGTCTGTGACGACATCGAGGAAGCGGTCGACAAGTTTCCCGACAACGTCGCGCTCGAGGACGAACACCGCCGCCTGACCTATCGCGAGCTAGACGCCCTGGCCAACCGCTACGCCCACTGGGCCAAGGCGCGGAACCTGAAACGTTCGGACGTCATCGCCCTGGTGATGCACAACCGGGTCGAATACCTGGCCGCCTGGATCGGCTTCTCCAAGGTCGGCGTGGCCACGGCCCTGATCAACACCAATCTGACCGGTCAGGCCCTGGCCCACTGCCTGACCATCTCCAACGCCTTCAACGTGGTGACGGACCAGGACTGCTGGCGCGCGGTCGAGGAGGCCCGCCCCTTCGTCGATCGCAACCTGATGAGCTGGGTTCACGGCCTGGCCGACGAGGACGAGACCAACGACCGCCGCGACATCGACAATGCGGTGCGCAGCGCCTCCTCCGTGCGCCCGGACAAGAGCCTGCGCAGCGGCCTGACCAACCGCGACACGGCCCTGTTTATCTTCACCTCGGGCACCACCGGTCTGCCCAAGGCCGCGCGCATCCCGCACTCGCGCGCCCGCACCTATATGCGCGCCTTCGCCGGGGCCACCGCCTCGACGCCCAAGGACGCCCTCTACAACTGCCTGCCGCTCTATCACTCGACCGGCGGCCTGGTCGGGGTCGGCTCGATCCTGCTGAACGGCGGGCGGATGATCATTCGCCGCCGCTTCTCCTCGACGAACTTCTGGCCGGACGTGAAGGCCTCGGGCGCCACTATGTTCGTCTATATCGGCGAGCTGTGCCGCTATCTGGTCAACTGCCCGCCCAATGAGGACGAGCGCGCCCACAGGCTGCGGCTGGCCTTTGGCAACGGCCTGCGCCCCGACGTCTGGTCCGAGTTCCAGAAGCGCTTCGGCATCAAGGATATCATGGAGTTCTACGGCTCCACCGAGGGCAACGTCTCCCTGTTCAACTTCGACGGCAAGGCGGGCGCCATCGGCCGCGTGCCCAGCTATCTGAAGTCGCAGATCAACATCCGCCTGATCGCGCTGGACCCGGAAACGGGCGAGCCCCTGCGTCGCGCCGACGGCATGTGCCAGCTGGTCTCGGTCGGTGAAACGGGCGAGGCCATCGGCCAGATCGCCGCCGACATCCGCCATGACTTCTCGGGCTACGCCGACAAGAAGGCCTCCGAGAAGAAGATCCTTACCGACGTCTTCAAGAAGGGCGACCGCTGGTTCCGCACCGGCGACCTGATGCGTCAGGATCGCGACGGCTATTTCTACTTCATGGACCGCCTGGGCGACACCTACCGCTGGAAGGGCGAGAACGTCTCGACCGCCGAGGTCGAGCAGCGCCTGCATGACGCGCCGGGCGTTCAGGAAGTCATCGCCTATGGCGTCGTCGTTCCCGGCCAGGAGGGCAAGGCGGGCATGGCCGGTCTGGTCATGGAGGGGAAGTTCGACCCCGCCGCCTTCGCCGCCTACGCCGACGAGCAGCTGCCGGCCTACGCCCGCCCGGTCTTCCTGCGCCTGATGAAGTCGGCCGAGACCACCGGCACCTTCAAATACCGCAAGGTCGACCTGGTCGCCGACGGCTTCGATCTGGAAAAGGTCGAGGGCGCCGTCTACGTGCGCGGCGGCAAGACCGGCTATCAGAAGCTGACCGCCAAGGCCTATCAGGCGATCCTGAGCGGCGAGACGCGCCTCTAACGAGTTCTCCCTCCCACTTGGGGGAGGGTGGCTGAGCCGCGGGCGAAGACGGGTGGGGGCGCTTCGGCTGACCAAGCGCCGCGCTTCGTGTCGCCGCGCCCTCCCCGCCCGGTCGCTGCGCGACCACCCTCCCCATGAAGGGGAGGGAGAGCGAAACGCCGCCTTAAGCATTAACGCTGATAACGGGCGTCCTGAGCTTCTCCTCAAGGACGTCCGGCGGCCCCATGTTCCAGATTATCGGCATCATCATGCTGTTCGCCATGGTGTTCGGCAGCTTCCTGCTGCACGGCGGCAAGATGGCGACGATCCTGTATTCGCTGCCCTATGAGCTGATGGCCATTCTCGGGGCCGGCATCGCCGCCTTCCTGATTTCCAACAGCCTGCCGGTCATCAAGGGCGCCCTGGGCGGCTTCGGCAAGGCCTTCGCCGGGCCCAAATGGAAGAAGCAGGACTACAAGGACCTGCTGTCCCTGCTGTTCCAACTGACCAAGACGATGAAGTCCAAGGGCGTCATCGCCCTGGAAAGCCACATCGAAAAGCCGGCCGAGAGCACCATCTTCCAGAAGTATCCCAAGGTGCTGAAGGACCACTTCGCCACCGACTTCATCTGCGACACCCTGCGGATGATGACCATGAACCTCGAAGATCCGCATCAGATCGAGGACGCCATGGAAAAGCAGCTGGAGAAACATCACCACGAGGCCCTGGCCCCGGCTCACGCCCTGCAGAACCTGGCCGACGGCCTGCCCGCCCTGGGCATCGTCGCCGCCGTGCTGGGCATCATCAAGACCATGGGCTCGATCACCGAACCGCCGGAAGTCCTGGGCGGCATGATCGGCGGCGCCCTGGTCGGCACCTTCCTCGGCGTCTTCCTGGCCTATGGCCTGGTCGGCCCCTTCGCCGCGCGACTGAGCGCGATCGTCGATGAGGAAGCCGCCTACTACAAGATCATCCGCTCGGTGCTGGTCGCCCACCTGCACGGCAACGCCGCCCAGATTTCGGTCGAGATCGGCCGTGGCGACATCCCCTCCACGGCCCAGCCCTCCTTCACCGAGATGGAAGAAGCCCTGGCCGCCGCGCCGACGGACGCCTGATCCCGCGCCCGGGAACACAGTTCGCTCACGCCGGTTCTCCACAGGTCACATTCGCGTGCGTCGTCCGTGGAGCCCCCCATGAAAGCCCTGCCCTCGCACCTGCTGCTCGCCGCCGCCGTCCTGATGCTGACAGCCTGCGACGACATATCATCCCCGCCGACGTCGGCCCCAGCCGCGCCCGCAGCCGAGCCCGCTGTCGCTCCCAGCGATGCCACGCAGTCCGCGCGCGGCGACTCCGCACCGCCGCCCGGTGAAGCGATTACACTACCAGCTTCGCCCCCGGCGCAGACGCCCCCGACCATGCCAGAGGACAAGCCGCCGACTGATCCGATGAATCCGACCGCGCCGCCTGTTCCCCCAGCCTGAGGTTCGACATCGGACTTGTAGAACCTGGTGATCTCGCGTTACGCCTTGCATCGGCGGGATTCTTCCGCCGGATTTTGAAATCGAAGGGGCTATAGTCTCATGACCATCCGTCGCCTGATGATCGTCGCCGCGGGCCTCAGCGCCCTTTCGCTGGCCGCCTGCCAGCAACCGGCGCCCAAGACCGAAGAAACTGCCGCTGTCGCTGACGCGGCCGCCGAGACCGCTACGGACGCCGCAGCGACCGCCGCCGACGCCGCCACCGCTGCTGCGGGGGCCGCCACCGACGCCGCCGCCTCGGCCACCGCCGCGACGGAAAAGGCCGCTGACGCCACTGGCGCCGCCATGACCCCGCCGCCGCCGCCCGCCGAGAAGGCCGCCAACTAAAAAATTCGGCTCTCAATAAGCCGGCCAGGAGCCGCTCCGACCAGCGTCGGGGCGGCTCTTTCATTATGCGGATAACAGGACTTCACGAACCCGTGAGAATTTCGCTTGCGGATTCGCTCACGATCCCGTTATCTCCCCTCAGCGAGGGTTCATGATCTCGCCTTACCTTCTGAAGGACTACAACTATGCGCATCACCGCTCTGATCGCCGCTTCGGCCGCCGCTCTGGCCCTGGCTGCTTGCCAACCCGCCGCCACCGACAAGGTTGAAGACGCCGCTGCCGACGCAACCGACGCCGCTGCAACCGCTACGGACGCTGCTGCGACCGCCGACGCCGCCGCCACCGACGCTGCCGCCGCTGCTGGCGCCGCTGTCGACGCTGCTGCCGCTGCTCCGGCTGCTGCCGACGCTGCTGCTGCTCCGGCCGCCGCTGCTCCGGCTGCTGCTCCGGCTGCCGCTCACTAAGACTTACGTCTTGGATCGCGGCCTCCGGGTCGCGATGCGGAAAGGGGTCGTCTTCGGACGGCCCCTTTTTTCATGGCCGCTATCCAGCCGGGCGACTGGCGGTTAAAGCCCGGCCATGATTGACGACCCGCGCGAACAGTCCCCCGACGACGCCTCCCCCCAGCTGGTCTGGGCCGAGGACGGCTCGCCCCGCTCCGGCCGGTTCGGCGACGTCTACTTCTCCAAGGACGACGGCCTGGCCGAGACCCGCGCCGTCTTCCTCGACGGCTGCGGTCTTCCGGACGCATGGGCCGAGCGCACCGACTTCACCGTCGCCGAACTGGGCTTCGGCACCGGCCTGAACATCGTGGCCCTGCTGGACCTGTGGCGCCGCGCCCGCCCCCAGAACAGCCGACTGCACGTCTTCTCCATCGAAGGCTTCCCCCTGACCCGCGACGAGGCGGCCCGCGCCCTGTCCGCCTGGCCCGAACTGGCCGAGACCGCCGCCGCCCTCCTCGCCGTCTGGCCCGAGGGAACCCCCGGCTTCCACCGCCTCGACCTGCCGCAATGGAACGCCCGCATCGACCTGGCCGTCGGCGACGTTCAGTGGGCGCTGGAACAATGGTCCGGCGCCGCCGACGCCTGGTTCCTCGACGGTTTCTCGCCCGCCCTCAACCCCGGCATGTGGTCGCCCGAGATCATGGCCCTGATCGCCGCCCGTTCGGCTCCCGGCGCGCGCGTCGCCACCTTCACCGTCGCCGGCGCAGTGCGGCGCGGCCTGGCCGAGCACGGCTTCATCGTCGAGAAGAAACCCGGCCACGGACGCAAGCGCGAACGGCTGGAGGCGCATCTGCCCTCGCCGCCGCCTGTCGCCCGCCCGCAACGCCATGTCGCCGTCGTCGGCGCCGGGATCGCCGGGGCCTCGGTCGCCCGCGCCCTGATCGTCGGCGGCGCCCGTGTCACCGTCATCGAGGCCGAGCGTCCCGGCGCGGGCGGCTCAGGCTTCCCCGCCGCCCTGGTCACGCCGCGCCTCGACGCGGGTGACGCCCTGATCGCCGGCTTCCACGCCCAGGCCCTGGAACGCGCCCGCCATCTGTACCGCGCTCTGCCCGACGCCGTCATCGCCGAGGGCGTGCTGCAACTGGAGCAGGCTCCGCGCGACGCGACCCGCTTCGACAAGATCGCGGCCCAGGACCTGTGGCCCGCCGCCGCCATGACCCGCCTGGACGCCGCGGCCTGCGCCGATCGTCTGGGCGAGGCGGTCCAGAGCGGCGGCCTGATGATGGGCGGGGCGATGGCCCTGCGCCCGTCGGCGGTGCTGGAGCCCTGGCTGAGCGGCGCCGAACGCCTGACCGCCACTGTCGCAACCCTCCGCCCCGAGGGCGAGGGCTGGGCCTTGCTCAACGCCGAGGGCGCAGCGCTCGTCACGGCCGACGCCGTGGTTCTGACCGCCGGCTGGGGCGCCGCCGCGCTCGCGCCCGAGCTCCCCCTCGCCCCCGTCGCCGGCCAGGCCGACTGGGTCGAAGGCCCGACCGCCACGCCCGTCGCCTGGGGCGGCTACGCCGTGCCGACCGGAACCGGCCTGCTGTTCGGCGCCACCCACGACCGGGGCCAGACCGACGCCACGCCCACGGCGGAGGCCTCGGCGCGCAATCGCGCGACCCTGAGCGCCGCCCTGCCCGATCTGGCCGCCCGCGCCGAGGCCGCTGGCGCGGGGCGGACCCGCAAGGCCGTCCGCGCCACGACGCCCGACCGTCTGCCCGTCGCCGGCCCCCTTTCTCAACCGAACCTCTACGCCCTGACCGGGTTGGGCTCGCGCGGCTTCTGCGTCGCGCCCCTGCTGGGCGAGCACCTGGCGGCGCGGTGCCTGAACCAGCCGTCGCCCCTGCCCGAGGCCGCCGAACGCCGCCTGTCGCCGAGACGGTTCACGGACGACGCGAGCCAGGCCGGCTAGCGCCGTCGATTGTCCTGACCTACACCGGGGTCTCATTGTCAAAGGAGCATCAGATGTTTCGCGCGCCCCTCGTGCTCTCGATCGGCTTGCTCGCCCTTGCCGGATGCGCTCCTGCCCCGTCGCATCCGCTCGCCGCCGCGACGCCGGCCCGTCAATGCATGTTCCCGGACGACGTGCAGAGCTTCCGCGTCGTGGCCGACACGAAGGCGGTCCTCGTGCGCACGACCGGCAACGCCGTCTTCGAGCTTCAGCCGGCAGGCGACTGCCGCGATCTGGCCAGCGCGATGCGGCTGGCCGTAGCCGACAATACGACGCGCCTCTGTGCGGGCGACTGGACCATGCTCTCCGTCTCGTCCGCGCCCGCGCCCTGCCGCGCACAGGTCGTCAAGCGCCTGAGCCCGGCCGAGGTCGCCGCCCTGGCCGCCCGCGACCGCCCCTGAGGCGGACCGGGCGCAACCAAAGCCTGTCTCCGGCGCTTAACGCCGAGGTTCATCTTGTCGCTCTAGAAGCGCGGTTCAGGCTCAATGGAGTTTCCCCATGTCGCGTATGTTCCCGCTACTCGTCGCCGCCGCTGGCGCGACCGCGCTTTCCGCCTGCGCCCCCATGACCGGCGCCGAGTCCACCCGGACATCATCCATGGGCCAGCAGTGCTTCTACGCCAACCAGGTGGATAATTTCCGCGGCGACAATCAGACCCTCTATGTTCGCGCGCGGAACAAGGACGTGTTCGAGTTGCAGACCTTCGGGGGTTGCTCCGACATCGACTTCGCCTTCGGCATCGCCTTCCTGCCCAACAGCGGCATCAATCGCCTGTGCACGGGCGACCTGTCCCGGATCATTGTCGCTGGCGGGATGGAACCCCGTGCTCAATGCCGCGTCCAGGTGGTCAAGAAGCTGACGGAGGCCGAGGTGGCCGCCCTGCCCGCGCGCAACCGACCCTGACCCGGCGCCATTTTTATCGCTTCGCGGCGGCGAGGGTTACTTCGCGGTAATGGTGGCATGCGAGGTTTGAGAACGTTTCGCGCAAACGGTATGGAACGTAGCTGTCAAACTCGCGTCCGGCGCCGGACAGACTGGTTCGCGCCTCCCTGCACCGACCCTTCAAGGATCCTCGCACGTGGCGACCACTCTTCGTACCTCGGCCCTGCTCCTCGCAGCCGCCGCCGCCCTGACCCTGTCCGCCTGCGGCGGCGGAGACGACAAGTCCAAGACCGGGGACCAGCCGGCGGGCGCCTCGCGTCAGACCGTCACGGCGGCCACGGCGACCTCGGTCGCCCTGCCGCGCGTCATCGTCGCCTCGGGCAGCGTCTCGGCCTGGGAAGAGGTGCCGGTCGGGGCCGAGACGGGCGGGCTGACGGCGGTCGGCGTCTATGTCGATGAAGGATCCTACGTCCGTCAGGGCCAGGTTCTGGTCAAGCTGAACGACGCCCTGCTCCAGGCCCAACTGCGCCAGCAACAGGCGGCCGTCCAGAGCGCAGAGGCCAACGCCGCCCGCGACGACGCGGCGCTGGCCCGCGCCCAGGAGCTGAAGCAACGCGGCTTCCTCAGCCAGGCCTCGCTGGACACGGCCCTGGCCAACCAGCGCGCCTCCCAGGCCAATCTGGCCTCGGCCCGCGCCGCGCTTTCGGAAATACGCACCCGCCTGTCCCAGGCCGAGATCAAGGCCCCCGTCTCGGGCCTGATCATCAGCCGCAACGTCACCAAGGGTCAGATCGTCGAGGCCGGAACCCAGCTGTTCCGCATGGTCCGCGACGGCCGGCTGGAACTGGACGCCCAGGTGCCCGAGACCGATCTGCCCGCCCTGCGCGCCGGCCAGACCGCCACCATCACCTCGAACGAAGGCGTCAAGACCAGCGGCACCATCCGCATCGTCACGCCCGAGGTCGACGCCCAGACCCGCCTCGGCCTGGCCCGCATCACCCTGTCGCCGGGCAGCGGCCTGAAGCCGGGCATGTTCGCCCGCGCCGCCATCGACGCCGGGGCCCAGCCGACGACCGTGGTGCCGACCGGCGCCGTCCTCTATCGCGAGAACAAGGCCGGGGTTTACGTGCTCAACGCCGACAACTCGGCCCACTTCCGCCCGGTGACGGTGCTCTCGCGCCGCGACGATCAGACCTCGGTCAGCGGCGTCGAGCCCGGCGTCCGCGTCGTGGTCCAGGGCGCCGGCTTCCTCAGCGAGGGCGACAAGGTCACCGTCTCGACCGGCCAGGCCGCAGCCGCGCCTGCCGCTGCCGCTCCGGCCAAGAAATAAGACCCGGCCATGAACAACATCTCGTCCTGGGCCATCAAGAACCCCATCCCGATCATTCTGCTGTTCGTCCTGCTGACGATCAGCGGCGTGATCGGCTTCTCGGGGATGCGGATCAACAACAACCCCGACATCGACTTCCCCCTGGTCGCCGTCACCGCCGCCCGTCCGGGCGCGGCGCCGAGCGAGATGGAGGTCCAGGTCACCCGTCCGATCGAGGACTCGATCGCCGGCCTGTCGGGCGTGCGCCACATCTATTCCAATATCTCGGACGGGGTCTCCTCGACCACCATCGAGTTCGAGCTGGGCACCGACACCGAACGCGCCACCAATGACGTGCGCAACGCCATGAGCGGCGTGCGCGCCACCCTGCCCCAGGACATGCAGGAACCGACGGTCCAGCGCATCGACATCACCGGCGACGCCCTGATCACCTATGTGGTCCGCTCGCCTACGATGACGCCGGAGCAGATCAGCTGGTTCATCGACAACGAGATGAGCCGCGCCCTGCTGTCCCTGGGCGGCGTGGGCGAGGTCAACCGCTCGGGCGGCGTCGACCGCGAGATCCGCGTCGAGCTGGACCCTGACCGCCTGGCCGCCTACGGCGTCACCGCTGCCCAGGTCAGCCAGGCCCTGACCAGCGTCAACACGGACCTGCCCGGCGGCCGCGTCACCGTGGCCGGTTCGGAACGCGCCATCCGCACCCTGGGCTCGGCCGGCTCGGTCGAGCAGCTGCGCCAGACCCTGATTCCCCTGGGCGACGGCCGCAGCGTGCGTCTGGGCGACCTGGGCCGCGTCGAGGACAAGTGGACCGAGCCGCGCCGTCTGGCCCGCTACAACGGCCAGGAGGCCGTCACCTTCAACTTCCTGCGTTCGCGCGAGGCCAGCGAAGTCACCGTCTCGCAGAAGGTTCGCGAAGAGGTCGCCAAGATCGACGAGGCCCACCCCGAGCTGACCATCGAACAGGTCACCTCCAGCGTCCAGTATATCGAGGAAAGCTACATCGCCTCGATCGAGGCCCTGATCCTCGGCGCCGTTCTGGCCGTCATCGTGGTCTTCATCTTCCTGCGCGACTGGCGGGCCACCCTGATCGCGGCCACGGCCATGCCGATGTCGCTGATCCCGGCCTTCGCCATCCTCGGGCCGATGGACCAGTCGCTGAACGTGGTGACCCTGCTGGCCCTGTCGCTGACCATCGGCATTCTGGTCGACGACGCCATCGTCGAGATCGAGAACATCGTGCGGCACATGCGCGACGGCAAACCGCCCTACGCCGCCTCGATGGAGGCCGCCGACGAGATCGGTCTGGCCGTCGTGGCCACCACCTCGACCATCATCGCCGTCTTCGCCCCCGTCGGCTTCATGCCGGGCATCATCGGCCAGTTCTTCAAGGCCTTCGCCCTGGCGGCCTGCGTCTCCGTGGCCTTCTCGCTGATCGTGGCGCGGACCCTGACCCCGCTGATGGCCGCCTATCTGCTCAAGCACACCAAGCATGAGGACAAGGACCCCCTGTGGATGCCTGGCTATCTGCGCGCCCTGCGCTGGTGCCTCGGCAACCGCTGGAAGGTCTTCGCCATGGGGATCGCCATCTTCGTCGGCTCGGGCTTCCTGGCCACCAAGCTGCCGTTCGAGTTCAGCCCCTCGGGCGATCAGTCGCGCGCCGCCTTCCAGATCGAACTGCCCCCCGGCGCCACCCTGCGTGAAACCGACGCCGTGGTTCAGCGCGTCACCCGCGCGCTTCAGGAGCGGCCCGAGGTCACCTCGGTCTACGCCGCCATCGGGGGCCAGGACGTCAATCAGGCCAACATCTATGCCGACCTGGTCAAGAAGGGCGAGCGCAAGCTCAGTCAGCAGGCCTTCGCCCGTGAAATGGTCGACCAGCTGAAGACCATCCCCGGCGCCCGCATCAGCGCCGGCATCGCCCAGCAGGGCGGCGGTCCCAGCGACGGCACCCGCTACACCTTCGCCATCCTGGGCGACAACCCCGTCGCCCTGAACGCCGCGGCGCGCAAGGTCGAAGAGGAGATGCGCGGCGTTCCCGGCCTGGCCAATGTGGTCAACACCGCCGCCATCGCCCGCCCGGAAATCCTGGTCACGCCGCGTCCTGACGAAGCGGCCCTGGCCGGCGTCTCGACCGGCTCCATCTCTCAGGCCGTCCGCGTCGCCACCCTCGGCGACGTCGATCAGAACCTGCCCAAGTACAACCTGGGCGACCGTCAGGTGCCGATCCGCCTGCAACTGACCGACACGGCCCGTCAGGACCTGAACGTGCTGGAGACCCTGCGCGTGCCCACCGCCTCGGGCGCCGCCGTGCCGCTCAGCGCCGTCGCCGACATCGAGTTCGGCGCCGGTCCCGCGACCGTCAGCCGTCAGGACCGCTCGCGCATCGCCTCGATCACCGCCGAACTGGACGGCATCCGCACCGGCGACGCCGCCCAGCGGGTGCAGAAGCTGCCCTCGGTCCAGAAACTGCCCGAAGGCGTGCGTCAGGTTCCGGCCGGGGACGCCGAGTTCATCCAGGAGATGATCACGGGCTTCGCCATCGCCTTCGGCACCGGCATCCTGCTGATGTACGCGGTCCTGGTCCTGCTGTTCAAAAGCTTCGCCTATCCGATCACCATCATGGCCGCTCTGCCCCTGGCCATCGGCGGCGCTTTCGTGGCCCTGTTGATCGGCGGCTCCAGCTTCTCGATCTCTTCGCTGATCGGGGTGCTGATGCTGATGGGCATCGCGGCCAAGAACTCCATCCTTCTGGTCGACTACGTCATCATGGCCGAGAAGGACGGCATGCCCCGCTACGAGGCCATCATGGACGCCGCCCACAAGCGGGCGCGCCCCATCCTGATGACCACCTTCGCCATGGGGGCCGGCATGGTGCCCGTCGCCATGGGTATCGGCGCCGACGTCGAGTTCCGCTCGCCCATGGCCATCGCGGTCCTGGGCGGCCTGATCTCCTCGACCTTCCTGTCGCTGCTCTACATCCCGGCCATCTTCACGATCGTCGACGACATCGCTGCATGGGGCCGCCGCCGCATCGGCAAGGCCTTCGCCGGCCAACACCGGATGGCGGATGAACCGACGCCGCAAGCCTCCTCCGCCGCCCTGCACGACTAGGCGACCGCGCCACCCCAGACCCCCGCCCCCGGAGAGCCATCTCCGGGGGCTTTTTCTTGGGCTGCCCGAACGCCGCCCTCTCGCGGACCCAGACGAAGCCCCGGACGCCGGCCAAAGAAAAAGGCGGCCCGGATGACTCCGGACCGCCTCGCCGCTTCGCCGCTGGGGCGAAGGTGGATCAGTATTTGACGCGCAGGGTCGCCCCGTAGGTGCGCGGCTGGCCGAGGAAGGCGTCGTAGGTCTGAGTGTCCAGCGCCGGGTTGTAGTAGGTCCCGTTCGGCTGAACCGTCGTCTGGAAGGCGGAGCCTTGCAGCGGGGCGTTGATCGCAACCTGGACGTATTCCTCGTCGGTCAGGTTTTGCGCCCAGATGTCCAGCGCCCAGCGGTCGTCTTCCGTCCCCAGAGTGATGCGACCGTTCACCAGCGTCATGGCGTCCTGCATCTTGTAGGGCAGCAGGTCGGAACCGGTGTTGAACTCGGTCGAGTACTTGGCCGTCAGGTTGAAGCCGACCTTCAGGCCCGCGCCGATCGAGCGGTCGAAGGCCACAGATCCCGTCGCCGACCATTCCGGCGCGAAGGACGCCCGCGCGCCCGGCAGCAGAGACAGCTGAGGGAAGTTGCCCGGATTGGTCAGGTCGCCCGCGACAAAGTCGCCGTACTTGGTGTCGGTGTAGGTCAGGCCGCTGGTGAAGGACAGCCCCTCGATCGGCGTGAACCAGACGAAGTCGGCGTCAAAGCCTTGCGACTTCAGCTCAGGAATGGATTCGACCACGAAGGCCGTGCCCAGGAAGGTGTTGAGCTGGAAGTCCTGGAACGTCTGATGGAAGTAGGTCAGATTCAGCAGGACCGAGCGATTGAACAGGGTGTTCTTCAAACCCAGCTCGTAGCTGTCGACGGTTTCCGACGGGAAGAGCAGCGAATTGACCGGCGTGATGCCGTTCTGCACCCGGTCCAGATTATAGCCGAAGGACTTGTAGCCGCGCGCGAAGGAGCCGTAGCCCATGACCGAGTCATTGAAGCGATAGCTGGCCTTGATCGTCCCGCTCAGCTCACCGTCGTCAGTTTCTTCCGAGATGCGACGGTTGTCATACAGGGCGTTGGCCCAGGGCAGGCAGATGTTGCCAGCAATGCGCTGCGCCGTCGGCAAGCCCGCCGCCGCGCCGCCGGCGCCGCCGAGCACCGTGGCCAGGGCCGTCAGGTTGGCCAGGGTGCCGCCGCAGGCTGCGCCATTGGTCCCGACATTATCCTGAACCGCCAGCAGACGCTTCTTATCCTGCGTGTAGCGCAGACCCAGGGTCACATCGAACTTGTCGGTGACGTGCCAGGTGTTGTTGGTGAACAGGGCGATCGAGTCCGAACGCTGGCTGTAGTGATCGCTCACGCCCAGACCGAGGCCGAAGCCGGGACCCGTCGCTTGGGTCGGGCCTGCGGGCGAGGCGCCGCCGGTGACCAGGCAACCGCCGAGACCGGCCGCCGTCGTTCCAGGACGCGTCAGGCAGCCGATGATGCCGGGGCTGATCGGGATCGCCGGGTTGGCGGCGTTCAGCTGCGACGTCAGCAGGAAGGACAGGAAGGGCGTGTAGTCGGCGCCGTAGGAATAGCTGTCGGCGCGCGAGATGTTCTCACGCGTCATGAAGACGCCGACCAGCCAGTCCAGCTTGTCTGTCGCGCCCGCCAGACGGAATTCCTGGGTCAGAGTGTCCAGCTCAAAGCCGTAGCTTCCATCGTTGGCGCGATAGAGGATGTCCGCGCCGGTATAGTCCAGATCCATGCCGTTGACGGTCGACCAGTCACGCCACGAGGTGACCGAGGTCAGGGTCGCGTTCCACTTGGCGATGTCGATATTGGCCTCGGCGGACAGGCCCATGTCCTCCATTTCCTGACCCGTGCCGCGGTTGGCGTAGGCCGTCCGCGAGAAGGGCAGCTTGCCAAAGCCCGCAGCGGGCGGCGCCTGGCCTGTACCGGTGGAAAGGGCGTCGATGAAGGCGTAGGTCGGCCCGGTGCGAATCTGCGTGGCGACGCAGCAGTATTCATCGCGTTTGGAATAGTCGGCGATCAGACGGATCGACACTTCGTCCGACGGCAGGATCAGCAACTGGCCGCGCGCGGTCCAGAAATCCTGATTCTGATCGTCGGTTTCCGTGCGCGGGCCGTCGCCCAGATTGACGTCGTAGAAGCCGTCACGCTCGCGCTTGGCCACATAAAGACGGCCGGCGATCTGATCCGTGATCGGCCCGGTGACCGAGCCGGCGATGCCCCAGGCGTTGAAGTTGCCATAGGTGGCCTCGGCGTTGAAACCGGGGGTGAAGGATGGGGCCTCGGTGATGATGTTGATGACGCCGGCCGAGGTGTTCTTGCCGAACAGGGTGCCTTGCGGCCCCTTCAGCACCTCGATGCGGCTCAGTTCGCCCAGGTCGCCGAAGCCGACGCCGTTGCGCGAGCGATAGACGCCGTCGATGACCACGCCGACCGAGCTTTCCAGGCCGGGGTTGTCGCCGACCGTGCCGACGCCGCGGATACGCGCGGTGGTCGAGGCTTCAGACTGGGTCGAGGTGACGGTCATGCCCGGGGTCAGGATCTGCAGATCCTTGATGTCGCGCACCCCGGCGCCGTTCAGCGCCTCCTGAGACAGGGTCGTGACCACGATCGGCACGTCCTGCAGGTTCTGCTCGCGCTTCTGGGCGGTGACGATGATGTCGTCGACCGTGGTCGGCCCTTCCTGGGCCGCGGCGCCTCCGGCGAAACCGAAGGCGACGACGCCGACGACGGCGGCGGACGCGGTGCAGCGAAGGATATTATTGAAACGCATATGAAGCGGCTCCCCGGCTCTGTGGCCCGGTCGCCCGCGGCGACCGTGGCGATTCCTGTCCCTGTCGATCCACGCTCATTGAACGGCGTGAATTCTCCATGACTAGGCGTAAGCCAGCCTCAGGACAGCGACAAGCAGCCGTGAGACGCAGGAACGGCGATTTCGTCCAACACCACTCTTTATGTGGCGTGAAAGCGACAAAAACTGATGACGCTAGGTCAATATTACCAGCGTTTACTTCAATTTCCTGGCCGCCGCCGCGTCTTCGCGTTGCTGCTGGCGGCGTCCCGCCAGGTTGAGAATCACCGCCGCAGCGAGCGCGGAAAGCACCGAGCCGCCGATCACGCCCAGCTTGACCTCGATCTGCTCGGGCGAATCTACCGCGCCCGGGAAGGCCAGGACGCCGATGAACAGGCTCATGGTGAAGCCGATGCCGCACAGCAGGCTGACGCCGTAGAGCTGAAGCCAGCTGGCGCCCGAGGGCTTGTCGCCGATCTTCAGCTTGGCGGCCAGCCAGGCGGCGCCGAAGACGCCGACCTGCTTGCCGACGAACAGACCCAGGGCGATGGCGATGACCAGGGGCGCAAACGCCTGTTCGAGCGACAGACCGGCGAAGGACACGCCGGCTTTTGCAAAGGCGAACAGCGGCAGGACCAGGAAGGCGACATAGGGGTGCAGGTCGTGCATCGCCTCCTTCAGCGGGCTTTGCGAGGTCTCGCGACGCGGCTCGACCGGCACGATCATGGCGAAGGCCACCGCCGTCAGCGAAGTCGACAGGCCCGACAGGACGGTCAGATACCAGACCGCGCCGAAACCCAGCACCCAGAAGGGACCGGCCAGGCGACGGCGGCCCAGCAAGGCGAAGGCGGCCAGAAGACCGGCCACGCCCAGCAGCGGCAGCCACTGGACCCCCTGGCTGAAGAGGACGGCGATCAGGGCGATGGCCCCCAGGTCATCGACGATGGCCAGGGTCAGCAGGAAGACCCGCAGCGACGACGGCAGCTTCTTGCCCACCACCGCAAAGACGGCCAGGGCGAAGGCGATGTCGGTGGCCAGGGGAATAGGCCAGCCCTGCCCCGGCCCGCCCAACATCTGGGCGAAGGCCAGATAGACCAGCCCCGGAACCGCCATCCCGCCCACGGCGGCGATGATCGGCAGGGCCAGCTTCTTGGGATTGCTCAGTTCGCCCTTGAGAATCTCGTATTTGATCTCCAGCCCGACCACGAGGAAGAAGACCGCCATCAGGCCTTCCTTGATCCAGTTGGAGATCGTCTCTTCCAGCCGCAGCGGGCCGATCTGAAGCACATGGACGCTCTTCAGCCAGGCGAAGTAGTCGCCGGCCCAGGGCGAGTTGGCCACGATCAGAGCGGCCACGGCGGCAAGGCCCAGGGCGGCGCCCGAGCCGGCTTCGGTCTTGAGGAAGGCGAGGGTGGATTTTCTGGCCACGGCGGTCTCCGAAATCAAAAGGACTGTCGTGGCGTCAGGTTATCGACGGACGCCTGACCGGATTCGCTCCCGATGGAGCGCCAGCCTGGCCCCGATGCGCCAAAAACGAAACGGGACCTGATCTCTGCGGGGGAAAATACCCGAGCCGGGCTGAGGTTCAACCCCGGCTTCGCGGTTGCGAAAGACGACGCGAACGCGCATCTGCCGCTTCATGCCCGTCTCCCCCGCCTATCGCCCCGATCCCTGCTTCATCGACCTCGGCCCCGAGTTCGGCGATCCGGTGCAGGCGGCGGACTTCCCTCAGACGATCCTGCGCGTGCGCAACGACCGGGCGGCGGCGACTGTCGGCCTTGAGACGCTGAGCGACGACGAATGGCGCGCCCATTTCGGCCGCTTCGCCCCCCTGCCCGACCAGCCCGGCCCCGTCGCCATGCGCTATCACGGCCATCAGTTCCGCACCTACAATCCCGACATCGGCGACGGGCGCGGGTTTCTGACGGCGCAACTTCGAGACGACCAGAACAGGTTGCTGGACCTTGGCACCAAAGGCTCCGGCCAGACTCCATGGTCGCGGCGCGGCGACGGACGCCTGACGCTGAAGGGCGGCATGCGCGAGGTGCTGGCCGCCGCCATGCTGGAAAGCCTGGGCGTGCCGACCTGCCGCATCCTGTCGCTGATCGAGACCGGAGAGGCGCTGGAGCGCGGCGACGAGCCCTCGCCCACCCGTTCCGCCGTCATGGTGCGGCTGTCGCACAGCCACGTCCGGTTCGGAACCTTCCAGCGCGCCGCCTACTATGGCCGCAAGGACCAGATCGAGGTCCTGCTGGAGCACGCCCGCAGCCTGTATCATCCGTCCGTCGCCGCGGGCGATGCGCCCGGCTTCCTGGCCGCCGTGGTCGAGGCGTCGGCGCGGCTGACGGCCAAGTGGATTTCCGCCGGCTTCGTCCACGGGGTGCTGAACACCGACAATCTGAATGTGACGGGCGAGAGCTTCGACTACGGTCCGTGGCGCTTCCTGCCCCACTATGATCCGGCCTTCACCGCCGCCTATTTCGACAGTCAGGGCCTCTACGCCTTCGCCCGGCAGCCCGAGGCCGTGTTCTGGAACCTGACCCAGTTGGCCGGCTGCCTGAAGCTGATCGCCGAACCTCAGGTCGCAGCCCTGACCGAGGCGCTGAACGGCTTCGGCCCCGCCTATATCCGCCACCTGCGCGCCGCCTTCCTGAACCGTCTCGGCGTCAAGAGCTTGGGCGAAGCCGCCGACCAGAGACTGCTGGACTCGACCCTGGCCCTGCTGCGCGACAAGGGCGAAGCCCTGCGCTGGGAGCCGCTCTTCTTCGACTGGTTCGGCGGCTTCAGCTCCGGCGCGCGGGCGCTGGGGGGCGTGCGCGGCAAGATCTATCAGGGCGAGGCCTTCGACGCCTTCCGCTTCGCCCTGCTGGAGCATGAGCCGGACCGCCCCGAGCGGCTGGAGCATCCGATGTTCGCCGCACCCGAGCCCGAGGAAATGCTGATCGACGAGGTGGAGGCCATCTGGTCCGCCATCGATCAGGGCGACGACTGGTCGCCCCTGCACGCCAAGCTGGCGCGGCTGGACGCGGCGCGGAAGGCCTGGAGCCTTTAGCAATATTTCCGCTCATCCCCGCGGAGGCGGGGACCCAGCGAGCGCTTCACGCGCAGCCCGCAGCCGTAATCGGTGGCGATGCCCTTGGCCAAGACCTGGATCCCCGCTTCCGCGGGGATGAGCGGATTTTGTGACATCTGCGCCCAATGTCATCAGCTGATGTCATCATCCGTTGACAGGCCACTTCGAGCGGCTTAATGCCGTTTGACGATCAGCGTCGGGTTACGAGGAATTGTGGTTTCAGCCACGCCGTCGCCGCAGGTCGCGCCTACCCCGGTTCACAGATTGTTACACTTCCTTGACGACCGGCCCCGGCAATCTGATCTAGCGACTGTTACCAATCAAGCCCCAACGGTTTCGGCCATGACCTCGACGACCTTGACGCCCCACTCCCGCGCAAAATCCGACTACCTGAACCTGACGCTCTGGACCTTCCAGGGTTGGATCGCGATGTTCTTCATCGCCGCCGGCTACGCCAAGCTGACGGAGTCGATGGAGAACCTGACGGTGCTGATGCATTGGCCCGCCATGGCCAGCGTCAGCTTCGTGCGCGGCCTGGGCGTGGTCGAGATCGTGCTGGCGGTCATGATGCTGGCGCCCTTGATCTCCTGGCGCTTCGGCCGCCCCCTGCTGCTGACCGCCAGCGTCGGCCTGCTGGCCCTGCAAAGCATCATGCTGATCCTGCACGCGACGGAACTGGATATCGGCCTGGCCCTGACCAACCTCTTCCTGATCGCCATCACGGCGCCGGTCTTCTGGTTCCGCCGCCACTGATCGCCTGACACAGGTTTCCTCCCCGGATCGGCCGCGGCGGGCGCAAGCTCTCCGCGGCCGATTTGCGTTTGAGCCTCCCGCTGTTCACAACTTGTCGAGGGATGCGCCGAGAAGCTTCCCTTTACGTTCGCGTCAAGTTATGGATGGCGCATGGCGACCGCTGACGATCACCGCACCTATTCCATCCGGCACCTTTGCCGCGAGTTCGGGGCGACCGCGCGCGCCCTGCGCTTCTATGAGGACAAGGGTCTGCTGACCCCGGCCCGCAAGGGCCAGACGCGGGTCTATGACAGCCGCGACCGCGCCCGACTGAAGCTGATCCTGCGAGGTCGCCGCATCGGCTTCACCCTGCAGGAGATCCAGGAGATGCTGGATCTGTATGACCGCAAGGATCACAACGTCCATCAGATGGCCGTGGCCCTGCGCCGTCACCGCGCCCAGGTCGAGGCGCTGAAACAACAACTCGAAGACATCGAGGGCGCCATCCAGACGGCTGAGGAAGCCTGCGCCTGGATGGAGTCCAAACTGGGCGAACACCGCCCCGACCTTCTGCCGGGGGCGGACGAATACGCCAACCTGCTGAGCGAACGGCTCAACCCCGACACCCACTTCCAGCCCTTCAAAGCGAGAGCCTGATCATGGCCTACAAGGCGCCTGTCCGCGACCTGTCCTTCGTCCTGCACGACGTGCTGGAGGTCGAACGCCACGCCCACCACTTCGCCGACGCCGACCTGTCGCGCGACCTGATCGACCAGATCGTCGAGGAAGGCGGCAAGTTCGCCGAAGAGGTCATCGCGCCGATCAACCGGGCGGGCGATCAGGAAGGCTGCACCATCGACGGCGACGTCGTCACCACGCCCAAGGGCTGGAAGGAAGCCTATCAGCAGATGGTCGAGGCCGGCTGGACCAGCCTGGCCTTCGGCACGGAATACGGCGGCCAGGGCCTGCCCTCGATCATGTCGATGGCGGTGGGCCAGTTCACGGCGGCGGCCTCGGCGGCGTTTTCGATGTATCCGGGCCTGACGGCGGGCGCCTACCACGGCATCGAGGCCTCGGCCTCGGACGAGCTGAAGCAGAAGTATCTGCCCAAGATGGCGACCGGCGAGTGGACCGGCACCATGAACCTGACCGAGCCGCAGTGCGGCACCGACCTGGGCATGGTCCGCACCAAGGCTGTGCCCAACGGCGACGGCTCCTATTCCATCACCGGCCAGAAGATCTGGATCTCGGCCGGCGAGCACGACTTCGCCGACAACATCATCCACACGGTGCTGGCCCGCGTCGAAGGCGCGGTGCCGGGCATCAAGGGCCTGTCGCTCTTCGTGGTGCCGAAGTTCCTGGTGAACGAGGACGGCTCCATCGGCGAACGCAACGGCGTCCAGTGCGCCGGCCTGGAACACAAGATGGGCATCCACGGCAACGCCACCTGCGTCATGGCCTATGAGAACGCCAAGGGCTGGCTGATCGGCGAAGAAGGCCGGGGCATGAACAACATGTTCGTGGTCATGAACGAGGCCCGCCTCGGCACCGGCCTGCAGGGCCTGGCCATCGGCGACGCCGCCTATCAGGCCGCCGTCGAGTTCGCCAACGACCGCCTGCAAGGCCGCGCCCTGACCGGCGCCAAGAACCCGGACGGCCCGGCCGACCCGATCATGGTCCACCCCGACGTGCGCCGGATGCTGATGGAGTCCAAGGCCTTCGTCGAAGGCGGTCGCGCCTTCATCCTGTGGACTGCCCTGCAGGCCGACCTGCAGAAGTCCTCGGACGAGGCCACCGCGACCAAGGCCAAGGACTACATGGGCCTGATCACGCCCGTGCTGAAAGCCTATCTGACCGACAAGGGCTTCCACGTCGCCAGCTTGGCCATGCAGGTCCACGGCGGTTCGGGCTACACCGAGCACTTCCCCGCCTCGCAGTATCTGCGCGATGCGCGCATCACCATGATCTATGAAGGCACCAACGGCATCCAGGCCCTGGACCTGGTGGGCCGCAAGCTGCCGTCCAACGGCGGCCGCGCTATCATGAGCTGGTTCGCCGACATCGACGCTTTCGTGTCCGAGAACGGCGAAGACGAGGCCATCAAGCCCTTCGTCGACGGCCTGGCCGACACCAAGAAGAAGCTGCAGGACGGCACCATGTGGCTGATGCAGAACGGCATGGCCAACCCGGACAACGCCGGCGCCGCCTCGACCGACTATCTGCACATCTTCGGCCTGACGGCGCTCGCCTATATGTGGGCGCAGATGGCCAAGGCGGCTCAAGCCAAGATCGCCGCCGGCGACGCCGATCCCTACTATGCTGCCAAGCTGCAGACCGGCCGCTACTTCGTCGAGCGCATCCTGCCCGACGCCCAAGCTCATCTGACCAAGATGAAGACCGGCGCCGAGGTGCTGATGCAAATGCCGGCAGAGGCCTTCTAAGCCTCGCATAGACACGTCACCCCGGACACGGCGGAAGCCGTGATCCGGGGCCGCTCAAAACAACAACGGTCGAGTTCTGCGGCGGTCCCGGCTCTCCGCTGCGCTACGGCCGGGATGACAGGGAAGAACCGCTCATGAACGTGCTCAACACGCCCGAACCCGACTTCATGCAGGACGAGGAGATCGTCCTCTTCTCCGACAGCGTGGGCAAGTGGATCGACGAGCACGCCCCGCCTGAAAAGTTCCAGCAGTGGATCGCCGCCTCCTCCGTGCCGCGCCAGCTGTGGAACGACGCCGGCGACGCCGGCCTGCTGGGTCTGTCGCTGCCGGAAGAAGACGGCGGCTTCGGCGGCGACTATCGCCATGAGGTGGTGCTGATGCGCCAGCTGGGCTGGAAGGGCGCGGACCACTTCGGCATCTCGCTGCACAACGCCATCGTCATGCCCTACATCTGGCACTACGGGACGCCTGAGCAGAAGGCGCGCTGGCTGCCGCGCCTGGCCTCGGGCGAACTGGTCGGCGCCATCGCCATGACCGAGCCGGGCGCCGGCTCCGACCTGCAAGGCGTCAAGACCACCGCCGTCAAATCCGGCGACCACTACGTTCTGAACGGCTCCAAGACCTTCATCACCAACGGCCAGCTGGCCAACTTCATCATCGTCGTCGCCAAGACCGACCCGGCCGAGGGCGCCAAGGGTACGTCGCTGATCGTGCTCGAGACCGATGGCGCAGAAGGTTTCGAGCGCGGCCGCAACCTGCACAAGATCGGCATGGAGGCCAACGACACCTCCGAGCTCTTCTTCAACGACGTGAAGATCCCGCTGGACAACATCATCGGCGGCGGCGAGGGCCAGGGCTTCGTCCAGTTGATGCAACAGCTGCCGCAGGAACGCCTGAACATCGCCGTCCAGGGCGTGGCCGCCGCCGAGCGGGGGCTGGAGGCGACGCTGGACTACGTCAAGCAGCGCAAGGCCTTCGGCAAGCGGGTGATCGACTTCCAGAACACCCAGTTCAAGCTGGCCGAGGTCAAGACCAAGCTGACCGTCGCCAAGGTCTTCGTCGACCACTGCATCGGCTTGCACCTCAAGGGCCAGCTGGACGCCGCCACGGCCTCCATGGCCAAATACTGGGTCACCGACATCCAGGGCGAGACCATCGACGAGATGCTGCAGCTGTTCGGCGGTTACGGCTACATGAACGAGTACCCGATCGCCCAGCTGTACAAGGACGCCCGCGTCCAGCGCATCTACGGCGGCACCAACGAGATCATGAAGCTGCTGATCGCGCGCACGCTGTAAAACAGACCACCGGGGCGGTAAGGAAGCCGCATGATCGTCCGCTCCCGCCCCGGCCCGCTGCAAATCCTGTTCGCCGTCAACGGGTCCATCCTCCCTCGGGTGGTGGGGCGTCTGGCCCTGACGGTCGTGATCACCGTGGCGGCGGTGTTGCTGCATCGGACGCGCCCCGACCTGCCAGTGCATCTGGCGGCGGCGCCCTTCGCCCTGATCGGGCTGGCGCTGTCCATCTTCATGAGCTTCCGCAACAACGCCTGCTACGACCGCTGGTGGGAAGCGCGAAAGCTGTGGGGCGAGTTGATCATCGCCGTCCGCTCCTTCATGCGCCAGACGGCCCTGCTGCCCGAGGACCGTCGCTCGCCCATGCTGGATGGGGTCGGCGGCTTCGTCTTCGGCCTGGCCGCCCGGCTGCGCGACCGCGACGAGGCGGGGGAGATCGCGCGCTGGACGCCGGTCGAGCCCGCGCCCCACGCTGTCGACGCCGCTCTGACCGGCGTGGGCCGCCAGTGCGCGGAACTGCTGCGCGACGGCCTGATCGACCCGATCCGGTATTCGGTGCTCGAACTGCGGTTGACCGAGATGAGCCATGTCCTGGCCGGCTGCGAGCGGATCAAGACCACGCCCCTGCCCTTCGCCTATGCGCTTCTGCTGCACCGGACGGCCCATGCGTTTTGCCTGATGCTGCCCTTCGCCCTGGCCCCGGCCCTGGGGTGGTGGACTGTGGCGGTGTCCCTGCTCGTCGCCTACACCTTCTTCGGCCTGGATGCCCTAGGCGACGAACTGGAAGACCCCTTCGGCGACGATCCCAACGACCTGCCGCTGGACGCCATGAGCCGGATGCTGGAACGCGAACTGCGCCACGCCCAGGGCTGGACCGACCTGCCGCCGGTATGGCCCGCCCAGCGCGACCGGCTGACATAGAAAATAGCTGCGTTATATTTCCCGCTCATCCCCGCGGAAGCGGGGACCCAGTCCTTTTGCGGGGCAAACCGTGGCCTTCTTCACCTACATTGTCGCCAGCGGGCGGAACGGCGCCCTCTACACCGGCTCGACCGACGACATCGTCGAACGCACCTCTCAGCACCGCGAAAAGGTGTTCAGAGGCTTTTCGGCCAAGTATGGGTGCGCTGTTCTGGTCTGGTACGAGCTTCACCCGACCCGGCACGACGCCTTCATTCGCGAACGCCAGATCAAGAAATGGAACCGCGTCTGGAAACTGGAACTGATCGAGCGAGCAAATCCGGGCTGGCGCGATCTGTTCAACGACCTGTTCTGAGGCTCTCACTGGGTCCCCGCTTCCGCGGGGATGAGCGGAAAAAATGATACGCCTTCACGTCACGTCAGACCTCGCCCCCGACCTCGCCGTCGCTCCGACCCTCGACCAGTCGCGCTACCTAACCCAGGTGATGCGGCTGAAGGCGGGTGACGACCTGCTGGTCTTCAACGGCCGTCACGGCGAGTGGCGCGCCAGCGTCGCCGAGGTTCTGAAGAAGGGCGTCATCCTGCGCGCCGAAGAGCAGGTGCGCGCGCAGACCCACGGCCCCGATCTGGAGTTGATCGTCGCCGTGGTGAAGAAGGCGCGCATCGAAACCATCGTCGAAAAGGCGACCGAACTGGGCGCCGCGCGAGTCCGTCTGGCCCTGACCCACCGCACCAACGCCGACCGTCTGCGGCTCGACCGGCTGGACGCCATTGCGGAAGAAGCCGCCGAGCAGACCGGGCGTCTGGACGTGCCCCTGGTCGATGATCCGGTCAAGCTGGACGCCCTGCTGGACGGCTGGGACGCCTCGCGCCGCCTGATGTTCTGCGACGAGACCGGCGGCGCGCCCGCCGTGTCGGCCCTGACCGCTGCGGGCGAAGGCAAGTGGGCCATCCTGATCGGCCCCGAGGGCGGCTTCTCGCCCGAGGAAGGCGAGCGGCTGCGGGCCCTCCCCTTCACCACCGCCGTCTCTCTGGGCCCGCGCATCCTGCGCGCCGACACCGCCGCCATCGCCGCCCTGACCCTGTGGCAGGCGGCGATCGGCGACTGGGAGCGATAGAAGTTTATCGCCTCCCCTCTTGAGCGGGGCCGTATCCTCGCCCATCTAGCCGCGACAGCAGGGGTTACAGATGACCGACACGGCGCCGCTTTCCAGAGACGACCTGATCCACGCGATGTCGAAGGGCGAGAAGCCCAAGGACCAGTGGCGCATCGGCGCCGAGCACGAGAAGTTCGGCTTCGACAAGTCCACCCTGCGCCGCCCCGCCTATGAGGGCGACAACGGCATCCTGGCCATGCTGACGGGCCTTCAGCGCTTCGGCTGGTCGCCGGTGGAAGAAGCCGGCTATGTCATCGCCCTGGAACGCAAGAACGCCGAGGGCTTCACCGCCTCGATCAGCCTGGAGCCGGGCGGCCAGTTCGAACTGTCGGGCGCGCCGCTGAAGGACATCCACGACATCTGCAACGAGACCGGCCAGCATCTGATGGAGGTGAAGCAGGTCGCGGATCAGTTGAACCTCGGCTTCCTCGGCGCCGGTTTCGATCCCCTGTGGCGGCGCGAGGACGTGCCGGTCATGCCCAAGGGCCGTTACGGCATCATGCGCGCCTACATGCCCAAGAAGGGGTCGCTGGGCCTCGACATGATGCTGCGCACCTGCACCATCCAGGCCAACCTCGACTTCGATTCCGAAGCCGACATGATCATGAAGTTCCGTACCTCGCTGGCGCTTCAGCCCATCGCCACGGCCCTGTTCGCCTGTTCGCCCTTCACCGAGGGCAAGCCCAACGGCTTCCTGTCGGCGCGCGCCAACGTCTGGACCGACACCGATCCCGACCGCACCGGCATGCTGGACTTCGTCTTCGCCGACGGCTTCGGCTACGAGCGCTACGCCGACTACGCCCTGGACACGCCGATGTATTTCGCCAAGCGCGGCGAGACCTATGTCGACCTGTCGGGCCAGTCGTTCCGCAAATTCATGACCGAGGGTCTGGACGCCCTGCCCGGCGAGCGCGCCACCGCCAAGGACTGGGCCGACCACCTGACCACCCTCTTCCCCGAAGTGCGCCTGAAACAGTATCTGGAGATGCGCGGCGCCGACGGCGGGCCGTGGAGCCGCATCTGCGCCCTGCCCGCCCTGTGGGCCGGCATCCTCTATGACGCGCCGTCGCTGGCTGCGGCCTGGGACCTGTGCAAGGACTGGGACATCGCCGACCACGAGCGCCTGCGCCGCGACGTGACCCGCCTGGGCCTCAAGGCCGAGGTGGCGGGCCGCAGCGTGCGCGACATCGCCGTCGACCTGGTGAACATCGCCAAGCAGGGCCTGAAGAACCGCGCCCGGTTCAGCGGCGGCATGGTCGACGAGCGCGGCTATCTGTCGGAGCTGGAAGACATCGCCGACAGCGGCGTGACCCCGGCCGACCGCCTGCTGGAGCTGTATCACGGCGAGTGGAAGGGCGACGTCAGCCGCATCTACCGCGACTTCGCCTACTAGGGTTTTCACGGCTCGCCTCGGCAAGGGGCGGACGCAAAGGCGGCCTTAACCGTCTGGGTTTAAGCATGGTGTCCCGTTCTCAAGGATTTCCCATGACCACCGTCGCGTTCGCCGCCGCATCCTCGACAGGACAGCCGCAGCCGCAGCGCGACCCGGCGGCCGATCTGGCGACCTTCTTCGACGTCTCGCTGGACCTGCTGGTCATCCGCGATCTGGAAGGCGTCATCGTCCGGGTCAGCGCCTCCTGGGCCTCGACCCTGGGCTACAAGCCGGATGAGCTGGTCGGCAGGGCCATCCTCAGCCTGGTCCATCCCGACGACCTGCCCGCCACCCTGGACAGCGCGGCCGAGGTCGAAAACCGCCGTCCCGACGCCCCGGTTCGAGGTCACGTCAACCGCTACCGTCACCGCGACGGCCACTATGTCACCCTGGAATGGCGGGCTCAGAAGTTCGGCGACCGCATCTACGCCGTGGCCCGCGACGTCACCGCCAAGATCGCCGCCGAACAGGCCCTGATCGAGGCCAAGGCCGCGGCCGAAACCGCCAACCGCGCCAAGTCCGACTTCCTCGCCAACATGAGCCACGAAATCCGCACCCCGCTGAATGGGGTCATCGGCATCATCGACGCCCTGGCCCGCACCCCTCTGGCCCCCGAGCAGGCGGAGATGGTGGGGCTGATCGCCACCTCGGGCGTCACGCTGGAACGGCTGGTCTCGGACATGCTGGACGTGTCGCGCATCGAGGCGGGCAAGTTGGAGCTGGAGCTGCGACCCTTTGATCTGGACGAGGCCCTGACCGCCCCGCTGGACACCCAGCGCCTGCGGGCCGAGGACAAGGGGTTGGGCTTCCATGTCCAGCGGGCGCCCAATGCGCGCGGCGTCTTCATCGGGGACAGCGTCCGCATCAGCCAGATCCTGGGCAACCTGCTGTCGAACGCCGTCAAGTTCACCGCCGAGGGGTCGGTCACCGTCCGCTTCGCCCTGACCGAGGACGACGGGGCCCCGACCCTGCTGAGCTTCGAGGTGGAGGATACCGGCGTCGGTTTCGACGCCGATCACGCCGCCCAGCTGTTCCAGCGCTTCAGCCAGGCCGACGCCTCGATCACCCGGCGCTTCGGCGGCACGGGTCTGGGCCTGTCGATCTGCCGCTCGCTGACCGAGATGATGGGCGGACGCATCACCGGGGCCTCGACGCCGGGCGTGGGCAGCCGTTTCCGCGTCGAACTGCCCCTGCCCCGCGCCCAGAGCCTGCGGGACTATGACGCCCGCGACGTGGCCGCCCTCGCCGCCGGGCCGCAGCCGTCGCGCCTGCTGCGCGTGCTGCTGGCCGAGGACCACCCGGTCAACCAGCGCGTCGTCCAGTTGATTTTGGCCGGCCATGTCGAGGAGCTTGTCACCGTCGATGACGGTGCCCAGGCCATCGCCGCCTTTGAGGCCGGAACCTTCGACGTGGTGCTGATGGATATGCAGATGCCCTGCATGGACGGACTGACCGCCACGCGGGCCATTCGTGCGCTGGAGGCCGCCCGACCGGGCGCGGCGCGCACACCGATCCTGATGCTGAGCGCCAACGCCATGGCCGAACATCGCGACGCCGCCCGCGACGCCGGCGCCGACCTGCATCTGGCCAAGCCCGTCACCGCCCGCGACCTGCTGACCACCCTGGCCATGCTGACGCCGGGCTGAGCCGCGCTAGCTGAGCCAGCCCGTCACCATGACCCGCAGCGGATTGGCCGGGTCGGACAAGAGGCGCGCGGTGATGGCCAGGGAGATGATCACCAGCAGGGGTCGGATCAGGCGCGGCCCGAACCGCATGGCGGCGTGCGAGCCCATCCGACCGCCCACGAACTGGCCCACGGCCATGATCCCGGCCAGGGTCCAGACCACGTGTCCCCCGACCGCCAGCACCACGATGCCGACGACGTTGCTCATCAGGTTCAGCGCCTTGGTGTGGGCCGTGGCCCGCGTCAGTCCCATGCCCAGCAGCATGACGAGGCTGAGCGCGAAGAACGACCCCGTCCCCGGCCCGAAGAAGCCGTCGTAGAAGCCGATCCCTCCCGCCACAAAGGCATAGGCCAGGGGCGTCAGCCGGGCATGAGCGTCCTCGTCCGAGGCCTTGGGTCCGAACAGGAAATACAGGGCGATGCCGATCAGCAGCACCGGCAGCAGGATCATCAGCCAGCGCGAGTCCACCAGGGTCACGGCGAAGGCCCCCAGCCCCGCCCCGACGCCGACCAGAATCAGAGGCCAGCGGATCATACGGAAATCGACGCGGCCCTTGCGCCAGAAGTTCCACAGGGCGCTGGCCGTGCCGACGCTGCCCTGCACCTTGTTGGTGGCGATGGCGGCGACCGGGTTCAGCCCCACCGACAGCAGGGCCGGCAGCGAGATCAGCCCCCCGCCCCCCGCAATGGCGTCGATAAACCCGGCGATCACCGACGCCAGACCCAGAAGGGCGATGATTTCAGGCGTCAGTTCCGGCACGCGCAATACTCCTGCAACAGCGGCGCTATAGCCCCCGCCGCGCCCGTGCACTACCGCCGACCGCTTGACGAAAGGCGCCGCCGCGCGGTTCATGCCACAGCTTCAGTTCAGCTGGTTTGCGGAAGGGACGCTTTGATAAAGAAGACCGTGGTCGTGGGCTTCCCCATGGGGATCGTCATCGGCGTCATCTTCGGCGCCCTGATCGACAACATGGCGATCGGCCTGTTGCTGGGCTTGGCGCTCGGCTTCGGCGTCATCAAGTTCGGCGGCGGCAAGAAATCGGCCGACGAGGGCGACACTGCGGCCTCGACGTCCGATGATACAGACCCAGAAGCGCCCAAGCCCTGAACGAGAGGGACGGGACACCGCACGCGCGCATCGCAGGAGGCTCGGCCATGACAGGTTCCATCCATATCGGCGTCGGCGGCTGGACCTTCGAGCCGTGGCGCGGGGTCTTCTATCCCGAGGGCCTGACGCAGAAGCGCGAGCTGGAGTTCGCCAGCCGGGCGCTGACCTCCATCGAAATCAACGGCACCTATTATTCCACCTTCAAGCCCGACAGCTGGATGAAGTGGCGCGACGAGACGCCCGACGACTTCGTCTTTGCGATCAAGGCCAGCCGTTACTGCACCAACCGCAAGATCCTGTCCGAAGGCGGCGAAAGCTTCGACCGCTTCCTGTCTCAGGGGCTGACCCTGCTGGGCGACAAGCTGGGGCCGATCAACTGGCAGTTCATGGGGACCAAGAAGTTCGACGCCGAGGACTTCGAGGGCTTCCTCAAGCTGCTGCCCCAGGAAAAGGACGGGGTGCGGCTGCGGCACGCGCTGGAGGTCCGCAACCCGACCTTCGCCTGCGAGCAGTTTTATGACCTGGCGCGCCAATACGGCGCGGCCATCGTCTATGCCGTCGACGACGAGGAGCCGACCTGGCCCCAGATCGACGCGGCGACCGCCGACTTTACCTACGCCCGGCTGATGTCCAGCCGCGAGGACGAGCCGACGGGCATGAGCTCCGAGGAACTGGACGCCGTCGCGGCCCAGACCCTCGCCTGGGCCGAGCGCGGCGACGTCTTCGCCTACTTCATTTCCGGGGCCAAGGTGCGGAACCCGGCGGCGGCCCAGGCGCTGATCGCAAAGCTGAAATAGCCGCCGGGTCGTCTTGCGGCGATGCGGAGCGCGTCCCATCTGCGGCGGGCCTTCCCGCCCAGCTTGAGGATGCCCCCATGCCGATCGCCACGCGCGCCTTCGCCGCCACCGCCGCCGACCAGCCGCTGAGCCCCTACAGCTTCGACCGTCGCGATCCGGGGCCGGACGACGTGGCCATCGCGATCAAATACTGCGGCGTCTGCCATTCGGACCTGCACGTCGTGCACAACGACCTGGGCGGCACCCGTTATCCCATCGTGCCGGGCCACGAGATCGCGGGCGTCGTGACGGCGGTCGGCGCCCACGTCACGCGCTTCAAGGAAGGCGACCGGGTCGGGGTCGGCTGCATGGTCGACAGCTGCCGCACCTGCTCCTCCTGCCAGGCGGGCGAGGAGCAGTACTGCGTCCCCGGCATGACCCAGACCTATGGCTCGCCCGACCCCAAGGGCGCCGAGGTCGGCCAGACCATCACCCAGGGCGGCTATTCCGACCGGATCACGGTGGATCAGGCCTATGTCCTGTCCATTCCCGACAGCCTGCCGCTGGACGCCGCCGCCCCCCTGCTGTGCGCGGGCATCACGACCTACAGCCCGCTGCGCCACTGGAAGGTGGGGCCGGGGTCGAAGGTCGCGGTCGTGGGCCTGGGCGGACTGGGTCACATGGCCGTGAAGCTGGCGGTCGCCATGGGGGCCGAAGTCAGCGTCCTGTCGACCTCGGACCGCAAGAAGTCTGACGCCGAGCGCATGGGCGCCAAGCACTTCCTGATCAACTCCGACAAGGACGCGATGAAGGCGGCGGCCGAGAAGTTCGACCTGATCATCAACACGGTGTCGGCCACGCACGAGATCGCCAGCCACCTGAACCTGCTGGCGCGCGACGGGACCATGGTCATGCTGGGCCTGACGACCGAGGGCCTGCCGGTCTTCGCCCTGCCCCTGCTGATGCGTCGCCGCAGCGTGGCGGGCAGCCTCATCGGCGGCATCCGCGAAACCCAGGAGATGCTGGACTTCTGCGCCGAGCACGGCATCGTCTGCGACATCGAGACCATCGCCCCGCATCAGATCAACGAGGCCTATGCGCGGATGGAAAAGTCCGATGTCCGTTATCGCTTCGTCATCGACATGGCCCAGATCGACCAAGCCGCGTAACGGCGTCTTCTCCTGCGACGCTTGCCAAGCTAAGGCTTGTTCCAGAGGGTAGGACGACGTTGATGGGGCGTCGTCCAATATGGGGAGCGGATCATGGCGCGAGTGGCTCTGGTGACCGGGGGAACCCGGGGTATCGGCAAGGCGATCGTTCAGCGGCTGAGGGAAGACGGCATGTCCGTCGCCGCGGGTTATTCCGGCAATGACGAGGCGGCCGCCGCCACCGCGCGCGAGTTGGGCGTCATGGTGGTCAAGGGCAATGTCGGCGCGTTCGAGGACTGCGAGCGGGCGGTGCGGGAGGTCGAGGCCGAACTGGGCCCCATCGACGTCCTGGTGAACAACGCCGGCATCACCCGCGACGGCTTCTTCCACAAGATGAGCGCCGATCAGTGGTCCGACGTGATCCGCGTCAACATGGACAGCGTCTTCAACATGACGCGCCAGGTGATCAACGGGATGCGCGACCGTGGCTTTGGTCGCATCGTCAACATCTCCTCGATCAACGGCCAGAAGGGCCAGATCGGCCAGACCAACTATTCCGCCGCCAAGGCCGGAATGATCGGCTTCACCAAGGCTCTGGCCCTGGAAAACGCGCGCAAGGGCGTGACGGTCAACTGCATCGCCCCCGGCTATATCGACACCGAGATGGTCGGGGCCATGGACCAGAAGGTGCTGGACAGCATCATCGCCCAGATCCCGGTCGGCCGACTGGGCAAGGGCGAGGAGATCGCCGACATGGTGTCCTGGCTTTCGGGCGAACGTGCCGGATATGTCACAGGCTGCACCCTGTCGCTGAACGGCGGGCAGTACCTGGTTGGGTAAATCCGCTTTGCCTAAAATCCGCCGTTCCGGCGTTCCACGACTAGCCCCATGATGGCAACGGTCGAGGTCGAGGCGGAGAATCCGCCGTGCTTCGCCGTCCAGGCGCGCCGCGTCCGGACGGTCGGAGGTCTGCGCCTGGACCTGGCTGCCCTGATGCTGCTGACGACCTGTCTGGCGGCCACGCCCGCGTCGGCGCAACTGCGCTCCAACGCCCAGGCGGAACAGAGCCGGGTGATCCGCGACCAGTCGGTGACCCGCACCATGCCGCCGCCCGGACGCTACGCCTCGGAGGCCGGCCAGACCTTCATGCTGGATCGGGACGGCTCCCTGACCCTGCTGCGGTTCGAGCGCTCGACCGAGACCTGGGCCCTGCGCCCCACCTCGGCCCCGCGCGGCGACACCATCTATCGCAACGACGCCGGCGAGCAGGTGCTGCGTGTTACGCCGTCGGGCGGCATCACCGTCTATACGACGCGCAATCCCGGCGGCTCACCCGTCTCCCTGACCGGCCCCGCCGTCAGCCTGGAGCCGACCAGCCTCGGCCCCGTGCAGATGTTCAACCTGATGACCCGGCGCAGCGGCCTGGTCAGCGAGGCCATGGGCCGCCTGGTCCGCATCAATGTCGTGGGCGAACAATCCGAGGCCCTGTGCATCGAGGCCCTGATCGTCACAACCGACGCCGTGGTCCGCATCGCGCGCTCGCCCAGCGCCCGCCCCTTCCTGGACCGGCTGCGCAGCATCACCGTGGTCGAAGGCACGCGCGCCTCGGTCAGCTATTCCGGCGGCGATCTGCGCGTCGTGGTCGACCCCAAGCGCGGCATCGCCGGCCGCCCCTCCTCGGCCCGCGTCATCCGCGCGGTGATCCCGCAGGACTAAGGACTTCCCCAGGATGCGGCCTACCTCCGGGTCCGCGCGATAGATGGTCAGCATCGCTTCAGCGCTCCATCACGCTGCCGCGTCGGTCCGCCGCTTCGTCCTGTTCGAGGAGACCGATAGGATCAAGCCCGAGCGAAGCCGCCACGGCCAGGGACTTTCCTAGCTGGGAGCTGGGCTTGCCCCTTTCCAGGTCGTGGATGAAGCGAACGCCGACACCGACGGCCCCGCCAGATCCTCCAGCCGCAAGCCCGCCGCCTCACGATGCGCACGCGCAAGAACGCCGAGACGACGCGCAAAATCCTCAGCCTGCTCTTCGAGCATGAGACCGCCTCTTTCCCGATCGGGAAAATTTAAGAAAAATGCGGGTCCTCCGTCCTCGACCATTTCGGCGCCCGCCCGGGCGGATTCGGCATCACCCGAGGCTGCTATTTCCGGGTTGATGATGCCTTCCGTTGGCATCGTGCCGATCAGTGCGACTGCGGCAGAAGCCCATCACCTGGTCGTCGCGGAGCATTTCGAACATGCGCTGAAAGAGCGTGAGTTCACCCACATCCGTGAACGGGTGTTCAAGGCCTCGGACGTGAATGCGACATCGGACCGATTGGCTGTGGAATGGATGGAGTGAGACGCCCGTCCGCCTCACTCTATAATTGTCCAAATGTGGACAATTAACTTGCATTTTAGCGTTTAATTGGCCATATATTGCCTATGTTAAAAACGCCGCTGGAAATTCAGCATGCCCTTGCCGAGCGATTGAAGGCCCGTCGCGTCGCCTTGGGCTGGACCCAGCAGGTCGCGGCGCAGCGCGCCGGTATCGCTTACCGGACCTGGCGGCGCCTGGAGAACGAAGGCAAGGCCTCGTTTGAGGATGTGATCAAGTCCGCCGTGGCCTTACGATGCGAAGGCGGTCTCGAAGCGCTCTTTCCACAACCCGCCGCCACAAGCCTTGATGACCTCCTGAAACAGCAGGCGGTGAGCGCGGCGCCGCCTGCTCGGGTGCGGGCGCGCAAGTCGCATCAATCATGAAGCTGGCGCCGGGAGCCCCCCTGGCAGCGAGCTTGACCTTCGACGACACGGCGGCTCCCATGCCCATCGGCCGGTTGGCCATGGCCGCCGGTCTGGCCCAACTGGAATGGTCCAACGAGGCGATCGCCACGGCGTTTCCGATCTCTGGCTTGCTCTACCCGCCCGAGCCCGGTCTTCATCCAGCGCGTGGGCGGGAATTCGACGGCCTGCACGGTTTTCTGTCCGACAGCCTGCCTGAGGGGTGGGGCTATCTCGTCATGCGCCGGCGCCTTGCCAAACTCGGCCTGCAAATCGACGCCTTGAGTCCGCTGGATCGTCTCGCGCTGGTGGGCGACCAGGGACGTGGAGCCTTGACCTACTTGCCGGCGACAGCGCCGCCGCCGGAAGTCGAGAGCCTCGACCTGGATGCTTTGGCCGCTGAATCCGTGGCCATCCTTGCCGGTCATGAAGGCGAGCTTGCGGCCACCCTGGCCACCCTGGCCGGCGGGTCTGGCGGCGCTCGGCCGAAGGTTCACGTTGGGTTTGATGGGGCGGGCCGCATCTCCGTTTCGGAGGGTGAGACGGCTCCCGATCAGGAGTCCTGGATCGTCAAGTTCGCGGCCACGAATGACCCGCCCGACATTGGGCCGATCGAGGCGGCCTATGCGGCCATGGCCATCGCGGCCGGGTTGGAGATGGCTCCCTGTCGCCTTTTGCCCTCCAAGACGGGACCCGGCTATTTTGCGACGAGACGGTTCGACCGACCAAATCCGGGGCGGCGCTTACATATGGTCTCGTTGAGCGGTGCGATCGAAGCGCCGTGGCGCTTACCGTCGAGCTACGATCTGTTCCTTCGGGCGACGCTGACCATCACGCGCCACGCGGACGACCTGCTCGCGGCTTTCCGTCGAATGGTCTTCAACGTGCTGGCCAGCAATCGCGATGATCATACACGGCAGCACAGCTATCTAATGGATGACGGCGGGGAGTGGCGGCTCGCGCCGGCCTACGATCTCACCTACTCGGCGGGACCTGGGGGAGAGCACTATCTGGACATTGAGGGCGAGGGTCGCAATCCGACCCGTTCGCAGGTCCAGACGCTCGGGCGACGGCATGGTCTGTCTGACGCCGTGATAGTGTCGGTGATCGAGGAGGTCCGGGCCGCGGTGGAGGACTGGTCGCGGTTCGCTGAGGAGGCCGGGGTAACGAGGGCTTCCAAAGCCGAGATCGGCGCGGCCCTTGGCGCGGTGGCGGCGCGCTTCTTCGTCTAGGTCGATCTGGATCGGTCGTGGAGGCCGCGAGCTCGGGGTCCGCGCTGAGCTTCAGCGGGCCTGTTTGACGGAACGCATAATGCTCAGGCCGACCGAGAGGCTCAGGCCCATGTCCAGGCAAAGCTTGAAGAATTCTTCTGAAGCGTGGCGTGGTTTCAAGCCGTACTGACGGACGAGCTTTCGGGCGCGCTTGCCCAGCGGTCGCCATGCTCCGGCTAGACGATGAAGCGAAATGGTGGCGATGCCCGACCCACTCCTTCTTCCGCTCAGCCCCGTCCACGGCGTCGTTGCGTCGATCCAAGAAGGCCCCCGCCTCCCCGTCCTGCCCGACGTTGTCTCGGCCGAGATAGCGGACATGGCCGCCAGCGCCTTGCCTCTCGCCATCCCCTTGCCGAGGTGGCGTGACACCAGCGCCTTGACGATGACCCGCTGGCGCCCGTCCCTTCCTGGACCGGCTGCGCAGCATCACCGTGGTCGAAGGCGCGCGCGCCTCGGCGACCTATTCCAACGGCGACCTGCGCGTCGTGATAGACCCCAAGCGCGGCATCGCCGGTCGCCCCTCCTCGGCCAGCGTCATCCGCGCGATGATCCGGCAGGACTAAGGACCATAGCGCCAAGGTCTTTGGTTGACCTGCGCCCCGAACAGGCCCCTTGAACGGGGATGGCAAGCGAAACCGTTTACATCCTTCAGGCCTATGTTCAGGGCAAGGGCTCATCCCTGCGGGCTGAACCCCAGGTCGGCTGCAAGGACGCAGAGGAAGCGCGCCGCAAAGCCGAGCGACTGGCCCCGATGCGGCTGGGCGTCGTGGCCTTCTCGGTCTCGGCCGACACAGAACTGGGCGACTACGACGAAGAGCCGACAATCATCTTCAAGTCCGGCCAACTGCCGCCGCCCTTCAGCGACGAGGGCTGAAGCCTGCCTGAAAGCAGACCACGACAAGGACTGCGTTCGACCCTAGGCGGATGTTGGAAAGGTCCGCTTGTCAGATGACGGGGTGTCGCTAACGTGGCCCCATGAAGCCTTCGTTCGAAGCTCGCATAGCTGAACTGGACACCGTAGTCGCAGAATGTGCTGGTCGCGGGCCATTTGGCATCGGTGTGGTGCGCGACGCATCAAATCGCTCAAACCGCGAGTGGCCCTGGTGGGGTGTGCAGATCGAACACACCCAAGTGGATGGATCAGTTAGCCGAAGGGCTACCGCAACCGTCACCTTACGTTCCACCCAATCAGGAGAACCCGGATCGTTTGATGCCCAGTGGCGAGGACAGGTTTGGCAAGGCTCAGGGGTAGACACGTTCCGCGAGCACGGCACCCAGGACCTAGAATGGTCCTTGCCCACGCCGGAGATGCTTCAGGACGTCATGGAGACGCTGCTCAGCAAGGCCAAGTCGGTCACCCCTGGATGGTCGTAGGTCATCTTTCGACCCGTTGCGGACCTTGCCCCGTAGCGTAGCTTGCTCGGATGGCGAGCGAGAACGATTCTTTTCTAAGGCTCTTGGATGCCGCGGTCGCCTTGTCTAGGTCGCGGGCGGATGGTGAGCGGTTTCCTTGGCGTCGGGAAATATACGACACCCTCGCCCGCAATCTCGCTAAGACAGCGGCGCAGGTTCGCTCGGGCGAGTGGTCTTCCGCACCGGGCGCGGGCCTTGGGGCCACCAAATTTCTAAGCGAGTCAGGTCTAGACGATAACCAGATCTACGATGCAGTCTCTGCGGCAGAGAAGCATCACATCCAATTCGGCTGTTCATAGTTCAGATGTCCGCTTTCCCCCCTTAGGCGACCCGCGCTATACGACCGGCAGTGGACATTCCGTCAGCCCGCGAACAAGCTCTGAGGACGGCGACTGGCTGCAATCTCGGAGGCGTCAATGGCGAGCGATTTTCCCCAGGGCGTCGTCCATGAGGCGGACGCGGACATGCAGGCGGCCTTGCGGGGGAATCCTTCGGCCTTCGACCTGTGGAAGGCCCTGACGCCGCTGGGACGCAACGAGTTCATCTGCTGGGTCGAGGACGCCAAGCAGGCCAAGACGCGCCAGCGCCGCATTGAACGCACGCTCGAGGAGTTGCTGGAGGGCAAGAAGCGCCCCTGCTGCTGGGTCGGCTGCATCCACCGCACCGACAAGACGCCCAGCCGCTGGCAGCAGGCCGTCCTGATCGACGGCAAGGCGAAGGCCTAGCCCTTGAAGCCGTCCTTGGCCGCGCGGCGGGCGGCGAAGTCGGCGGCGTCGGCGGCGCGCAGGAAGGGGTTGAAGCGGCGCTCCGCCCCCACCGTGGTCGGCACGGTCGGCTGACCCCGCTCGCGGGCGGCGAAGATGGCCTCGGCGTGGGCTCGCATCTCGGGCCGATCATCGAGGCTGAGCGCGAAACGGGCGTTCGACGCCGTGTATTCATGGGCGCAATAAAGCGTGGTCGTCTCCGGCCAGGCGGCGATGCGGCCGAGGCTGTCCCACATCTGTTCGGGCAAGCCTTCGAACAGGCGGCCGCAGCCCAGGGCGAAGATGACGTCGCCGACGAAGGCCAGGTCGTCCTCGACCGCGCGATAGACCACATGGCCCAGGGTGTGGCCGGGCGCCAACACCACCTCAAACGCCATCTCGCCCAGCCGCACCAGGTCGCCATCGACCACCACGCGATCCAGCGGCGCGGCGCGGCGGACCTCTTCCGGGCCGACGATCTCGCAGCCGGTCTCGGCCTTCAGCCGTTCGTTGCCGCCGGTATGGTCCGGGTGCCAGTGGGTGTTGAGGATCAGGTCCAGCCGCCCCCAGCCGGAGGCCTCGATCTCGGCCAGGACGGCGTCGGCGTCCGGCGTGTCCACGGTCGCGACCATCCCGGTCGCCTCGTCGCGGATCAGGAAGCCGTAGTTGTCGGACAGGCAGGGAAACTGGCGCACGGTCAGGGTCATGGACGCATTGTAGCAGGCAAGTGAGCGGTGCGCGCCCATCAAGACCCGCTCATCCCCGCCGAGGCGGGGACCCAGTGCTTTGGCTGACAACGCCGTGCGGAAATCTGAGGGCGCCGTTGCGAACGCAGCGCGTGAGGTTCTTACTGGGTCCCCGCCTCGGCGGGGATGAGCGGATGGGGGCGTGAAAGGCCGACATCCATCGCGTTTTCAGCCATAATGGCTCCATGCGGCGCAGCATCGACGATCTTCGCACCTTCTACGGCGAGCCGACCGGGGCGCTGGTGCGGCGCGTGCTGGCGCGGCGGCTGGAGGACGCCTGGGGCGAGGCCGAGGGCTGCGACGTCCTGGGCCTCGGCTACGCCACGCCCTGGCTGGACGGCTTCGTCGGGGCGCGGCGCGTCATCGCCGCCATGCCGGGGGGACAGGGCGCCGAGCAGTGGGCGGCGGCGGGCCGCAACCGCACCCTGCTCGTGGATGAAAAGCGCCTGCCCTTCGCCGCCGGGACGTTTGACCGCATCCTGCTGGTTCATGCGTTGGAAGAGGCCGACGATCCGCTGGCTCTGCTGACCGAGGCGGTGCGCGCCCTGGCCCCCGCCGGGCGCATCATCCTGGCCACGGCGGCGCGCGGCGGGATGTGGGCGCGGGCCGAGACTACCCCTTTCGGCCACGGGCGCCCCTTCACGCGCGGTCAGCTGGAGCGGCTGGTGCGCGAGGTGGGCCTTGAGCCCGCCGCCTGGTCCCAGGCCCTCTATGTGCCGCCGTGGCGCCCCCTGCTGCCGATGGCGGACGGGATCGAGCAGGTGGGCCGCTGGATGCTGCCGGGCATGGCCGGGCTGATCATGCTGGAGGCCACGCGTCAGTCCTACGCCCGCATCCGGCCCCAGGGTCTGGCCCAGGCGGTGCTGGCGGGACGGCCCGCTCTGACCCCCTCGCCCGCCTCGCGCGACCACGGGCCGCCCGCCCATGCTCTGGTCGGCGAAGGAAAACGGCCTTAAGGCGAGCCCATGCAGCGACTGATCATCATGCGTCACGCCCAGGCCGAGAAGAGCGCGCCCGGCGGCGACATCGACCGCCCCCTGTCCAAGCACGGCCGCCACGACGCCCGCGCCATGGGCCGGGCCCTGGCCGAGCGCGGCCTGCGCCCCGACACGGCCCTGGTCTCCAGCGCCCGACGCACGCATCAGACCTGGGACGAGGTCAGCGAAGCCATGGGCGACGTCGAGGTGCATCTGTCGCCCGCCCTCTACAATGCGTCCTCCGACGTGCTGCGTCGCGCGGTCGAGGCCGCCGAGGACACGGCGGGCTGCCTGTTGCTGGTGGCGCATAATCCAGGCGTGCATCAGTTGGCGGTCGAATATCTGATCGAGAGCGCCGCCTCGCCCGGCGTCATGGACAAGATGAGCGGCGGCTTCCCCACCGGGGCGGCGGCGATCTTTACCGTCGATGTCGCGGGGCGCCCCACCTACGAAGGCTGGCTGACGCCGCAAGATCTGGAAAAATGACCGACGCCCTGCCGACCACCGCCTTCAAGATCCTGAGCCGCGCCGACTGGCGCGCGACCCTGGCCGAGGGCGCCTATGACGGCTCGCCCGTCGATCATGCCGACGGCTATATCCACCTGTCCGCCGCCGACCAGTTGGCCGTGACCGCCGCCAAGTATTACGCGGGGCAGGACGACCTGATGCTGGTCGAGGTCGATCTGGCGGCGCTGGGCGAGACCCTGATCTGGGAGCCGTCGCGCGGCGGCGCCCTCTTCCCCCATATCTACGGCCCCCTGCCCCTCGCGGCGACGCGGGGCGCGCGCGCCCTGTCGGTCAGCGCCGACGGCGAGATCCTGAGCGAAAATCCATGAGCCTGACCGACCTCGGCGCCGTCATCCTGCGCCAGATGGATCCCGAGACGGCGCACCGCCTGGCCATTCGCGCCCTGCAGGTCACGCCCCTGCCCGCGCCCGGCGCCGATGACCCGATCCTGACGACCCGCATCGCCGGGTTGACCATGTCCAATCCCGTCGGTCTGGCCGCTGGTCTGGACAAGAACGGCGAGGCGCTGGAGGGGCTGTCGCGGCTCGGCTTCGGCGCGGTGGAATGCGGCTCGGTCACGCCGCGCGCGCAAGCCGGCAACCCCAAGCCGCGCCTGTTCCGACTGTCGGAAGACCGGGCCATCATCAACCGCATGGGCTTCAACAACGAGGGGCTGGAGCCCTTCGCCGCGCGGCTGGCCCGTCGCCCCAAGCGCACGCCCATCGGCGCCAATCTGGGGGCCAACAAAGACACCGAGGACAAGGCGGCGGACTATGTCGCCGGCCTGCGTCGCCTGGCGGGCCTGGCCGACTATTTCACCATCAACATCTCCTCGCCCAACACGCCGGGCCTGCGCGCCCTGCAGGGGCGCGAGGCGCTGGACGACCTGCTGGGCCGCATCAATGAAGCGCGTCCCGCCGACGGCGCCCCGGTCTTCCTCAAGATCGCGCCCGACCTGATCGGCGAAGAAATCGGCATGATCGTGGAGGCCTCTCTGGCGCACCAGATCGACGCTCTGATCGTGTCCAACACCACGCTGGAGCGTCCCGCCACGCTGAAATCCGCTTTTGCGGGCGAAGCGGGCGGCCTGTCGGGCGCGCCGCTGAAGCCCTTTGCCCAGAAGGCGCTGGAAGCCGCCGCCGAGGCCGCCGCCGGCCGTCTGCCCCTGATCGCGGTGGGCGGCATAGCGAGCGGCGAGGACGCCTTCGCGCGCATCCGAGCGGGCGCCTCCACGGTGCAGGTCTATTCGGCTCTTATCTACGACGGACCCGGCCTCATCGGCCAGATCAAGCGCGACCTGGCCGCCCGCCTGCGCGCCGAAGGCTTCACCGATATTTCCGAAGCGGTCGGCGTCCGCCGTTGACGGAGCATTAGGGCAAGCAAGCCTATCCTTGTTCCCTTAGGCGGACCTCGCCTGCTGGAAAGGACGCATGACGCAAATCGCCGACGACGCCCTGACCGTCTGGGCGCCCGCCATTCGCCAGCGTCGCAAGGCGATGATGCAGCGCCTGGTCATGGGCGCGGCCACCGCCCTGGTGTTCAGCCCCATGCTGGGCTGGCGCTTCAGCGCAACCTGGATGGTGCTCTACACCCTGATCCAATTCCTGGAGGCCGAGGTCTTCGCCCCGGTCGTCGCGGGCAAGGTCTCGTCGTCGACAGGTTGGCGCGGCGCCTATGGCGACCTGGTGCTGATCCTCAACGCCGGCTTCTTCGGCGGCATGGCCATACCGCTCTGGATCGTCGGCGGGCCCATGGGCGGGATCGCCGGGGCGGTTCTGCTGTCCGCAGGAATGATCAATTCCGTGATCATGTCGGCCGGATCGATGCGGATCTTCGCCTGCACCGTCCTGCCCCAGCTGGCGATCTTCGCCCTGACGCCGCTGTTCATGGCCCAGATGGGCGCCCCGCCCCATGTCGTCACCGCCGTGACGGTCGGCATCCTGTCCTACACCGTCTTCTGTCTGAACACGCGCCGCACCCTGTTCCGCGCCAACCGCGCCGAGACCGAGGCTCGCCTCGAGGCCGACCGCAAGCGTGAAGAGGCCGAGACCGCCATGGCCAGCCGCAGCGCCTTCCTGGCCGCTGTCGCCCATGATCTGCGCACCCCGATCAGCGCCATCCTGACCGGCGCCGACGAACTGGAACGGGGCGCCAAGCCGGGCTCGTCGCGTCAACAGGTCGCCCTGATCACCGACGCCGGCCTGATGATGAAGGCCCTGCTCGACGATCTTCTGGATCACGCCCGCCTCGACGCGGGACGGATGAGCGTGGACAGTCGCGATTTCGACCTGCGCCTGCTGGTGTCCCAGACCGCCCGGCTGTGGGCCGGCCCTGCCCGCGCCAAGGGTCTGCGCCTGCGGATGGAGGGCGCCCGGACCCTGCCCCGGATGGTGCGCGGCGACGCCATGCGCCTGCGCCAGGTGCTGAACAACCTGATCTCCAACGCCATGAAGTTCACCGACGAAGGGGCAATCACTCTTCGCCTGAAAGCCTGGCCGGACGAACACGGCGCCCACGTCCTGTTGATCGACATCGAGGATACCGGGGCCGGCATGACCGCGGCGCAATTGGCCCGCCTCTTCACCGCCTTTGACCAGACGACCGAGGGCGTGGCCGCCCGCTTCGGAGGGTCAGGTCTGGGGCTGAGCATCAGCCGCGATCTGATCGAGCTGATGGGCGGACGCCTGACGGTGCGCAGCACGCCCGGTCAGGGATCGGTCTTCACCCTGTCCGTCGTCCTGCCGCGCGGCGCGGCGCTGGAAGCCCCGCCTGCCGCCCTGGCGCCAGAGGCTCGCGCCACGATCACGCGCGCCCTGAGCCAGCCCACCGCCGCCGCGCCTGCCATCGTTCCAGGCCCTGCGCCCGAGCCGACACCCAGAAGCGCCGAGGCCTCGCCCCCCGAAGACGACCATACCGAGGCGCCTTTGCGGGTGCTGGTCGTCGACGACCACGCCATCAATCGCCGCGCCATCCAGTTGATCCTTCAGTCAGTGGATTGCGAAATCGCCATGGCTGAGGATGGTCTGGCGGCGCTGGAGGCCTGTGAGCGGGCCCAGTTCGACGTGGTCTTCATGGACGTGCGGATGCCCGAGCTGGACGGGCGCGAGACCACGCGCCGCCTGCGTGCTGGGGGCGGGCTGAACGCCGCCGTTCCGGTCATCGCCGTCACAGCCGACACTGCTCCCGAGGATATCGCCGCCTGCACAGCCGCGGGGATGAACTATTTCGTGTCCAAGCCGCTGACCCCGGGATCGCTGCTCGGCGCCCTGTCTCAGGTGCTGACGGAGGCGGCGGAGGCCGCTGACGCGGCGGAGAGCGCGGCGGCCTGATCGCCCCTGATTTCGGCGACCAGTTCCTCTGCGAAGCCCGGCGCTCGCAGGCGGCATTCCCACACCGTCACCACCCGCCAGCCCTCGGCGGTCAGTTCCGCCGCGACCCGCGCGTCGCGAACACGGTTTCGGTCGATCTTGTTGCGCCAGTAGTCGGCGTTGGCCTGGGGCTTGCGCGCGCCGCGCGGGCAGTCGTGGCCGTGCCAGAAACAGCCGTGGACGAAGACGGCGACCTTGCGCCCCTTCATCACCACGTCGGGCCGTCCGGGCAGGTCGCAGCCGCCCAGACGGTAGCCGATCCCGGCGGCGCGCAGCATCCGCCGGACCTTCCGTTCGGGCGCGGTGTCGCGCCCCTTCACCCGGCGCATGACCGCGCTGCGTTTCTCCGGGGTGAAGACGTCGGTCATGGATCAACCATGACCGACCGGATCAAAGCTGGGCCAGCAGGTGCTCGGCCGAGGACACCTTGAACTCGCCGCCCTGTTCGATGTTCAGCTGATCGACCACACCGTCCTTGACCAGCATGGAGTAGCGCTGCGAGCGCTCGCCCATGCCGAAGCCCTTGGCGTCCAGCGCCAGGCCGACCGCGCGGGTGAAGTCGCCGTTGCCGTCGGCCAGCATGACCACGTCGTCCGTGCCGTTCAGGTCATTGGCCTGGGCCCAGGCGCCCATGACGAAGGCGTCGTTGACCGACAGGCAGGCCACCGTGTCCACGCCCTTGGCGGCCAAGTCGGCGCGGTTGTCGACATAGCCCGGCAGGTGGCGCGCCGAGCAGGTCGGGGTGAAAGCGCCGGGGACGGCGAACAGGGCGACCGTCTTGCCACCGAACAGTTCAGCCGTCGTGACCGGCTTGGGGCCGTCGGCGGTCATGGTGGTCAGGGTCGCGTCGGGGATGCGGTCGCCGATCTGAATGGTCATGCAGGGTCTCCGGGGGCTGAAGCCCGGGAAATCCGGGCGACGTTCAATTGTCAGATAGAGACGGGAGGAAGGATAGCCAAGCGCCCTTCGTTCCACGACGTCTTGCGCCCGGGTCGTCGGACACCGATGATAGAAGGATGACCGCCTTATCCTCCCTGACCGGGCGTCTCCTGGTGGCCATGCCGGGCATAGACGACGACCGTTTTCGCCACGCCGTCATCCTGATCTGCGCCCATGACGATGAGCACGCCATGGGCCTCCGGCTGGACCAGCCGGCGCCCGGCGTCACACTGTCCGAGGTGCTGAAAAAGCTGGACACCCCCGTCTCCGACGCCTTGGCGCAACAGGCGGTGCTGATCGGCGGCCCCGTCGAGCGCGAGCGCGGGTTCGTTCTGCACTCCGACGACTGGAGCAACGAGGACGTCACCCTGAGCTTTGGCGACGGTCTAGCCGTGACCGGCACCCGCGACGCCCTGACCGCGATGAGCGAAGACGACGGCCCGCGCCGCTCGGTCCTGCTGCTGGGCTACGCCGGCTGGGGCGAGGGCCAGTTGGAAGAGGAGCTGGGCGAGAACGTCTGGCTGACCGCCGACGCCGATCCGGACCTGATCTTCGACAGCGACTACGCCACCAAGTGGAGCCGCGCCCTGGCCGGTCTCGGCGTCGACGCCGCCCGCCTGTCGGCGCAGAGCGGGCGGGCGTAACGCGCGATTCTCTCCGTCCGCCATACACTCTGTTTTTTAAGTGTTTTTTGCTCCTCGCCACTCGTAACCCGCCATGTGACCCACCAGAGAGTTAGCGCCTAAATTTCGCAATGCAGGCCTGTTCAGCGCGTTCCAGGCTGTTCCTGCCACTGGCCCAAGGGACCCAAGCGCTTCGGACGGTGAGTTCTATAGGGTGGGTCAGCAGCCTTGCACCAGGAGCGGACCATAGGAAGTGCGCGTATAGCCGCCATTGTTGGGTTGGCCCGTACCCGCTTGTGTCGAGGTGGTTGTGGGGTTCCGGCTGCCGGACTGATATCCGACATCGGTGCGCGTCTGCGAACGCTGACAAATTGGATTGCAAGCGTTCGCAGACATGGTGCCTCCTGGTCATAGAATTGGGAGCCACTCTTCGGAGCGTCTCCCAAGGCGCAATCAGACGCGGCGCCTAGCCTTCCTTCGCGCCGCACTCTACCCAGTCGTTCATCCTGGCGAGACGCTTTTCAAACAGGTCGCCACGCCGATACGGACAGCACCGATCAGATTCCATCGGACGGGAAATAGTCCCGGGGCTCGACAGCGACGTCGAGCTGCAGCTTTTCAGCCAGTTCGTCGATCTCTCGGCCGAGCAAGTCGTTGAATGGCTTCAGGCCAGTGGAACGCAGACGCGGCGAGGCGGCCTCGAGCGCCTCGATCATCGGGCGGATCTCTCCGTCGATCACTAGGTCGAGATCGTCGTCCGACACGCCCATGAGACTGAAGAAAGCGATCAGGTCCTCGCCGGACATGTCGTCGAAAAAGCGGGCGGATCCGATCTGGTAGGCCAACTCGTGGGTGAAATCCTGGCTCAGCCGGATCGGCAGCAGGTCATACAGCGGCGCAAGGCGAGGCGCGGCAGGCCCATCATAGAGGATGGCGTGGTTCTTGGCGTGATTGTCGGTATTGCCGATGCACAGATTGAAGACCGTGGTGCGAAGGAATGCCAGACGCGCCGCTTGCGGGTCCCGCGTCTGGTCCAACACGGTAAGAGCTGCCTCGACGTCGAACCACCGCCCCGGTTTGCCCCGGCGCTGGTATTTGAGCTGTGAAGGCAACCCGAGAGCCTGGGCGAAGTCTTCTTGGTGAATGCGGGTCACGACGCCGTCGCGGACAACCCGGTCGAACCGGGTGATCAGCAGGGCGTCGACGTCGTCGATGCGGATGGCGATGGGCACAGAGACGTCGAGCCCCGCCGATACTGCGAGGATGGCCGCGGCCTCCTCGTTGCGAGCGTCCCGAAAGTCGCGGCGTGCGGGGACCTTGAGAATATGGGTGGTCGGAACCCGAAGACCTTCGCGAGGAAGGGCGAACTGGCCGTTTGGTAGCTGGGTAATCGCCACCTTGCTTTGGACCCCGGCCACGGGCGATGGGTCCCCCACCTCGACGGGTAGGCGACGTTCCTCCCGCAGTGATTTGACAATACGTAGAAGAGCTCGATCATCGAGCGGTTCATAGTCAGTCGCCAGGACACCGGGGCATTTCAGGGGCGGCGCGCCAAGTGGCAGGCAGGAAATACTGCCAGCGCAGTCCGCTCCGAAATGCCCGAGAAGCCCAACCACGTCATCGCGCGCTAGGCCTTCGCGTTCCATCACTCGCTGGAGCTGGGCGTTCTCAGGCAGGAGGTTAGCGAAGAAGGCGCGCGTTTCAACGTCGCCGAACGCTTCTTCCTCGATCGGCAGGGACAGGGATAGGACGGGGCCGCCCGCGGCGACGTAATTACTATCGTAGACAAATGCGGTGTCGCCTTGCGCTGTTCGCGCCAGACGGCCGGCCGGGGTGGCGAAGCCGTCCATCCAGACGGCAAGGACTTCATCCGCCATCGATCACCTCAGCGGTCAGTCCGATACCGAGAACTTGGCAGACCGCCAGGGCCTTTCCAAGCTCGAGCGTCGCCTTACCGGATTCTAGCTCACTTACGAAGCGACGACCGACTCCAGCCCGATCCGCAAGTTCCTGTTGGTTGAGAGTGAGCACAGTTCGGCGGACCCGTACAAGCGCGCCGAGGGTTTGCGCGTCTGCGATGGGAACAGGCTCCATGCGTAACTGAGCGGCGGAAGCGGCCGTTTTCGAGGTCGAAGGGCGCTTCCGGCGGTAAAAGCGTACGTCCTTAGAGAATTCGGGGGCAGCATCCTGGATGAGCTTGAGCGCGTGCGGCGAGGGCTTGGAGCGCTCGGACGGAGAGGGCTTTGACTTGAGGTTGAGATCGCCTAGGCGAAGAGCGCTGCCATCGCGATGCTTAAAAGTAACGGTGACCGACTTGTGGAGCGTTGGGTCGGCTTGATCGAGCAGGGCGCGAAGAGCGTTCGACGGGTTTGGATACCGGACCAGGCGCGACTTGCCTGCGCTCGTATCCAACGTCCCGCCAGTGATCTTGGACGTCCCGCCCCCCCGGGAGCGCGCGCCCTCGAGGCCACGACCGTCGGTCGGGACGTACTGGCCGCTGAATGTCCGCTTCTCGACCATGACAATGCTCCTGTCGAACCAAATATGCACATCATGAGCTTTATGCAAACCAAACTGATACCGAGCGGTATCAGTTTGGTGACATTGTGCGACCGCAACATGACCGCGATCGATGAGAGGAACGCCGTCAAGTTCGGCTGAGCTAGGATCCGTGTGAGCGCCTCTTGATCCTCAAGAAGCCCCCGAAGGCGGGGACGCCTACGAGGTAGCGCCCTTCCGCATTGGCGGCGCCCCAGCCGCCCCTGGATGCGGTGAATATCCATCCTAGTCACCGCACTTAATGCAGCGATTAGAACAACCGCGTGACGTGCGCCAAAGCCGTTGAGTTCGAATCCCACTTCAAAAACGAAATTAAGCCAATTCGGAGAATGGCCCTCAAAGACTAGAGTTAGGCGGACGGTTTCAGCCAACCACCGTGCATCGCTTCACACCCACCAAAACACCCATCATCATTTTCGCGCTTGGATGAAACATCCTGAACAACGCCGACAGGTCAAAATTACTATCCTTTTGAAAAATATGAAAATGAAACACGGTGAAATGCCGTGAACTGACGAAAGTCAGACTCTCTGCCATCCTCCGACGAAGCGAAGCGGAGATCGGGGGACCCAGCGGCGCCGAAGGCGATCTTCACGGCCAAGTCAGCGCAGGGATTTTTCGCCCTGCGGGCGCCGCTGGGTCCCCCGGTCAGCGCCGCTACGCGCCTTGCCGGAGGATGACGAAAGAAAAACCTACGCCGAGCGTGCCTTGATCGGGGCGGTGCCGTCGGCGAGCGACTCGTTCAGATAGACCTCGGCCTCTTGGGCCGGCAGGGCCGGCGCATAGCCAAAGCCCTGGCCGTAGTGGCAGCTGGCGTCCAGCAGCAAACCCGCCAGTTCGGCGTTCTCGACGCCCTCGGCCACGACTTCTAGCGACAGGTCGCGGCCCAGGTTGACGACCGACTTGACGATCTTGGCCGAGCCCTCGTCCTTGTTCATCGTTAGAACGAAGTAGCGGTCGATCTTCAGCGTGTCGAAGGGCAGGCGCGCCAGATAGGACAGGGACGAGAAGCCGGTGCCGAAGTCGTCCAGCGCGAGGCTGGCCCCGGCCTCGCGCAGTTTCGCCAGCACCTCGGCGGCGTGCGCGGTGTCGCGCATGATGTCGCCCTCGGTGACCTCCAGCTTCAGGGCGCCGCGCGGTAGGCCGGTTTCCTGAATGATTCGGGCCACGTCCTCGACCAGATGGTCACGCTCGATCTCGCCGACCGACAGGTTGACGCTGCAGAACAGCTTGCCCGCGCTGGGGTGGCGATGGAGCCACTCGGCCAGCTGACGCGCCGCCTGGGTCATCATCAGCAGACCCAGCTCGTTCATCAGGCCCATTTCATCGGCCAGGGTCAGGAAGTCGTCCGGCGGCACCAGGCCGCGCTGCGGATGACGCCAGCGCACCAGGGCCTCAAACCCGGCCACCGCCCCGGTCTTCAGGTTGACGATGGGCTGATAGAAGGGCTCGATCTCGCCGCGGACAAAGGCGTTGCGCAGGTCGGCTTCCAGCGCCAGTCGCGACAGGCTGTCGGATTCCAGCGCCCGGCCATAGGCCGCGTCCCGGCCCCGCCCGGCGGTCTTGGCCTGTTCCACCGCCAATTCCACCCGGCGCAACAGTTCGGCGGGATCCGGCGCATCCGGCCCGCCCTCGGCGGCGACCGCGCCAATGGATACAGTCGGATAGATGTCGAAGCCAGCGACGCGCAACGGCTGTTCCAGCGCCTCGCGCATGCGCTGGCTGCCGCCGGTCGCCCCGCGCCGAGTCAGGACGGCGAACTCGTCCTCGCCGATACGGGCGGGCGAGCAATCCTGCGAAAAGGCGCCCGCCAGCCGCGAGCCCAAGGCCGACAGCACCAGATCGGCGCGTTCGTGGCCCAGCGCCTCGTTCAGACGGCGCAGGCGATCCACGTCGGCAACGACCAGTTCATAGTCGCCCGGCTGAGCCAGGGTCTCGGCCACGCGGACCAGGAAGGTGCGGCGGTCCAGCAGGCCGGTCAGGGTGTCGCGGTCGGCCCCGGCGAACTTGGTCTCCAGGGCGACGACGCCCGCGGCGCGCAGGCCGTCCTCCAGCCAGACGCCGCGCCACAGGCAGGTCTCGCAGCCGCGCATGCGCAAGCGCACGGCGATCTCGGTCCCCTCGGCCTGTGGCTTGAGCAAACGGTCGGCCAGGGCGCGGTCCTGAGGCATGGCCAAGGCGGCGAAGGCCGCGCCCGAACATTCAGGAGCCAGCGGGCCGAGCCCCAGCGAACGAGTCGCGCCCGTAAAACGAATCTGGTCGTCGGCGGGGGTCCAGATCCACAAGGCGGCGTCGGCGGCGGCCAGCGCCTCGATCGCCGTCGTGGGGTCCCAGGCCAGCGCTCTGGATCGTGTGTTCAAAGCGATTCCCGGATGTAAAAACTGGACGCGGCCGGGTCCGGGACGAACTCGTCCCTGATGACGCCGAACAGCAGATGATCTGCCCATGCGCCGTTAATTTTCAAATAAGCTTTCGCCAGTCCCTCGTGCCTGAAACCGGCCTTTTCGAGCACGCGACGAGAGGCCTGATTGGTCGGCACGCAGGCCGCCTCGACCCTGTGCAGCTTCAGCGCGTCAAAGGCAAAGCCGAGCATAGCCCTCGCCGCCGCCGTGGCCGCCCCCTGCCCCGCATAGGGCTGGCCGATCCAGTAACCCAGCGTCCCCGTCTCGGCCACGCCGCGACGGATGTTCGACAGGGTGATGGCCCCCATCAAGGCCTCCTCGTCGGGATCAAAGATGAACAGCGGCCAAGCCGTGCCCAGTTCCATCTCCCGGGCATAGACGCCGAGGCGCCGTCGAAAGGCGGCCCGGGTCAGGTCGTCCTCGGCCCAGGCCGGCTCCCACGGCTGCAGATAGTCGCGCGACCCGCCGCGCAGTTCGGCCCACTCGACGTGATCCGCCGGACGCGGCGGGCGCAGCAAGACCCCCTGTCCGCGCAGGACGGGTCCGGTCGCCTCGGCCATCCAGTCGAACAGGGCCATGGCGGCAGATTAGCGAGAAGCGTCGCCGACGCCAGCCACGACTTAGCGACTCGCCGCCGAGGCTGTCAGCCGCGTCGTAAAGGCCTGGCCCGCCGGCGCCGCCGCCTTGGGCCCCAGCACCGCCGTCGCCGAGCGCCCGGCTTCGATCATGGAGCGCCCGACGGCGCGCAGATCGTCGGCGGACTGGGCCAGGATCCGGGCGGCGCTGTCCTCGGACGAGACCGGCGCGCCGAAGATCAGGGCCTGGGCGGCGTTACGCCCTGCGCGGCTGGCGGGGCTTTCGTCGGCCATCCAAAGGCTGGCGTTCAGGACGGCCTTGGCGCGCGACAGTTCGGCGTCGGTCGGGCCCTTCTCGGCCAGATCCAGCAGTTCGGCGGCGCTGACCTCCGCCAGCTCCACCGCGCGATCCGCGGCGGCCCCGGCGTAGACGCCCAGAAGCCCGGCGTCCTCATAGGCTTCCTGATAGGCGTCGATGGCGTAGGCCAGGCCCCGGTCCTCGCGCGCGCTCTGGAACAGGCGAGAAGCCATGCCGCCGCCGAGGATTTCGGTGAACAGGCGCAAGGCCGGCAGACGCGGATCGAGGGCGCTCATCGACGGAAGCTGGAAGACCAGGTTGGCCTGTTCGATCTTGCGCGTCAGCCTGGCTTCCCCGCCGACGAAGACGGCGGGGGCGAGCGGGTCCAGCGGCGTCGCCGCCTCCGGCCCGAACCAGCGCTCGGCCAGGGCCAGCAGTTCGTTTTCTTCGACCGCGCCGGACACGGCGACGACCATGCGGTCGGGCGAATAAAGCCGGGCGCGCCAGTCGGCCACGGCGGACCGGTCTGCGGCCTTCAGGCTGTCGATCGTGCCGAGGATGGGCCGACCCAGGGCCTGACCGGCATAGGCGCGCGTCTGGGCCATTTCGAAGACGTGGTCGTCGGGCGTGTCGAAGGCCTCGGCGATCTCCTGGGCGACGACGTCCTTTTCGCGGACGATCTCGGCGGGGTCGAGCGTGGGGCGGAAGACCAGATCCGAGACGATCTGCATGGCCAGGGGCAGCGAGCCGTGCAGGGCGCGGATCTCGAAGCTGGTGCGCTCATAGCCGGTGGCGGCGTTGATCGAGCCGCCTTCAGCCTCGATGCGCTCGACAATCTCGCGGGCGCCCATGTCGCCGGCGCCCTTGAACACCAGATGTTCCAGCAGATGCGACCAGCCAGAGCGGGTCTCGTCCTCCATCCGCGCGCCGCCGCGCACGGCGACGGTCAGGGCGAAGGTCCGCAGACCGGGCATGGGGTCACAGACGACGCGGACGCCGTTGGACAGGGTGTGAAGGCGAGCAGTCAGGATTCTATGTCCTTGCGGGTCATGCGGCGGCGCAACAGCACCACGTAGAAGGCGATCAGGGCGGCGGCGAGACCGAACCAGGTCAGGGCGTACCCCAGGTGATTGTTGGTGAAGGCGGCGGGCGGCGCCGAGGGCCTCAGCGCGGCCCAGTCAGGGTTGGTCGAGGTGGTGGCGAAGACTGTGAAGGGCGAGATCGGCCCCTCGACCTTCAAGGCGCGGGCCATGGCCTCGGCGTCGCGGCCATAGAAGCGGCCCTGGGCAGGCGGCGGGGTCAGGGCGCTAGGCGCCGGGGCGCGGCGCAGAACGCCGGTGATGACGACGGGCATGGTGTCGTCGGCGTTCACCGTGGGCCGGGCCGAGATGTCAGCGGGCACGAAGCCGCGATCGACCAGCAGGGTCTCCTCCATCCCTTCAGGGCGGCAGGCCGAGACCAGACGCACGCCCGCGTCGCTGTTTTCGATGGACTGCAGTTCGACATAGGGCGCCGCCCCCAGACCGCGGCAGGTCAGGATGACCCGGCGGAACTCTGGGTTATCGACCTTGAGGGCTTCGGCCAGCGGCAACGGCGGCAGCCCGGCGGCGGCCTCGGCCCCGTCCATCAGGCCTTCCTTCCACTGCATCCGCTGTACCTGCCAGACGCCGAGCGCCAGCAGGACGCCCAGCAGAGCGACGGCCAGAACGGTCAGGACGACGGGAAAACGGGGACGAACAGCAGTCATTTCGGATCTCGGGTTCGCAGCATCTGCAGGGCTGTCATCAGCCCCTTGCCGGGGCGCATCAGGCCCAGGGCCAGGGCGGCGACCAGCGGCAGCCAAACGATCAGATGCAGCCAGATAGGGGGATGCCAGGCGATCTCGACCGCCAGGGCCGAGAAGCCGACGATAAAGCCGGCGATCTGCATGATGAAGGTGGCGGCGCCGTCGCCGGTCTCGACCGAGGCCAGGTCATGGCCGCAGGTCTCGCAGACCGGACGGACCTTCAGAAAGCCCTGGAACAGAGGCCCCTGACCGCAGGCGGGGCAGCGGCCAAGCAGCCCGGCGCGGATCGCCTGTCCCCCAAGCAAATCGGCGCGGGACTGTTCGTCCCGCGCCGTTTGAAGTGCAGAGCCTGGATCGCTCAACGTCAGCCGAAGGTGACGTAGACGAAGGCGAACAGGAAGAGCCAGACCACGTCCACGAAGTGCCAGTACCAGGCGGCGGCTTCGAAGCCGAAGTGCTTCTGCGGCGTCATCTGACCGGCTTGCAGTCGCAGCAGGCAGACGGCCAGGAAGATGGTGCCGACCAGGACGTGGAAGCCGTGGAAGCCGGTCGTCATGAAGAAGATCGACCCGTACAGCTTCGACTGGGCTGCGGCTTCGTTGAAGAAGTAACCCTCGTGCAGGATGTGGTGATATTCATAGGCTTGAACGCCGGTGAACAGCACGCCCAGCAGGACGGTGATCAGCAGACCCAGCTTGGCGGCCTTGCGGTCACCGACTTGCAGCGCGTGGTGCGCCCAGGTCACGGTCGTGCCCGACAGCAGCAGGATGACCGTGTTCAGCAGCGGCAGGCCCCAGGGGTCCAGCAGCTCGACGCCCTTGGGCGGCCAGGTCTTCCACGCGGCGGCGGTGTCTGCCCAGTTGCCGACTTCCGGGGTCAGGGCGCGCGACTCGGTGAAGAGCGCCATGTCGAAGAACATCCAGAAGAAGGCGACGAAGAACATCACTTCCGAAGCGATGAACAGGATCATGCCGTAGCGCAGGCCGATCGAGACGACCGGGGTGTGGTCGCCCTTCTGGCTTTCCTTGATGACGTCCGACCACCAGCCGTACATGGCGAACAGCACGCCCGCCAGACCGGCGAAGAACAGCCACTTGGTGCCTTCCGGCAGGCCGAACAGGCCCTTCATCCACATCACCGCGCCCACGAACATGACCACGCAGGCCAGGGACGAGATCAGCGGCCAGGGGCTCGGGTCCACAAGGTGGTAGTCGTGATGCGGTTTTGCGTGCGCGTCGGCCATTCCGGGGTCTCTGAATTAAGGCGAGAGATCGTTATATCAGGGGCTATAGCGCCCGCTATCCGGCTTTGCCAGTAGCGGATTGGCCAGAAGCGGCCTGCTGGAAGCCTTTGGTCGGGAAGAAGGTGTAGCTGAGGGTGATTTCACGCACCCCCTTGGACTCGGCGTCCGTCGCCATCTCGGGCGCGACGAAGTACTGGACGGGGAATTCCTTGGTCTCGCCGGGGCCGATTTCCTGCCCCTCGAAGCAGAAGCACTGCAACTTCTGGAAGTAGGGACCGGCGCGTTCCGGCACGACATTATAGGCCGCCGTGGCGTGGATCGGCTTATCCGAGGTGTTGGTCACCTTGAAATAGGCCATGCCGGTTTCACCGATTCGCACGCGCTGGCTGACCTGCTCGGCCTTGAAGTCCATCGGCAGGTTGCGGACGTTGGTGTCGAAACGGATCAGGACGCTCTGGTCCAGGATCTCGGTCGGCGCCGCCTCGGCCTTCTTCACCGTGCCGTCGAAGCCGGTGACCTGACAGAAGAGGCGATAAAGCGGCACGGCGGCGAAGGCCGCGCCCGTCATGCCCATGACCACGGCCGCGCAGATCAGCGCGACGAGGTTCTTGCGGTCCTTCACGGCGTCGGCTCCGACGTCGGGGCGGGAGCGGGAGCGGGCAGCGCCGGATCGGCCTGAAGCACCGTGCCGACAGCCACCGCCTCGGCCGCCTTGCGGGCCTCGGTGTTGCGCTGAAGGTTCGTCACGGTGACGACGAAGACCAGGACGATGAAGCCGACCAGGCCCATGGCGATGGCCACGTTGCGGCGCTTGCGCGCGCGCACTTGCTCGTCGGTCAGTGTGATGAAGTTAGGACGGGTCACGCGGTCAGGCTCCCAGGCCCGGCAGCTGCTCGACCAGGAGGGCCGAGAACAGCGCCATCAGATACAGGATGGAGAAGGCGAACAGGTTGCGTGCCGGTTTGGCCTCGGCCCGGACGTCATACAATGCGGCCTCTCGCCCCACCGCCTCGGCCTTGTCCGGCTGGTCGCCCGCGCGCGAGCGCCACAGGCGGAACGCCAGGGCCAGGAAGAAGAGGCCACCCGCCACCGACACCGCCAGATAGACGACGCCGCCCAGCCCCAGGAAGGCCGGCGCAATGGCCACGGGCACGAAAATCAGGGTGTAGATCAGGATCTGCAGCCGGGTCGACTTGGCGCCGCGCGCCACCGGCATCATCGGGATGCCCGCCTTGGCGTAGTCGCCTGCCGAATAGAGGGCCAGGGCCCAGCTATGCGGCGGGGTCCACAGGAAGATGATCAGGAACAGGAGCCAGGCCTGCCAGGGCGCATCGCCCGTCACCGCCGCCCAGCCGATGACCGGAGGCAGGGCGCCCGCGGCGCCGCCGATGACGATGTTCTGGGGCGTCCGGCGCTTGAGCAGCAGGGTGTAGAAGCCGGCGTAATAGACGATGGTCAGGGCCAGCAGTCCGCCCGCCAGCCAGTTGGTCGTCATGCCCAGCAGCATGACCGAGAAGATCGACAGGATAACGCCAAAGGCCATGGCGTCATTCTTGCGCACGCGGCCCGCGGCGACCGGGCGGCCGCGCGTGCGCCGCATCAGGGCGTCGGTCTCGCCTTCCAGCGCCATGTTCAGGGCGCCGGCGGCCCCTGCCCCCACGGCGATGCACAGCACCGCGATGGCGGCCAGCAGCGGATTGGGGTGGCCCGGCGCCACGACCAGTCCGGTCACGGCGGTGAAGACCACCAGCGACATGACGCGCGGCTTCAGCAGCTGGAAGAAGTCTTCCGGCTGGGCGGTGGTCACGAGAGGGGTCTCACGAGTGGGGCGGTCGGTCATGGTCATAAAAAGCCAAAGGCCGCCCTTCCGGTTGCGAAAGGGCGGCCTCTCTAGGGTTATCCGGGTCGGATCAGTGGTTGTCCGCCTTGACCACCGGCAGTTCGTTGAACTGGTGGTGCGGCGGGGGCGACGACAGGGTCCACTCCAGGGTGGTGGCGCCTTCGCCCCACGGATTGGCCTCGCCCTTGCGGCGACGGATCGCAGCTTCAGCCAGCATCACCAGGAAGACGGCGACGCCGACGATGGTGATCAGGTAGCCGAACGACGAAACCTGGTTCCAGTAGGTGTAGGCTTCCGGGTAGTCGATGTAACGACGCGGCATGCCCTGCAGACCCAGGAAGTGCTGCGGGAAGAAGACGAGGTTCACGCCGACGAACATGATCCAGAAGTGGGTCGCGCCGAGGAACTCGTTGTACTTCACGCCGAACATCTTCTCGAACCAGTAGTAGAAACCGGCGAAGATCGAGAAGACGGCGCCCAGCGACAGCACGTAGTGGAAGTGGGCCACGACGTAGTAGGTGTCGTGCAGGCTGTAGTCGATGCCGGCGTTCGACAGGACCACGCCGGTCACGCCGCCGAGGGTGAACAGGAAGATGAAGCCCATCGCCCACAGCATGGGCGTCTTGAAGGTGATGGAGCCGCCCCACATGGTGGCGATCCAGCTGAAGATCTTCACCCCGGTCGGCACGGCGATGATCATCGTCGCGGCCACGAAGTAGGCGCGCAGGTTGATGCTCATGCCCACGGTGTACATGTGGTGCGCCCACACGATGAAGCCGATGAAGCCGATGGCGACCATGGCGTAGGCCATGGCGAGGTAGCCGAAGATCGGCTTCTTCGAGAAGGTCGAGACGATGTGCGAGATGATGCCGAAGCCCGGCAGGATCATGATGTAGACTTCGGGGTGGCCGAAGAACCAGAACAGGTGCTGGTACATCACCGGGTCGCCGCCGCCGGCCGGATCGAAGAAGCTGGTGCCGAAGTTGCGGTCCGTCAGCAGCATGGTGATGGCGCCCGCCAGAACCGGCAGCGACAGCAGCAGCAGGAAGGCCGTGATCAGCACGCCCCAGGCGAACAGCGGCATGCGGTGCAGGGTCATGCCCGGCGCGCGCATGTTGAAGATGGTGGTGATGAAGTTGATCGCACCCAGGATCGACGAAGCGCCGGCGACGTGCAGCGAGAAGATCGCCAGGTCGAACGACGGCCCCGTGTGGCCCATGGTGGAGAGCGGCGGATAGGCCGTCCAACCACCGCCGAAGCCCATGCCCGGTCCGCCGTCGACGAACATCGAGATGACCAGCAGCACGAAGGCGGCGAACAGCAGCCAGAACGAGATATTGTTCAGGCGCGGGAAGGCCATGTCCGGCGCGCCGATCATGATCGGCGTGAAGTAGTTGGCGAAACCGCCCATGGTCGCCGGCATGACGACGAAGAAGACCATGATCAGGGCGTGGGCCGTGACCGTAACGTTATAGCCGTGCTTGGAAGCTTCAACGATCCCCAGTTGCTGGATGATCGTGCCTTCCTTGAACAGCTGGATGCCCGGCTCAGCCAGTTCCCAGCGGATCAGGCCCGACAGGGCGCCGCCGATGAGGCCGGTGAAGATGGCGAACATCAGGTACAGAAGACCGATGTCCTTATGGTTCGTCGACAGGAACCAGCGGGTGAAGAAACCCGGCTTGTGATCGTGATGATCGTCGTGCGTGGCAGCGGTGGCCATGATCGTTGGGCTCTCGCGTCTCTATTACTGGGCGGCCGGCGCGGCGGGCGCGGCTGCGGGGACCGCGGGAGCGGCGGCGGCGGTCGGGGC
>MCHG01000059.1_pt1 | contig 85191 bp, 84 predicted proteins | sample 787351 | NCBI WGS metagenome assembly MCHG01 (sample SAMN05430296, study PRJNA330682) | permafrost metagenome | biome: Cold desert; feature: permafrost; material: soil; isolation source: enrichment culture inoculated with soil incubated with H2/CO2 at 20 degrees... ... | reverse complement strand
CCGACGCAGCCCTCGCCACGACCCAGTCGCCCGGCGCCGCGCTCGCCGACGGTCGCGCCCGTGCCGATCACCGCGCCGGCGCCGAGCATCTCCTACGTTTTCATGGGCGACGCCGCCCTGGCCGGGGCCATGATCGCTGGCGGCGGGGCAGGGAACGGCGCAGGCTCGGGAACGGGCAGCGGCACGGGGGTCGGCAGCGGCTCGGGCAGCGGTTCAGGATCGGGATCGGGCACAGGCGGCTCGTGCGACATGGTGCGGCGTCTGCAGGACGCCCTGCGCAATGCGCCCGGCGTGCGCGCCGCCCTGACCGAGGCCTATCGCAACTCGGGCGCCAACGGGCGGGCCATTCTGATCTGGGACGGCGACTGGGTGCTGAGCCCCGGCCAGGAGGGCAAGGGCCTGGCGGGGGTGCGTCAGGCCGTGGCCGTCACGGTCGGCTTCTCGCCGCGCGCCTGCAAGACCGAGACGGTGCGCGGCTATGTGGTGCTGACCCTGGGCGACGAGGCGGGCGCGCCGCGTCTGGCCCTGGGGACCGGCCAGTGGCGCTGGGCCGACCTGCTGTCTCTGTGAGTCAGACCAGCCCCAGCGGGCCGTAGAGCCAGGTCAGCCAGACGCCGATGGACAGAAAGACGCCGAACGGCAGGCGGTCGGTCGCCGAGACCTGACGCCGTACGATCAGCATGGCCAGCACCACGCTGAGCCCCGCAACCGAGGCCCACAGCAGGACGCTGGGCAGGCCTGTCCAGCCGACCCAGGCTCCCCCGGCGCCCAGCAGGAAGGGATCGCCGCCGCCCAGACCCTCGCGCCCGCGCACGAGTTTATAGAGGCGCGCCAGCAGCCACAGTCCGCCGAACCCGACCGAGGCGCCGATCAGGGGCGGGATCAGGGCCGAGGGCATGGCGACAGGCAAGCCGGCGGGGTGCAGCAAGACGGCTGCGATCAGGCCGCTGACGAACAGGGGCAGGGTCAACTGGTCGGGCAGCCAGAAATGCTCGGCGTCGACCAAGGCGATGATCAGCAGGTTCCAGCCCAGCACCCCGGTCATCAGGGCGGTGGCGAAGTCGGCGGAGTGAAACCCCGCCCAGACGCCGATCAGGCCCGACGCCAGCTCGATCAGCGGATAGCGGATCGGGATGACCGACCCACACTCGGCGCAGCGTCCGCCTGACAGGGCCCAACTGAGAACCGGGATCATGCGCCACGGCTTCAACGCCTGCCCGCAGCCGCCGCAGCGCGAGCGCCCGAACACCACGTCTTCACCGCGCGGCAGACGCAGACTGACCAGACCCAGAAAGCTGCCGACGATCAGGCCGACGCCGCCCAGGAAGGCTGCGAAAATCAACATTGGCGCCTCCCCGACCCATGGCCCGATCCATGGCCGCCTTCTGCACTAGCGGGCGCGCGGGATTTGGGGGAGCCTTGATAGGAGCCCATGGTGCATTTTTGTCATCTGGACGCCACGGGGCTGGACTGGGTAACGGTGGGGCGTGACCAAGGACGCTTCCGCCCCCAAGTTGACGCCGCGCGAACTGGAGATTGTCCGGATGGCCGGGTTGCGGCTGGGCGACAAGGAGATCGCGCAGCAGTTGAACCTGTCGCCGCGCACCGTCCAGAACCACCTGCATCGCGCCTATGAAAAACTGGGGGTCTCCGACCGTTTGCAGGCCGCGCGCCGCCTGAGTGATCTCTACTCAGGGGAATCACTCCCCATATCCGGCGACGCCTCGCTCAGCCCAATGAACCCGGTCTCTGCGGCGCCTTCGACGGCGCTCGAGAGCGGGAAGATGCGGCGATCGCTCTACGAGCGGTACGCGGCATTGGATGGCTGGCGTCGACCCAGGAAGCTGGGGGGCTCCCTGTTGTGGCTGATCTTGTCCTGGTCTCTGGCCTGGCTGATCGTCATCGCGGTCGGCGTCAGCCTCGTCCACCCCATTCTCGAGTCCGTCCAACGCCTGCGGTGATCGTCACTCAGGAGGCTCGTCGGCGATGCCAGGTTTAAAACAGAGGCGCCCGGTGCGGGCCCCTGTATCCGCAAGCAGCGGGTGCGGGCCGTGCACGGGCTGACGACACACGGTGCATCCCTTTCATATCGTCATGCTGTGCGCCAACCTGCTCGGGCTGGGGTTGATCCTCTGGCGCGGGGAATGGATCGATCGCGCCGCCACCCTGGCGCTGGTCGCCGTAGTGGCGATGACCGGGGTGCTGCAGTTGCTGAACGTGCCCGGTCTGTTCGGCTGGGTGGCGGTGCTGGACGTGCTGTTGTTCTTCACGCTCTGGGCCGTGGCGGAGCGCGGCGAACGGTGGTGGATCGTCGCCCTGACGGGGTTTCAACTCATCGCCGTGATCGCCCATTTGGCCCCCTTCTTCGCCTGGGAGCGGCTGCAATGGGCCGTGATCACCGTGAACTGGGGCGTGTGGCTGCTCGACAGCCTCTGCGTCTTCGTCGGCGTCTGGGAGGCCTCGGCCGCCCGGCGCTTCGCCCGGGAGGGTCGTGATGGCTCAAGCATGGACCATGGACGCGGCGCGCGCGCTGCTGCTTCAGTGGAATAGACGCAAGGTCGAAGGCGCAGTTCGCGCGGGCGGGCTGGCGGTGGACCTGGATGCGCTTGAGGGCTGGCTGCTGGAGCAGAAGCCGAGTTCTCTGGCTGAGGCCGAACGGCTGCTCGATTTGATTACGGTGCATGAAGCGGGCGTGGACGGCGATCTCGCCGCCCTGTGCAGGGTGGGCGGCGCGGTGCGAAACGACTTGAGCCGTCATCGCAGCCGGGTGGACGTCAGCTTTGCCCCTTGCGCCTCCGGGCCGGTGGCCGGGCGGGCCTGAAAAGTCATCCTCTGCTGACGCAAGGCGAGGCTTTCAACCCGCCGGCCTGACTGCTAGAGCGCGGCCTCTGTCCGCGATCCGGCCGTGCGCCGTCGCGCTCCAAGCGGTTCACCTCCCCGATGACGATCCCCTTCCGCGCCGCGCAACTCGCGTCCGTCGCCTTGCCCCTGCTCGTGTTCGCGGGGCCTGCCTGGGCAGAGGGCGTCGCGCCGGAAGGCCCGACCCAGGTGTCCGAGATCGTGGTGACGGCCCAGCGGCGCGAGGCCGCGCTGGCGTCGACGCCCCTGTCGCTGACGGTGACGGCCCAGCCCCTGCTGAACGACGTCGGCGTGCGCGACATCAAGGACCTGCAGATCCTGACGCCGGGTCTGATCGTCGCCTCGACCTCGAACCAGACCTTCACCACGGCCCGCATTCGCGGGGTCGGCACGGTGGGCGACAATCCGGGGCTGGAAAGCTCGGTCGGCGTCATGATCGACGGCGTCTATCGCCCGCGCAACGGCGTGGCCCTGGGCGACCTCGGCGAGGTCGAGCGCATCGAGGTGCTGAAAGGCCCGCAGGCGACCCTGTTCGGCAAGAACACCTCGGCCGGCGTCATCAACGTCGTGACTGCGGCGCCGTCGTTCACGCCGCGTCTGGCGGGCGAGGCGACCTTTGGCGACTACGGAACCACAGGCGGCTCGGTCTCGCTGACCGGCCCCCTCGTGGACGAGGTTCTGGCCGGGCGGCTCTATGTGGCCGCGCGTCGTCGCGACGGCCTCTATGACGTCAGGACGGGCGACGGTCCGCGCAGCGAAACCGATGATCAGAACGAGCACTACGACACCGTGCGCGGCCAGCTGCTGTGGCGCGCCACGCCCGACCTGACCGCCCGCCTGACCGCCGACTGGACCGAGCGGGACGAGCGCTGCTGCGTCGGCGTGCAGCTTGTGACCGGCGGCACCGCGCCGCTTCTGGCCACCTTCGCGCCCGACGGCGGCGTGGCGGCGACGCCCAGGCCCTGGGACCGCGTCGCCTGGTCGAACCGCGACACCAACACCCGCATCCGCGACCGGGGCCTGGCCCTGCACCTGAGCGCCGACCTCGGCTGGGCGCAGCTGGATTCGACCACGGCGGTGCGCGACTGGCGCGGCGTCATCAGTCAGGACTGGGACTTCACCTCGGCCGATCTGGCCTATCGCCCCGACGACGGCAGCTGGTCCAACCGCTTCCGCACCCTGACGCAGGAGGTCCGCCTGTCGGGTCAGCGCGGGCGTCTGGACTGGTCAGCGGGGCTGTTCCTCTCGGACGAGAAGCTGACCCGTCGCGACAGCCTCTTCTACGGCGCCGACTACGAAGCCTATGTCAGCCGCCTGCTGTCGCGCTCGACCGCCAATCCGCTGGGTGATCCGGCCCATGTCTCGACCCTGACCGGCCTGGCCGTGGGCCAGAGCTTCGTCGAGGGCCAGGGCCAGCGCGACCGCTACTGGCAGACGGCGCAGTCGGCGGCCCTGTTCGGCCAGGTCTCCTACGCTGTGACCGACCGCCTGACCCTTACCGGGGGCCTGCGCCGCACGCATGAGACCAAGGACATGAGCGCGGCCTATTCCAACACCGACGGCGGTCGCGCCTGCGCCGCCGCCCTGGCCAAGGGCGTGACCAACGCCACCCTGTGCCTGCCCTGGTCGAACCCGGCCTTCAACGGCCTGACCTCGTCCGAGACGGTCAAGGACGAGGCCTGGACCGGCCTGGCCCGCGCCGAGTTCAAGGCGACCGAGGCAACGCGCCTCTACGCCGGCTGGTCGCGCGGTCGCAAGAACGGCGGCTTCAATCTGGACCGAGGCCAGACCAATCTGGTCCCCGACGCCTCGCGCGCCTTCGGGGCCGAAACCGCCGACGCACTCGAGGCGGGCGTCAAGAGCGTGCTGCTGGACCGTCGCCTGCTGGTCGGCGCCGCCGCCTTCCGCCAGACCTATGACGATTTCCAGCTCAACACCTTCCTCGGCACGACCTTCCTGGTGCGCTCGATCCCGCAGGTCCGGGCCAAGGGCGTCGAGGCGGACTTCGTGCTGACGCCGGTCGAGGGCCTGTCCTTGCAGGGCGGCCTGACCTACGCCCAGACCGAATACGGCCACGACCCGATCGCCGGCCTGCCCCTGCTGGCGGGGCGTCGCCTGGCCTTTGCGCCGCTGTGGAGCGGCTCGCTGGCCGGGACCTATGAGCGTCCGGTGGGGGCGGGCCTGACCGGCCGCGTCACGCTGGCGGCCAAGTATTCGTCGGAATACAACACCGGCTCGGACCTCGACCCGGCCAAGAGCCAGCCGGGCTTCTGGCTAGTGGACGGCCGTGTGGCTTTGGCCAAAGACGAGGCGTGGAGCGTCGAGCTGTGGGGCCGCAACCTGTTCGATCAGGACTACCGCCAGGTCGCCTTCGGCGCGCCCTTCCAGTCCGGCACCCTCGGCGCCTTCCTCGGCGCCCCGCGCACGCTGGGCGTGACGCTGCGGGTGGTGCGCTAGATATCTTCCTTCTCCCCTTGCGGGAGAAGGTGGGCGCCGGAGGCGCTCGGATGAGGGGTGGGGGCGGAGCGTTTTGACATGAGGCCATGTGCGAATTTCCTCGCACCCCTCATCCGTCAGGCTCCGCCTGCCACCTTCTCCCTCGAGGGGAGAAGGGTCTCAGATCTTCTCGCGCGCCTCGTCCTTGGCGGCGCGTTCGGCCTGGCCGCGCCAGCCATAGCCCTCGCCGTGCTTGCCGACGCTGGAGAAGACGGCTTCCTCGGCCTTGTGGAAATACTGTTCGGACACCATCCAGCCCTTGAAGGGCCGCAGCACGCCCAGGCACATCAGCGCCAGGATCGGCAGGGTGACGACGAAATGCACCCAGACCGGCGGGTGGACGTTGAACTCGAAGATCATGAAACCGATCATGCCGACGATGCCCACCGCCGACATGACGAAGAAGGCCGGGCCGTCCGCCGGATCGGCGAAGCCGTAGTCCAGACCGCAGTTCGAGCACTCCTTGCGGATGGTCAGATAGCCTTGGAACAGCGGGCCGACGCCGCAGCGCGGGCAGCGGCAGCGGATGCCGGTCTTCAGCGGGCTGATGGGCGGATAGGCGGGGTCTGACACGAAGGAGCACCTGAAAAACGGCGTGACATGACGTCGACACTGCCGATGTCGGCCTTTCGCGCGCGCGCTGCAAGCGGGTGTTTTGTCCTACCTGCGCGGCGAGGCTGTGGGACCATGACGTCAGGCGGCGCTTTAACTGGCGTTAACCGCGATGAAAGCCCTTTCGCGCGAGGGTGCGCGCGTATGTCCGGGGCCAGCGTCAGCAAGCGCGTTCTGAAATCGACCGTGGCCGCCGCCGCGGCGGGCGTCGTCGTGTTCGCGCCCCTGGCCCCGCACGCTGAGGGCGCCGCCGCCAGCAGCGGCCCGGTCGATATCCGCGTCGGCGCCAACACCGGCTTCACCAAGATCGAATTCGCCGGGGCCGTGGGCTCGCGGGCGCGGGTGCGCCAGGACGGCCGCGCCGTCATCATCCGCATCGGCACGACCGCCGCCCCGGACGTCAGTCGCCTCAAGGTCGATCCACCTAAGGGGGTCGAGAAGGTCGAGACCCGTTCGGTGCAGGGCGCGACCGAACTGGTCCTGACCCTGGCCGAGGGGGCGGGGGTCCGTTCCGGCGCCGCCGACGGCGCGGTCTGGCTCAACCTCTATGCCCCCGGCGCCGTGCCGGAAGGCGCCAGACCCTCGGTTGTGCCCGCCGGCGGGGCTGTGCCTGTCGCCGCCGAGGTCAAGGACGCGACGACCCGCCTGACCTTCGCCTGGGCCGCGCCGGTCGGGGCCGCCGTCTTCCGGCGCGGCGACGCCGTCTGGGTGGTGTTCGACGCCGCCGCCCGCATGAACATGCCCGCCGCCGCCAAGGCCGGCGACGCGGCCAAGGCGCGCTGGGCCGCCGGGCCCGACTTCACCGCCATCCGCATTCCGGCCGCCGAGGGCCAGACGGTGTCCGCCCGCGCCGACGGGGCGTCGTGGATCGTCACCCTGGGCGGAACGGCGCCCAGCGTGACTGGCGTCGAGATCGGCCGCGACGACAGCGTCCAGACGGCCCTGACCGCGCGCATGGCCGGGGCGACCAAGACCGTCTGGCTGACCGATCCCATGGTCGGCGACCGTTTCGCCGCCGTCACCGCTCTGGCGCCCGGCAAGGGCATGGCGCGGGGCCGCCGCACCGTCGATCTGGCTCTGCTGCCCACCGCCCACGGCCTGGCGGTCGAGACCCCCACCGATGACCTGACGGTCAAGGCCGAGGGCGACATCGTCACCCTGTCGCGGCCCAAGGGCCTGCGCCTGTCCCCGCCGACCGTGGGGCTGGAAGCCGCCGCGCAGGAGGTCCACGCCCCGCGCGCCGCCGTCCGCCCGGCCCTGATCATCGCCGACTGGGCCGATCTGGGCGGCGACAGCTTCAGCAACCGCCACCGCATCCTCCAGACCGCCGCCGAGCTGGAAAGCGGCCGCGCCGCCGACGACCCGCGCGCCCCCATCGAGGCCCGCATGGCCTACGCCCGCTTCCTGGTCGGGCAGGGCCTGGGCTATGAGGCCATCGGCGTGCTGAACGCCCTGGTCAAGCAGACCCCGGCCATGCAGGGCGTGGCCGAGGTGCGCGGCCTGCGCGGCGCCGCCCGCGCCGCCATCGGTCGCTACGCCGAGGCCGAGGCCGATTTTTCCGCCGGGGCCCTGGCGGGCGATCCCTCGACCCGCGTCTGGCAGGGCTATATCGCCGCCCAGCGCAGCGACTGGACCACGGCGCGTCAGGCCTTCGCCGCCGGGTCCGGCGTGGTCGACAACTTCACCCCCGAATGGCGCGCCCGCTTCGGCACGGCCCATGCCCTGGCCGCCGTCGAGACCGGCGACCTGGCCGCTGCGACTGAACTGCTGGCCTATGTCTTCAGTCAGCCGGGCGTCTCGGCGGCGGACCAGCTGACCGCCCGTCTGGTCCAGGCCCGACTGTTCGAGCTGGAGCAGAAACCGGCCCAGGCTCTGGCCGTTTACAAGGCCGTGGCCCGCGCGCCGCTGGACGGGATTTCCACGCCCGCTCGCCTCGGCGTGGTGCGTCTGGAGATGGCCAAGGGGACGATAAAGCCCGATGCGGCGGCGGCCCAGCTGGAAGCCCTCAAGTGGCGCTGGCGCGGCGACGGTACCGAACTGGCCGTGATCCGCAGCCTGGGCGAGCTCTACCTGTCGCAGGGCCGCTATCGCGAGGCCCTGACGACGCTGAAGGCGGCGGGCCGCAAGATCGTGGTCCTGCCCGGCGGCGACAAGCTGCAGTCCGATCTGGACAACGCCTTCCGCGCCCTCTTCCTCGACGGCGCCGCCGACGGCTTGCAGCCGGTGCAGGCCCTGGCCCTCTTCTTTGACTTCCGCGAACTGACCCCGGTCGGCGCCGACGGCGACGAGATGGTGCGCCGCCTGGCCCGGCGTCTGATCGACGTCGACCTGCTGGATCAGGCGGCGGAGCTGCTGAAGTATCAGGCCGACAACCGTCTGGACGGCGTGGCCAAGGCCCAGGTCTCGACCAATCTGGCCGCCGTCTATCTGATGAACCGCCAGCCGGAACAGGCGCTGCAAGCCCTGTGGTCGTCGCGCACCACGCTTCTGCCCACCGCCATGAACATCGAGCGCCGGGCGCTCGAGGCCCGCGCCCTGATGGAGCTGGGTCGTTACGACCATGCGCTCGAGGTCCTGGGCAAGGACGCCTCGCCCGCCGGTCGCGACGTGCGCGCCGAGATCTTCTGGAAGCAGCAGCAGTGGGGGCCGGCCGCCGCCCTCTACGAACAGCGTCTGGGCGATCGTTACAAGGACGCGGTCATTCCGCTGACGGCGGACGAGGAGAACCGGCTGATCCGCGCCGGGGTCGGCTATTCGCTGGCGCGCGACGCGGGCGGGTTGAACCGGTTGTCGCGCAACTATTCAGGCTTTGCTGACAAGGCCCGTTCGGCTGGAGCCATTCGTATCGCCCTGGCCGGGCTGGACGGGGCCGATGGCTCGGGCCGTCCGCAGGACTTCGCCACCCTCAGCGCCGGGGCCGACACCTACGCCGGCTGGATCGCGGCGACGAAGGCTGAGTTCAGACAGAAAACGGGCGGAGACCGCCCTGCGACCCCCGCCCGAAATCAGCCGGCGGCGGCTGCGAGACCCGCAGCCGCCTAATGGCCTTGCCTCTGCGATGAGAGGCGCCCGGACCCCCGCGGGGGTCCGAAGGCTTAGCCGTTGACGGCGTCCTTCAGGGGCTTGGACACGCGGAAGCGCACAGCCTTCGAAGCAGCGATCTTGATGGTCGCGCCCGTCGCCGGGTTGCGGCCTTCACGCTCGGCGCGCTCGGCGGTGTCGAACACGCCCAGGTTCGAGATGCGGACGTCCGAACCCGAAACCAGGCTCTTGTGGATGTTCTTGACGATCGCGTCGAGGACGCGGGTGGCGTCGGCCTGCGAGACACCTGCGTCTTTGGCGACGGCGGCGATCAGTTCGGCTTGAGTGGTCATAAGGGTTTTCCCAGAAGGTGGTCGTTCGATTCCCGAACGAAGACCCGTGGATCAACACGCGTTTGTGTAGGCTTGGCAAGCCCGGCTGAGCTTCAAAGCCCCTGAGGCCGGGGACTTATCCCCCGCCAGCGCCTCTCTGGAAGCTCTCGACCAGGCTTCCGGCCACCAGTCGCCAGCCGTCCACCAGGACAAAAAAGATCAGCTTGAAGGGCAGGGAAATGACCACCGGCGGCAGCATCATCATACCCATGGACATGAGCACGCTGGCGACCACTAGATCGATCACAAGGAACGGAACGAAAAGAAGAAATCCGATCGTGAAGGCCTTCTTTAGCTCACTGATCATGAAGGCCGGGGTGACCACCCGCAGGGGCAGTTCCTGCACGTCCGTCGGAGGGGTGATTTTTGACAGTCGAGTGAACAGGGCGAGGTCGCCCTGATCCACCTGGGCCAGCATGAAGGTCTTCACCGGTTCCGAGGCCGCATCGAAGGCCTGGGGCAGCTCCATCTGCTGATCCAGCAGGGGGCGGATGCCCGAATCATACGAATCCTGCCAGGTTGGAGCCATGACGATGGCGCTCAGAAACAGCGCCAGCGACACCAGGACGGCGTTCGGCGGCGACTGCTGCATGCCCAGGGCCGTCCGCAGCAGGCTCAGCACCACGATGATCCGCACGAAGCTGGTGGTCATGATGACGATGGAGGGCGCCAGGGACAGCACGGTCATCAGGCCGACCAGTTGCACCACGCGCTGGGTCAGGCCGGCGCCGCTCCCCAGGTCGATATTGATGGCCGACCCGTTCTGCGCCACCTCCTGAGCCAGCGCGCCCAGAGGCCAGACCAGGCACAGGGCGGTGGTGATCAGCGACAGCAGGGCCGCACGCTTCAACTCGGCGCGGTTGGGCAGGGCGAAGAGGGCGGGGCGGCTCATTTCGCATCTCCCGATTCGATCACAGGGCCGCGCGGTTCGATCAGTTCGCGACCTTCGCCCAGCAGGATCAGCCGCTCCTCGGCGTCGACCCGCACCAGCACCAGACGCCGCGCCGGATCCAGCACCAGAGTCTCGATCACCTGCAACCGCCGCGCGCCGCGCTCGGCCTGAAGCTTCGCCAGGATCTTGGGCGCATAGCGGCGCGCCGCCCATGCGGCCAGACCGATCAGGCCCAGGGTGATCGCCAGGCCGAACACCGCCCGGAACAGGTCGAGGAAATTCATGCGGTTCGAGGCCCCAACAGCGCTCACAGGCGCGCCGCTTCGCCCGCACGTTTCGTCGCTCGTGGTTAACGCCGCGTTTAGGAACACGGAATATTAACCATGGAGGCGGCAAATTCTGCCGATCAACCGTCCGAGGGGACCCGCGTGTCCGTCACCGACATTCCGCTGCTGAACCAGATCAAGGGCCGTCTCGGATGGCTCGACGATCGTCAGCGCGTGATCGCCCAGAACGTCGCCAACTCCGACACCCCCGGCTTCATGGCGCGCGACCTGAAGGCGCCGACCGACTTCGCCGAGGCCATGCGCACCGGCGGCGGCCTGAAGATGGTCGCCACCAACGCCCGCCATATCACCCCGCCGGGCCAGGCCGCGCGCTTCGATTCGCTCAACGCGCCGGACTCCGAGACCACCCTCGACGGCAACTCGGTCGTGGTCGAGGAGCAGATGCTGAAGATGGCCGAGAGCCGCATGGCCTATGACGCCGCCATCGGCTTCTACCAGAAGTCCATGCAGATGATCCGCATGGCCGCCCGCAAGCCCGGCGCCTGAGGCAGGAGACTTAAGCCATGCCTGATCCCGTCAACGTCACGCCGCGCAACACCGCCATGGCCGTCGCCTCTGGCGCGCTGAAAGCGCAGCAGTCACGCATGCGCATCATCGCCGAGAACATCGCCAACGCCCAGTCGACGGCCAATGTCGCGGGGGGCGAGCCCTATCGCCGCCAGACGCCGATCTTCCAGGCCCGCAACGTCAACGGCGCCACCGGCGTGGTCCTGGCCGAGGTCCGTCCGGACCAAAGCCCCTTCCGCGTCGAATACGATCCCTCGCACCCGGCGGCGAACGCGGAGGGCTATGTCCAGCGCCCCAACGTCGACACCCTGATCGAAGCCATGGACATGCGCGAGGCGCAGCGCGCCTACGAGGCCAACCTGAACGTCATCGAGACGGCGCGGAACATGGAAGCCCGCACCCTCGACATCATCAAGAAATAAGAGGGCCTAGGTCATGAATCCCATGATGGCGGCCAAGGCCTATGCAGCCGTTCAGGGCGGCGCCATGCCGACCGCGACCCCGCCCAGCGCCGCTTCGGCGGCGCAGGGGCCGGGCTTCTCCGAACTGTTGCAGAACGTCATGACCCAGACGGCGCAGCAGACCCGCGGCGCCGAAACCCAGATGGCCCAGATGGTCCAGGGCCAGGGCAGCCTGATCGACGTCGTCACCGCCGTCTCGTCCGCCGAAGCCTCGCTGGAAACCGTCATGGCCGTCCGCGACCAGGTCATTTCCGCCTATCAGGAAATCATGCGGATGCCGATCTGACGGCTCCTCTTGCCGTCATCCCGGGGCCGCGTAGCGGAACCCGGCACCCAGGCGGTTGTGCATTCGTGGTTCTCGGCCGTTTTCGCTGAAACGTCTGGGCCCCGGATCGCCCTTGCGGGGCGTCCGGGGTGACAGCGGGAGAGAGGAACCCGCTCGACGCTGACGGCCGTCCGCCTAGTCGGCCAGATAGCCCGAGGCCGCGACGAAGGCCTGAACCGCCGCCGGGTCGGAATAGTCCAGCTCGATCATGGTCTTGAGCGCCGCCGCCTTGTCAGGGGCGCGATCATAATAGCCGCGCGTGATGGCGTAGCCGACATAGTAGCCCAGGTCGCGCACCCCGAAGGCGTTGTCCGTGTTGTTGTAAAGCCAGCCGCTGAAGTCCTCGCCCGCCATGTCGCGGCGGAAGGCGGCCTTGATGGCGGCATCGTTGGCCGGGCCATAGGCGACATAGGCCAGATCGGGCATCCGCCCCGTCACCTGTTCTGCGACGAAATCGGCCACGCCCTCATAGACGGCTTGTGACAGTAGGTTGCCGCGCTCGCCGATCTGCTGGGTGTGAACCACCTCGTGCACGGCCAGCAGGTCCAGATTGTCGAGCGGCTTGCTGGCGAAGTAGGAGGCGAAGAAGCGTTGCAGGCCCGGCGGCATTTCAGAGATGTCGACGCTGGCGTCGCCGGTGGCCATCTCGACGCCCAGCAGCACCTTGTCGCCCTGGGTGGTCCCGGCCGAGCGCAGGGCGCCGACCTCGAAGTAGATGCCGGCGGGACGCAGCTCGGGATAGAGGGTCTTGAACCGCTCCAGATGGCCTTCCAGCCGCGTCAGGGCGCCGGTCGCCAGCGCCGTGCGCGGCCGCACGCTGTCCCAGTAGGCCGGATAGGCGCGGATCGCGTTCAGGTAGGTGTCCGCCGTATAACCCTTGGCCTCCATGAAGGCCGCCAGACCCGGCGTGCCCTGATCGATATAGAGGCGCTGGAACGCCGCCTTCTGCGCCTCGGGCGTGTCCGCCGCCCGCACGGCGTCATAGGCGGTCCAGAAGCGGGCGACGTCGCCGTCTTCCAGCTGAATCGGCGAGGTCTGCGCCAGGGCGCTGGCGCCCATGAGGCCCAAACCCAGACCCATTCCCAGACTGATCGCCAAAGCCCACCGACGCATGACGGTTCCCCTCAAAGCCAGGCTCGTCAGAAAGCGGCGCCGCGACGGGGTGTCAAATGAAACGGCGGTAATGTCGGCGGGATCGAACCGCCGCCGTCAACGCTTCTCTTCGCATCAGGGAGAGACATCATGCTCAAGGACAAGAATTCGTCAGCCATCGTCGCGGTGAAGGACCTGGACCGGGCCAAGACCTTCTATTCCGACGTCTTGGGGCTGAACCTGGCGGACACCTCGAACGAGGGGATGCTGGGCTATCGCACAGGGAACACCTGGCTGACGGTCTATCAATCCGACTTCGCCGGCACCAATCAGGCCAACGCCGTCAGCTGGGACGTCGGGGTCGAGCTGGACAACATCGTCGCCGGGCTGAAGGCTCGGGGCGTGACGTTCGAGCACTATGACGACATGGGGCGCCAGGGCGACATCCACGTCTGCGGGACCATGCGCCTGGCCTGGTTCAAGGACCCCGACGGCAACATCCTGCATCTGGTGGGTTCGACGGGGTGACGGCGATCCTCCCCTGCGCAGCGGGGGAGGGGGACCATGCGCAGCATGGTGGAGGGGGCGGATACAGGCTGAGGCTTCTAGACCGAAGGACGACGTGCGAGGCTCGCCCCCTCCACCGCCTTGGCTGCTGCGCGCCGCCCTTCGGGTCGGCGGTCCCCCTCCCCCGTCGCAGGCGACAGGGGAGGATCAATCACCCCTCCAGCGACACCACCGGCTGCTTGATCTCGGCGCGCGAATGGCCGCGCTTCTTCAGCCAGGCGCGGATGCGTTTCTGGATCGGATTGTCGACGCCGTAGTGGAACAGGAAGGCGAAGACGAAGGCCGCGCCTACGCCCATGACCCACAGGCCCCAGCGCCAGATTTCGCCGAGGTTCAGCTTGTTCGCCGTGGCCTCGGCCAGGCCGAACCAGCCGATGCGGACCACTTCGTTGGAGATGAACATGGCGAAGGAGACCACCGCCGCCTGTTCCACCAGTTTCGACGGCTTCGTTACCGGTACGGCGCCCGCCGCCAGGATGATGATGGAAATCAGGGCCAGCGAGATCAGGGCGTTCTTGTCAAAATACTGCACCACCGCCAGGCCGATCGCCGCCAGCAGCAGGGCCCATCCGGCTAGCCGCGGATTGATCCAGACGCCTTGCGCGAACCAGGCCAGTCCCATGCCCAGCACGAACAGAGGCAGGGCGCGCCAGATGCCGAGGTTCAGCGGCATCTGATAGACGGGATAGTTCAGGATGGCCCAGCACAGCTCATTGGCCGCCAGATATCCGACGACCACCAGCCCCAAGGCCATCCACGGCCCGACCCGCGTCAGCCCGCGCAGCACCCAGGGGAAGGCCAGGTAGCAGCCCAGCAAAGCCGAAATCGACCAGCTGGGCGCGTTCCAGCCCAGGCCGCCATAGACGCCGAACGACTGCACCAGGGCCGCCTGCGCCGGCAATTGATCCCAGGCGAACCACTCGGGATGGGTCGGCGGCAGGCCGATGGCGGTGCCCAGCAGCACCATGGCCACCAGCAGGGCCAGCATGATCAGATGGGCTGGAAACACCCGCAGCGACCGTTTGAGGAAGAAGTCCGTCTTCGACATGCGGCCCCCGGCGACCGAGGCGCCGTAGACCCGCATCAGCACATAGCCGCTGTCGATCAGGAAGAAGTTGGTCAGCAGGAAGCCGCCCCGCTCGAACACCGGATGCACGCCCTCGGCCAGAGGAATGGGCGCCGAGGCCTGGAAGTGATGCAGGATGATCAGCGACGCCACGATGAACCGCAGCGCGTCCAGCCACCCCCCGCGCATGATCGGCGGCGGCTCGTTATGAGACGAAAACACGCTCCAGCCCATGGCGATGGCTCCCTTCAGAAAGGGGACACGCAAGAAGGGGGCCGTTGTCCTCTTTCTTCTCCCCTTGCGGGAGAAGGCGTTCAAGCAGCCGGAGGCGTAGCGCTCCAAAATCCTTCTCCCACAAGGGGAGAAGGGCAGGCCTAGCCCCGCACCAGCCGCAGGAATTCCTCGCGCGTTCGGGGGTCTTCGCGGACGGAGCCCAGCAGGCAGCTGGTCGACAGGCTGGCGCCGGGGACGTCGACGCCGCGCATGGTCATGCAGCTGTGCTCGGCCTCGATCACCACGCCGACGCCATGAGGGCGCAGCACGTCCTGGATGGCGTGGGCGATGTCAGAGGTCATCTTTTCCTGGATCTGGAGGCGCCGCGCAAAGCCGCGCACCACGCGGGCCAGCTTGGAGATGCCGACCACGCGATCCGTGGGCAGGTAGCCGACGTGGGCCACGCCGACGACCGGCAGCATGTGGTGTTCGCAGAAGCTGACGAAGCGGATGTTCTTGAGCACAACCAGTTCGTCGTAGCCGCCGACCTCTTCAAACGTCTTTTCCAGATACTCGCGCGGCTCGACCTCATAGCCCTGGAACAGCTCGCGATAGGACTTGGCCACCCGCTTGGGGGTTTCCAGCAGGCCCTCGCGGTCGGGATTGTCGCCCGCCCACTGGATCAGAGTGCGGACGGCGGCTTCGGCTTCGTCCTGCGAGACGGAGGGTTTGTGCGCGTGGTCGGTCATAGCGTGTCCATATAGCCGGGAGCGGCGATCAATCCAGCCGTCAGATGACCGTCGCCCGAAAATGGACTGTACGCTTGGGCGGACAGATTGGGTTTCCTAAACGGCCTGTTAACCATCCTGTCGGCATTTTCTGCCCAGTTCCCGGGAGTGGTCGATGAACGGCGCGGAAGTTCTGGATATTGGCCGCGACGCCATCTGGCTGACGATTCAGCTGTGCGCGCCCGTGCTGGTGGTCGGTCTGGTGGTCGGCGTGACCATTGGTCTGTTCCAGGCCCTGACGCAGATTCAGGAACAGACCCTGATCTATGCGCCCAAGATCATCGCCATCTTCGTCTCGCTGCTGCTGTTCCTGCCGCTGATGGGGGCGCTGCTGGGCGGCTTCATGCGCGAGATCGCCGCCCGCATCGCCGGGATGTAGGTCGCACGTGGAGCCTTACGCCACCGCCGATCAGGTCTGGGCCGGCGGGCTGATCTTCGCGCGCGTGGGCGCTATCCTGATGACCATTCCCGGCATCGGGGAAAGTTATGTGCCGCCGCGCGTGCGCCTGTCGCTGGCCCTGCTGCTGTCACTGGTGTTGTGGCCGCTGGTCGCCGGGACCCTGCCGGCCCTGCCGCCGACCCTGGGGGGCATGGCGGGCTGGATCATCCGCGAGGTGGCGACGGGTCTGGCCATCGGCATGATCCTGCGCAGCTTCATGACGGCCCTGGTCACGGCGGGCGAGATCATCTCGGCCCAGACGACCCTGGGGTTCGCCCAGACGGCCAACCCGCTTCAGGCCTCGCCCGGTTCGACCCTGTCGGCCTTTCTGATGCTGCTGGGGGTGACGCTGATCTTCGCCACCAACACCCACCACCTGTTCATCGCCGGCATCCTGGGGTCCTATGAGACCATCTCTCCGGCCAAGCCGATGATCGCGCCGGACTTTGCGGCCATGGCGGTTCGGACCCTGAGCGAGAGCTTCATGCTGGGGGTCCAGCTGTCGGCGCCGGTTCTGGTCTTCGCCCTGATCTTCAACCTGGCCTCGGGCCTGATCGCGCGGGTCATGCCGGCCTTTCAGGTCTATTTCGCCGCCGCCCCGCTCAGCGTCCTGCTGGGGCTTTCGATCTTCGCGCTGAGCCTCGGCGTGATGGGGACCATCTTCATCGACCGCTATCGCGCCCTGGCGCGGGTGTTCACGGGAGGGAGCCTTGGCTGAAGGTTCCGATCCCGAGTCGAAAACCGAAGACGCCACCCCGCGAAAACTTGAGGAAGCGCGGAAGAAGGGCGACGTCGCCAAGTCGCCGGACGTGGCGGCGGCCATGTCCCTGGCGGGGGCGACGGCGGTCCTGCTGATCGGCGGCGGCTATTTCTCGCGTCAGATGGCCGAGGACATGCTGCCCTTCCTGGCCGAGCCCCACGCCATGATCGGCGGCTTGCAGGCCGGCGCCGGGGTCGAGATCGGCATGCGCGCCGTCTGGGCCGTGACGCCCTTTCTCGCGGCCTTGATGCTGGCCGTCATCATCGGCGGGGTGGGGGGAAACCTGGCCCAGTCCGGCTTCCTGTTCACCGCCGAGAAGATCAAGCCCAAGTGGTCGGCGGTCAGCCCCTTGTCGGGCTTCAAGCGCATCTTTGGTCCGGACGGCATCGTCCAGTTCATCAAGACCTTCCTCAAGCTGGTGGCCATCGGCGCCGTCTGCTGGTGGGTGCTGAAGCCGCACACGCGCGAGCTGGAAAACCTGGCGGCCATGAGCCCGGCCCTGATCCTGCCCTTTGCCCGCGATCTGGCGGCGTCGCTGATGATCTCCGCCCTGATCTTTCTGGCCTTCACCGCCGGGGCCGACTTTATTTGGCAGAAGTTCCGCTTCGCCAAGCGGATGCGGATGACCAAGGAAGAGACCAAGGAAGACTACAAGCAGACCGAAGGCGACCCCCATGTGAAGGGCAAGCTGCGCCAGATCCGCATGCAGCGCAGCCGCCAGCGCATGATGCAGGCCGTGCCGACCGCCACCGTCGTCATCACCAACCCGACCCACTATTCGGTGGCCCTGCGCTATGAGCCCGATCAGGGCGACGCCGCCCCGATCTGCGTCGCCAAGGGCGTGGACGCGGTGGCCTTCCGCATCCGGGAACTGGCCAAGGAAAGCGGTGTTCCGGTCGTCGAGAACGTGCCCCTGGCCCGCGCCCTCTATGCCGCGGTCGAGGTCGACGAGACTATCCCGCGCGAGCACTTCGAGGCCGCGGCCAAGGTGATCGGCTTCGTCATGCAGGGACGGAAGCGGCGTTGATCGGTCGCCGAAATTCTCCCTCCCCTTCATGGGGAGGGTGGCCGAGGCGTAGCCGAGGTCGGGTGGGGGCGGCTTGGCTGATCAAGCGCCGCGGCCCTATCACCCGGCCCTTCCCCACCCGGTCGCTGCGCGACCACCCTCCCCGAACGGGGAGGGAGAAATGTGCCTCGTTATGGCGCAGGCCGGAGCTCCGATATGCTGACCACCACTGATTCGCGCGGGCAGGACGCCATGACGATTTCCCGGCCGAAAGCGACGACGACGCGTCGCCCGACCTTTGATCCCCTGCTGGTGGTGATGGCCCTGGGCTTCGCCCTGGCGGTGGCGGCCATGGTCTATCCGGCGTTCCGCACCAATGCGATGACGGCGCCGGGCCTGATCCTGATCTTTGCGGCGGGGGCCACGGCCCTGATCTGGCTGTTCGCCTTTGGCCGGGCCGAGGTGCGCCGCGCCCACGGCGACACGGCGGTCGAGATGCTGGACGCCATGGCCGAGCCCGCCGCCCTGGTGTGGCCGTCTGGTCAGGTGCTGGCCTACAACGCCGCCTGGGCCGAGGAGAACGGCGCCGTCACCGCCCTGCCGCGCGGCAAGTCGGCGCAAGCCCTCTACATGGCCTTCGCCCAGGCTCGCGAAGGCCATCAGGGCCGCGCCATCGTCCAGATCGGCGCGCGCGAGATCGAGGTCCTGATCGGTCAGGCGGGGCAGGGGCGCTTCCTGGTCCGCGCCGCGCCCGACGCCGTCCTGCCGGTGCCTCAGACCGCCCCCGTCGCCGTCCCCGCCAAGGTCAGCGGCGAGGCCCGCGCCATGGCCGCCGGCGCGCCTTTCGGCTCGACCGTCATCGCCGGCGACGACCTGTTCGCGGGCAAAGCCGAGGATTCCAACGCGGCGCTGGCCGTCCTGACCGGCCCCGCGGCCTCCGGCGACGCGGCTTTTGGCCACCTGTTCGACCTGGCGGGCGTGACCGAGGCCAAGACCAAGCTGGCGGCGGGGTCTTCGGGTCCGATCGAGCTGGTGGCCCGCGCCTATCCCGACCGCCACCTGCACCTCTATGTGGCTCCCGAGGGCGACAAGCGCCGCGTCTGGCTGTTCGACGTCTCGTCGCAAAAGTCGATGGAGCTGCAACTGTCGCAGGCCCAGAAGATGCAGGCCGTGGGCCAGCTGGCCGGCGGCGTGGCCCACGACTTCAACAACCTGCTGACCGCCATCCAGATGCAGCTGTCCGAGCTGCTGGAGCGTCACCCGGTCGGCGACCCCTCCTATGACGGCCTGAACCAGATCCGCCAGACCGGCATCCGCGCCGCCGATCTGGTGCGCAAGCTCCTGGCCTTCTCTCGCAAGTCCACGGTGCGGCGCGAGCGTCTGGACCTGGGCGAACTGGTCGGCGAGTTCGCCGTCCTGCTGCGCCGCCTGCTGCGCGAGGACGTCCGTCTGGAGACCGACTACGGCCGCGACATGCCGCTGGTCCTGGCCGACAAGAGCCAGCTGGAAACCGCCGTCATGAACCTGGCGGTCAACGCCCGCGACGCCATGCGCGGCGTGGTCGAGCCGGGTGCGGGCGTGGTCACGATTCGGACCCGCCGCCTGACCGAAGCCCAGGCCCGCGACCTGGGCTGGCGCGAGGCCTCCGGCGAGATCGCCCTGATCGAGGTGTCCGACACCGGCCCCGGCGTGCCGCCCGAACTGCTCGACAAGATCTTCGAGCCCTTCTTCACCACCAAGGCGGTCAACGAAGGCACCGGCATGGGCCTGGCTACCGTCTATGGCATCGTCCAGCAGGCCGGCGGCCATATCAGCGTCACCAACCTTGAGGGCGCCGGCGCCGCCTTCCGCATCTTCCTGCCCGCCGCCTCGGCCGAGGAGCTGGTCGCCGCCCCTGTGGTCGAAAAGGCGGTCAAGGCCGCGCCGCGCGACCTGTCGGGCGCCGGCCGCATCCTGTTCGTCGAGGACGAGGCCGCCGTGCGCGGCATCGCCGCCCGCCTGCTGCGCCAGCGCGGCTATGAGGTGATCGAGGCCTGCGACGGCGAGGAGGCCCTGATCCTGGCCGAGGAATGGGCCGGTCAGATCGACATGATGATCTCCGACGTCATCATGCCGGGGCTGGACGGTCCGTCCCTGCTGAGGAAGGCGCGTCCCTTCCTCGGCGACGCCCCGGTCATGTTCATCTCGGGCTATGCCGAGAGCGACTTCTCGGACCTGCTGCAGGACGAGACCGGCGTCTCCTTCCTGCCCAAGCCCCTGGACATCAAGACCCTGGCCGAACGCGTGAAGCAGGAACTGCACGCCGCTTAAGCCTTCACCGCCCGTCATCCTGGGGCTGCGCTTCGCTATGGTCGGGATGACGGTGGGGAAGGCTCGGGCGTGAGAGCCACCCTCGCGACGAAAGGCTATCGTCAGTTTTCGACAGCGAGGTCGGGGAGGTACTGCGCAGCAATCTTGTCAGCAAATCTCTGGGGCCCAGCGCCCAAGAGGTTCGTCAGAACGATCACGGTAAGGTCATCCTCGGGGTAGATGAAGATAGCCGCGCGATCGCCGCCCGTGGGCGTGATCGCCGGATGTTCGGCGCGGCGGATGGACGGCCAGCCCAGTCCATAGCCATTGATGGTCCTGTTGAAACCGCGATAGCTTCCGTCGGGCAGCTGATGCGGCGTCCATAGCTGTTCGAGAGCTCTTTCGCTGACCAGTTTCCCGGTCTGTAGCGCGATAACCCATGCGGCCAGATCCGTGGCTGTGGCCTGAACGCCTGCCGTGGGATGCATGTAGGCGGGCCACGTCTCATGGCGCGCCATAGGGGTCTCGCTACGTTCGACGCCGACGGTCCTCATGTCCGTTATCTGCAGCGTCAAATAGGTATAGAGCGAGGCGAGCTCGGGCACGGTATCGGCGGTGTGTCCAAAGCGTGCCTGCTCCATGCCCGCCGCGTTGAACTGCCCCTCGCGAACGACATCAACGAAGCGCTGGCCCGAGATCTTCTCGATGATCTTGCCCATCAGGGCATAGCCGGTCTGATTGTAGGCGTACTGCGTCCCGGGCGCATACTTCAGAGGAAGTTCCTGCACCTTCGCCCAGGCGGCGTCGGGTTCGGCGCCGTCTATCAGTCGGGTATTGTCGTCAATGATCTCGGGCAGGCCGGACGTGTGCGTGAGGATCTGGCGGACAGTGATCTCTTTCCACGATGGCGGAAGCTCTTCGAGATATTGCGTCACCGAGGCATCGAGATCGAGTTTTCCGGACTCGACAAGCTGCATCGCCGCGACGCCGGTGAAGGCCTTGCTGATCGAATTGACGCCGAAAACAGTGCGTTCGGTTACAGGCTTGGCGGTCTCGAGGTTGGACTGGCCGTAAGCGCCGGAGAATACGATTTCGCCGTTTTTCACGATCGCCAGCTGGAGCCCGGGAATATTGCGAGACGCCATCTCGCTTTGGACCAGGCGTTCAATCGCAACGGTCTTGTCGTCCGCTCTCGCGATCTGCGTTGTGCGGGCGTTTGCGCTATCGGCAAGACCGCCGATGATCGCAATCAGGCCGATGGCGGCAGGAATTTTGTTCAGCATTCTTTTGGTTATCCGGAGCTTAGGGCGCAACGACGCGTTGACTGAGAGATGGGCTGGTCACGGTCATCGGTTGACCCGTTCGCTGCACGCTCGTCCACCCAGGCTCGGTCAGTGGTACGCCTGGATCGGTGAACGGCAGTGCATCCCGGCGAACGGTTGCCTCAAGGGGGCTGTCGGGTTCCCATCGCTGCACGACAGGGAGGAAGGCGGTCACTTCGCCGGACTAGGCGTCGCCGCCCGTCCGGGTTCGCTCGACCGTCGTGGTGGTTTCGCCATTGGGCCCGCTGGTCGTGGTGGTGGTTGTCGTCGTGGTCCGTTCCCACAGGGTGCAGTCCATTGATGAGCCGCCGCCGGGCTGCGGGGTGGTTCGGCATTGGGCCCTGGCGGCGTCCGCCGACCGCACCGCCTCCGCCGGGCCGGCGGCGCAGGCGGACAGGGTCAGTTCGGCGGCCAGGACGGCGGCCATGATGGCGCAAGATTTAAGCATGGCGATGCTCCCCACAACTCCGCTTCGCGCCAGTCTGCCTGACCCGGCGCGCCGCGCAAGCGTCAGCCCCGCCATCCGGCCAGAGGTCTACACCCTCAGATCAAAATGGCGCGGTTCGGCTCCGCGGCGTTCTCGGGCGGCCTCGTGCAGGGTGTCGGCCAGATCGAGCAACTGATGACGGCGCAGGCGCGGGATGATCTCCAGCAACTGCAGCCGCAGGGTCTCGGCTTCGGCGTCGGTCATAGGGGCGGGCCGACGGAGGGAGCGAGCAGACATGACGATCGTCCTTTCGGGAGGGCTCTCGAAGGCGTCGGATGACCTCGGGGAAACGGGTATTTCGCCGGTCCGGTTCCCAATCGGCCCTCCTTGAGCGAAAAACTGAACAAAGGCCGCGCTAAAGGCTTGGGTCTTTCGTGCGCCGCCCTAGATAGGGGCCAGAAGAATCAAAACCGCCGAGAGGAACCTCCCATGGCCTTCGTCCTGCCCCCGCTGCCCTACGCCCATGACGCGCTGGAGCCCGTCATCGACAAGGAGACGATGGGCTTCCACTACGACAAGCACCATCAGACCTATGTCGACAACCTGAACAAGGCCGTGGCCGCTGCGGGCGTCGAAGGCCAGTCGTTCGACGAGCTGTTCGCCAAGATGTCGACCCTGCCGGTGGCGGTGCGCAACAACGCCGGCGGCGTGTGGAACCACACCTTCTTCTGGGAAGGCCTGGCCCCCGTCGGCACGGGCGGCGAGCCTTCGGCTGAACTGGCCGCCGCCATCGACGCCGACCTGGGCGGCATGGACGCCTTCAAGGAGGCCTTCAACGCGGCCGGCCTGGGCCGTTTCGGTTCGGGCTGGGCCTGGCTGATCGTGCAGGACGGCAAGCTGAAGATCATCTCGACGCCGAACCAGGACAACTCCCTGATGGACTTCGCCGAGGAGAAGGGCGCCCCCCTGCTCGTCGCCGACGTCTGGGAGCACGCCTACTATCTGAAGTACCAGAACCGTCGCGCCGAGTTCCTGGCCGCCTTCTGGTCGATCGTGAACTGGAACAAGGTCAACGACCTGTTCGCCGCCGCCAAGGGCTGAAACGCCCGTCTGGCTTGACTCCGGGAGGGTGGGCCTTCATATGCCCACCCTTCTCGCATCGGGTCTCGGCCCGAGGCGCAGATTGACTACGGACGATGCGTGGACCGCCGTTGAGATCGCCGCTCCAATCGGGGAGGGGCCGGGCCGCATCAGCATGAAGAGTGACTTATGTCCAAGCGCCATAGCGCCAAGTACAAACTCGATCGGGTCATGGGTGAAAACCTGTGGGGCCGCGCGAAGTCTCCGGTTAACAAGCGTTCGTATGGCCCCGGCCAGCACGGCCAGCGTCGTAAGTCGAAAGTTTCGGACTTCGGCATCCAGCTGAAGGCCAAGCAGAAGCTCAAGGGCTACTACGGCAACATCACCGAGAAGCAATTCTCGGCGATCTACGACGAAGCCGGTCGCCGCAAGGGCAACACCTCGGAAAACCTGATCGGTCTGCTGGAATCGCGTCTGGACGCCCTGGTCTACCGCGCCAAGTTCGTCCCGACTGTCTGGGCCGCTCGCCAGTTCGTCAGCCACGGTCACGTGACTGTCGACGGCAAGAAGGTCGACATCGGTTCGTACCGCGTCAAGCCGGGCCAGGTCGTCGAGATCAAGGAAAAGTCGCGCAACATGGCTCTGGTGCTCGAAGCCCAGCAGTCGTCGGAACGCGATGTGCCTGATTACCTGGAACAGGGTGATCGCGGCTTCTCGGTCCGTTACGTCCGCGTGCCGGAACTGTCCGACGTGCCGTACCCGGTCAAGATGGAACCGAACCTGGTCGTCGAATACTACTCGTCCTGATTTCAGGCGATCGACGATAGAGTTGATGGAAGCCCCGGTGAAAACCGGGGCTTCTTTCTTATTCAGGATGCAGTGTTCCCTTGGGGAAGGAAACAGCGCAATCTGACCGGGTGGACAGGGTCCGCCCCGGAAGGCCGAGATGAGACGAACCGCCGCCCTTTGCGCACTTGCCGCCGTCGCCGTTCTGGCCGGGGCTTGCGCCATGACCAGCGACCAGGCCGTGCGCACTGTCGATATGCCGGGTCAGTTGGAGCCGATCCACGCCGCCGCCTTCACGCGCGACACTGCGGTCTTTTGGGTCAGTTCAAACGGTTGCACCGGCAAGGAAGACGTCAAACCCTTCATCACCCGCCTGCGCGACAGCGCGGTCATCACCCTGCGCCGGGTGGACGAGGATCGCTGCACCACGCCACGCGCCGACGGGGTTCAGTTGCAGTGGAGCTTTGAGGAGTTGGGGCTGCCGCCAGGCGCCGACGTGACCGTCAACAACCCTTATATGATGCGTCAGGACGGCAATCCGAAGGGCGCGTCCTGATCCGCTTCCCGATCTGCGTTTTGCCAGCAAGGCTTCGTTAGCCATCCCGGAGGACGGCGGGTTAAGGATTGCGGCTCTAGGGAAAGGGTCGTTTCAGTATCCTTCCCCCCAGGATTCCATGCGTCTCGTAGATTGTCTGACCAACGCCCATAATCTGGCGCTGGTCGCTCTGGCCGCGCTTGTCTGCGTGCTGGGCAGCTGGATCACCATCAGCCTGTTGAAGCGGGTCCGCAGCACGCGAGCCGGCGCGCGCGCCGCCTGGGTTTTCCTGGGCGCCGTGGCGGGCGGTGCGACCGTCTGGTGCACCCATTTCGTCGCCATGATCGCCTATGAGCCAGGCCTGCAGGTCACCTATGAGCCGGGCCTGACGGGCCTGTCGTTGCTGGTGGCGATTTGCGGGTCCGGAGCGGCCCAACTCCTGGCCGCCCAGCGCTTCCCGGGTTCGGGCCTGGTGGGCGGGGTCTTGTTCGGCCTGAGTGTGGCGGCCATGCACTTCATCGGCATGGCCGCCTTCGCTATCGACGCCGTGATCCAATGGTCTGCGCCCTATGTCGTCGTCGCCCTGGCGGGCTCGGTGCTGTTCAGCGCCCTGGCCTTCAAGGCGGACAAGATCTGGCCGACGGCCAAGGGGCGCTGGCTGGCGATCCTGTTCATGGTGCTGGGCATCGTGGTCCTGCACTTCACCGCCATGTCGGCCATGACCATCCTGCCCTTTGCACCGCTGGGCGGCGCTCTGACGGGCGAGGACGCCAAGCATGTCGTCGCGCTGGGCGTCGCGGGTGTCGGCCTGCTGGTGCTGGGCGCCGGGGCCGCCAGCTATGCGCTGGACAGCCAGTCGCGCGGCCAGGCCGAGGTTCGCCTGCAACATCTGATCGAGGGCAGCGTGGACGGCATGGCGGTCGAGCGCGACGGCGTCATTATCGCCCTGAACGGCGCCCTGCTGACCCTGCTCGGCGCCGAGCGCGAGGCCGTGGTCGGCCGCAGCCTGGCTGTCTGGGCCGAGGACGCCGCGCGTCTGATCGACGGCGACATGGTCCAGTCGTCGCTGAAGACCGTGTCAGGCGAGATCCTGCCGGTCGAACTGGCGGCCAAGCGGGACCACGCCAGCGAGGGCGAGGTCATGCTTTACTCGGTCCGCGACCTGCGCGCCCGTCAGGCCCAGGAACGCCGCATCGCCCATCTGGCGCGCAACGACAGCCTGACCGGACTGCCCAATCGGGCCTCTTTCCTGGAACGGCTCAACCGCCAGACCGCCACGGCCAAGCCCGGCGAGACGCTGGCCCTGTTCGCCTTGGACCTGAACCGCTTCAAGGAGGTCAATGACCTGTACGGCCACGCCGTCGGCGATCAGCTGCTGTGCCGCATCGCGGACCATCTGCGGGATGCGCTGAAGGACGGCGAGTTCGTCGCCCGGCAGGGCGGGGACGAGTTCGTGGCCATGGCGCCGGTGGCGTCGCAGGCCGAGGCTCTTGCCGTGGCCCAGCGCCTGCGCGCCGCCATCATCCAGCCCGTCAACATCGAACACGCCGACCTGTCCTGCGGCGCCAGCATCGGCGTCTCGCTGTGGCCCCAGGACGCGGACGACCTGTCGACCCTGATCAACAACGCCGATCTGGCCATGTACCGGGCCAAGGGCTCGCTGACGGTCGACATCTGCTTCTATGAGGCGGACATGGATCAGGCCGTGCGCGCGCGCCGTCGCGTCACCCAGGCCCTGCGCGAGGCCTTGGATAACGAACAGTTCGAGCTGCACTATCAGGTCCAGGCCTCGGTCGAGACCGGCAAGGCCACCGGCTACGAAGTGCTGCTGCGCTGGAAGGACGAGACCGGTCGCAACATCCCGCCGTCGGACTTCATCCCCGTGGCCGAGGAGACCGGCCTGATCCTGCCGATCGGCGAATGGGTGCTGCGTCAGGCCTGCAAGCAGGCCGCCGCCTGGACCGAACCGCACCGCATCGCCGTCAACCTGTCGCCGGTGCAGCTAGGTCACGTCGATCTGCCGCGTCTGGTGCATCAGGTCCTGCTGGAGACTGGTCTGGCCGCCTCGCGTCTGGAGCTGGAGATCACCGAGACGGCCATGATCAGCGACATGGAGCGCACCACCCATGTCCTGCGTCAGCTGAAGGCCCTGGGCGTCACCATCGCCATGGACGACTTCGGCACCGGCTATTCCTCGCTGTCGACGCTGCGGGCCTTCCCCTTCGACAAGATCAAGCTGGACCGCTCCTTCATGACCGAGCTGGACGGCGAGGCGCCCCAGTCGCGGGCCATCATCCGCGCCGTCCTGACCATCGGCGAGAGCCTGTCGATCCCGGTTCTGGCCGAGGGCGTCGAGACGGCTGAGCAGCTGGCCTTCCTGCGCGCCCAGGGCTGCAACGAGGTGCAGGGCTATCTGCTGGGCCGGCCCCAGCCCGAAGCCGACGCCCTGTCGAACGGCGCCGCCGTGGTTCCGGCGACGCCGTTGAAGGATCAGGCCGCGACGGACCCGTCAGCCAAGGCCCGCGCCGTCGCATAACCCGGCCAGTGGGCGGCGCCGGCTCGTTCGTACTGGACGGGCAGGCCTTCCGGCTGGCCTAGGGCCACGGCAGCGTGGTGGCCCCAGTTGGGATCGTCCAGAACGGCGCGGGCGAGGGCGATCAGGTCGGCCTTGCCCTGGACCAGCAGGTCTTCGGCCTGCTGCGGGGTGACGATCATGCCCACCGCCATGACATTGGCCTCAGGCGTCGCCGCCTTGACCGCCTCGGCGAAGGCGACCTGATAGTTGGGCTGATCGCCGGGGATGCGGGCCGTGGCGACATTGCCGCCGCTGGTCAGGTGCAGATAGTCGTAGCCCATGGCGTCCAGGGCATGACCGAATGCGGCGGCCTCGTCCGGGGTGATGCCGCCCTCGGTCCAGTCTGAACCGTTGAAGCGCACGCCGAGCGCCTTGGTCCGGGGCCAGGCGTCGCGCAGGGCCTGGGCCACCCGCAGCGGGAACCGCATCCGGTTCTCCAGCGACCCGCCGAACTCATCCGTCCGTTCGTTCGACAGCGGCGACAGGAACTGGGTCAGCAGATAGCCATGGGCGGCGTGCAGCTCGACCAGATCGAACCCGGCCCGGTCGGCGCGCTGGGCCGAATCGACAAAGGCTTCGACCACCCGATCCATGCCTGCCTGATCCAGCGCCGTCGGCGTATGCCAGTCGGCCTTGAAAGCCTGGGCTGAGGCGGAGAACGTCTCCCACGCCTTATCGGCGGGGGCGGGGCCGCCGCGGTCGATCCAGGGCGGATTGGTCGAGGCCTTGCGCCCTGCGTGGGCCAGCTGGATGCCGATGGGCGTGTCCGAATAGGTGCGGATGTCGCGGATGATCCGGGCGAAGGCGGCTTCCTGTTCGTCGTTCCACAGGCCGGTGTCGGCCCACGAAATACGGCCCGCCGGCTCGACGCCCGTGGCCTCGATCACCACCAGGCCGGCGCCGGACAGAGCCAGCCGCCCAATATGCTGGGCGTGCCAGGGCTGGGGCACGCCCTCTACGGCCGAATACATGCACATGGGGGCGACGACTATGCGGTTCTTCAGCGTCAGCGGCCCGACGGCGCGGGGTGTGAACAACAGGCTCATGCTTGGCTTTCTCGATGATCCCGGGGAGGCGGGCGACACAGTAGCTATGACTGTGGCTGTTCCGTTCAAGTCCCGCCTTTCCGATTATTCACGTGATCCGGAACGGCGACGCTGGCAGTTTGGCGCCAGCCAAGAAGGGGAACACCTATGCGCCGTCTCATTATCGCTCTCGCCGTCGCCGCCGTCGCCGCGCCCATGCTGTCGGGCTGCATCATCATCGCCAGTGAAAAGCCCTCGACCACCCGCGTCATTCACTCGGCGCCGGAAGCGCAATAATGCGTCTGGCCGCCATCGCCGCCGTCGCCCTGCTGCCGCTGCTGGGCGGCTGCGTCATCTATTCGAACGAGGGCGGCGAGCGGAAAGTCTCGATCAACGCAGCCGAACAGGTCGTCGTTGAGTCCGAAGTCCTGGAAGCCGTCCGCAAGGTCGATTTCGACGGTCAGCGTTTGACGGCCGTGGTCGGCTCGAACGGCTGCACCGAAGCCTCCAGCTTCGAGGTCAAGATCAAGGATGGCGACCCGACCGAACTGAGCCTGACCCGCCGCACGCCCGACCTGTGCAAGGCCCTTGTTCGCGAAGGCGTCACCGTCAGCTGGACCTACGCCGAACTGGGCCTGAAATCAGGCGCCGCCGTCCGTGTGCTGAACCCGATCAGTTTGTAGTCAAAAGTCCTTCTCCCCTTGCGGGAGAAGGTGGCAGGCGAAGCCTGACGGATGAGGGGTGTCAGCGCCTCGCATCCTGTGAAGGGCTTCGCCGCCTGATGGTCAGATAATCGGCTGTGCCGCCGACACCCCTCATCCGGCCCTCAAGGGCCACCTTCTCCCGCAAGGAGAGGAAGGAAGATGATTGTTACGCCGAAAACGGCCCCAGCATCTCCGCTGGTATGCGAGCGGGCCGCAGGGTTTCGGCGTCGACCAGGCACCATTCCGACAGCCCTTGCGCGCACAGGCGGCCTTCGCCGTCCTCGATGCGGACATAGCGGTTGAAGCGGGGACCTTGCGGGTCGCCGACCCAGGTGCGGGCGACGACGCCGACTGAACCGGGCGCGATGGCGCGCAGGTAGTCGATCTCGTGCCTCAGGGCGACCCAGGACCATTTCGCCCGTGTCGCCTCGTCGAAGCGCGCGTTCCAGTGGGCCGTGCCGACGTCCTGCAGCCAGCCGACATAGACGACATTGTTGACGTGGTTGTTCTCGTCGATGTGCTCCGGCCGCACGTCCAGCGGGACGACGAAGACCTCGCGGTCTTCACGCGGTTGCAGCTGCGGCCGGGCCATGAGGCTTAGGCCTCGCCGAGGGGCGCGCCCTTCTCGACCATCAGGGCCTGAAGCTCGCCGGCCTGGAACATCTCACGCACGATGTCCGAGCCGCCGACGAACTCGCCCTTGACGTAGAGCTGCGGGATGGTCGGCCAGTCGGTGAAGCTCTTGATGCCGTCGCGCAGGGCTTCGTCCTGAAGCACGTCGACGCCGACGAAGGCCGCGCCCACGTGGTCGAGGATCTGCACCGCCAGCGAGGAGAAGCCGCAGCGCGGCGCGTCCGGCGTGCCCTTCATGAACAGGACCACATCATGTTCGGCCACGGTCTGGGCGATGAAGGCGTGGACAGGGTCGGCGGCTTGGACGGTCGTTTGATCGGTCACGGTAAGGGGCCTTTCAGAGAAGCCCGTCAGCTAGGCGCCCAATGGGGCTGGGTCAAGGCCGACCGGGGCGCGCAGATACAGCCCGCGACCGGATGCGTCAGGCCGTTTCGGTCTTGGGCGTCAGCCGTTCGGCGCGCTGGGCCAAGGCCGGAGCGCCGTATTCGCGGGCGGTGGCGGCGGCCTCGATCAGCATCAGTCCCAGTTCGCGCGGAGTCTGGCCGGTCCAGCGAGCGCGCGCCAGGGCGATGCGAGCCATGCCTATCTGATCCGACACCCAATCCAGCGGCGTCGAGACGACTGAGGGCCGCGTCAGGCGGCGGCGCAAGCCGGTCTCGATCTCCAGCAGGGCCGTCAGATCCCCGATCGAGCCGGCGCGCGTCGTTTCCTGCGCCACACGGCGTTCATGGGCCAGGGCGCCGAGGATAAGGCCGCCCCCTTCGGTCAGAGCCTCGGCCTGAACCAGCACGAGTAAGGGCAGGGTTTCGCGCTCGGCGCGCAGCACCTGAATGGCGGCCCAGTCCAGCGGGCTGTGGTCGGGGGTGAACTGGTCGGCGGCGGCGTCGAACAGAGCGTGGGCCTGATCGCGGGCCGTCACGTCCCCGGCGATGGCCGCCAGCGCCGCCATGCCGGCGGCGCACAGGGCCAGGGCGCGGGCGCGGCTGAGCGGGCGCTGCTCCGGCGTGGCGGCCTCGACCAGGGCGCGCAGGTCAGCGCCGGCCTGATCCAGCATGCGCGGATCCCGCGCGGCCAGCCCGGCCTCCAGCATCAGGGCGGCGCGGTCCAGGCGCAGATCGTCTTCGAGCGCGCGCTGCTGTCCTCTCAATCCGTGAAGGGCTCCGTCCAGCAGGGCGGCGGCCTCCTGCAAGGTGGCGGTCTCGCCTGAAATCGAGGCCTGCCGCGCCCGTAGCCGGGCGTGCAGGGCGGCTACGGCGGCGGCGGTGTCGCCGCGCCGCGCCACGGGCAGGGCGGCCAGCAGGGCCAGAACCGCATTCAGGCGCGCCGGGTCGCCGCACAGGTCGAAGGCCAGCATTCCGCTCTGGCACAGTTCCAGGGTCGCGCGGATGGTTTCGTCGTCGTTATGGGCGTGGCGGACGGCCTCGCGGGCGGCGCTCTCGGCCTTTTCCAGGCTGGCGGCGGCGCCGCAACGACGGGCGTGTTCGCGCCACAGGGCCGAGGCGCGCAGGCTTGCGTCATGGGGGCGAGGGCAGGAGACGCGGCCCGCATCGACGGTCTGCTGTCGGGCCTCGACCTCGACCAGGCCGACGCCGATCAGCTCCAGCCAGCCGAGATCGTCGCTGTCACGCGCCTTCTCGAACAGCCGCCGCAGATCTCTGCCGAATTCGAACATCGCTGGCCTTCATCGTCCCGCTTCGAGACCGCAGGGGCGATCTCGTTGACGGACAAGCAAACGCAGCGCCGTGGAATGGGTTCGGCTTGACCATATGCGCGAAAATTCGTCGAGCGGCCTTCGGCGGAGGAATCACCCCAGGCGCGGGGTCTTCTGGCGGCAGCGCGTCAGCACGGCGCGGGCCTCGGCTTCGCCTGCAGACAGGCGTTTCACCGAATCGAGGCGGGCGCGGGTCTGGTCGTTTTCGGAGGCGACCGGGTCGCGCCCGGCGGCGGTGGCCGCCTGCATCGCCGCCAACGACCAATACAGCGCCGCGTCATAGAGGGTGCGGCCATAGCGGCTTTCGCCGCCTTCCAGTTCCGAAGCGGCCTGGGTCAGCCCGGCGCACCGCACCGCCTCGTCATATGAGACGAGGCGGGTCGTCGGGGCTTGGCCCAGAACCGCAAGCGCGGTTGTGACGACAGCGATGAACATCCAAAACTCCGCTGCGCCCCGACGAGAAGAAAAACCCGGCGCCGCTTTCTGCCTAGAGAACCACGCCCTTGTGACGGATGAAAGACGTGTTCAGCCAAACTTCAGGTTGCAGTCAAAGGGGCGTCGGCGCCGGCCTAGGAACGGGGGGCGAGGCCTGACCCTGATCCACCAGCCAACGGACGAAGGCGCGTCGAGCCCGGGACGGCTCGCCTGCGCCGGGAATGGCCGCGACGGCGCCGCTGTCGGCCTGAAAACCGAACGGGGCCAGTAGCCGTCCGTCCTCCACCGCCTCGGCCGCCAGGACCCAGGGGAGGACCGCTGCGCCCCAGCCCGCCAGGGCCGCGTCCAGAACAAAGTGCAGGTGGGCCACCGGGCGTTCGGACGTGGCGGTCGACGCCTGCCCGCTGAGCGTCGACCAGTCCTTCCAGCCCGTGGGGTGGGTGCGCGCGGTCAGGCGCGGCGCGGTCAGCACCATCGCGCGCGGATCGTCGCCTGCAAGAGCTGGCGCGATGACCGGGCCGATGGCGTTGGGGATGATCCGCTCGGCGACAAGCCTGAGGCTGACGAAAGCGGCCTATATCACCGGCTCGAGGTGGTCGCGTGTCATCGCCTTGCGGGGCGCGCTGCGATCCAGGGTGCGCCAGGCTGACGCCAGACCCGCGACCGCCCGGTCCAGATCGGCCTCGGTCTGGCTGAAGGGCAGGCGAATGAAGCGGTCGAAGGCGCCGTTCAGGCCAAACCGGGTCCCGGGCGCGATGCGCACCCCGTGATCGGGCGCGGCCAGAGCCAGTCGCGTGCTGTCGGGCCGGGGCAGCTCGACCCACAGCGACAGGCCGCCGTCGGGGCGGCGCGTCTTCCACTCGGGGAGGGCCGCGGCCAGACCGGCGCGTAGGCGCGCCTCGCGCTCCGCCAGCAGACGGCGACGCGCGTTCAGCGGCGCGGGATCGCCGCTCAGCAGGATGGCGGCGGCCAGTTGCTCCATGACGGGGGCGCCCAGGTCCAGCGAAGGCCGGTGACGGACCACAGCATCAACCACCTCGGCGTGACCGCGCAGCCAGCCGACGCGCAGACCGCCCCAGTAGGGCTTGCTGGTCGAACCCAGCCGCACGACGTGCGGGCCGTGGTCGGCCGGCGGTGGCGGCGGTCGGTCGAACCAGACCTCGCGCAGGGTATCGTCCAGAACCAGCAGGGCGCCGACGCGTTGGGCCGCGCGCGCAACCGCGGCCTCGTCCTCAGCGGACAGGACGTGGCCGGTCGGGTTCTGATGGGCGCCGATCAGATAGACAAGGCGCGGCCGGGCGCGCTCGATGGCGGGGATCAGCCCCTCCATGTCCCAGCCCGACGCCGTCATGGCCACCGGCGCGGCGCGCAGACCCGCGCGCAACATGGCGTCCAGGGCGTGGGGATAGGTGGGGTGCTCGATCACCACGGCGTCGCCGGGCCGGGTGGCGGCGCGCAGCAGAAGGGCGAGGGCGTTCTGCGCCCCCGCCGTGGTCACGATCTGGTCAGGACAGGTGGCCAGCCCCTCGGCCGCGTAGCGGTCGGCGACGACCTGGCGCAGGGCCTCGACTCCCACCGGCTCATAGCCATGGCCGGGCAGATAGGCGGGCAGGGCCTCCAGCGCGCGGGCGTAGGCCGCGTGGACCTGTTCGTCGGCGGGCATGACGGCGGTGGCCATGTCGATGACGCCGGGCGGGACGGCCTGTTGCAGCGGGCCGTCCAGACGCGGGGCGGGGCGGGCCGCCGGGCTGGTGGGCAGGGCGGTGAAGCTGCCTGAGCCGACCCGGCTGGAGACAAATCCCTCGGCCCGCAGTCGGTCCAGCGCCGCGCTGACGGTGATGCGGCTGACGCCCAGGGTCTCGGCCAGCCGCCGCTCTCCCGGCAGGCGCGTCGCCAGCGGCAATCGCCCGTCCAGGATCATAAGCTTCAGCGCTTCGGACAGGCGGCGATAGGCGGGCTCGCCCTCCGGCCCGCGCCAGCCGTTCAGCTGGCGCGACAGTGAGGCGGGATTGACGAACAGATCGCGCATAGGGCCATCGTCTGCAAACCGGCTCTATAAAACAAGGCCAATTATCGGCTCTATGTCCTCATGTTCATACGTCGTTTCATCCAGCTTCAGCTCGGTCTCTGCCTCTATGGCGTCTCGCTCGCCCTGCTGGTGCGGGCCGACCTGGGCCTCGATCCGTGGGACGTCTTCCATCAAGGTTTGTCGGAAAAGACCGGGCTCAGCCTCGGCTCCATCCTGATCATCGTCGGGGCGGCGGTGATGCTGCTGTGGATCCCGCTGCGACAGAGGCCGGGTATCGGCACGATCAGCAACATCTTCGTCATCGGTCTGGTCGCCGATCTGGCGCTGTATCTGATGCCGCCGTTGCAGCATCTGGCGGTGCAGGGCCTGGCTCTATTCGCGGGTGTCATGCTGAACGCCGTGGCCAGCGCCGCCTATATCGGCGCGGGCATGGGGCCGGGGCCGCGCGACGGCCTGATGACCGGACTGGCGCGCCGCACGGGCTGGCCCCTGCGCTGGACGCGCATGGGGATCGAGGGGACTGTGCTGGCCCTTGGCTGGCTGCTCGGCGGCTCGGTGGGGCTGGGCACGGTGGTCTATGCCGTCGCCATCGGCCCGCTGATCCAGTTGATGCTGCCCTGGTTCGAGATCGCTCCCAAGCGCGAGGTGATCCCGGCGGCGACGACCTGACTGGGCTGCGGCTAGGGGAGTGGCGTTTCAGTAGTCGGGGGTGTCCCGCCCTCATGGGCGTAGTTGGCGACGGCGGCCATCAGGGCGGCGGCTTCATCCGGACGGCCGGCGCGGCGTAGGGCGTCCGCTGTCTGCATCCTCAGCCCCATGACCTGAGGCGCGTAGGCCAGGGCCAGCAGCAGCGTCGCCACGTCGTTCTCGTTGGGATAGTCGCTCGCTACGCTGCGGGCCCGGGCCAGGGCTACATAGGTGCGGTAGTCGGTGGCGTCGTTGCGCATCGCCTCCGCCAGGTAGGCTTGGGCCTGAGCGATCTCGCGTCCGCGTTCGGCGCCGTCCAGCTTGTCGCCGGCCTCCAGTCGGGCGCGCGCCAGCAGTTGCAGGGCCTCAACGTCGCCGGGCGCAATCTCCAGCACCCGTTTCAGGGCCGCTTCGCCGGACGCCGGATCGCCCCAGCGCAGCTCGGTACGGCCCAGCGTCACAAGGGCCAGGCGGTCGTCGGGATAGCGGGCGGCGTCGGCTCGCACGCGCGGCAGGATTTCGGCGATTTCTTCTGGCGACTTCGAATAGCGCAGGGCGACGCCGTAGAGCAGCATCCGGTCGGCGCTGTCTGGGAGGACGCTGAACTGCATCTGCGGCTGGATGTCGGCCATATCGAACTGGGCGTATGGCATGCGCCCATCCAGGTAGGCGCGAAGGGCGCTGCGAAGGCTTTCCGGCGTATGGTTCAGGTGGGTCTTCAGGGCCTCGTCGAAAGGCATCCCGCGCCCGACCGCCGCCAGATAGCCGTCCAGACCCCGACGCCGCTCGGGATCCGAGAAGAGGTAGTGGGTCAGCAGCCAGGACTGCGAATAGAAGGCTGATCGCCTTGAACCCTCCAACTGCAGCGGTCGCACCGTCAGCAGGGTTTCGATCGGCAGCCAGGGCTGGGTGTTCAGTCCGGCCAGTCGGCCCGGGTTGAAGTAGCCGACCGTGATCTTGCGTGCGTCATCGACGGATGCGGTGGCGAAGAACTCGGCGAAGCCCTCGATAAACCAGCCCGGATAAACGCCAGGGAAGTTCTGGTGCATGAAATGATGGGCGTATTCGTGGAACAGGGTGTCGTCGCCGCCACGTCGGTTCAAGGCGGCGTAGACGTCGATCTGTGTCGCTGAATAGAAGCCCCCGATGTTTTCCGGCAGGCGAGGATAGAGCTCGCGAAGCTCCTTGCCTGAGCTGACCAGATAGACCGGCAGCTTGCGCGCCCCGTCCATCGGCGACAGGCTGAATTGGCGGCGCAGCAGAGCGTCGAAGCGCTCCAGCTTTTCGGCGTGGCGGCGTAGGTCGTTGCGGGAACCTTCGCCATAGACGACGAAGTTGGCCGTCTCGGCCCGCCACCATTCAGCTTGGGCTGTCTGCGCCGAAAGCAGGAGCGTCGCCGCGCCGAGCGCAAGCCCGCGCAGGGCCCGCTTCAATGCGCCCCCGGATGCGCCAACCCTCTGAGTCCGCATGCGAACCTCCCCCTAAAGGCGGAGACTATTTCGCTCTCATGGTAATCGCAAAACGGCGATTAGCCGCAGGAGGCTAGCCCCGCTCTTTCGTCTTGGTGAAGGCGATCTTGGGGAAGCGTTCGGATACGTAGCCGGTTTCCCATGACGACTTGGCCAGGAAGACCGGGGCCTGGTCGATGTCGACGGCCATCTGCGGGCGGTATTTGCCGGCGAAGTCGTCAAGGTCGGCCTTGGTCCCGTCTGCGGTCGGCGCGATCCAACGGGCCTCGGCGTAGGGGCTGGGCTCGAAGATGACGTCGAGGTTGTATTCCTCGCCCAGACGGTCGGCCATGACCTCGAACTGCAGTTGGCCCACGGCGCCGACGATGAAGTCCGAGCCCAGTTCGGGGCGGAACAACTGGGTCACGCCCTCTTCGGCCAGGCCTTCCAGCGCCTTCTTCAGGTGCTTGGCCTTCAGCGGGTCCTTGACCCGGACCCGTTGCAGGATTTCCGGAGCGAAGTTCGGCAGGCCCGCAAACCGGATCAGACCGCTTTCCGACAGGCTGTCGCCGACGCGCAGGACGCCGTGGTTGGGGATGCCGATGACGTCGCCCGCATAGGCGTCCTCGGCCAGTTCGCGGTCCGAGGCGAAGAACATGATGGGGGCGTTGACGCTCAGCGACTTGCCCGTGTTTTGCACCTTCAGCTTCATGCCGCGCTTGAACGATCCCGACGCCATGCGGAACATGGCGATGCGGTCGCGGTGGTTGGGGTCCATGTTGGCCTGGACCTTGAAGACGAAGCCGGTGACTTCGGCATGGCCCGGCTCGACCTCGATCTCGACCGGGGCCGGGGCGTTGCGGGTCTCGGGCGGGGCTTCCTTGCGCGCCGGCATGACCTTGGGCGGCGGCGCCCACTCGCCGATGGCGGCCAGCAGCTCGTCGATGCCGAAGTGGCGCAGCGCCGAGCCCCACAGCACGGGCGTCATATGGCCTTCCAGGAAGGACTGACGGTTGAAGGTCGGATAGCCGGCCTCGATCAGCTCCTGGGTCTCCATCAGGGCTTCGTGCTCGCCAGCTTCGAAGTATTGGGCGGCGTCGGCCAGAGGCAGGGCCGCGGGGTGGGGCACGTCTTCTTTCGAGCCGGCAGGCTTCTTCGCATAGGGCTGGAACTTGCCGGTGCCCATTTCGACCATGCCGCGCAGGCGGTTGCCGCTCTCGGCGGGCCACCAGATCGGAGCGGGGTCGAGTTGCAGACGTGACGCGATCTCGTCCAGCAGGGCCATCGGGTCCTGGGCTTCGCGGTCCAGCTTGTTGATGAAGGTGATGATCGGAATGTCGCGCAGGCGGCAGACCTCGAACAGCTTTAGCGTCTGCGGCTCGATGCCCTTGGCGGCGTCCAGCACCATGATGGCGCAGTCGGCAGCGGTCAGGGTGCGATAGGTGTCTTCCGAGAAGTCTTCGTGGCCCGGCGTGTCCAACAGATTGAACATCTTGGCCACGCCGTCGGACGTAGTGTGCTCGAACGTCATGACCGAGGCCGAGACCGAGATGCCGCGCTCTTTCTCGATCTTCATCCAGTCGGACTGGGTCCGCCGGTTCTCGCCGCGCGCCCGCACGGCGCCCGCCGCGCGAATGGCCCCGCCGGCCAGCAGGATATGCTCCGTCAGCGTCGTCTTGCCGGCGTCCGGGTGAGCGATGATGGCGAAGGTCCGGCGGCGACCGGCCTCTTCAGCGAGCGTGAGTTTCGACATGGGGCGGCAGGTAGCGCGAGCGGGGCCGAAAGTCGATTGTCACGATGCTGTGAAAGACCCTTCGCCAAGCGGGGCTTTTGGGGGCATGCTCGTTTCTGTGAGACGCCGGTCCATGAGATCGACGCCGCAAGGGAAAGGAAACGACATGGCTTTGGTGCATCCGGGCAAGGTCCCGCCGGCCCGCAATGAAAGAGAAATCCATCCCGCGATCTGTCTATTGGCGGGCTTTGGCGTCATCTGCCTGGCGGCGACGTCTGTGCACCTGCTGTTCGGCCTGCTCTAGCCGCACACCTCGATTAGTCTTCCGTCGGGGACGTTAAGATAGAACGACGCGCGTCTGCGTCGCTGACCTCTCGCGTCTTCAAGTCAAAACGAGACTGCGGCCGCGGCCAAGGGCCGCGCGCGCTCTCATCGCATCTTCAGCCTGTCGATCAGTACCGTCAGGCCCCAGCGTCTGGCGTCGAGAACCCATTGGGGTGACGTCAGCGGGGCATCTTCAGCGGTCGGAGCAGTCGTTGTGAAACCGCCGCCAAGCTGTCGCACCGGCGCCGCCCATCGGTCGCGGGCGCTTCACGCAGTGCGACTAAACGCCCCAACAGCTCGACGCATGGCGCGCGAGGAGGGGATTCCTAATGATACGTTTTGCATCGGCCGTTTCGCTGGCGGCGCTTTCTCTCGCCCTGGCCGGACAGGCCCAGGCTGGTGCGCCGGGCGCTGAAGAGCCCGCCCCCGAGGCCGTCGCCGGCGCCGCGTCCGAGACGCAGCTGCCCGACGTGGTGGTGACGGCGACCAAGCGCGCGACCAACCTGCAGAAGACACCCATCGCCATCTCGGTGATGAACAGCGAGGCGTTGGAAGACCGCCACGTGCAGAGCCTGATGGACCTGGCCGACGGCGCCGTGCCCGGCCTGCGCATCGCCACCTTTGAGGCCCGCCAGTCGGCCCTGACCATCGGCATTCGCGGCATCGTGCCGAACGACGCGAACCAGCCGGCTCGCGAGCAGGGCGTCGGCGTCTATGTCGACGGCGTCTATCTGGGCCGTCAGCACGGCCTCGGCGCCGCCCTGCTGGACGTCGAGCGCATCGAGGTTCTGAAGGGCCCGCAAGGCACTCTGTTTGGCCGCAACACCGAAGGCGGCGCGCTGTCGCTGGTGACGCGCAAGCCCACCGGCGAGTTCGGCATGCGCGCCAAGGCCGGCGTCGGCAACCTGAGCGCCTACAACAGCGAACTGCACGTCGACTTCGACGCCATCGGCGACTTCGCCATCAAGATGGACGGGGTGATCTCGGTCCAGGGGCCGGTCACCAAGAACATCCTGCCGGGCGAGGAAGGCTTCGGCGCCTATGACCGTCGCGGCCTGCGCGGGCAGGTCCGCTGGACCCCGACCGCCAACTTCACCGCTGACCTGGCCGCCGACATCGGCAAGGACAAGAACACCCCCTTCTACAGCCAGCTGCTGAACTTCAACCCTGACGGCCTGACCGTCGTGCCCTGGGCCTCGACCAGCGTGCCCAAGGGCAGCATCCGCGCCCTGGCGCCGATCGTTCAGGTCAACGGCGACAGCATCATGAAGCGGGCCGACATCGGCACGCCGCAGCAGTGGAGCGTCGACGACACCCGCGGCGTCGACCTGCACCTGTCCTATCGCCCGAACGACAATCTGGAGCTGCGCTCGATCACCGCCTATCGCGAAGTCGACGTCGAGCAGTACGACAACATCGCCGGCGCCCACCGTCCGCCGGTCGTCGGCCCCAACGCCAACTTCAGCCGTTACTCGCTGGCGGGCCTGTGGCAGCACCAGTTCAGCCAGGAATTCCAGGCGGTCGGTTCGCTGGGCGACCGCATCGACTACGTCGGCGGCCTCTACTACTTCAAGGAAACCGCCTCGGACGACGCCGCGACGCCGTCGACCAACAGGTGGAACGCCGACGGCACCGGCTACACCATCCTGGACCCGACCCCGACCATCCGCGGCTTCCGTTCGATCGACCGCGCCAGCCGCGCCCAGTCCGAATCCAAGGCTGTCTATGGTCAGGCGACCTGGACCCCCGCCGTCCTGAACGACGCCCTGCACATCACCGCCGGCGGCCGCTTCACCTGGGACGACAAGTCGGGCGTCCTGTCCAAGGTCAACAACGTGGCGACCAACTTCACGTTCAACGAGAAGAACGAGCGCTTCAACCCGATGGTGACGGTGGCCTATGACGTCAGCAACACCGTCAATGTTTACGCCAAGTACGCCACGGGCTACCGCGCCGGCGGCGCCAGCTCGCGCTCGCTGACCTATCGCTCGTTCGGCCCGGAAGACCTGACCTCCTACGAGCTGGGTCTGAAGAGCGACTGGCTGGATCATCGCCTGCGCCTGAACGCCGCCGCCTTCTATTCGGAGCGTGAAGACAGCCAGATCGACTTCAGCCTGGTGACGGTGATCGGCGCCTCGACGCGCAACACCCTGGAGACGATCAACGCCCCCGGCACGACCAAGATCAAGGGTGTGGAGCTGGAAGGCCTGATGCAGGTCACCGACGGCCTGACCCTGTCGGCGGCTTACGCCTACACGGACGCCGAGGTGCCGCCGACGCGCAACCCGTTCAACGGCGTGGTCCAGCAGGTCTTCATCGCCTTCACCCCGAAGAACGCCTTCAATCTGGCCGCCGACTATACGGCGCCGCTGTTTGGGGCGACCTTCAAGGCTCACGTGGACGCCAACTACGCCGACGCCACTCAAGCCTTCGACCAGTTCGAGCTGAAGAACGACAGCTCCTTCATCGTCAACGCTCGCCTGGCCTTGGCCGACATCGCCACCCGCCCCGGCGGTCCTCTGGCCACGGTGTCGCTGTGGTCGCGCAACCTGCTGAACGAGCAGTATGTCTATCGCCGCGATCCGTCGAACCGCGCCACGATCGGCGACTACGGCAACTTCAACACGCCGCGCACCATCGGCCTGGAGCTGGCGCTGAAGTACTGATCAGCGGCTAGAAGTCCGGCATGGACCCCGCAGCTTCGGCTGCGGGGTTTTTGCGTTTGGGGTCAGGGCTTGGCGGCGGGGGCCTGGGACGCCTTCCAGATCTCGAGGTATTCGAGGCGGCGCAGCACCTTGGAGCCCGGGTCCAGCAGGATGTGCGCGCCGGCGGGCGCGGTGAAGGCGGCGCGGCCGTCGGTCATGGGCAGGGCGCGCAAGCGACCGTCCACCTCGACCTCGACGGGCAGGGGGAAGGGGCGGCCGTTTCCAGTCTTCCATTCCAGGGTCGCGCGCTCGCCGTCGCGGCCCATGACCAGGTCCGGCAAGGCGGCCTGATAGAGGTAGGCGTCGAAGAACCAGCCGAGGTCGCGGTCGGTCACGGCGTTGACGATGGCGATGAACTCCGGCGTCGTGGCGTAGCGCGGCGCGAAGTTGCCGGGCTTGGGATCCGGGCGGCCATAGACCAGACGGCGCAGGCTCTCGTAGAAGGCCTCGTCGCCGATGTAGAGGCGCAGGGTATGGGCGATCAGGGCGCCCTTGTAATAGAGGTCCAGCCCCGGCCCGGTGGCGCCGTCATAGACGGTTCCGGCGTCCTGCGGCTGGCCCGACACCATCGGAAAGCGGTTGGACAGCGTCAGCCGCATGGTCTGCAGCTCGGACTGCATGGCCCGCTCGCCGTTCAGCCAGCGGCCGTAGAGGGGCTGCATATAGGTGCCGAAGCCCTCGTGCAGCCACATGTCGTCCCAGTCGGCGTTGGTCAGCTGATTGCCGAACCATTCGTGCGCCAGCTCGTGCTGCAGCAGCCAGTCATAGCCCTTGCCGTCCAGCTTGTAGCCGTTGCCGTAGGCGTTGATCGTCTGATGCTCCATGCCCAGGTGCGGCGTCTCGACCACGCCCATCTTCTCGTCGCCGAAGGGGAAGGGGCCGATGGTCGCCTCATAGAAGTCGAGCTGCTGGGGGAACTCGGCGAAGAGGGCGGCGGCCTTGACCGGGTCGGTCGAGGCCAGGCGCCAGAAGCGCAAGGGCACGGTGTTGCCGAATCGGCTGGGATAGTCGGCTGCCATCTCGACGAAGGGGCCGACGTTCAGGCTGATGGCGTAGGTGTCCGGCTGGCGCGCGGTCCAGTTCCAGGTGGTCGTACCGTCGCCGTTGTCGGTCTTGCCCAGGAAGCGGCCGTTGGCGGGGGCGCTGAGGTCGGACGGGACGGTGATGTGCAGATCCACGCGGTCCGGTTCGCCCTGGGGATGATCGACGCAGGGCCAGAACAGGTCGCAGCCCTCGCCCTGCACCGCGCTGGCGATCCACGGCTTGCCGTCGGGCGTGGTGGTCCAGACGAAGCCGCCGTCCCAGGGTGCGCGTTTGGCCTGATGCGGCCGACCGGCATAGGCGATGCGCACGGAAGCCGTCTGGCCGGGCTTCAGGGCGCTCGGCAGGGGGATGGTCAGGCGGCCCTCGGGATTGGACCAGCCAACGACCGTCTGGCCGTCCACGGCGATGGAAGCGATGGCGAACAGGGTGTCCAGCTCGACCACGACGGCGGCGCTCGGCGCGGTCGCCGTGAAGTCGAGGACGGCGACGGCCTCGATGGACTGGGTCTCGGGTAGCAGCTTGAAAGACAGGTCCGCCTTGTCGAAGCGCAGGGCCAGTTGTTCCGGCGTGCGGGGCGTGCCGCTGGACAGGGTGAAGGGCGTGGAATCGCGGGTCGGGGCGGGCTCCTGGGCGAGCGCCGGGGCGCTGAGCAGGGCGGTCGTCAGGCAGAGGGCGGTGGTCAGGCGCAAGGCTGAGGCTCCGGCGGATTGAGCCGCCAACCTAGCCATCGCCGCCAGGCGGGCAAAGAAAAAGGCCGGCGTTTCCACCGGCCTCTTCAAATCTTGTCAGACGACGCTGATTAAGCGGCGGCTTGCTCAGCCAGCTTGGCCTTGACCTGACGCTTGATGCGCAGGGCCGAGGTCGAAAGCTTTTCGTCGCGAGCCTTGACGATGAAGACGTCCAGGCCGCCCTTGTAGTCGAGCGTGCGCAGGGCAGCGTTCGAGATGCGCAGGGAGAAGGTCTGGCCGAGCGATTCGGAAGCCAGCTTGACCGTCTTCAGCGACGGCAAGAACCGGCGCTTGGTTTTGACGTTCGAGTGGCTCACATGGTGGCCGACCATCGGGCCAATACCCGTGAGTTCGCAGCGACGCGACATCTTAAGATCCTCAAGGTCACATCCGCGATACGAGAGCGGACGCATGAAACAGGTGTTCGCAGCGGGCGGACCCCTGCGAGAGAGGTGGCCGTATAGAGGAATGACTCGGAGCCCGTCAAGGCTGGAGTCGAGTCAGGCTGGGCCCAAATCGGAGATCAGCCCCGAGGTGAAGGCGCACGATGAACGGACGGATCGCCTTCGTTCAGCCCGCGTTCAACGACCTGCTATATAGAGGATCGCATGAAGACCCATTGGAAGCTGCTCCCCATGACGACGCTGCCTGTTTCGTTGGCCCGCATCCTGGCTGTGGTCGCCCCCGTGGTGGCGGGCGCCGTCATGCTGGCCGCCCCCGCCGCTGCGCCTCAGGCTCAGACGGCTGCGGCTGCGCCGCCGGTCCTGCCTGGCTACTGGGAATACACAACCAGCGCCCTGGGCAGCCGCGACACCGAAACCAAGTGCGTGCGCCCCAGCGAGATCAACCGCTTCTTTGGCGGTCTGTCGACCAACCGTTGGAAGTGCACCTATTCGACGCGCGAGGTCGGCAATGGCGTCGCCCGTTTCGAGGGCGCCTGTCAGGACAAGAAGGGCCGTCGCGTCAACGTGCGCCTGAACGGCACCTATCAGCCCGAAAGCTTCCGCTTTAACGGCGGGGCCCAGCTGATGCGCGGCACTCCCTATATCCCGGCTAGCATCACTGCGCGCCGCATCAGCGCCCAGTGCCCGGCCAACGCCGAGTATTTCTGAGGCGAGCGCGTCCGGACGAGGCGGGCGGCTGATCGAGACTTAGCGGCCCGCCAGGCTGTGGCGACGGCCATAGGCCAGATAGACAGCGATGCCTGCCAGGTTCCAGAACAGGAACCACAGGTGCGTCTTTTGCGGCAGGCTGGCCAACAGGTAGAGGCAGCCGGCGATGGCGATCGGCCCGATGAACCAGGCCAGCGGTGTGCGGAAGCCGCGCGGCGCGTGGGGCGCACGGCGGCGCATGATCAGCATGCAGGCCGCCACCGCCGTGAAGGCCACCAGCGAACCGGCATTGGCCAGGGCGACGATCTCATCCAGCGGCAGGAACAGGCTGATGGCGCCGACGATGGCCACCGTGAACAGGGTGATGCGGATCGGCTTTCCGCCCGCCGACACCTTGGACAGGCCGTGGGGCAGAAGGCCGTCGCGCGCCATGACGAAGAAGATGCGGCTCTGGCCGTAGAAGAAGGCCATGATCACGGTCGGCAGGGTGATGACGGCGGTCACGGCCAGGAAGCGGGCGGCGCCGGGCTGGTTGATTTCGCGCAGGATCAGGGCCAGGGGCTCGGGGCTGTTGGCGAAGCGGGTGAAGGGCGTGGCCCCCAGGGCCGCCAGGGCGATGACCGTATAGATGGCGGCGCAGGCGAACATCGAGCCGATGATGCCGATGGCCAGATCGCGCTTGGGATTGCGGGTCTCCTCGGCGGCGGTGGCGATGGCGTCGAAGCCGTAGAAGGCGGAGAAGATGATGGCGGCAGCGGCCATGACGCCGCGCTCCACGCCGTCAGCGCCCATGTTGCGCGCGAACCCATAGGGGCTGAAGGGCTCCAGATTAGCGGCGTCAAAATGCGGCAGGGCGAACCAGACGAAGACCCCCAGGGCTGACAGCTTCACCGCCACCAGGATCATGGTCAGGCCGGCGCTCTTGCGCGTGCCGGCGATCAGCAGGGCGGCGACGACGGCGATGACGAACAGGGCCGGCAGATTGGCGATCCCGCCCGCGTGCGGCGCCTGCATCAGGGCCATGGGCACGCCGGCCCAGCCGTTCAGCAGAGGGGCGGCGTAGCCGGACCAGCTGACCGCCACGGCGCTGACCACCAGGCTGTATTCCAGGATCAGGCTCCAGCCGATGATCCAGGCGAAGACCTCGCCCATGACGACATAGCTATAGGTATAGGCGCTGCCCGAGGCCGGGATCATCGAGGCCATTTCGGCATAGGCCAGGGCGGCGCAGGCGCAGACGAAACCGGCGATCAGGAAGGACAGCAGGACCGCGGGCCCGGCCTTGTCGGCGCCGATGCCGATCAGGGTCAGGATGCCTGTGCCGACGATGGCCCCGACGCCCATGGCGATCAGATGCGGCCAACTCAGGGTGCGCGGCAGGGCCTGCCCGTCATGCGTGTTCTGAGTGTCGGCGTCGATGCGCTTGCGTACGTTCCAGCGGCCCATATGGCGGTTCCTGGGGAGAGGGGGCGCACCTCTTCGCACGGATCATGGGCGCGATGAAACCAAGGCGACAGCTGGAAGGACGACAACGGGCGTTTTCGCGGGCGGGGGCCTAGAGCGGCGTCTTCAGGATGGCCAGCGCCTCGTCGCAGAAGGCGATGCGGTGACGCTCGAACGCCATCCCCGCCTTCAGGACCAGGTGTTGCAAGCGCCGTTCGGGCGAGACGGGTTCGTTGGGGAAGTCCCGGGCCTCGATCTCCAGATAGGCCGCCAGCTTGTCACGATGGCGCTCGGCCACAGCGGCCAGTTCATCAGCCAGGTCGGTCGGGCCGACGACGGCCTCGGCGCGGATACGCACCATCAGTTCGTCGCGGATGGCGGGCGGGTCCTGTCGCTCGTTGATCCAGCGCCGCAGTTCCTCGCGTCCGGGCGGCAGGATGCGAAAGCGGCGCTTGCCGCCGCGCGCGCCCTCGACGGGTTCCGCCTCGACCCAGCCCGCCGCTTCGAGGCGGGCCAGTTCGCGATAGATCTGCTGATGCGTCGCCTGCCAGAAATAGCCGATCGAGCGGTCGAAGCGGCCAGCCAACTCGGACCCCGAACCGGGGCGTTCGGCCAATGACGTCAGCAGGGCATGGGGCAGGGACATGGGGGCTGAATAGCCGAACCTCAGGAGGCCTTGAAAGCGGGCAGGAGGCCGCCGAGGCGTTGACCCATTTCCTCGGCCATGGCCTGAACCCCGCTCAGGGGACGCATCATGACCTCGAAATCGACGATCTGGCCGTCTTCGTTGAAGCGGATGAAGTCGATGCCCTTGACGCTCTTGTCTCCGACCTTGGCGCTGAACTCCAGCACCACGCTCAGGCCGTCGGCAGTGGCGGCTTCGCGGTGGTAGGCGAAGTCGGAAAACACGCTGGCGGCGGTGCTGACCGCCAGAACCACGGCGTCGGCGCTGTGATAGGCCTTGTGCGCCACCGGCGAGCGGAAGACGGCCTCGGGATGGGTGATGGCGTGCAGACCGCTCAGGTCCTGGGCGGCGACCATGTCATGCCACTGGGTGAGCGAAGCGGCGGCGGCGGGATGCAGGGTCGGCGTCATGAGCTTTTCCTTCCTCAGAGGGCGGCGGCCAGGCGTACGCCCTGGTCGATGGCGCGTTTGGCGTCCAGTTCGGCGGCGACGTCGGCGCCGCCGATCAGATGGACCGAGCAGCCGCGCGCGATCAGATCGTCGTGCAGATCGCGCAGGGGCTCCTGTCCGGCGCAGATGACCACATGATCGACCGGCAGGGTCTTATCGGCGCCGTCGATGGTCACGTGGAGGCCCGCGTCGTCGATGCGGCGATAGGCGACGCCGCTGGCGGTGACGACGCCGTGCATCTTCAGCGCGGCGCGGTGAATCCAGCCGGTGGTGCGGCCCAGGCGCTCGCCGACCTTGCCGGTCGAGCGCTGCATCAGGAAGACCTGACGCTCCGCCGGTTCGACCTGGGGCGCGGTGCGGCCTCCGGCGGTGCGGTAGTCGGGATCGACGCCCCAGGTGCGGAAGAAGCGGTCGATGGACGGCGGCGCGTGCCGCTCGACCAGATATTCGCTGACGTCGTGGCCGATGCCGCCGGCGCCGATGACGGCGACAGCCTTTCCGACCGGAACCTCGTCGCGCAGGACATCGAGGTAGGACAGGGTCTTGGCGTGGTCGATGCCATCGATCTCGGGCGTGCGCGGGGTCACGCCGGTGGCCAGGACGATCTCGTCGAAGCCCTCGTCGGCCAGGGTTTCAGCCTCGGCGCGCGTGTTGAGGCGGACCTTGACCCCGGTCAGGTCCAACTGCTTGCGGAAGTAGCGCAGGGTTTCGCCGAACTCCTCCTTGCCGGGGATCTTTTTGGCGATGTTGAACTGGCCGCCGACCTCGCCGGAGGCCTCGATCAGGGTGACGTCGTGGCCGCGTTCGGCGGCGGTGACGGCGAAGGCGAGGCCGGCGGGACCGGCGCCGACGACGGCGATCTTCTTCGCGCCTTCAGCCGGGGCGATGACCAGTTCGGTCTCGTGGCAGGCGCGCGGATTGACCAGGCAGGAGGTGATCTTGCCCGCAAACGTATGGTCGAGGCAGGCCTGGTTGCAGCCGATGCAGGTGTTGATCTCGTCGGCGCGGTTCTCGCGCGCCTTCTGCACGAAGGCGGGGTCGGCCAGCAGGGGGCGGGCCATCGACACCATGTCGCAATAGCCCTCGGCCAGCAGGCGCTCGGCCACCTCGGGCGTATTGATGCGGTTGGTGGCGACCAAGGGGATGGAGACCTCGCCCTTCAGGCGTTTGGTCACCCAGGCGAAGGCCGCGCGCGGGACGCTGGTGGCGATGGTGGGGATGCGCGCCTCGTGCCAGCCGATGCCGGTGTTGAGGATGGTGGCGCCGGCGGCCTCGATGGCCTTGGCCAGTTGCACCACTTCTTCCGCCGTCGAGCCGCCCTCGACCAGGTCCAGCATCGACAGGCGGTAGATGATGATGAAGTTGGGGCCTACGCGCTCGCGGGTGCGGCGCACGATCTCGAGCGGCAGGCGGATGCGGTTCTCGTACGAGCCGCCCCATTCGTCGTCGCGCTGGTTGGTGCGGGCGGCGATGAACTCGTTGATCAGATAGCCCTCGGACCCCATGACCTCGACGCCGTCATAGCCGGCGGACTGGGCGAGAGCCGCGCAACGCACGAAGTCCTCAATGGTCTGCTCGACCTCCTCGCCGGTCAGGGCGTGGGGAGCAAACGGGGTGATCGGGGCCTGGATGGCCGAGGGCGCGACCAGGTCCGGGTGGTAGGCGTAGCGGCCGAAATGCAGAATCTGCAAGGCGATCTTGCCGCCCTCGGCGTGGACGGCGGCGGTGACGAGGCGATGATGTTCGGCCTCCTCCTCGGTGGTCAGCTTGGCGCCCCAGGGCATGGGGCGGCCGCGCTCGTTCGGCGAGATGCCGCCGGTGACAATCAGCCCGACCTCGCCGCGCGCCCTCTCGGCGTAGAAGGCGGCCATGCGCTCGAAGCCGTTTTCGACCTCCTCCAGCCCGACGTGCATCGAGCCCATCAGCACGCGGTTTTTCAGGGTGGTGAAGCCCAGATCGAGCGGCTTGAGCAGTTCGGGGCAGGGCATGACGGCCGCCTGTTATGCAATCAGTTGAACAAACTGTATCGCGCCCATCCAGTTTTGCAATGAGTTGCAATAATTCGTCGGCGCACAGAGTGCTGGCGCTTAAAATAGCGGTTGAACCGGACGGGCCCTGTCATGCAGAAGCGACGCATGGGGGTTTCTGACGAACGAGCGCTGTGGCTTGCCACGCATGTGATGCCGCATGAGCCTGCGGTGCGCGGCTGGCTGCGCCGTGGGCGTCAGGCCGAGTTCGACGTCGACGACATTATTCAGGAAGCCTACGCCAAGCTGGTGACGGTCGCCGACGTGTCCGAAATCCGCAATGTACGAGCCTACTTCTTCCGCACGGCTTATTCGGTCCTGGTCAGCCGGGTGCGCCGCAAGAGCGTCGTCTCGATCCGCTCTCTGGCCGAGGTCGAGAGCCTGCAACTGGCGGTGGATGAGCTGACGCCGGAAGACACGGTGATGGCGCGAAACGAGCTTCAGGTCCTGGCTGAGATGATTTCCCGTCTGCCGGAAAAAACGCGAAAGATATTCCTTTTAAGCCGGGTCTCGGGGCTTTCGCAGAAGGAAGTTTCGCGTCGGACCGGTATTGCGGAAAGCACGGTCGAAAAACACATCGCCAAGGGGCTGGGCCTGTTGATGAGCGCCTACGCCAATGGCGGATTTGACGCGGTGGTCGCGTCTAAGTCTGAGAAACAACAACGCGGTAAGGTTCATGGTCAGGCAGACAAGCCAGGAGGTTGAGCGAGCGGCTTGCCTCTGGGCGGCCAGACTTGACGACGGGCCGCTGTCCCCGGCGGATCAGGCGGAGCTGGACGCCTGGCTGGAGGGCGACGTGCGGCGTCTGGGCGCCTTTGCGCGGGCGCGGGCCGTGGCGGTGCACAGTCGCCGGGCGGCGGCCCTTGCGGGCGGGGCCATTCCGCTCACGCGTCCGACGCCCAAGCCGGTCATCAGCCGACGCGGCCTGATCGCGGCCTCGATCTCGGTGGTCGCGGTCGGCGGCGCGGGCGCACTGGCGGCTCTGCGGAACCAGGCCCAGCCGTTCGAGACCCGCATGGGCGAGACCCGGGTCGTGCCGCTGGACGACGGCTCGGTGATGACGCTGAACACGCTGTCAGAGGGCGACGTCCGCTATAATCGCAAGGCGCGCGAGATCGTGCTGAACACGGGCGAGGCCCTGTTCAACGTGGTCGCCGACGCGGGCCGTCCCTTTATTGTGCGTTCGGGCGAGGCGGCGGTCATCGCCAACGGCGCCAGCTTCCTGGTGCGTCGTCTGGGCAGGTCGCCCCTCCAGGTCGTGTCCTTCGGCGGCGAGGTCGAGTTGAACGGGGCGCAAGGCGAGGCGCTCGATCTGGCGGCCAATACGCGGGCCTATCTGTCCGATGGGGCCTCGCCGGTTCACACTGGAGAGATCGACGCGGACCGCGAACTGGCCTGGCGTCATGGCCGGATCCAGCTGGAAGACGAGACCCTGATGCGGGCCGCGCGGGAGTTCGCGCGCTACAACCCCACCCGCATCGTCCCCGCCGATCCCTTGGTCGCGAGCCTGCGGATCACCGGCCTGTTCGTGGCCAATGACCCCGTCAGTTTCGCCCGTGCAGCGGCCGGAAGTCTGGATCTGGACGTGACGGTGAACGCCGAGGAAATCCGGTTGAGCCGCCGTCTGGTCTAATTTCCGACCACGAATTGCTTTTTTTGGAGGATTTGCGCGCCCCCCGCGTCTTGGAGGAGATCCGTCGCACGGCGGACGTCCAGAAAAGTATCAAGGGTCGGGGTTATGAGAGCGTCTTGGAAGCAGGGCCTGGCGGCGAGCGCCGCGGGATTGGCGCTGTTGTGTGCAGTGAATGGGGCTCAGGCGCAGGATCGAACGTTTAACGTTCCTGCCCAGCCGATCAGCCAGGCCATCACGGAACTGGCGCGTCAGGCCGGCGTGCAGATTTCGGCGCCGACGGCGCATCTGACGGGCGTGCGCACCCGCGCAGTGAACGGCGTCATGGATGTCGAGGCTGCGGTGAACCTGCTGATCGACGGCACTGATCTGGAGATCGTCAGCCACGAGGGAACGACCTTCGTCCTGCGCCAGCGCCCAAAGACGACCGACGCCACCCAGGTCGACGAGGTCGTGGTGGTCGGCAGCCGCATTAAGGGCACCCGCATCAACGAAGCCCTGCCGGTCACCGTGATCGGCGCTCAGGACATCGACGCCATCGGCGCCGTTGACGGCGACGACCTGTATCGCGCCATCTCGCAGGCCGGCGACGTCAACTTCAACGACGCCGACACCGACAACGGCGGCATCAACAGCGCGCGCGGCGACGTGGCCTCGATCGACCTGCGGGCGCTGGGCACCGGCAACACCCTGGCCCTGTTGAACGGCCGCCGCCTGGTGGCTCACCCCGGCACCCAGATCGAAAACTATGTGCCGGTCACGACCGTCAACACCAACTCGATCCCGGTCATGGGCGTCCAGCGCGTCGAGGTGCTGGCTGACGGCGCCGCGGCCCTGTTCGGCACGGATGCGGTCGCAGGCGTGGTCAACACGGTCCTGCGCGGCAACTTCAACGGTCTGACGGTTCAGTCGGGCATGGGCCGCGATGAAGGCGGGATGGAGGAGTATTCCTTCAACTTCCAGGCCGGCAAGGAATTCAACGACGGCCGCACCAATATCTCGGTGATGGGCGACTATCTGACCCGCGACGCCCTGTTCATCTGGGAGCGCGACTACGCGACCGTCGAGGGCCGGATCAACCGCTTCGGCGACCGGGCCACGGGCCTGGACTATGTCACCTACAGCTCGATCACGGCCTGGGCCGAGGGCTATCGGCTGCAGCCGGGCACCTATGCGCCGGGCAGGGCGACGACGACCGTCGGCGGCAAGCCGCTGACCGCCACCGCCGGCTCCTTCCATATCCAGCCGGGCACGAACCCAGGCTGCGTGGCGACGGGCTTCGTCGCGGGGACCTGCTTCGACAACTCGACGCTGTCGCTGACGACGGCCACGAACAACGAAGACCAGAACCTGCGCTACGACCTGGACACGATGCGGACGATCAGCTCGGCTGTTGATCGCGCCAACCTGTTCACCTTCATCAACCACCAGTTCGATAATGGCATCGAGGCCTTTGGCGAGGTCGGCTATTATCAGGCCAGCACCTGGTCGCAGCGCCAGCAGGACACGCCGCTGGACTTCCAGCGCGTGCTGATGTCGCCGACCGCCTACTGGAACCCGCTGGGCACCCTGGGCGTCACCGCGCGTCTGCCGGGCATCGGTGTCTCGGGCGCGGGCTCCGTGCCGCTGGAAGGCGCGCCGGTCGAGATCAAGGACTACCGTTTCGCCGACCTGGGCTACCGCAGCGTCGACGTGGAAAACGTCACGACCCGCTTCGTCGGCGGTCTGCGTGGCCAGTACCGCGGCTTCGACTGGGAAAGCGCGCTGCTCTACTCCAAGGCGCGCACCGAAGACGAAATGGACGGCGTCAGCATGACCGGCCTGCAAGCCGCCATCAACCGGACGACGGCCGACGCCTACAACCCCTTCGTCGGCGGCGATCTGAACAACCCGCGCAACGCCGTCTTCGGCGTGAACAACCAGGACACCCTCGACAGCTTCACGGTTCGCGTCGGACGCACGGCGGAAACCGAACTGATGCAGTGGGACTTCCACGTCTCGCGCGCTGATCTGTTCACGCTTCCGGCCGGCGACGTCGGTCTGGCGGCGGGCGTCGAGGCGCGTCGCGAGAGCTTCACCGAAGACCGCGACGACCGCCTGGACGGCACCATCACCTTCACCGATCTGGCGGGCGTCACCAGCCAGTCGGACATCATGGGCGTGACCTACACCCCCGACAGCTCGGGCGCGCGCAACGTCTATTCGGCCTTCGCCGAACTGGCGATCCCGGTCGTCTCGCCCGAGATGAACATCCCCTTCGTCAAGTCGATCGACATGCAGGTGGCCGGTCGTCTGGAGGACTATTCCCTGTTCGGTCTGGTCGGGGCGCCCAAGGTGGCCTTGGCCTATCGTCCGAACGACTGGCTGATGTTCCGCACCGCCTGGTCCAAGGGCTTCCGCGCCCCGAACCTGACGCAACTGCATCAGCCGGACTTCCAGCGCTCGAACTCGCGCCGCGACTACGCCGCCTGCGCGGTTCAGGTGGCGATCGGCGCCATTCCGAACCTGGGCACTACGAACGACTACTGCGCCTCGGAATCGCGGATCGAGAACCGCGCGGGCAACCCGGATCTGAAGCCCGAGCGTTCGGAAAACCTCAGCGCCGGCCTCGTCTTCGAGCCCAAGCTGTGGTCCAGCGACTATGGCGTGCTGACGTTCGCGGTGGACTACTGGAAGATCAACCAGACCGACCTGGTCGGCATCTTCGGCGGCACCAACCAGCTGATCATGGACTACTATCTGCGTCAGATTGGCAGCTTCAACGAGAACGTCGTGCGCGCCGCGCCGGACGCCCAGCAGATCGCTGACGGTCTGGCCGCCGGTCTGGCGCCGGTCGGCACCATCCTGTCGATCAAGGACGATTATCGGAACCTGCAGCCGCGCGAGTCCGAAGGTGTGGACTACCGGATGCACTACAGCCTGCGTCAGACGCCGATCGGCTCCTTCACCTGGAGCGTCAACGTCAGCCAGTGGCTGAAGCTGTATCAGGACGCCAATGAAGACCACCAGCTGCTGCTGGACGGCCTCAAGGACGGCGTTATCTCGGGCGTCACCGTCTCGGGCGTCGAGGAACTGGTCCGTCGCAACGGTCGTCCTCAGTGGAAGGCGTCGTCGAGCCTGACCTGGGACAATGGTCCGTGGAGCACGGGTCTCTATTCCAGCTACGTCAGCGACTACTACGACACCTCGGCCACCCTGGTCGGCAGCGGCGACTACTGGGTCGTCGAGGATTGGCTGACCCACAACCTCTACGTCCAGTACGAGTTCGAGAGCGGTCGCATGGAAGGCACGCGCCTTCGCGTCGGCGCTCGCAACATCACGAACGAAGACCCGCCGCTGGCCAACGAACGTTACGGCTACGACGGCAGCGTCCACTCGAACCGTGGTCGCTGGTGGTATGCGACGATCCGCAAGTCGTTCTGATCTAGTCGTGCGGGCCGATAGGCTTTAGCAAAGACGCGAACGAGGCGGGGCGGTGGATGTTTCGAACGTCTGCCGCCCCGCTTTTGTATGGACGGACGAGGCTCGTACGGTCGGGGGGGAATGTTCCGACGGGGTGAGCCGAGTGCAGTTGGAACATTGAAAATGAACCGAATATTCGCCTACCTCATCATCGGCGCCATGATCCTGGGCGTGCTGGTCGGCTGGGGCGTGAACCAGTATCTGAGCGCCGATCAGGCGGCCGCGGCGGCGACGAATCTGTCGCTGATCACCGATGTCTTCCTGCGTCTGATCAAGATGATCATCGCGCCCCTGGTGTTTACGACCCTGGTGGCGGGCATCGCCCACATGGAGGACGCCGCCTCGGTCGGCCGCATCGGCGTCAAGACCATGACCTGGTTCATCGGCGCCTCGGTGGTGTCGCTGCTGCTGGGCCTGATGATGGTGCAGCTGTTGCAGCCAGGCGCGGGCATGCACCTGCCGCAGGCGGCGCTGGCCACGGCCCCGGCGGCCTCGACCGACGCCTTCTCGCTGCACGGCTTCGTCACCCATCTGGTGCCGACCTCGATCTTTGACGCCATGGCCAAGAACGAGATTCTGCAGATCGTGGTCTTCTCCCTGTTCGTCGGCACGGCGGTCGCCGCCCTGGACGACAAGGCCCCGGCGGTGCTGAACCTGGTCGAACAGGCCGCCAGCATCATGCTGAAGGTGACCGAGTTCGTGATGAAGCTGGCCCCGCTGGCCATCTTCGCCGCCCTGGCCTCGACCATCGCCACCCAGGGGCTGGAGATGCTGGCGGTTTACGCCAAGTTCGTGCTGGGCTTCTACGGCTCGATGGCCCTGTTATGGGGTCTGCTGTTCCTGGCCGCCGCCGCCGTGCTGGGCCGTCGCGTCCTGCCGCTGTTCAAGGTGATCCGCACCCCGGCCCTGCTGGCCTTCTCGACCGCCAGTTCGGAAGCCGCCTATCCGCGCATTCTGGACGCCCTGCCCACCGTCGGCGTGCGCCGCCGCATCGTCAGCTTCGTCCTGCCGCTGGGCTATTCGTTCAACCTCGACGGCTCGATGCTCTACTGCACCTTCGCCACCATGTTCATCATGCAGGCGCACGGGGTTCACCTCAGCGTCTCGCAGCAGGTCTTCATGCTGCTGCTGCTGATGGTGACGTCCAAGGGCATCGCCGGCATCCCGCGCGCCTCGCTGGTGGTCATCATGGCGACCCTGACCTACTTCGGTCTGCCGGAAGCCTGGATCGCCATCGTGCTCGGCGTCGATCACCTGCTCGACATGGGCCGCTCGGCCACCAACGTGGTCGGCAACTCCGTCGCCGCCGCCGTGGTCGCCAAGTGGGAAGGCGAACTGGATGACATCCCCGAGGGCGGGCCCGACGCGCCCCAGACCGCCGTCGCCTAAGCTTACCAGGCGCTGGAAATGAAAAGGCCGTCCCAGCGATGGGGCGGCCTTTTTGCTGTGTGCGCCATTTGATTGCCCGCTCATCCCCGCGGAAGCGGGGACCCAGTGCTTTGGCTCCAAGGGTCTTCGGTCAATGGAAGGCGCTCAGACTGCGCTCTCACTGGGTCCCCGCTTCCGCGGGGATGAGCGGATATATGCAGGTCGCTTGCCGGAAGGCTGGCGGCGATCCGAAGACCGCCGCCGCCGTCCTTACTTCTCCGCGCTGATCGCCGGCCCATAGAAGAGGGCGTTGAACAGCAGGCGGACTGACGAGCGGGCCTGGGCGCGGTTGACCACGTCGGGGCCGAGGACGATGACGCGGCCTTCGCCGTGCGGCAGGTCCAGAACCGCGTCCGAACCCGACAGCTTCTGCTTGCCTATGGCCCAGCCGCTGGCGACCGCGACCTGCTCAGGATAGCGGACGATGGAGCCGGTTTCGCCGGTGTGGCGGAAGCCCGAGTTGCGGTTGAAGAAGACGTTCATCTGGGCCGGGGCGCCGAAGGCCAGCGGCTGACGGTTGTCGACCTCGGTCTTCAGCACGGCGCCGGGGATGAAGAAGTCGGTCGAGGCCGGAGCCTTGCCGTCCGCATTCAGCAGCACGTCCTGAACCGGCGCGCCCATGGCCGTGGCCAGACGGTGCGACGAGCCGATGGTGACGACGCTGCCGCCGCCGCGCACGAAGGCGTCGATCTGCGGCACCGACTTCTCGGTCGTGATGTGCCCCAGCCAGCCGCGATACTCGGCCGGGATGGATTCCGGCTCGGGCTGGTCGCGCTGGGCGGCCGCCGACAGGTCGGCCGGGATCATGTCCGAGGCGAAGACCAGGACGTCGAAGTCCTTGGCCAGATCGCCGGCGTCCAGACGCTGCGGATAGACGACCTCGAACGGATACTCGAACTGCTCCAGCATGAAGCGGGTCCAGCCCGAGGCCATCGAGCCGCCGTAGCGATCCACCAGGCCGACGCGTACGGGCTTCAGCGCGATCTTGTCGCCGCCGGGGGCGCGGGCGGCGGCGTGGGCGTTCAGGCCCAGGTCGCGCACGGCGGCCTCGACGATGGGACGCGCCGCATCGCTGGCCGGAATCCACAGGGCGCCGGGGGCCAGGGTCTGACGGCCCGCGCGGGTCTCGCCTTCTTGCCAGAAGACCGGCACGCCGGCCTTCAGCAGGCGGTTGGACAGGATGTAGCCGTTGACCGGGGCGTGATCGATCAGCCAGCCGGCGCGACCCGTTCCGTCGATCTTGCCAGCGGGCGGGGCCATGACGTCGGCGACGCGTTCGGTCGGGGCTTCGAAGCCGTCGAGGATGCGGTCGAACTTCACGCCCATCTGCAGCGCCAGCGTGTAGCCGGTGGCGTCATAGGGCAGGGCGGGCGGGCCGCCCGGATACTGCAGGTCGTGCGGGTGATCCTGCGGCTCGAACATGTCCAGCACGTGCGGGCGATAGGCCTGGGCCGTCTTCACCACATAGGAACCGGCCGGATAGGTCGTGCCGCCCACGGTGAAGGCGCGCGTGGCGCGGTCCACATCCACGCCCGTCTTGATCAGGCTGTTGAGGAAGGCCACGGCGTTGGGCAGGTCGGCCTGATCCGCCGGGATCACATAGCCGCGCGGATCGCGACGCGCCGGATCACGCAGCACCTTTTCATAGAGGGCCGGATCGACGCCGCGACGGCCCGCGACGGCGCCCTGTTCCTGAGCCGCTTCCACCAGAGCCTCGACGCCCGTCGGTGTAATGCGCCAGGTGTCGGTATTGCCCTTGTCGATGGCGTTCTGGCCCATGCGCCAGATGTTGAACAGCAGCCGGTCCTTGTTGCGCGAGGCGTAGTTCAGCACGGCGCGGTTGATCGACTGCGAGTATTCGATCGACTGGGCGAAATGCCAGGTCTGGGGCGCGACCGGCATGGGCAGGTCGTTGCGCGCCAGCTGGTTCTGCGGGATCAGGCTGATCTGGCTGGGCGTCGGGTGGCCGGTGATCTCGGTCAGCAGGCCCACCGCATTGTGGAAGTAGGTGATGGAGCGCTCCATCCCGTTGTTCCAGGTCGAGTAGCTGGCGCCGCTGCGCATGGTCGAGCCGGGCTTGCCTTCCTCGATCAGGCGGCTGTGCATGGCCGCGCCGACTTCCGACAGCGTGCCCATGACCAGCGGGTCGTAGTTGTAGTTAAACGGGTCGCGGAAGGGCGGCATGAAGACCACCGTCCCGGCGGGCGCCGTCTGGTGGTGGTTGTAGATGATCTGCGGGAACCACTCGCGGAAGAACTGGCGGTTGACGTTGGTCGTCTCGGCCATGGCCGACAGGTAGTAGTCGCGGTTGTTATCGTGGCCGACGTACTTCTGGTACAGCACCGGGATCGAGGCGAACTCGCGCTTCAGCGGGTCTGCGTTGCGCATGTACCAGTTGGAGACCAGCTCCATCCCGTCCGGATTCAGCGGCGCGAACAGGATGATGGTGTCGTTCAGGACGCGCAGGGCCTCGGCGTCCTCCGCCGTCAGCCATTCATGCACGGCGGCGATCAGGGCCTGGGGCGGGACGGTCTCGGTCGAGTGCAGACCGCCGTCGATCCAGACCACGGCCTTGCCCTCGGCGGACATGGCGCGGGCTTCGTCTTCGGTGACGCCTTCAGCCTTGGCGAGGCGACGCGCGATCTCCTGATAGCGGTCCAGATGGGCCAGGTTCTCGGGGGTGGAGACGATGGCGATATACTGGGTGCGGCCCTCGGAGGACTTGCCGATCTCGACCAGCTTCATCCGGTCCGACTGGCTGGCCAGGGTCTTCAGATAGGCTTCCCACTGGGTGTAGTTGACCAGGTGATAGTCCGCTCCGACCGCGTGGCCGAAGGCCTCCTGCGGCGAGGTGATGCGTGAAGCCGTGGCGGGCGCCGGGACGGCGACCGGCGCCTCGGCCAGCGCGGCCTCATAGGCCAGGGTGCTGGTGCTGGTCAGGGCGAAGGCCGCGAAACCGACCGTCCAGGCCAGTGCCCGCAGGGGGCGGCGACGCGATACTGGGGTCCGCGCAACGGCGGGGGTGGACGGTCTGATCATGGCGTTCCTGTCAAAAGCAGCAGCGGGGCGCTCAACACATGACGTAGCGGCAACGCTGATTCCTCCACGATGCCGTGGTCTTCGGTGATGTCCAAGGGCTCAGGGCGGCGAAAGTCGTCGTCTTTGCTCGCCGACGCGCCTTCTCAGACGCGTCCCTTGACCGGCACCAGCGCGCCCGTGACCGCCGATGCCGGGCCGCTGGCGAGGAACAGCATGACCGCCGCCAGTTCCGCAGGTTGAACCCAGGTCGAGACGTCGGCGTCAGGCATGTCGGCGCGGTTGGCCGGGGTGTCGATGATGGAGGGCAGGACGGCGTTGACCGTCAGGGCCGTCGCCTTGGTCTCCTCGGCCAGGGCTTCCGTCAGCCGGTGCACCCCAGCCTTGGACGCGGCGTAGGCTCCCATGCCCGCGCCTGCCTGGATCGCGCCCAGGGCGCCGACATTGACGATGCGTCCGGCGGTCGATTGGAGGAGATGGGGCAGGGCGGCGCGACAGGCGTTGAGCACGGTTGTGACGTTCATCCGGTGCATCCGATCCCAGCTGTCCAGCGGGCCGTTAGTCGGTTGCCAGACAAAGCCGCCGACCGCGTTGAGCAGGTGGTCGATGCGGCCAAAACGCTGAAACGCGGCCTCCATGGCCGTGGCGGCGGCGGTCGGATCGGTCAGGTCAACGCCGCCCAGGCCCATCCAGTCGTCGCTGTCCGCTCGCTCGACGGGGCCGTGGTCCACGGCGACGACGATATCGCCACGCGCCCCTGCCGCGTCCGCGATCGCCCGTCCAAGCACGCCGGAGGCGCCGGTGATGATTGTGACTCGCTTGCTCATCAGAGGCCTTTTTTGAAACAGGGGTGCAGCTTCGGGCGCGACCGGCCAGGGGTCAAGGCGCGGGCGCAGGGCGGCGCGGATCGGGGCTCTTCACGGGTTGGCGCCCGCGCCTTGACGCTTTCAGAAGCGAAACGGAGGTTGACGCCTCGCTCACGACGCGAGAGGGCGAAGCATGACTCATTCAGAACCCCGCTTGACCTCGCTTGCTCACGGCGGCGGCTGCGGCTGCAAGATCGCACCGGACGTGCTGCAGTCGATCCTGGCTTCGACACCCCAGGCGGCGCCCTTCGCCAATCTGATGGTGGGCGCCGAGACCTCGGACGATGCGGCCGTGTGGCGACTGAACGACGAGCAGGCCCTGGTGGCCACGACCGACTTCTTCATGCCGATGGTCGATGATCCCTTCGACTTCGGGCGGATCGCCGCGACCAACGCCCTGTCCGACGTTTACGCCATGGGGGCGACGCCGATCTTCGCCCTGGCTATCGTCGGCATGCCCATCGGGCAGTTGTCCGCCGAGACCATCGGCAAGGTGCTTCAAGGCGGGGCGTCGGTCTGCGCCGCTGCGGGCGTGCCGATCGCGGGCGGGCATTCCATCGACAGCGTCGAGCCGATCTACGGTCTGGTGGCCCTGGGCCTGGTCCATCCGGATCGGGTTCTGACCAACCGCGGCGCTCAGGCCGGGGACGTGCTCATCCTGACCAAGGCCTTGGGCGTGGGCGTGTTGAGCGCGGCCTTCAAGCAGGGGCGGCTGGACGAGGAGGGCTATGCGGCCATGATCGCCTCGATGACCCAACTGAACACCCCGGGCGCAGGACTGTCGGCGTTTCCGGCCGTCCACGCCGTCACCGACGTCACCGGCTTTGGGCTTCTGGGCCACGCGCTGGAGATGGCGCGCGGATCCGGGGTCGCTGTGGAGATCGACCCGACGGCCCCCGTCTATCTGCCCGGCGCCGGCGATCTGGCCGCCGGCGGCGTGCGAACCGGGGCCTCCACCCGGAACTGGGCGGCCTATGGCGGGTCCGTCACGCTCCCCCCGGATCTGCCGGTTTGGCGGCGCGATCTGCTGACCGATCCTCAAACCGCCGGCGGGCTGTTGATCTCGGCGGCGCCTGAAGGCGTCGAGGCCGTGATGGACATGCTCTGCGCCATGGGCTTCTCCGCCTCTCGTTGCGTGGGCCGGGTCATGGCGGGCGCGCCGTCGGTGATCGTGGGACGGTCCGCCTGATGATCCGCAAGTCCGCCGACGTCAGCCTTGCGGCGCTTGCGCGGTACGACGCCCTGATCGACGTCCGCAGCCCAGGCGAGTTCGCTGAGGACCACCTGCCGGGGGCGATCAATCTGCCGGTTCTGGACGACGCCCAGCGGGCCGAGGTCGGGACCATCTATGTCCAGCGCTCCAAATTCCTGGCGCGGCGGCTGGGGGCGTCGCTGGTGGCGCGCAATATCGCTGCTCACCTCGAAGGCGGTTTGGCGGATCGCGAAAGCGGTTTCCAGCCTCTGGTCTATTGCTGGCGAGGGGGGCAACGCTCGACCGCGATGGCGACCATCATGGAGCAGGTGGGCTGGCCGATCACGCAGTTGCAGGGCGGCTATCAGGTATGGCGGCGGCATGTGGTGTCACGCCTCTATGAACCCGCCGAGCCTGGGCTCAAGCTGCTCCTGCTGGACGGTCTGACCGGGAGCGGCAAGACCGCCGTCCTGTCTCGACTGGCGACCCGAGGCGTGCAGAGCCTCGATCTGGAAGCCCTGGCTGCGCACCGGGGGTCGCTGTTCGGGTCCACCGGCGTGCCCCAGCCGAGTCAGAAGCTGTTCGAGACGCGCCTGGTCGAAGCGCTAGACCGGCTCGATCCGGGCCGGCCGATCGTGGTTGAGGCCGAGTCGAGCAAGATCGGCCGGCTGACCCTGCCGCCGATGATCTGGTCAGCCATGAAGGCGGCGCCGCGCATCCATTTGACCGCGCCGCTCGCCGCGCGGGTTCGGTTGGTGCTTCATGACTACGCCGCTTTCGAACTGGACGCCGACGCGCGCGACGACGCCCTGAGGCGTCTCCCCAGCCATCACAGCCGCGAAGCCATCGCGACATGGCGCAAGCTGTCGCAGGACGGCGACATCGCGGGCCTGGCGACGGCCCTGATGCTCCATCACTACGACCCCGCCTATCGGCGAGCCTCGCGCGAGCACGTGCGGGACATCGGCCAGATCGATCTGACCGACTGCGGCCCGTCCGAACTGGATCGCGCCGCGGATGCGGTCGCCGCCCTTGCCGGGCGAGCGTCCTAATCAGGGCCAAAACACCCGAGGCGGCGCCATGCCGCCATTTGATGGCCCGGGGTCAGTCAGCCTCGGGCATGTCCTCGCCTTCCGCCTCGCCCTTGCGCAGAAGTTCGGCCTCTGCAGCGTCGTCGTCGGCTTCGCTGATTCCCTTGGCGCGCAGCAGCAGGGCGCGTGCGCCGGCTGACGGGCGGTGGGGGTCATTGACCAGGGGCTCCAGCAGGGTCACGGCCTCGGCGTTTCGGTCGCGGATCATCAGAACGTGGGCCAGGTTGAGCCGTGCCTGGCCCAACTGCGGAGCCAGAGCGAAGGCCTGCTCCAGCACCGTCACGTCATTGTCGTTGGGGTAGCCCTCGCCGCCGCTGCGATTCTCGGCGATCAGCAACAGGGTGGTGTAGTTGGCGTTGTCGGCGCGGTAGGCGCGGTGCAGAAGGCTGCGCGCCTCGCCCTTCAGGCGGTCGGTTTCCTCCGGGGTCTCGGCGTCTTCCGCGGCCTTCAGCCGGGCGCGAACCAGATACTGCAGGGCCTCGACATTGTCCGGCTCCAGCGTCAGCAGGCGTTGCAGGGGCGCCTCGGCCGCGGCGGGATCTCCGAAATGCAGTTCAGCGTGGCCAAGGGCCAGCAAGGCCAGAGGGGCGTCGGTATGGCGGACCGCGGCGCGGCGCACCTCCTCGGCTGTGGCGGCGCGCTTGTCGGCGGGCACGCCGATCTTCAACCGCTGGTTCAGCAACAGCAGGTCGTCCGCCGAGCGCGGCAGGGTGGTCACCATGATCGGCACGGGCGGATAGGTCACCATCACCGCCTGATAGGGAATCCGCCCGTTCATGTAGCGGCGCAGGGTGCGGCTCAGCTCGGTCGGGTCCAGCCCGGTCGCCCGCTGCATCGCCTCGACCGGATCGCCGCCGGCGCCGACATCGCGCAGATAGGCGTCCAGGGCCTTTTGCCGTTCGGGGTCGCCCAGGAACCAGTGGGTCAGCAGCCAGGCCAGCGGATAATAGGTCTCGCGGTTGCGCGCCCTCTGCAGCGGCCGCTTGGACAACAGTTCCGTCATCGGCATCCACGACGCCGCCTGCAGCCAGTAGGCGCGATTCTCATTGTACTTGCCGACCAGGATGCGGGACTTTTCGATCTCGACCGTGGCGAAGTATTCGGCGAACCCCTCCACGAACCATCCCGGATAGGGATAGGAGAAGTTCTGCATCATGAAGTGATGCGCGTATTCGTGCTTCAGCGTGTTCACCGTCTGGTCGCGCAGGGCGATGCCGAAGATGTCCTCGTCGGTGGCCATGTAGAAGCCGGCGACGTTCTCGGGCAGGTCGGGGCGAACCTGGGTCAGGCCGCGGCGCGAGGCGACCAGATAGATCGGCAGCTTGCGTGGCGGAGTCTCGTTGACGTCCAGCCCCATGCGCAGCCGCAGGAAGCGGTCAAAGGTCTCCAACTCCTGCACGAACTCGCGCAGCTTGCCCTCGCCGCCGTCGCTATAGACGATGAAACGCTCGCTCTCGGCCTTGAGCCAGTCGGCGTGGGCGGGGGCGACGCCGGCCGAGATCGCGGCCAGGATCGACAGGACAGCGGCGGTCGCGCCACGTCGCAGGTGTTGCAGCAAAGGGTTGAAAAACTTCACGTCGATGGCCCCGGTGGCGATGCCTGTCAGGGATAGCGAACGTCGTTGTCTGATGGAAGGGGGGCTGCGGCGTCAGGCCGCCATGCGTCCCCAGACGGCCTTGTCGGCGGCGACGGCGCTCAGGCGGCCGTGGCTGGCGCGGGCCTGAAGCTGGCGCATGATCATCTCGGGCAGGGCGCAGAAGCGCGGCTCGACCAGTTCGGGGGCGCAGCCGGCGTCGGGAGCGGCGAACAGGGCGGCGTTCACGCCTTCGGTCTTGTGCGCGATCAGCCAGGCCAGGCGCCGTGCGCGGGCCGGATCGTTCCGGTGCAGCATGGGGTCCTCGGCGAACAGGTCGCAACCCATCTCCAGCACATAGTCGAAGTCCAGCTTCTCGAAGCGTCGCACGTCATGGCTCGGGGCCGGGCAGGCCTCGTCCAGATCGAAGACGACGTCGTTCAAGAGAAACAGCATGGGCCGTCCACCGCTATCCAGGCCCTTCTGGCCCGATGAGACAGGCTTACGGCCGACTCGCTTGCGGTCCCGTTCACGAACGCGGTGAACAGGGCGGTTACCATTTTTGTGGGGCCTACCGCGCTTCGCGCTGCTTGAGGCCTGCTTGGTTCTGCTTTCCTCCCCATTCTATGGGGAGGGGGACCACGAAGTGGTGGAGGGGGCGACGCGACGCTGACTGTATGAAGCGCAAACTTGGACAGGGCGGCGCCGCGCCACCTCCCCATGGAATGGGGAGGAAGACGGGCGCGCTCTATTCCTCCTGCACCTTCTCCGTCAGGAAGTGCCGGCCCTGCTTGTCCTCGATCTCCACCACCCAGAGGTCGGGGTCGTAGCGGCGCTGGCGCTCGATATAGGCGTCCAGTTCGCTCTCCATGTCGCTGACGACGGGCTGAATCCACAGGGGCTCGCCGTCCATGCCGGTGGCCTCGGTATAGAGGCGCGCAGTGCGGTCAGAGGTGTTGTAGGCCTTGACGATCACGGCGCCGCCGCGTGGGTCGCCCTTCTTGACCACAGTGGCGTAGGCGCCTTCCAGTTCGGCGCGGCGGATCAGGGCGCCGGCCCAGACGTCGGTGGAAAGAAGCAATTCGCTAACCCTGATTGGACACGGGACCGGAACCTTGCGGCCCTAGGATCAAGCTCATGAGGATAGGCCTTTCCCCCCGTTCCGCCAGCAGAATGCTGGCAGCGACGCTCGCGGCGATGACGCTGGCGGCGCCGGTCGGTGCGGCGCGCGCGGCGGTGACCGACGCCTTCTATGATCGCGCCTTCATGCTGGCCGCGCATCAGAAGTGCGACCTGTTCGAGCCTCAGCTGATCGCTGCCCTGGACGCGGCCGCCTTGCAGGCGCGCAATGCGGCGCTGCGGGCGGGAACCCCGGCGGCGGATCTGTCGGCGGCGGCGGCGCGGGCGCGGTCCAGGGCCTCACGTACATCGTGCGACGACAGTGATCTGAGCCGTGTGCGGACACGAGTCGAGGCGGGTTTCTCCGGTTGGTCGCGCGCCGCCCGAATGAGCTTCCCCGGCGACCGCTCCGCCTGGCGCGGGGATCGCTATGAAAGCAAGGCGATCGGCTGGCGGCTGGTGCAGGACAGCGCCACCGGCGGCTCGCCAGTGCGTTTCGGTCTGGCGGGAACCGGGCCGAAGGCGACGACGCCCGTAGCGGTGGTCTCCTTCGTCGGACGCCCCCGACCTTATTCGGCGCGGCTGGTCATGCGTGATCGCGACCAGGCCCCGCGCGTCTGGCTGACGGGCGGGGGGCTGCCGCCGGAATCGGTGCGTCGCTCCTTCTTCGCCGCCGCAGCCCAGGCCGCAGAACCGAGTCTGCTGCCCGAGGGCGCGCGTCAGGGCGAGACCTGGACCTTCTCGACCGAGGCCGCCGAAGCCCTGGTCCAGTTGGACCCGCGCGAGAGCTTCGTCATCCAGTTCCTGTTCCGCGACGACAGCGTGGCCGAGGCCCGCTTCGAGGCGGGGGACTTCGCCGCCGGCCGCGCCTTCTTGGCCATGGGGGCGATCTAGGTTCGACGCCAGCCGTCCGGAACCCGACGCGGCGGTGACTCAGGACCGGGGCGCGCGGGCGATCAGGGTCAGGGCGATCAACTCCAACGCCTTGGCGTTCATATAGGTCAGGGTCTGTCCCGACGCCTTGCGGTCGGCGCGCGCGGTGGGGTCGAGGCCCAGTTCGCGGGCGAAGGCCTCCGACGCGCGGCGGCTGGCGCAAAGGGGGCCGTCGATAGCGAAAACCTTGGCGGCGTTGGCCAGGGCGCAATCGCGGGCCTCGGCTGGCGCCGCGCTCCACGCTGCATCCAGTCGTGCGCGGTCGACGCCCTTTTCCGCCAATACGGCGGCGGCCGCGCCTGTCTGGACGATGTGGCCGGCGACGGCCGAGCGGACCCAGAGCGCGGGCAAGTCGGTGCGGCCAGCGCAGTCAGGCGCGGCGCCCATCAGCCGCAGATCCCGATGTTGAAGGGCGTTCGTCGCCGAGGTCATGCCCCTGTCATACGCGGTCAGGATCTGCTGCTGATCGGCGGCGGGCAGACGCGACCAGATGCAGGCGCCTAGACTCTGAGACTCGCCAGCGACGGGGGACGCCGCCAGCGCGGCGGAGAAAAGCAGTTCGATCATGAACGGGAACTCGGGATCAGAGCGGCAGAAGCAGGAGCGCCAGCATGGTCAGGACGATCACGCCGCCCAGTAGCCGCGTCAGGCCCAGGCTCGATCGCCGCGCAGGATAGGTCTCCAGCGCGCGCTTCTCCTCGAAGAAGGCCTCGGTCGCGCCGGCGTTCAGCGCCGCCAGGCGACGCCGACGACGGCCTTCTGAGATTCCGGCGAGCCAGTCGGGGCGGATCAGCAGGACCAGTCCCGCGCCGAGAAGAAAGATCTGAGTGATCATGGGTATGTCATAGGCTGCGGCGCCGGGGGCGGCAAGCTCGCCGCGCGTCCCGGTCGGGTCAGGCGCTGCGGTCTAGCGGGATGACCTCGCCCTCGACGTCGGCGCGGGCGGGCGTCGCAATCACGACCGGCAGGCGGACGGTGACGGCGGTGCCTTCGCCGGGGGTGCTGTCGATGCTCATCGCGCCGTGGTGCAGTTCGGCCAGCGAACGGACCAGCGACAAGCCCAGGCCCGTGCCCTGCGCCCTCTGTTCGGCGCCGCCGGCCTGTTCGAAGGGGCGGCCCAGACGGGCCAGGTCTTCGGGCGCGACGCCGACGCCGGTGTCGGCCACGGTCAGTTCCAGATCGGACCCGAGGGCTTCGGCGCGAACGGTGACGGAGCCGCCGGCGGGCGTGAACTTCACGGCGTTGGACAGCAGGTTCAGCGCGATCTGCTTCAGCGCGCGGCGGTCGGCGGCGACGGTCAGGGGGGCGGGCGGCAGGACGGCGGCCAGATCCACGCCCTTGTCGTCGGCCTGCACCCGGACCAGCGCCAGGGCCTCGGACACCATCTCGCGCACGTCGAAGCGTTCGATGTTCAGGTCATATCGCGCGGCTTCGATGCGGCTGACATCCAGCACGTCGTTGATCAGGTCCAGCAGGTGGCCGCCGGCTTCGTGGATCGACTGGGCGTAGCCGGCGTAGCGGTCTGGGATAGGGCCGAACAGGCGCTGGCGCATGATGTCCGAAAAGCCGATGACGGCGTTCAGCGGGGTGCGCAGCTCGTGGCTCATATTGGCGAGGAAGCGCGACTTGCCGGCGTTCTGGACCTCGGCCTCGGCGCGTGCGGCCTCCAGCCCGGCCTCCCGGGCGTGTTGTAGCGTGGCGTCCAGCGCCAGGGCGATCAGGCGGGGCGGCTCAGTGACATCGAGACGGCGCAGCACCAGCAGGATGCGGCGGTCCAGCGCCAGGCGCGGGGCGAAGCGGACGTGAACCTCGGACCCGGCGGCGGCCTTGGCCAAGGCGGCCAGCACCGCCGGGCGGTCGGGCGTGTGGACGGCGGCCACGAGCCCCTCTTCGAACAGGGGGTCGACCGGCAGGGCGGCGGGCGCCGCGCCATAGGCGGCCAGCGCCGCGCCCGAGGCGTCCAGCACCAGGGTCAGCCCCGGCTGACCGGCCAGAACGGTCTCGGCTTGAGCCACCGCGCCTTCGACGGCGAGGAGGCGGCGGGTCTGTCGGGCGGCGCTCAGACGCAGGGCCATGGCGGCTGCGCCCGCCGTCAGCAGGGCGGAGACCGCCGCCATGCCGGGCGAGGCGTCCGGGGCGCCGTGGACGGCGACGGCGATCAGGCCGACCAGGGTAGCCAGCGCCGAACCGAGCGCGCCGAACGGTACCAGCCGGGACGATCCCAGGGCTGCCGCGGCGGCCAGAGGCATGAAGACGAACCCGCCTAACGGCCCGGTCAGTCCGCCCGACAGACCCGACGCCGCGATCGCCGCCAGCGCCCAGGCGGCCAGCAGAGCGGCGCGCAACGCTTCGCCGTCGCGACCCAGCAGGATCAGACCCAATAGGCCGGGCGTCGCCATGGTCAGGGCGGCGGGGACGGCCAAGTCCAAACCCTCGCCGCCCTGTCCCAGGCCGACGGCCGCGAGAGCCGTCAGCCCGACGGTGACCGCCCAGCCCGCATGCCATGCGGCCAGCGCCGAGCCGCCGCGCGCGTCGTCAGCGGCGGGATCGGTCGGCGGGGACGGGGCGACGGGAGCGTTCAATCCGGGGCGTTGCGCAGTTGATTCAAGGGCGCAGTCTAAACCTTGACGGGGCCGCGCCCTAGACTGCTCGCCTCGCGGGCGATTGTCTCAAAACGGCGCAGGGCTTGGCGTCACGGGCGTCGGGGCCTATGTCGCCCGCATGAGCATGACCGACGCCGTTCCGACGCAGACCCTCGACGAGACCCTGGCAGAACTGGTCGAGGAGTTCGACCTGCTGGGCGACTGGGAAGGCCGGATCGAATACGTCATCGATCTGGGCAAGGGGCTGTCGCCCCTGCCGGAGCACGCCCGCGTCGAAGCCAACAAGGTGCCGGGCTGCGCCGCTCAGGTCTGGCTGTCGAGCCATCGCGCCGAGGGCCGGCTGTTCTTCGACGCTGACTCCGACAGCGCCTTGTCAAAGGGCAATATCGCCCTGCTGTTGAAGCTCTATTCGGGCCGCACCCCAGCGGAGATCCTGGCTTTCGACGCCCGCGCCGCCCTGGACCGCCTGGGTCTGCCTTCCGCCCTGACGCGCCAGCGCGCCAATGGCCTGAACAGCATGGTCGGGCGGATCCGCGAAGCGGCGGCGGAAGCCTAGGCGACGCGTCAGAAGCTTGGACGCGACCTTACAAGGCAGTCAGGAAGGCGCCGACGAGGGCGGCGATGGCCAGCATCAGGAGCATCGCCTCAAACGGCGAGAGCGACCAAGCGGAACGACGTCGGCGGGTTCTTGCAGCCATTGGAGCCTCTCGCTTTCAATGATGACCTTGAGGGCGAGTTCCGGCGCGCCGCGGAGCGGAAGCGGCTGGCCGTAAAGGCCACGCCACAAGGCATCCAGAGCGCGATCAGCTTCCCCCAGGGGTTCCATTCGAATCACGGAGCCATAACGTCGGAATGGGAGTCCTTAACAATTGCTGTCAATTGTGGATAACGACGATTTTTGTGGGCGGTTTTTGCCCTGCGCCCGGTGTCAGGTTGCCTCCTACCCATCGGGGGTAGGGTCAGCAGGATCATCATTATTCGCTCACCCGATCCCGTAGTGTTCCGCCAGGGCCTGCAAGCCCTGCTTCAGCACTGTCTTGCCCTGGCGGCGGCGCAGGAACAGGGTTTCCTCCGCCAACTGAAGCGACGTGCCCTGGATGCAGACGCGCTCGACCATGCCGCGCAGGCGCGGGCCGCAGGCGCACAGCGCCGCCTCGACGCGGGCGCCGGCGGATAGGGCGCGGTCGGTCGGTTCGACCCGAGCGGAGCTGCCGCCCCCCGCACGGGGCAGGGCGTCCCAGCGCATGGTCAGGGACGGGCCGCTGAGGGCGATCTCCGCCTCGGCGCGCAGCCGCTCGCCCGCGGCGACCTCCGCGGGGCTCAGCCAGGGGCGGCCCGAGGCGTCCTTGCGTCGGGCCAGCCAGGCGACGGGGCTTTCGCCCAGATTTGCGCGGCGTGTGCTGACGCGCCCGTCGGCCTCCATGACGGCGCGCTCCCCCTCGATCAGGCCGGGACGGCCTGGCGGCGGGCTGGGCGCCAAGCCTGGTGAAAGCGAGGTGTTGCAGGCGGGCGTGGGGCGGGGCAGCCAGCCGCCGCCGTCACGTCGCCTCAGGCCGGGGCGCTCGATCAGGGCGCGGAACGCCGTCTCGTCCAGGGTCAGCACCACCCGCCCGCGCCGGTCGCCGCCGAGCCGCAAGGGATAGGCGGCGCCCGACTGATCCAGCCAGGCGCCGGGACGGTCCAGCAGGGAGCGGGCTCGCTCTAATGCGCGGCTCATCGTGCGGCCCCGGTGCTGAGGGCCAGATCAATGGCGGGCAGTTCGGACACCGCGCGCAAACAGGTCTCCAACCCGTCCATGACGGCGTCGTACTTGTCGTCGTCGCGTTCGTCCTCGGCCCAGCGGCAGGCGGTCGAGGCGGTGGCGCGGTTCAGGCCGAAGGCGTGGCCGACCCGTTCCAGGGGCCAGCCATAGGAGACATGGGCCAGGTACATGGCCGACCAGCGGGCGCGACAGGCGCGCGGGCGGGTGCGTTCGCGCCGCAGCATCTCGGTCGCGGGGACCCCGAAGGCGTAGGCCGCCAGATGCAGTGCCGCGTCGGCGCGGATGCGGTCGCCCTCCGTCACCGGCACGCGATAGGGCTCGGCCCGATAGGATTCCATGTCGTCAGTTGCTCCCGAACCTATTTTTCTGTTGTCCCCATCATCTGTCCTATTGAGGGGTATGTTAGGAATCTTGTCCTAACAAACGTCAGAATCGGTCGTTTCGCCTTGCCGGGCGCGGGATTGGCTGTGGAGCAATGGATGCGCGACGGGGGATGTTGCGAACGTCAAGGGGGCAAGATGCGCGACGTGGTTAATAAATTAACGAATCCTTGACTCGGGACTCTCGACGGCGATTCGCAAATCAGCCTAAGCGTTTCATATCGGGACCCGTTAACCCTTCTTAAGGTTTTGACCCGTTAACGTTGGAACAAGGTTACCCGGCTGTCGCTCCCTTGGCGGCCGAACCAAAGCTTTGCCTGGAGGGGCATGAATGCGCGTCCTGCTGATTGAAGACGATCACGCCACCGCCCAGAGCATCGAACTGATGCTCAAGTCGGAAGGCTTTAACGTCTATACGACCGACCTGGGTGAAGAAGGCATCGATCTGGGCAAGATCTATGACTACGACCTCATTCTGCTGGACCTGAACCTGCCCGACATGAGCGGTCTTGAGGTTCTGCGTCAGCTGCGCGTGGGCAAGATCAATACGCCGGTCATGATCCTGTCGGGGACGCACGAGATCGAGACCAAGGTCAAGACCTTCGGCGGCGGCGCCGACGACTACCTGACCAAGCCCTTCCACAAGGACGAGCTGATCGCGCGCACCCATGCCGTGGTCCGTCGCTCCAAGGGCCACGCCCAGGCCATCATCCACACCGGCGAGATCGCTGTGAACCTGGACGCCAAGACGGTCGAGGTCGACGGTCACCGCGTGCACCTGACCGGCAAGGAATATCAGATGCTGGAGCTGCTCTCGCTGCGCAAGGGCACGACCCTGACCAAGGAAATGTTCCTGAACCACCTCTATGGCGGCATGGACGAGCCGGAACTGAAGATCATCGACGTCTTCATCTGCAAGCTGCGCAAGAAGCTGGCGACGGCGGCGAACGGCAAGCACTACATCGAAACCGTCTGGGGCCGGGGCTATGTCCTACGCGACCCGTCGGAAGGCGCCATCAACGTCGCCGCTTGAATGACGGCCTGAGCCTCCACTCAGGTTTGAAGCTTGAAACGCCCGCCGGGAAACCGGCGGGCGTTTTTGTTTTGCTCGATCCCTTCTCCCTCAAGGGGAGAAGGAAGAGGCGACCGCATGGAACATCGGGTTGGCCCGGCCCGCGGCGTCGAACAGCAAAGGGCTGTCCTTGCCGTCGTCTTCGCCGCCGCGGCGCAGCCAGCTGTCGGTGTCGCGCACGCCCCAGACGGTGAAGGCGAACTGCTGGGCGCGGGGCAGGGCCATGAAGGCCTCGGCCAGTTCGGCGACGCGGGCGGTCTGTTGTTCGACCCGCTGTTGACGCGGCTTCAGGTCGAATAGCCGGTTGCCGGTGCGCAGGGAGGCGTCCAGTTCGGCGACATGGATGGGCAGGCCGAACTGGGACAGTTCGCGCATGAAGGCGGCGGCCTGGCCGGCGGGAATGTCGATGTCGAGGTGGCTCTGCGTGCCCAGGCCCGTGACCGGGGCGCCCACCTTCAGCAGCCGCTCGACCAGGCGCAGATAGGTGGCGCCCTTCACCGGATTGTTCTCGAGGTCGTAGTCGTTGAGGAAGAGGACCGCCTCGGGCGCCGCCAGTCTGGCCTGTTCGAAGGCCCGGATGATGTAGGCGTCGGTTCCGCCGAGGCCTTGGCTCCAGACGCACTCGCGCAAGGTCTTGCCGTCGTGCGTCACCGGCTCGTTGACCACGTCCCAGCCGACGATCTGACTGCGCCAGCGCCCGGCGACGGCGGCGATATAGCGGTCGTACTCGACGGCGAAGCGGGCGCGGTCCCCGGTCAGGGCTTTGAACCAGGGATGGTCCTGCGCGTACCAGATCAGGGCGTGGCCAAAGAGGCGCAGGTCGAGATCTCGGGCGAAATAGGCGATGCGGTCGGGGGCGTCGAAGCGCAGCGAGCCATCGGGCTGGAGGATGTACTCCATCTTCATTTCCCACTCGGGCGTGAGCTGGGAGAAGTGTTCGGAGACCAGCCGGAACCAGGCCTGATCCGACAGCTGGCCGGTCATGCAGACCGTGCCGACCGGGAAGGGGGCGAGGGACTTGAGCGCTCGGACGGGGCGGTCGACGGCGGCCTCGCCGGAGCCGCAGGCGGCCAGGGCGAGCGTCGAGGCTAGCAGGGTGCGGCGCGACATATCCTCCCCCGAGCAGCGCAGCGAAACGGGGGAGGGGGACCGCGAAGCGGTGGAAGGGGCGGATACAGGCAGGAGATCGGATGAGAAATGGCGGCGGGCGGGTTCGCCCCCTCCACCATGCTGCGCATGGTCCCTCTCCCCCGCGCGCGGGGGAGGATCAAGAGGCGTCTTAGCCCCCGGCACGGCGCCTCAGGCCCATTTCGTCGAAGGCGGCGGTTTCGCGCTTGGCGGCGGCCAGCAGCTTGCTGAGGCGGGTGGCCTCGGCGACGTGCTCGAACTTCTTCAACTCTTCAAACGCGCTGGTCAGGGCGTCGCGAGCGCCTTCTTCCTCGGCGGCGACGGCGGCGACTACGCCTTCGGCGTCAGCGCGTTTCAGCGCCCAGCCCTTCAGATAGGCTTGCAGCATCATGCCGCAGGCCGGGTCCAGGCGGGCGTTCTGGCGTTCGATCTCGACCTCGGCGTCCAGCACGGCGACGCGCATCTCGGCCTCGGCCTTGCGGGCGGCGACCTCGGCGAGGCGCTTTTGCAGCGTCTCGACTTCATAGTTGGAGATGCGGATCAGGGATTGGGCCCAGGCGGTCATACAGAGGTCTTCCAGATCACGGTTAGACCATTCCTTGGTTCAGAATGGTTTCCAGACGGTCAAAGCTTTCGCTCAAACTGGTGTGGTCGTCCTTGTCCTGGCCGAGGAAGTTCTCAAGCGCGGGGTTCAGGGCGATGGCGCGGTCGACGATGGGGTCCGCCCCGGTGCGATAGGCGCCGATCTTGATCAGCTCTTCCATGTTGGCATAGGCCGACAGGCACTGACGGGCGCGGCGGTTCAGTTCGCGCTCGGGCGGGGTCTGACAGCCGGGCAGGGTCCGGCTGACCGACTTCAGCACGTCGATGGCGGGGAAGCGGCCGCGCTCGGCGATCTTGCGGTCCATGACGATGTGACCGTCCAGAATACCGCGCACGGCGTCGGCGATCGGCTCGTCATGGTCGCCGCCGTCCACCAGGACGGTGAATAGGGCGGTGATGGGACCAGCTTCGGTGCCGTCGGCGCGGATCGGGCCGGGGCCGGCGCGCTCCAGCAGCTTGGGCAGTTCGGTGAAGACGGTGGGGGTATAGCCCTTGGTCGTCGGCGGCTCGCCGGCCGCCAGACCGATCTCGCGCTGGGCCATGGCGAAGCGGGTGACCGAGTCCATCAGGCACAGGACTTCCAGCCCCTGATCGCGCAGGTATTCCGAGATGGCCAGGGTCATATAGGCCGACTGGCGCCGTTTCAGCGCCGGTTCGTCCGAGGTGGCGACCACGACGATGGCGCGCTTCAGGCCTTCCTCGCCCAGGGTCTCCTCGATGAACTCGCGGACCTCGCGGCCCCGCTCGCCGATCAGGCCGACGACCACGACGTCGCAGGTGGCCTGCTTGGCCAGCATGGACAGCAGCACCGACTTGCCGACGCCCGAACCGGCGAAGATGCCCAGGCGCTGACCTCGGCAGGTGGTGGTGAAGACGTCCATCGAGCGCACGCCCAGGTCCAGCCGCTCGCCCACGCGACCGCGCGAATGGGCCGGCGGCGGCGAGGCGCGCAGGGGATAGGGAACGGCGCCCTGCGGCAAGGGTCCCAGCCCGTCGATGGGCAGGCCGAAGGCGTCGATGATGCGGCCCAGCCAGGCGGTGGTGGGGCGCACGCTGGCGGCGGTGTCGATGATCTTGATGTCGGCGCCGGGGGCCACGCCCTCGACCGGGCCGAAGGGCATCAGCAGGGCCTTGGCGTCGCGAAAGCCGACGACCTCGGCGGGCAGGGGGGCCTGGCCGCGCCGCTGGATCTCGGCGCGGGCGCCAACGGCCAGACGGGACAGGCCGCCGCGCGATTCAATCAGCAGACCGCTGACGCCCGCCACCTTGCCGGTGACGACCAGCGGGTCGATCGCTTCGACGGCGGCGACGAGATTACGCAAGCGGGGCCCCTCAGGCCGCGTCGGGTCAAACGCAGCGGCTCTAACCGTTAACGGATGCCTCATCGTGGTTAACGAGCGGTGAAGTCAGCTTACGGGAATGCCCGTAGATCGCGCCGCAGGAAAACTAAGGTTTCAGATTTTACGCTTCAGGGGCAATCGATCGAGTCTAACGCTGGGGAGCGGGCTGGATGTTCGGCAGGAAACGTCAGAGGCGCGTTGCGGAGCAGAAGCTCCATGACCTGGACAGCAAGCTGGCCGCGATCGGTCGATCCCAGGCCCTGATCGAGTTCGATCTGGACGGGCATATCCTCGACGCCAACGACAATCTGCTGACGACCATGGGCTATGCTCTGGACGAGATCCGGGGGCAGCATCACCGCACCTTCATGGACCCCGCCGAGGCCGCCAGCCCGGCCTATGCCGCCTTCTGGCGCGACCTGAACGCGGGGCGTTTCGTGGCGACCAAGTTCCGGCGTCTGGCCAAGGGCGGGCGCGAGGTCTGGCTGCAGGCCAGCTATAATCCGGTGCTCGGGCCCGACGGGCGGCCCGTCAAGGTCATCAAGCTGGCGGTGGACATCACCGAGGCCGAGCAGGAGGCCGCGCGCCGCGAGGCCGATCGGCTGAGCGCCGAGGCGGCGCAGAACGGACTGGTCGAAGCCCTGGCGGACAGCCTGTCCAAGCTGTCGGACGGCGACCTGACGGCCCTGATCGACCGCGAGATGGGCGGCGCCCACGGTCGGGTGAAGGACGACTTCAACAATGCGGTCGACTGCCTGCGCCAGACCATGAACCAGGTGCTGCAGTCGGTCTCGGGTCTGCGCGGCGGCTCGGATGAAATCTCCAGCGCCTCGGACGACCTGTCGCGGCGCACCGAACAGCAGGCCGCGTCACTGGAAGAAACCGCCGCCGCCCTGGACGAGATCACCGCCACGGTGAAGCGCAGCGCCGAGGGCGCACGTCAGGCGGCGAGCGTCGCCGGCGAGGCGCGGGGTCAGGCCGACCGCTCCGGGGTGGTGGTGCGCGAGGCCATCAACGCCATGGACGGAATCCGCCAGACCTCGAACCAGATCAGCGACATCATCGGCGTCATCGACGAGATCGCCTTCCAGACCAATCTTCTGGCCCTGAACGCCGGGGTCGAGGCGGCGCGGGCGGGAGACAGCGGACGCGGCTTTGCGGTGGTGGCCTCCGAAGTCCGGGCCCTGGCGCAGCGTTCGGCCGAGGCGGCCAAGGAGATCAAGAGCCTGATCTCGGCTTCGGGCGCCGAGGTGGCGCAGGGGGTGAAGCTGGTCAACGAGGCGGGCGCGTCGCTGGACGCCATCGCCGGCAAGGTGGGCGAGATGGACGCCCTGGTGGCCGAGATCGCGGCCTCGGCCCAGGAACAGTCGTCGGGCCTCAGTCAGGTCAATGCGGCGGTGAACCAGATGGATCAGGTCACCCAGCAGAACGCCGCGATGGTCGAGCAGACCACGGCGGCGGCCGCCAACCTGAAGGCCGAGGCCGAGGGCCTGGCGCGACTGGTCGGAGGCTTCCGCACCGGGGCGCCCGGGGCGCCGGCTGCTCTGGAGGATCAGAGGGCGCGGCTGCGCGCCGCCTTCTGATCCTTCAGAAGACGCGCTGGATGGCCAGCCGCATGACGAGGGCGAAGATCAGTCCGAACAGAAGGCCGACGGCGATGTTCAGCACGGGCGAGCGCAGGCAGGCGAGCAGGGTCTTCATAGGTGTCTGATCAGGCTGGGGCGCCGGGTTCGGTCAGGACCTGGGCCTGACCTCGGGGCGCGGTCAGGACGGCGCCGATGGAGGCGGCGATGATGCAGCCGATGGCCAGCCACTGCAGGGGGCTGAGCTGTTCGTGCAGCAGGATCATGCCCGCCACCGCGCCGATGGCGGGCTCGACGCTGAGCAGAACGCCGAAGGTGCGCTTGGGGATGTGGCGCAGGGCGATCATCTCCAGCGAATAGGGCAGGGCGCTGGACACCAGGGCCACACCCAGACCCATCAGTAGGACGGCGGGCGCCAGCAGGGCGAGGCCCGCAGACGAGACGCCGAAGGGCAGGATGACCAGGGCGGCGGTGCTCATCCCCAGGGCCACCGACTGACCGGCGTGCATGTGCGACAGGCGCTTGCCGAAGACGATGTAGAGCGCCCAGCACAGGCCGGCGAAGGCGGCGAAGCCGACGCCGACCGGGTCCAGCCCCTCGACCCCGCTCCAGATCGGCAGCAGCATGGCCAGACCGGCGACGGCCAGGCCGACCAGGGCGAAATGCACCAAGCGTCGCGAATGGATCAGGGCCAGGCTCAGCGGCCCGGCGAACTCGATGGCGATGGCCAGGCCGAGCGGAATGGTCCGCAGCGCCATGTAGAAGCTGAGGTTCATCAGGCCCAGCACCAGGCCGTAAAGCAGAACCCGTCCGGCGTCCGAGCGCGTCAGGCGGAACCGCCACGGTCGCCAGATCGCCACCAACACCAAGGCCGACAGGCCGACGCGCAGCGCCGCCGTCCCTTCGGCGCCGACGAGCGGAAACAGGCCCTTGGCGAAGGAGGTGCCGACCGCCAGCGACACCATCCCGCCGACCAGGGCGAGATAGGGCAGGGCCGAAAGGCGCGGGGAATTCAGGGGCAGGGTCGGGGAGGACATCGGCCGGGAACCTAGTGAAAAGCCGCCTGTGTTTCTCGCTGAAATCTGCTGATAGAATGCAAGAAAACGTGGTCTGGGTGAATTGAGATGCAGGAAACCGTCGCGCTCGACGATTTTGACCGCCGGCTGCTGGATCTGGTCCGGCGCGACAACCTGCAGCCCGCGCGCGTGCTGGCGGACAAGGTGGGGCTGTCGGAATCGGCCGTGTCGCGCCGTCTGCGCCGTCTGCGTGAGGAGGGCGTGATCGTCGCCGACGTGGCGGTGATCGACGAGGCCCGGCTGGCCCGCGCCCTGACCATGCACGTCCTGGTCGAGATGGAGCGCGAGGGCACAGGGGTGCTGGACGCCCTGATCGACAGCCTGACGGCTCGGCCCGAGGTTCAGGCCGCCTGGTACGTGACCGGCGAGACCGACTTCGTCCTCTATGTCCGCGTGCCGACCATGGAGGCCTATGAGGTCTTCACCCGCGAGGTGCTGAACGACGACGCCCGGGTACGGGCCTTCAAGACCCTGATCTCGATCCGGGAGGTGTTGCCGTTTGACCCGGCGCGGCGGGGGCTGCGTTAGGGCGCTTCGGCGAGGGACTTCAGTCGATTGAACAGGGCGCCGGCTTCAGGGTCCGCTTGTGCGGCTCGTCCCGGCGGCGCCATGTTCATGGTGATGGCGTAGGCGTGGCGAGCCTCGCGTTCGGCTCTATTCAGCAACTCGGGATCCCGTCGACGGCCGCGCTCGAACAGGTCTGCGAGCAGGGCCGCGAATTGCCGACGAAGGACAGCCTCGGCCCCGGGCGGGGGGCGGTCCGCCAGGGATTGTTCGACGACCCGGGCGGCGGATCGAACCTCTCCGGCTTCTCGCAGGAAGAGGGCAAGATCGATATCAATGTCTGCGGCAGGGACCTTGGCCGCCGACGCCGCCGTTCGCCAGCTTTCAGCGATGCGTGCGCCCAGGCGCCACTGTCCGTTGGCCTTTAGCGCGGAAGCCTGGTTTTTTCGCCCGTCACGGTCTGGGAGGTCCCCTGCGGCCCCCTGCTGCACGGCCTTGAGGATTATCGGGGCGTCCATGAGATTGTGCAGGCCGCCCTGAAGATGAGGCGCCAGGGCTCGGGCCGTTTCCTCGAGCGCACGCTCGGCGGGATCGATCATTGCTTCCACGCTGGCGATCAGCGGGTGGCCGTCGGGCACAATGATGGTCGCACGAGCGACCTGAGCAAATGAAAGGCTGCGCCGGACGCCGGTTTCCTCACACTGGAGAACGAGGCTGTCGCCGGTCGCCGACATGATGCGCCACAGGTATTCGTGGCGGTCGTCCTCAAGGCCGGTATTCAGCAGGAGGTCGAGATCCTGGGGCGCGCGTCGCAACCAGCGCACAGCCTTGACGCCGGAAATCCTGATCTCGGTCATGCAGCGGGATCCCCCGAATTGGATGAGCGCGCCCTGTCATGCAGGCGAGGCGTTGCGGAATGGTTCATTCCATCCCTTCTAGGTTATCGCTTAGAATTCCTGTGCAGTGCGCATCTTGTCTGATGCGTATAAGGGCTGTCACCTAGACCAAACCGCCGCACGGAGATCTCCCATGTCCGACACCGCCTACGACGCCAGCCGCCACAAGAAGGTCGGACGGGGCCGGGTCTATGACAGCATCATCGACACCATCGGCGACACCCCCCTGGTGCGGCTGCCCAATCTGACGGCGGAGCTGGCGCCCAAGGCGACGGTGTTGGCCAAGCTTGAGTTCTTCAACCCCTTGGCCTCGGTCAAGGATCGGATCGGCGTGGCCATGATCGAGGCGCTGGAGCAGGCGGGCAAGATCCGGCCGGGCTCGATCCTGGTCGAGCCGACATCGGGCAACACCGGCATCGCCCTGGCCTTCGTCGCCGCGGCCAAGGGCTACAAGCTGATCCTGGTCATGCCCGAGAGCATGTCGATCGAGCGCCGCAAGATGCTGGCCCTGCTGGGCGCCGAACTGGTGCTGACCCCGGCCGAAAAAGGCATGAAGGGCGCCATCGGCATGGCGCAGGAGATTCTGGACCGCACCCCGGGCGCCGTCAGCCCCTCGCAGTTCGAGAACCCGGCCAACCCGGCCATCCATGAAGTCTCGACCGCTGAGGAAATCTGGAACGATACGGCGGGGGCGGTGGACATCGTCATCGCCGGCGTGGGCACCGGCGGCACCATCACCGGCGTCGGCCACGCGCTGAAGTTCAAGAAGCCCTCGGTGAAGATGATCGCGGTCGAGCCGACCGCCTCGCCCGTCCTGTCGGGCGGCGCGCCCGGTCCGCACAAGATCCAGGGCATCGGCGCGGGCTTCGTGCCCTCGATCGTCGATCGCGCTGTGATCGACGGGGTCGAACAAGTCTCCAACGACGAGGCCTTCGAAATGGCGCGCAAGGTGGCCCGTACCGAAGGCTTGCCGGTCGGCATCAGTTCGGGCGCCGCCCTGGTGGCCGCCTTCCGCCTGGCGGCGCTGGACGAGCATGCGGGCAAGACCATCGTCGCCATCATACCCAGCTTCGCCGAGCGCTATCTGTCCACGGCCCTGTTTGAAGGGCTGTAGGGGTCGTCTTTGCGCTCCCTGTGAAGGGGAAGGGAGATGCTCTCTCGTCTTTCTCGCCCCTCACGCGCGGTTAACCGGCTCGCGTTAGGGTAGAAGCCATGTCGATCCCGGCTGTCAGTTCAGACGCCGACGCTCCGCAGGCGTCGAAAGCTCGCCAGACCCTGCTGCGGCGGCTGGCCGATGTCGTCTGTCTGCCCGCCAGCCGGATCAACGCCTTCGAGCGGGCGGTGACGGGCGATCTGCTGGTGGACCTGCTGCGGCTGGCCTCGGTAGAGGAGCGGCGGCGGGTGGCGATGCGGCTGGCCCCGTTGGCGGAACTGCCCAACAGTCTTGTACGGCTTCTGTTGCGCGACGAACCAACGGTGGCGGGGCCGCTGATCGAGCAGTGCGCGTCCCTGACCGACGTGGACCTGATCGGTTGCGCCCGCGACGCCGGGATCGAGCATCGGCTGTTGATCGCTGAGCGACGCGGCCTGTCGGAAGTGGTCACCGAGACCCTGCTGAGCTTTGGCGAGGACTCCGTCATCGAGGCGGTGCTGAAGAACGCCTCGGCGCGTCTGGCGCAGGTCGCTATCGAGGGCGTGGTGGCGCTGAGCCGCCAGAGCCGGGGTCTGTGCGCACCGCTGCTGAAACGGCCCGAACTGAGGCCGTCGGGGGCCTATGTCATGTTCTGGTGGTGCGGGCCTGACGAGCGCCGCACCGTGCTGCAGCGTTTCGCCGTGTCGCGCGAAGTGCTGCAGGACAGCGTCGAGGACCTGTTCGCGATGGCCGCCGCCGAGGGCTGGTCCGATCCTGTGACGCGCAAGGCGTTGCAGTTCATCGAGCGGCGCCAGCGCAATCGCGCCGCCATCGACAAGAGTCCCTACAACGGCCTGGAGGACGCGGTTGCCGCCGCCAGTCGGGGCGTGACGCGCGAGATCGTCGGCGAGATCGGCTATCTGTCGGGCATCAAGCCGTTGACCGCGGCCAAGATCATGGGCGATGCGGGCGGCGAGGCCCTGGCCATCCTGTGCAAGGCCACCGGCCTGTCGCGGCTGGACCTGCAGACCCTGTGGCGGGCCATGCGTCGTCCCGAACTGACGGCTGATGGCGAGGTCCATCCCGACTGGGAACGGGTGCAGATCACCTATGAGATGCTGGCCGTCGATCGGGCGCAGACCGTGCTCCGTTACTGGAACTGGTCGCTGTCGTCGGCCCTGACGCCTGCGCTTCTTCGCGCCATCCGCGAAGGCGATGAAGAGCTGATCGACGAATACTCCGCACCCGAGCGGGCCGCCATGCTGGCGCTCGCGGATAACTTTGGTCGCTGAAAATCGACGACTGCATTCAGTGCAGATGAGTAGAAGATTTCGCCCGCCAGGCGATCATCTATGCTTGCATTGCCTTCACCATCAAACATCCGTATGAAACGGATCACCGGCGGGTCGGGTTAGATCAGTCGAATGCGTTTGGCTCTTGCAACAGGCGATCCCCCAATGGAAGAAAAACCCGAACTGCTCGAAATGACGGCGGACATTGTGTCGGCCTATGTCAGCAACAACACCGTCTCGGCCGACGCCGTGCCCGGCCTGATCGCTCAGATCCACGCCGCTCTGTCGGGCGTGTCTTCCGGCCCCGTTGAAATCGAGCCCGAGCCCAAGGAACCGGCGGTTCCGGTGCGCAAGTCGATTACGCCCGACTTCCTAATCTGCCTGGAAGACGGCCGCAAGTTCAAGTCGCTGAAGCGTCACCTGCGCACGAAATACAATATGAGCCCCGAGGAATACCGGGCGAAGTGGGGCTTGGCCAAGGACTATCCGATGGTCGCGCCCAACTACGCCAAGGCCCGTTCGGACCTGGCCAAGCAGATGGGCCTGGGCCAGGGCGGTCGCAAGCCGGCTCGCGCTCCCCGCGCCAAGAAGTAAGACCGACCTTCCAAGGTTGGATGCAGCGCCCGTCTTCCGGAAGGAAGGCGGGCGTTTTGGCATTCTTGGGGCGCTAACGCCCTTCGGGCTGCTTGAGCGCTTTGGAGCGCGCGACATTCTCCCTCCCCATTAAGGGGAGGGAGAGGCGTCGCGCTTTGGCTCAGGCCGCGTGCATGGCCTTGCGCATGCGCCAGAAGCGCAGGGTGCGCTGGGCGGCCTCGTTGGTCAGGTCGTTGTACATGCCGGCATAGGCGCGGGCCTTGCCCATGGCGTCGCCGTCCGTGTTCAGCAGCACCACAGCATAGGTCAGGAACAGGGCGCGATCCAGGTCGGCGGCCTTGCAGACCACAGCCAGGGCGTCCAGTTCGCGGCGCTCGACGATCTGGCGGGCGGTATGGAAGTCGATGTCGGCCAGTTGCGACAGGGCGATCAGGAAGGAGGTCCGACTGCCGGAGCGCAGGAAGCGGGCCAGGACCGGCGGGGTCAACTGACCGGCGACGTTCAGTTCTTCGACATAGGCCAGGCTCTCGGCGTAGTCGACCGGCAGGGCGCCGTCGTCGGTGGCGACGCGGGTCCGACCAGCGGCCAGGGCGCTTTCCAGCAGGGCTGGATCCATGCGGGCGTTCTGTTCCAGAATGCGCTGACGTAGGCGGGCCTCGACCTCGAAATACATCTCGTTCAGCAGGTCAGCGGGCAGGCTCGCGCGCTCGACCGTCGCGGCGTGCAGGGCCGGATTGGCGCGGGCGCGCTCGACAGCGGTTTCGCAAGCGGCGCGCGACATCTGGGCGCCTTCGTTGCCCAGCAGAACGCCCAAGGTCTCGTCGTCGCCGCGATCGACGATGGCGTCGGACACGGCTTCGGAGACGACGGCGCGCTGGCTGACGGCGCGCATATGGCCCTGGCCGCGCGAGCGGATGACCTGGATCAGGTCGGCCTCGGTCAGGACCGGCGAGGCTTGCAGCACGGGACAGGCGACATCCTCGGCTTCGTCGTTGGCGAGGCGGCGGATCAACTGGATCGGGGCGTCGACGGCCTCGGCGAAGCGCTCGGCCAGTTCCGCGCGCACAGCCAGTTCCATCGCGTCGGTCAGGTCGCTGAGCACCGAGCCGTAGAGCGCGGTCTCGGCCTCGGTGCGCTTGGCGGCACCGAAGAAGTGGTCGGTCAGTTCGCGCAGCAGGGCGCGGCGCTTCTCGCTGGACGGCTCCTGCGCCATAGCGATCAGGTCGGGCAGACGCGAGGAGACGTCGGCGGTCGGGGGCAGGGCGGCGCCGTCGCTCATGGCAGTGTGGGGTCTTCGTTGGCGGGCAGGGCCTGTATGCGGCCGTTCGCGTTGCGGATCAGATTGGGGGCGGCGGGCGGCTCAGCCAGATCGGGCGAGGCGGGGGTAGTGGTCAGATCGACAGGCAGGGCGTCCAGATAGACCGGCGCCGGCAGGGGCGTGGCGTCGGGCTGACGGCCCGCCTGACGATGCACCGAATAGTAGCGGGCCCCGCCTTGGGCGCCGGCCGTTTCCGCGACTGGCGCGGCCTGGGGCTGAGGCTGGGCGGACGGCTGGGACGTTGGCGCGACCTCTGCGGGCGCAGCCGCAGGTCGTTGCAGACTGAAGATCAGGGCGTCGCGACGCGGGGCCATGGGGTCGGCGGCGGGCGGCGCGGCCGTCTCTGCGACGGGGGGCTGAACGATAGAGGGCGGAGCCGCGACCGGCGCGGCGGTTGCAGGCGCCTTGACATAGGCGCGGGTCGGGGTCGGCGCCGGGGCGACGGCGGGCCTCGATGGTGGCGCGGCCTCAGCGGTCTCGGCGAAATAGCCGCTCGGCGCGGGAGCCGGGGCGGGCGCGACGGCGCGCGAACTGCGCCAAGGCGTCTGGGTCGGCGTGTTCGCCGATGAAGACGCGTAATAGGGCTGCGGACCAGGGCCCTCGACCGGCGGCGCGGCATGAGGCGCGTAGGCCGGAGCCTGAGAGCCAATCCAGGCGCTGGCGGGGGTCAGGCCCTGACGCGGGGCGATGCTCGCGATCGGGGCGGCGCCGTAGGCTGCGGGCTGGCCGCCGTGGGGAATGATCGGGGGGCGGGTCGGCGTGCTCGCAGCCGAAAGCGGCGCGGTTTCCCCAGCGCCAGAGGCGGGGGCGACGGATGCGGGGCGATAGGCGCGGCCGGGCCAGGTCAGGTAGCGCAGGCCTGCGGGCCCGGCGCTGGATGGCGCGGCTTGGGGGGGCGGCGTCTGGGCCGCGGAGGGCGCGACGACGCCCAGGGCGCAGGCCCCGACGGTCAGGATGGCGATCATGGGCGGGCGTCGCACGGACGGCCTCCTGCTGCGGGACGGCGTTCAGTCTGCAGACTAGGCCGGGACGGCTTAATCCGCTGCTAACGCGGGGCCAGTGCAGTGGTCAGCCACGTCCAGGCAGGTACTGGACGGTGAAGGCCTCGCGCCAGTCAGGGGCCGAAGGATAGGCGCCCTCGGTCTGTTCAGCGAAGGCCTGCCAGCGCTCGGCGGTCATGGTCCCCAGGCCGTAGAGGGCGGCGTCGCCGCCGTCGACCACGGCTTCGGTCCTCAGACTCTCGCGGACGGCGTTCAGCAGACGCTGGTTCAGGTCCGGGTTGGCGCGGCGGATCAGGGTATCGGCTTTCGACCCGTCGCCATGGACATAGTCGCGCCAGCCCTCGACCGAGGCTGCGATGAAGTCACGCAGGGCCTTGGCGTTATCGCGGGCGAAGGCGTTCGGGGCCAGAACCAGGCTGGAATAGGAGGGGTAGCCGTCGTCGGCGGGGATCAGGACGCGCGGCGTGAAGCCGGCCTCGCGCGCGATCAGAGTGGGATCGCCTGCCGTCAGACGTCCGACCAGAACCGCCTTGGGATCGTCGCGGAAGGCCTTGAGGTTGTCCTCGGGTGTGCCAGGCCGGGCTTGATCGGCGGTCAGCTCGAAGCGGGTCTGCAGCCAGTTCCAGAAGCCGGCCTGGTCGGCGGGGCTCATCAGAATGGTACGGTCGCGCAGAGCGGACAGCGCCTCCAGCGGCTGGTCCGGGCGGGCCATCAGGACGACAGGGTCCTTTTGGAGGAAGGCGGCGACAGCCTTGACGGGGGCGCGGTCGGCGATCAGCCGCATGGGCGCGAAACTGTCGACGCCGACGGCCAGTTCGACGGCGCTGGCGGCCAGCAGGGCGGGTATGTCGGCGCCCGCCGCGCCCGTCAAAATCTCGACATTGAGACCGCGCCGCTCATAGGTCCCGGTGGCGATGGCCTGATAAAAGCCGCCATGGGCGGCGGTGACGGGACCGCCAGCCGCGAGGCGCAGACGCACGCGGCCAGCCTCGTCGACCGTCGCCTCGGTGCGGCCGCAGGCGGACAGGGCTCCCGCAGCGGTCAGGCCGGCGGCGCCCAGCAGCAGGTTGCGGCGGGAGAGTCGGTCGAAGGTCATTAACTGAGGGTTTAGGCGGCGACGGCGGGCTTGGGAAGGTTTTCAACGCGGCGGCGCACGCCAGAATTGAACGAGCGGACGCAGCCGGGCTGAAGCCCTGGTTCCATTCTCTATAATCCCCGCGCCAAGACGCCAAAGAATAGGGGCCTGTGGCCTGCATCGGGGTTCTCGAGCGTTTCTTTTGCGATGCCTCGTTCCTCGGTAGGATACGCCTTGGTCGAGCAACGATTGGGATCGGCCGGGCTGTGGACAGCCGCGCCGGGGGCAGTGGGCAAGTCTGTGGATAGCTCTGAACGGTCGAAAACCACAACGCTCGATCAGCGCCGTTTTTTCCGGCGCCCACTGAACTGCAACGATGGAGAGTGCCCCGCGCGTCTGTCGAGCGCCTGAGCTCCCGTGTTTAGTATCCGTCCGACGACGTTGCAGACCAGAAATATGAAACTGCATATGGCATGGTCAGGTGAGCAGCCGGATAGGCGAGGCCGGTTGCTCTGCGCATGAGCTCGTGGCGTTCACCGGACATCAACGCCTGAAAACGCATCGTGGCGGACAGAGAGGAAGGCCGACAAGCCTTCCTGTTCAATAACTTAGGCGGACTAACCCGCCCGAGGGCGGTGATTGAAATACAAGGAGATTTTCCGCGTTTGGCTAACGGCCACTGCGGGAATTCAGACACGAAAAACCCCGCCAGCGTTGCAGCGCATGGCGGGGTTCAAAAGGGCTTGGGTCAGCACTCAAAGCCAGCGGCACCTTACCGTGGCGCCTCCGTCGTCGCAATGTCGGAGGTCAGCCGATGAGCCGGCTTCTGGACCCCGAGAACTTCGTTGCTGAAAAGCTGGCCTGGCATCAGCGTATCGCCTGCGACCCGGCGGTCTCCCTCTCAGCCAAGGCCGTCGCCGGCTTCATTCTCCATGACCTGAACGCCAGCGAAGGCGGCGCCTGGCGTGGCCAGGCGAGTATGGCGGCGGGTCTGGGCGTCAGCGAGCGCCAGTTGAGGCGTCTGCTGGACGAACTCGAGGCGGCCTCATACCTGCAAGTCGAGGTCCGCAGGGGGCGCGGTCGCACCAATATTTGTCGGGCGACCCTGCCGGAAGAACGGGCAGTCGCGTCGGAAAAGCGGACATCAATGGCCGCTCAAACTGTCGAAAAGCGGACATCGGCGACCGTTCAAGCGCCAAAAAACCGGACATTGGTGTCACGAAAACCGGACATGGATGTCCGACAATACCTTTATGACCCCATTAGAAGATTTCCGCCGCCAGCACCTCGACAATCCGCCCGCTCCGCGAGTGTGGCGCCGTTCCCATGCCACGACATCCGACAGATGGTGGTTGCTCTTGGCGGAGAAGCGGCCGCGATCAGCTATCTCGACCAAGCTAACTGGGACCCGGCTGGCCGCCAAATCCTCTGCCGAAGCACGATAGCGTCTGGTCGCCTTCAAGATCTCGTCGGCAAGCGGTTGGCTGAAACAGGCGTGACCATCGATCTTCTGCCGCCGCCGACGATTCCGACATACCTGGTGGCCTGACACCCTCTACCCAAGGGCCTTACGAGTTGCCCAACTTCTCGATGCCCTGCCAGTCTACCTGAAGGCTGCTCATGACTCATTACGTCGTTCAGAAAGTCTGACGTGCCCCTGAGAATTTCCTCCACGCGGAGCTAGAGTCCGGCCCTTGAAAGGACGGACGGAATGAAACGAGCGA
>MCHG01000058.1_pt1 | contig 89465 bp, 81 predicted proteins | sample 787351 | NCBI WGS metagenome assembly MCHG01 (sample SAMN05430296, study PRJNA330682) | permafrost metagenome | biome: Cold desert; feature: permafrost; material: soil; isolation source: enrichment culture inoculated with soil incubated with H2/CO2 at 20 degrees... ... | reverse complement strand
TGAAACGCCGTATACCGAACGGTACGTACGGTGTTGTGAGAGGGGCGAAACATTTTAATTGTTAGCCTCTACTCGATAAAGATTTTCATCTAAGAGATAAGCGATAATAATTTTACTTTTTACCTTAATATTTTATTTATGCACACTAGAACCGACCTAAGTATTCATATCAAAAATTTGTCCAGTCCTAAAACTTATTTACTCAAAGCTTTTCGCCAAAGACGAAAAGCAACAACAACTTTACATTTATAATTTTACACTTTACACTTATAATTCTACACTTGTTCGCATAATTGTCAGTTTAACTAGCATATAATGAGCAATTCTGGTAAACTATAGTATATAATTGTTATTATAATATGTAATCAAAAAGGATAATTTAGGAGGACAAAGGCTAGTACTACAAAAGAAAAGATACTACAAGTTAAATTTAAATTGACATGTTCAAAAAAGTATTAAATGCTATATTGATTTCTCAATAAAGTAGAATTATGTACAGTAATTATTTCAATAATTGGAGGATATATGAATAAAAATAGCATATCTAAGAAAATTACAATTGGAATTTTAGGAATATTTCTTATTTTAGCAATATTGTTTACAATTTTAAATCAATTTTACATTAATTATATGTGGTTTGAAGAACTTGGATATACCCAAGTATTCATGAGAGAACTAATTTCGAAAATGCAAATAGGAGTACCTTTCTTTTTCGTTATATTTATTTTATTATTTATCTATCTAAAGTTTTTATCGAAGATCATTAATAAAAAAGCGTCAGTTCCTATAATGAAAGGAAACAACAAGATTATATTTGGATCAAGTTTTATTGTTTCTCTATTTATTACTTTGATTACCACAAATGCGCTATGGTATAAATTATTAGAATATAAAAATTCAACAGCCTTTAACCTAACGGATCCCTTATATAATAAAGATATCTCTTTTTATGTCTTTAAGCTTCCTTTTATAGAGCAATTATATACTTCGATTACAAGCATCTTAATCATTATTATATTTACGACTATTTTGTATACTGCATTTACCTATTTGTCAAATCCTAACAGGAATATCGACTTGAGTGGGAATGGAAAATTTGACTATAGAGATATAATTCTAGATTTTGGAAATCTCGCTGGAAAACAAATTGGTGTCTTTTTAGGATTGTTTTTTATGTTGGTTGCATTTGGTTATTACATTAAAACATTCACATTACTTTATTCTACAACAGGAATTGCATATGGTGCTAGTTACACAGATGTAAATATAACACTTCCTATTTATAGAGTGCTAATGGTTGTATCTGCAGTACTTGGTGTTTTCACTATTATTTCTGGAATACAAAAAAAATTAAAAAGACTTGTGATTGCACCTATTTTATTTATAGTCATTTCTCTCCTAGGTGGTCTTATCACCTTCGCAGTTAATAATTTTATTGTAGCACCAAATGAATTTCAAAAAGAAGAACCCTACCTCCTGAAAAATATACAGTCTACTCAAGCTGCCTATGGGATAGACAAAATAGAAGAGAAGGATTTCAACGTAGATAGCGATATTACAATTGATGATATCAAAGAAAATGATTTAACAGTAAGAAACATACCTATTAATGATTACAGACCTACTCTATCCATGTTTAATTCAATTCAAGGTTTTAGGATCTATTATCAGTTTAATGATATTGATATAGATAGATATGATGTAAATGGAAAAGATACTCAAGTATTCATATCTGCAAGAGAAATGAACAATAATAAGCTAGAGGATAAAGCCAAAACCTGGATAAATACTCATCTTAAATACACTCATGGATTTGGAATTTCTGTTGCACCGGTTAATGAAGTAAATGATGCTGGTCAACCTTCATTAATAGTAAAAGATATACCTCCTGAGACGGACATAGATTCACTTAAAGTAACTGAGCCTAGAATTTACTATGGTGAATCTACAAATACTTATGCCATTACAAATGGTAAAACCAAAGAATTTGATTATCCAGAAGGTAGTAATAATGCAGAAAACTATTATCAGGGTACTGGTGGTATCCAAATGAATCTATTAAATAAATTAGCATTTAGTCTATATCATGGAGATTTAAAAATATTACTATCATCAGATATTACAAAAAACAGTAAAATGTTAATCAAAAGGGGTATAATGGATAGAGTTAACACAATAGCTCCATTTTTAACTTATGACAAAGATCCGTATATTGTTGTAGCTAAAGGCAAATTATACTGGATTATGGATGCATTTACCGTAAGCACTAGATATCCATACTCACAACCTTATAACGAAGAAAGTTCATTTAACTATATTAGGAATTCTGTAAAAGTAGTTGTTGATGCGTATAACGGAGATGTTAATTTCTATCAGGTAGACAAAGAAGATCCAATTACAAATGTATATAATAAAATTTATCCTGAAATGTTTAAATCTATAGATAAGATGCCAGAATCGATTAGAGATCATGTTAGGTACTCTCAAGAGATGTTTGACATTCAATCCAATATGTATAGGACGTATCATATGAATAACTCAAGAGTATTCTATAATAGAGAAGATCAGTGGGAAATTGCTACTCAAATATTCGGACAAAATAAAGAAGTAGAAGAAGTAGAATCAGCTTATTTGATTATGAAACAACCAGAAACTGAGCGTGAGGAATTTGTACTAATGGTACCATATACCCCAAGGCAAAAGGACAATATGATTGGGTGGATGGCTGCTATGAATGATAAAGAACAATATGGAAAATTATTTGTTTACAAGTTTCCAAAACAAAAATTAACATATGGTCCAATGCAAATAGAGCAAAGAATTGACCAAGACACATCAATATCCCCACAGTTAACCTTACTAGGACAGCAAGGATCAGAAGTAAGTCGTGGGAATATGCTGGCCATACCCATTAATAATTCAATTCTCTACGTAGAACCTGTTTATATAGGTGCAAGTGGGGCTAAAAGAAGTATTCCAGAAGTGAAAAAGGTTATTGTGTCATACAATAATAAAATAGTCATGGAAGATAATTTCCAAAAAGCAATAGAAAAGCTATTTGGAACATCACAATCAAATGAAAATAATCCAAATGAGAAACCAGAGACGACAGAAAATGGTGATTCATCAATATCAAGAGCAAATGAGCTCTTTAAGAAAGCACAAGAAGCACAACAATCAGGAAACTGGGCAGAATATGGAACTTACATTGACGAATTAGAGAAAATACTAAATCAGCTAGATAAGTAAGGTGGTAAGTGGAAAGTTGGTTAGTTGGACAGTTTCCAACACCCAATAGCTAGCAGCCAAAAGTCACCTGTTAATACTTGATAATTACATGTAACTGTTTTATAATAAAATAAATAGAATAAATATCCCTTAAGGTTATTAAGGGGTATTTTTCTTGAACTTAGGGAGTTGTTTTAGATGTTGGATATAAAAAACATAAGGGAAAATCCAGATAAAGTCAGTGAGTTACTAAAAAGAAAAGGCCAATATGAGCTGTCAAGCATAATTCGTTTGGATGAAAATAGACGTAGTATATTAAATAAAGTAGAGGACATGAAAGCTAGACAAAATAAAGCTTCAAAAAATATCCCTATATACAAAAAAGAAGGAAAAGATTGTACAGAACTATTAAATAGTATGAAGACACTATCAGAAGAAATTAAGATATTAGATGAGGAAGTAAGAAAAAATGACGATGAAATAAAAAAAGTATTACTAAATATTCCAAACACGCCTAATCCAAGTGTCACTGTGGGAAAAGATGATCAAGATAATGTAGAAGTTAGAAAATGGGGTAGTCCCAACACCTTTACTTTTGCTATTAAACCACACTGGGACTTAGGGACTGATTTAGATATATTAGATTTTGAAAGAGCGGCTAAGATTACAGGAGCTAGATTTAGTATCTTTAAAGGGAAAGGTGCTAGGTTAGAGAGAGCAATAATAAATTTCATGTTGGCAGTACACAGTGATGAACATGGATATACAGAAATGTCACCTCCCTTTATTGTAAATAGAGAAAGTATGACTGGAACGGGGCAATTACCTAAATTTGAGGAAGATGCCTTTACATTAGCAGGGAAAGATTTATTCCTTATACCTACAGCAGAAGTACCTGTAACAAATTACCATCGTGATGAGATATTGATAGAAGAAGATTTGCCTATTGGTTATGTGGCCTACACGCCATGTTTTAGAAAAGAAGCAGGCTCTGCTGGAAGAGATACAAGAGGGCTTATCAGAAATCATCAATTTGACAAAGTAGAAATGGTGAAATTTTCTCATCCCGATAATTCTTATGAAGAATTAGAAAAACTTACAAATCATGCTGAAAAAATATTACAATATTTAAATATACCTTATAGAGTAATTGAATTATGTACAGGAGATTTAGGCTTCAGCTCAGCAAAAACCTATGATATAGAAGTTTGGATGCCGAGTTATGATAAATACGTTGAAATCAGCTCATGCTCAAATTTCGAAGATTACCAAGCGAGAAGAGCAAATATAAGGTTTAGGGACAATGCCACTAAAAAGACGCGCTTTGTACACACATTAAATGGCTCAGGACTTGCTGTAGGGCGAACTCTAGCAGCGATACTTGAAAACTATCAACAAGAGGATGGTAGTGTGGTTATACCTGAAATATTGGTACCTTTTATGGGTGGCACTACAATAATTAACAATTGACAGTTTACAATGTACAATAAAATGTAAAAACTTCTAGGTGAAATGTGCCTAGAAGTTTTTTTGATAGAAATATTCATTATTGTTTGAACTTTATAATATAAATGATAATAACGTTGATAATATTATGGAGTGGATGAAATGAAAAGAGTAAGGATTATTGTAATTACTATGGTAATAATAATTTTTATATTGTTACTAAGAGGATGTAGTTCAAAGAATGAAGAAATAAAGCACGAAAAAGACAACGAAAACAATAAAAAACAAGAACAAAAATCAACACTAGAGTTAATTAAAGGTTCAGATATATTTTTCATAGGAAAATGGGAAATGGATTATATGGACATCACTCATTATACAAATGATGAAAAAGGAACACCTAATATCGATTTATATAAGCAACCAAGTAGTTTTATATTTAATCAGGTAGGTGAGGGCTTAATACTAGAAGAGGAGTATCCTGTTATAGAGAGAGAGTATAATGAGAAAAAGTTTTCTTTAAAGGTAGATTTAAAAATAATTGATTTAGTCATAATAGGTGAGTTAGTAGATAAAGATAATTGGATAGGAACATTTGAATATATAGGAGAAGGGGGAGAACTTTTAAGTAAATGTAGTGTAAAGGCAAGGCGACAACGGTAAATAGTTGTATACAAAATATTTAAATAGTTGTATACAAAGTGCTTAAATGGTGTATAATAGATAAGCGAGAAAGAAATAAATTACTTTAGTTTATGACTAAAATTTATTTACAAATATCGTTGACTTTGAAATAACTACATGTTATAATAAGTCTTGTCTTATTCCGAGAGGTACCGAAGCGGTCATAACGGGGCGGTCTTGAAAACCGTTAGGGTGCAAGCCCACGTGGGTTCGAATCCCACCCTCTCGGCCATTTTTTTTTAACTAACAAAAGACATGAACACATGAAAGCAAATGAGGGGAAGTACTCAAGCGGCTAAAGAGGTGCCCCTGCTAAGGGTATAGGTCGTTAACGCGGCGCGAGGGTTCAAATCCCTCCTTCTCCGCCATATTTTAAAATTACGAATTCCGTGAGAGCATGGAATTTTTTTTATGCCCGAAATTAGGGTAAGGAGGGATTTGAACCCTAAGAGGGCTTGTACCGTTAAGAAAACATGCTAAATGCATGTTTTTAGGTGCAAGGGGCGGAGCGTTTAAGCAAAGCCCGGCATACGCGCCAGCGGATGCACCTCCTTCTCCGCCACTCGAGCCTATAATAGGCTCAGAACTTGATTTGAAAGATACTTAATAAAGCGTGGAATTCTTTTTTATGTCCGAAATCTAATGATGTAAGGATTTGAACCCCAACTAACAATACTAATCTATTTCACTAAATCATTAATTATCAATTATTCATTAATCACATTGACATTATAACCTCTCTTCATTATAATAAAATCAATTGCATAAGAAAAGTGATGACGAGAAATAGTAAATAATGAACCTTTATAGAGAGCAAATCAAATGCTGGAAGATTTGCAAGCGTAAATTGTTGAACCCATCTCTGAGCTGCAGGTGAAAGCCATTGCCGCATTTAGTGCGTTAAATAAATGAAGTGGAGCTTTTTGAATAAAGCTAATAAAGGTGGTACCGCGGATAACCCGTCCTTGTTTGAGGATGCTTTTTTTTTGCGCGATAATAACGAGATAAGCGAAAACAAAGTTTTCGCTTATAGTTCTTTCATTAAGGTAGACAAATGGCTTGCCGATTTACGCGAAGAACAGGAGCCAAGCGAAAACAAAGTTTTCGCTTACAGTTCTTTTGCAAGAGCAACCAAATAGCTTGCTAATTTGGTTGGTAAAGCAAAAGAACAAATGAAAACTTGTTTTCATTTGGCGAGTGTCCGCGACCCTGGAATCGGCTTGCCGATTCCAGGGTGCAGTTTCTGTAAAGAAACTAATTAGGTTATAATGCTACCTAAGCAACCAAGTAGCTTGCTAATTTGGTTGGTAAAGCAAAAGAATAAATGAAAACTTGTTTTCATTTGGCGAGTGTTCGCGACCTTGGAATCGGCTTGCCGATTCCAAGGTGCAGTTTCTGTAAAGAGCATAGTAGCCACTAGTAATTAGCCACTAGTTTCTTAAGTATTATGTTTCGGGTTTTTATGAAGGCTATTAATAGCCGGTGCTAGCAACTAAGAACTAGCAACTAAGAACTAGCAACTAAGAACTAACACGTGTGCTGAAATGAAAATATATTTCTAATAGGAGGAAAATATGGGTAAAAAACAAAAAGTAGAAGCAGTCACACCAATGGATGAAGATTTTGCAAGATGGTATACAGATGTCATTTCCAAGACGGAACTAGTAGACTATTCACCAGTAAAGGGATTTATGGTTATAAGACCATATGGATATGCAATATGGGAGAATATACAGAAAGAATACGATAAAAGATTCAAAGAAACTGGACATCAAAACATGTACTTTCCTTTGTTAATACCGGAGAGTCTTTTAAAGAAAGAAGCTGAACACGTAGAGGGTTTTGCTCCTGAAGTTGCTTGGGTAACACATGGTGGAGATAAAGAACTTGGAGAAAGATTATGCATAAGACCAACCTCCGAAACGATTATATGTAGCATGTACGCTAAATGGTTGAATTCCTACAGACAACTTCCCTACAAATTTAATCAATGGTGTAGTGTAGTTAGATGGGAAAAAACGACCAGGCCATTTTTAAGAACTTCTGAGTTTTTATGGCAAGAAGGTCATACCTTACATGAAACTTATGAAGAGGCACAAGAAGAAACTATGCAAATGTTAAATATCTATAAAGATGTTGCGCAAGACTTCTTGGCTATTCCAATGATCGTAGGCAAGAAAAGTGAGAAGGAAAAATTTGCTGGGGCTTATGCAACGTATACCATGGAAGCCTTAATGCACGATGGTCAAGCATTACAATCTGGAACTTCACATAATTTAGGTCAACATTTCACAAAAGCTTTTGAAATATCTTATCTAGATAGGGATAACAACCAAGCAAACCCATACCATACGTCTTGGGGAATATCCACAAGATTAATCGGTGCATTGATTATGGTTCATGGAGATGATAATGGACTTGTATTGCCTCCAAAAATTGCACCTATCCAATTAGTCATTATACCTGTTGCGCAGCATAAAGAGGGCGTTTTAGACACTGCCTGGGGCATTAAGAACTCGTTAAAGGATAAATTCAGAGTAGAAATAGACGATACAGATGGAAACACTCCAGGTTGGAAATTTAATCAATGGGAAATGAAAGGTGTGCCAATTAGATTGGAAATAGGACCACGTGATATTGAAAATAATCAGTGTGTTCTCGCAAGAAGAGATACAGGTGAAAAGGTACAGGTGTCATTAGATAACCTTTCTGAAACAGTCGAACAATTATTAGAGGAAATCCAAGGAAATATGTACGATAAAGCACTTAAAATGAGAGAATTAAAAACATCCTCTGCAAAAAATATGAATGAATTTAAAGAAAATCTTGCGAAAAATCCAGGATTCATTAAGGCTATGTGGTGTGAATCTAGAGAATGTGAGGACAAAATTAAAGAAGAAACAGGTGCAACCTTGCGTTGTGTACCTTTTGAGCAAGAAGTAATAGGTGATGGCGCTTGCGTTTGTTGTGGAGAAAAGAAAAGTGATCTGGCTTACTTTGCTAGAGCGTATTAATAAGTAGAAAGTTGGAAGATCGATTAGTACAGAGTTTATATGTAGAGTGATTGTTACCTGCATGTTGAAGGTTGAGTATAATCCAATCGATCACCGCTTAACCAAAGTTGTTTTCAAAGAGGTTTTTCAAATATATTGAAAAACCTCTCTTTTCATTAAATAGGAAACTCTATTAAATACATACATAAAGTATGATAAAAGTAAGATATCCCTACTTATAATGCTCGCCTATACCAGGGGATCCTTCGACATGCTCAGGATGACATGTTAACAAGTTGTTGCAATAGTGATTTTTTTACCTGAAATCTTTTAATAGAGCTCAAGATGACAAGTAGACAAATAACGCGTCAGAGACGCTCTTCTCATTTAATAGGAGCTTTTCGCTAAAGCGAAAAGCAACAATAACTTTACACGTATAACTTTACACGTATAACTTTACACTGTATATTCTATAATTATATCTTCTTTTTCCAATATCTATAATAGAGTGTAAGAAGTGAACCTACCATTCCAATAAGTAAATCTGTCATGGTATCATGTATACCTGTCTTTCCTACATTCATATGATCTGTTAAGAATAGTACATCTAAAAAATACTCTGCAAATTCCCAAAACAAGAGAACTGTTACAGAAAATAAGAAAATGAGGCAGTACAGAAGAAACTGTCTATTTAATATAACAAAACGTTTTTTGAGAGTAGAATAAATAAGAAATCCATACCATACGAGAATAACTCCTGCATAAAAATGTATGACTAAATCATAGTATAGAATTTTAGGATAAAAACCTAACATTAAACCCAAAAAAGCAGCAGTAAAGATAAATGAATTCGTTTGAAATAAAAGAAAATTTTCTTTTATTATACGACTAAATTTAAACGTAATTAAAAAGAAAGTTATACTGAATAACAAGCCTTGGAGGCTTAGTAAATATTTTTTTTCACATAACATGGAAATGGCATAGAAAGTAGTAATAAAGGAAAAAAACCAAGTCGAGATTTTATTAAATGTATTAGGCAATTTAATTCTCCTTTCTCATCTTACATAGTAATATAACCAATAGAGAAAGTTTTACACACGTCATAGAAATAAAACTATCATAGGTAGTGCTAAGTCAATATGGAATTGTAGGAGAGAATATCTAAGTTATAATAGGAATATACTTCTTATGAAAGTAAAAATGGATAGGACAAGTATTCACTACATGCAAAATATGTTCACTATATTTTTTAATAAATGTAACAAAAATGTAATAAATATTGTAAAAATGATATATTAATGTTACAATAAGCGTTACATAAAAAAAGATATTATCGCTTATAAAAATTATACAGGAGCGTGTTTCATGGAGAAGAACGGATTTAAACAAAAATTATTGGAGTTTAAAGATAAGAAAAACGTTTTATGGATGTTAGGTATATTAATATTCATACTTGCTATTGGAGTATTGGCATATGAAAATAGTTTTTATTATCAATTATATTTCAATGGTGAAGAAGTAGGCATTGTACAAGAAAAGGTAATTGTAGAAAATGCGTTGATCAACACTGAAGAAGAGGTATCAAAAAAATTTAGTAATAAGGCATATTTTAAAAAAGAAATAAGAGTAGAAAAGGTCAGAGTCAAGCAGGAAAAGCCCATTGACCAAGACCAATTAGTAGATCATATTCTTCAACATGTAGAAATCTATAAACCGGCAGCGATCATAACAGTTGATGGTCAAGAAAAATTAGTTTTAGATACCAAAGATCAAGCAAAGAATATCTTAGATAACATTAAAAAAAGAAGTATGGAAATAATACAAACAAAACAAGAAAAGTTTGAGTTAATTGAAACAACATTTAAACAAGATATAGAAATCGTTTCAAAAGATGTTTTGGTAGATACTATCTTAACTACAGACGAGGCTTTAAGTGTAATTGAAAAAGATAAAGAACAAGTACAGACGCACAAAGTTGCTTTGGGAGATAATGCATGGACTATTTCAAGAGCATATAACATGGATGCAAATAAACTAGAACAAGCAAATTCAAACAAGGACATTAAAGACTTAAAACCAGGAGAGACAGTTAATTTAGTTGTTGAAAAACCATTTGCTGATGTGACTACAAAAATTAAACAAATAGATAAAGCGGAAATTGATTATAAAGTTGAAGAGAAAAAAGATTCGTCTTTATATACAGGAGTAAATGAGGTTAAGCAAGAAGGCGAAAAAGGGGAAAAAGAAGTTACAAAAGAAATTACATATGTAAATGGTGTTAAAGATCAAGAAAAAGTCATAGAAGAAAAAGTTAATAATGAACCCATAACGAAAATTATATTAGTGGGAACTAAAAATCATCCAGCTCCAAGTAGTGTAGTACCAAGTAGTGCAGCACCAAGTAGTGCAGCACCAAGTAGTGCAGTACCAAGTAGTGCAGTACCAAGTAGTGCAGCACCAAGTAGTGTAGCCCCGAGTAGTGTAGCTCCAAGTAGTGCGGCTCCAACATATAACGGAGATGTAGGATCTACAGTTGTTGCAATTGCAAAGGATTATATCGGTATACCCTATGTAAGTGGTGGATCATCACCATCTGGATTTGATTGTTCTGGATTTACCCAATACGTTTACAGGCAATATGGAATTAGTATACCAAGAACTAGTGGAGGACAGGGAAGTGCTGGAAGTCAAATTTCTCGTAGTGATCTAAAACCTGGCGATTTGGTTACTTTTTCAGGCCATGTAGGGATTTACGTTGGAAATGATAGTTTTATTCATTCACCTAGTCCGGGGAAAAGTATACAGATTACATCATTAAGCAGTTCATATTGGAATTCAAGATTTATATCAGGAAGAAGAGTTTATTAAGTAAATATGGTTAATAGTGCATCAAAAAAAGCTTCCGATTATTATTAAGGAAGCTTTTTTGGTGCGCTATACAACATTCGAATTTGTGGTCGACTGGTTCTAAAAACTTATGGCAAACTGTACCTGTCAAAAGGCAAATATCTCTATGTATAGCTTTTTATTTGGCAAGCCTATATACTATAGATTAGAAAGTTTTATTTAGCAAACAATCCGTATAAATTTAAGATGAAGTATAAAAGAAATTAAAAATACATATTTGTTTAGGAGTCTATTATGAGTGATACAACCAAATCGAAAATTAATCTTTTAAGACCTGATCTACCATTTATCATAAAAGAAATAATTAATAAGCAATATAATATTCAACCTGAATTTAAAAAATATGGTATAGAGGGTATGATTCATTCATTAGATGATGCCGAAAAAAATCTACAATATTTATTTTCGGCTATTGAGGTAGACAGCAATATATTGTAGGGGGTTATATTTTAAATGTTTTATGGTACATGCGGAGTTAAATAAGCGTTAATTGAAGATCTATTTAAACCGTTGAAAGTCTTATATGGTGCGCCCTGCAAGATTCGAACTTGCGGTCTCCCGGTTCGTAGCCGGATGCTCTATCCAACTGAGCCAAGGGCGCATGTTTATGATGTAAATAATATTATAACATAAAACAGAGAAACAATTCAAATTAAATTTCATATTTATAAACATAGAGGAATATATTTAATTAAATATATATATAGGCGGTGGTGCAATGCTTTATAAGTTTCCTGTTGGAATAAGAACTCAATTATATAATACCCTAAATAGTACTTTTTATTATCCATTTATTTTTCATAATGATAACCTGTATGCCCAGAGGGCAATGAATTATAGTATTTATGAGGCTATGATAAAGTTATGTAAATTTCTTGTAGTACCAGATGTGCCTACCACCATAAATGGGTCTTATGACATAAAAAACAATCAAAAAGGTGTACTTAGTTTATCTCTTGTTGGTCTAGCTGAATTTGGAGGAGCACATCCTATGACGGCAATTAGATCTTTAAACTTCAACATTGATACAGGAAAAAATTATAAATTATCTGAGCTATTTAAGCCAAATAGTCCATATATTGAAGTTTTATCTGAACTAGTATTGGAACAATTTAAAATACAAGAACTACCGTTATTTGATGAATATCCAGGAATACAACCAGATCAAGATTATTATATTGCAGATAAGAGCCTTGTCATATATTTTCAATTATACGAAGTAGCACCCTACTATGTAGGATTCCCTTATGCAATCATTCCTATATATGAAATCCGAGACATAATCAAAGAAGAAGGGCTACTATCTATGATGGTAGAAACAGCATAAATAAGTTGGAAAGTTGGAAAGTTGCAAAGTAGAAATTAGTAGTAAACATGGCGTAGGCTCCAACTAACCAACTAACCAACTAACCAACTAACCAACTAACCAACTAACCAACTAACCAACTAACCAACTAACCAACTGTCCAACTTTAATATTCCTGTAGAAATAAACCGTCGCCTTCTAACCACTCGGCATATAAAACTTTTTCAAAAGTTAAGTTGTACTTATTGATCTCATGAGCAAACCAAGTTCGACTATAACCTAACTCAGCTAAATTATCCCAAAGCACCTCACCATCAGTAATTAAGGTCACTGGTAAATATACTGGTTTTTTAGGGTAATCATAGTCTTGTTTAGTAGGAACATCATAGGCGGACTTCTTTAGTACGTTTAATGTTCCATCTGCTTCTAAAATTGCATATTCTGCTTCTCTCATAGAAAATACATTATTTGATCTCAGTAGATGTTGTAACTGGTTGATATCAAGATGGTTTTTTTTAAGTTCGTAAAAAGATAATTTGCCTTGCTTGATGAGAATAGAAGGGCTGCCCTCAATAAAACCCCTAGTCCCTCTATATTTTTGGGTAACCCATTCAGTACAATACATAAGTAATCCCCAAATAGCGATAGCAAATACAATGCTTGAGGCACCAACTTCTTGATCGTAGAGGGCATTACCTACTAATTCACTCAGTACAATAGAGGTTATAAAATCAAAAGGGGTTATTTGAGTAATTAAGCTTTTGCCTAAAATTTTTGTTACAGCGAATAAAGATACATACCCTACAACCAACTCAAAGGCTATACTATAAAATTGCAAAAGATCACCTACCACATTTGATACATAATAGGTTAACCCTAAAACTATTATGTATTCCAATTAATAGTAAATAAGCAGTTGGAATTCTAAAGAAAGTTATATCTATCGGAATTTAATTGTTCCATTTTCTATTGAATCGATAATAGCGAGGGATTCAACCTTTATTCCCATGCTTCTAATGATACTACCACCTTCTTGAAACCCTTTTTCTATGACAATGCCCGCACCTACGAGAGTTGCGTTAGCTTTGTCAATAATTTCCTTCATGCCAAGAAGTGCTTTTCCATTGGCCAAAAAGTCATCAATAATCAGTATCTTGTCATTTGAAGTTATATATTTTTTTGAAACCATAATGTTATAATTCCTGTTCTTAGTAAATGAGAATACTTCGCTTGAATACTTATCTGTATCTAAATTTAAGGATTCTAATTTTTTTGCAAATACTACGGGGATATTATTAAAGTACTGAGCAGTAATCACTGCTAGAGCAATTCCGGAGGATTCAATAGTCAATATTTTGGTAATATTGTATTTCTTAAATCTTTCAAAAAATTCCTTTCCTATTTCATTATATAAAGATACATCTATTTGATGATTGAGAAAAGAATCTACCTTAACAATATTATCTCCAAATACGTAGCCGTCTTTGACAATTCTTTCTTTTAATAAGTTCATTTTTTCCTCCTTATATGTACAACCATTGATTAGGTAAGTACGATTCTATTATTATAACCTTTCATTGTAAAAAAATAAATAAAGGAATACGATGAAACTGAATTTATTTAGTTCAAAAATATGGTATCATACAAATAGCGTAGTCTTTTGTATGATATAACCACATCTGTAGCAATAGGACTAAGCATATATCAATCATCTGGGAGGAGTTTGTATATGAACATTAGCAATAGGAATCGAGATAAAATAATTGAATATATAAAAAGTGGAGAAAAGCAAAAAGACAATTTAACAATAGGTCTGGAACTTGAACACATCGTAGTATGTAAGGAAACCTTTCATTCTATACCTTTCGACAATGGGGTAGAATTAATAATGAAAAAGCTTTTGTTAAAAGGTTGGGAGAAGTCTGACGATGAACCCAGCTTGGTAAATATAAAGAAAAATGAAGATAGTATTACATTAGAGCCAGGGGCCCAATTAGAATTAAGTATTAAAAATTGTAAGTCAATTGATGATGTGAAAGAAAGATATTTTTCATTTATCAACGACATATTGCCTATACTAGATGAAAGTAATTATTATTTGTTATCAATTGGCTATCGCCCATTAGATAAGGTTAAAGATATAACAATGATTCCCAAAATTAGATACGGATATATGTCCGAATATTTGATGAAGAAAGGAAAATATGCACTAAATATGATGAAGGGTTCAGCTGCACTACAAATTTCTATAGATTATACTGATGAAGAAGATTATATCAAAAAGAATAGAGTAGCTAATTATCTCTCTCCAGCAGTATCCTTAATCTTTGACAATACACCAATGTTTGAAGGTGAAGTATTTCAAGGAAATACTGCTAGAGTTGATGTATGGAACAATATGGATAATGAGAGATGTAGAATCATTCCTGGTACCTTAAATGGAAAATTTGGTTATAAAGAGTACGCGGAGTATATTATCAGTCGCCCATGTATTATCGCGTTACTAGATGGCAAATATGTTTATACAGGAGATAGAATTATTCAAGATGTATATAAAGAAATTGAGATGGATGAAGCGCAAGTAGAACATCTCATATCCATGTTCTTTCCAGATGTTAGAACAAAAAAATATATTGAGATTAGAATGATCGATAGTGTACCATTTCCCTATAATTTTGCTTCTGCAGCTTTTTGGAAAGCGATTTTATATAATCAAGAAAATCTAGACTATTTTTATCAACAATCTCTAAGGTGTACAGATGAGCAAATAAAATTATTAAAAGAAGGTATGATTAGCAATCAAAAGAACGCCATAGAATCACTTAATGCACAAGTAGATGAAGTTTTAGAAAAAGCGATGAATGTACTTGATGATGATGACAAAGAATATTTAAAGCCTCTTATTGAACTAAAGAATAATTCTTACAACTTGTCTTCCCATATAAAAAGTGAATTAATAAATGGAATTCCTGCCGCCCTCTATATTACTGCGTTATCTGTTAAAAATTTAAATTTAAGAGGGCTTAGATGACGAATAATTGTTTGATCTCTGTTTAGAGGAAATGAAAAGTAAATAAATTGAACAAATGAGAAATTAGTTGAAAAATAAAGAAAAACAAAATATAATATAAATGGCGAATATTAAAACAAAATATGCTTTAAATGTACGTGAATGCTAGATAAAATATAATTTTTGGTTAATTGTCAAACTGCAAGTTAGTAATATATCAATGCATGTAGACAAGTAATAAATAAGGGGGATAAACATGAAACGAATAAGCGTATTATTATTAACAGTAACACTTATTGCCGCAATTGCATTAGGTTGTGCAAAAGACACGGGCAAAACAGAAAATTCTAACAATGGGGCTACGCCAGATCCAGTTGTAGCAGGATTTATTTATGTAGGTCCAGTAAATGACGGTGGTTATACTACTGCGCATAACAATGGAAGACTAGAGGTAGAAAAAGAATTAGGCAATCAAGTAAAAACGATTTACAAGGAAAATGTTCCTGAAGAAAAAGGCGAAGTAATCAAGGTAATAAGAGAAATGGTAGATCAAGGTGCAAATATTATTTTTACAACCAGCTTTGGACATATGGAGGGTACATTAGAGGCAGCAAAAGAATTTCCAGATGTAAAGTTTGCTCATTGCTCAGGATATAAAACAGCTGATAATGTGACGAATTATTTTGGTAGAATGTACCAAGCTAGATATCTTTCAGGTATTATAGCTGGTCTAAAAACAGAAAGTAATAAAATAGCTTATGTAGGTGCTTTTCCAATACCAGAAGTAATTAGAGGAATTAACGCATTTACATTAGGCGTAAAATCAGTAAATCCTGATGCAGAAGTTCATGTGAGATGGACAAATACTTGGTATGATCCAGCAGCAGAAAAGGCAGCAGCAGAATCATTACTTGCAGAAGGTTGTGATGTAACAGCTCAACATCAAGATTCATCTGCAACCATGATTGCAGCACAAGAAAATGGGGCAACCTCTATAGGATATAATGTTAGTGCCGAAAAGTCAGTACCAAATGCGTACATTACAGCACCTATGTGGGATTGGGGTAAATACTACGTACCTGCAGTACAACAGGTTATCGATGGAACATGGACAAACACACCTTATTGGGAAGGTATGGAATCTGGAATCGTTTATCTAGGGGAATTAACTAGTTTAGCACCAGAAGGCGCAGCTGAAAAAGTAGCTGACACAGAAGAAAAAATTAAATCAGGAGAATTAAAAATATTCTCAGGAGAAATCAAAGACCAAAAAGGTGAAGTGAAAGTCAAAGAAGGAGACGCCCTCGAAGACGAAGAATTACTTAGCTTTGACTGGTTCGTAGAAGGTGTAGTAGGACAAATACCTGCAAAATAAATTTAATTACTAAAATTACAGATAAAGTATAGAATCTAAAGATATATAATGAGAGAATCAAAAAACTTGAGGACAAGGTTAACCTTGTCCTCACTTATATAAATTGAAATGGATGAAGGTGAGAAATTGACAAATAAAATCGTTGAAATGAACAATATCTCTAAATCATTTGGAAGTGTTCAAGCCCTAAGTAAAGTAAGCCTAGACCTAAACAAGGGAGAGGTGCACTCTTTGTTCGGAGAAAATGGTGCAGGGAAGAGTTCCCTTATGAACATTCTATCAGGAATTTATATTCCCGATAGTGGGACTCTGACGATTAAAGGAAAAAATGTCAGATTAAACTCACCTAAGGATTCTATTAATTTAGGAATTGGAATGATTCATCAGCACTTTAAATTAGTAGATGTTCTAACCGCAAAAGAAAATATTATTGCAGGCTATAACAAAGGTCTATTTGTTAAAAATAAAGAACTCTATAAATCAATTGTAGAGACTTCCGCAAAGTATGGTCTAGAGATTAATCCAGATAAAAAAGTATATAATATGTCTATTGCAGAAAAACAAAGAGTAGAAATACTCAAAGTTTTATATAGAGGTGCAGATATACTCATTTTAGATGAACCTACTGCAGTGCTTACTCCACAGGAAACGAAGGGTTTATTTACTATTATTAGAAACATGACAAAACAGGGATGTGCAGTAGTAATTATTACCCATAAGCTGAATGAGGTAATGGAAATTAGCGATAAAGTTACCATTTTAAGAAAAGGTGAGTCAATAAAAACTTTACGAAAAGATGAAACTGACGTAAATGAACTTACAGAGTTAATGGTAGGTAGAGCTGTAGATTTATCCATCGAAAGAATACCAGTTGGCTCCATGAAAAAGGTTATGGAAATTAAGAATTTGACTGTACTGAGTTCGGATAGAACCAAGGCAATTGATCATATAAGTTTTGATCTTTTTCGTGGAGAAATAGTAGGAATTGCAGGTATTGCTGGAAGTGGTCAAAAAGAATTATGTGAAGCATTAGTAGGTCTACAAAAAATTCATGCTGGAGATGTACTATACGAAGGAAAAAGCATACAAGGAAAGAATCCAGCAAATATTATAAAAATGGGCATTACTATGAGCTTTGTACCTGAAGATAGACTTGGTATGGGACTAGTAGCATCCATGGATATTGTAAACAATGTACTGTTAAAGGAATACCAAAAGTTTGATGGAGTTATGCTAAGGAGAAAGTCTTCGAAAGAAAAAGCACAGAAGATTGTAGATAAGTTAAATATCTCTACACCTGGGACAAATCATTACCCCATAAGGTTACTTTCAGGTGGAAATATTCAAAAGGTACTCTTAGGCCGAGAGATTGCCGCTAATCCACAAGTAATAATAACGGCTTATCCATCAAGAGGATTAGATATTTCGTCATCATTATTGGTCTACGATTTACTTAATAAGCAAAAGAAGAAAGACGTGGCAGTACTTTTCATTGGTGAAGACTTAGACGTCCTAATGGAACTTTGCGATAGAATTATTGTGTTATATAATGGACAAGTCACAGGCGAAGTAGATGCAAAAGCATGTACACGAGAACAGTTAGGTTTGCTTATGTCAGGTGTAGTGGAGGACAATATAGATGAGGATAGCGAAAAGAGATGAATTTACAGGGATAAAAGCAGCTATGGTGAGAATTGCGGCAATATTGGCTGCGTTGGTCTTTAGTGGACTATTCTTAAAAATAGTAGGAGAAGATCCCCTACAGATATATGCGTCAATGATAGACGGTGCATTAGGATCTGGGTATAGAATTAAAGAAACCATTAATACAACAATTCCACTTCTTGTTACTTCACTTGGAATTATGATTGCCTTTAAAATGAAGTTTTGGAATATAGGCGCTGAAGGACAAATATTTATGGGTGCCTTTGGTGCAACATTTTTTGCACTTAACTTTTCTTATTTACCAAAACCGATATTGCTAATTTTAATGGCTCTTGGTGCAATGTTTATGGGGGGGATTTGGTTACTAATACCTGCCCTTTTTAAAGCAAAGTTTGGCACCAATGAAACTTTATTTACCTTAATGTTAAATTACGTAGCAATAAAGTGGATAACCTTCCTTCAATTTAGTTTATGGAAAGATTCCAAGGCAATGGGTTTCCCGCAAATTGAAAACTTTTCAGATAATGCACTCCTACCAAAAGTATTTGGTGTACACATAGGTTGGATTGTTGCACTTATTATTGTAGTTTTTATTTATATTTTTATGAATCATACAAAAATAGGTTATGAAATAGCAGTCATAGGTGAAAGTGAAGATACAGCCAGGTATGCAGGGGTTAATATAAGAAATACAATCATAAAAACTATGTTTATCGGTGGTGGAATTGTTGGACTTACAGGAATGATCCAAGTTGCTGGAATAAGTGGAACACTCTCTATGGATTTGACAAGAGGAATGGGATATACAGCCATAATTACTACTTGGCTTTCGGGACTTAATGCTCCTGTGGCAGTTGTAGTATCTTTTCTATTTGCAATGCTAGAGCAAGGAGGCTCCTTTATACAAACTGCCTTTCAAATACCCGCCTCGGTGGCAAAAATTTTGCAATCGTTAATTTTATTTTTTGTACTAGGAAGTGAATTTAATATGAGATATAAAATCGTTTTAAATAAGAGAAAATTGGAGGGGTAAAATGATTTCCTTTCTTCATGCAGTAGTTCAAGCCGGAACAGCCCTTCTATTTGCAACACTTGGAGAGATTATTACTGAGAAGGTTGGCAATTTAAACTTAGGAGTAGAAGGTATGATGCTCATGGGAGCAGTCATGGGATTTGTTGTAGGCTATAATACAGGAAATCCAATAATGGCTCTACTTGCAGCAGCAGGAACAGGCGCATTTGGTGCAATGATATACGCATTTATTACAGTTACATTAAAGACCAATCAAGAAGTAACTGGACTTACATTAACGATATTTGGAACAGGTTTTGCCAGCTTTGTAGGACACAACTTGGTAGGATATAAATTACCTAATACGATCAATACTTTCTTCGCAAAAGTACCAATACCTATATTAAAAGATATCCCTGCTTTAGGAGAAGTTTTTTTTAATCAAAACATTTTCATTTATTTTGGTTACATTACCGTAGTATTATTAGGACTATTATTATATAAAACTAATTATGGTTTAAATATGAGAATGGTAGGAGAAAATGCAGCAGCAGCAGATGCTAGTGGAATTAATATTGTGAAATATAAATATTTTTTCATCATGCTAGGAGGAGCACTATGTGGATTAGGTGGAGCATATCTTTCGTTAGTACATGTACCCATTTGGCAAGAAAATATAACAGCAGGTGTCGGTTGGATTGCAGTTGCTTTAGTCATATTCGCTACATGGAATCCCTATAGAGCACTATTTGGAGCTTACTTTTTTGGAGGTCTAAATATCATTGGGTTTCGACTACAAAAATTTAACTTACCTATATCCATATACTTACTAGATATGCTACCATATATCGCAACTATAGTTGTACTCATCATCATGTCTATAAAAAAAAGTAAAGAAAATAAAGCGCCAAAAGAATTGGGTCACGCATATTTTAGAGAAGAACGGTAAGTTAGCAATTAACAGTTTATAATTTACAATTAAGAACCTAAGAACCTACCAACGAGTACATGTCATCCTGAGCGAAGTGTCGCCGTGCCCCGTTTATCGGGGAGGGATCTCCGTTTGTAAAGACCTAAAAGGAATCCCTAAGAATCTTTTCCTAACAACTAACAATATACATATATCGTAAAACTATTATAAATAACTGCAAAGAGGTGGCTTTATGAAAGATATTAAAGTTAATGTAAGCAGAAACTTTACCTATACAATAGCTATTCAAAAAGGTTTGCTCCAAAAGTTAGACGATTTTAAAGAATACTTTTCATCGTATCAGAAAGTAATTATCGTATCAGATCTGAATGTGGCTAAGTTTTATCTTGAAGATTTAAAAAAGTCCATAGTTTCCATGGGTTGTACTGTTTATGAAATTGTCATTGAACCTGGTGAAAAAAGCAAAAGTTTAGATCAGGTGCAGGAGATATACACTAAACTGTTAGGGTTTAATGCAACTAGGGGAGACCTAATGATTGCTCTAGGTGGGGGAGTTGTTGGCGATCTTACAGGATATTGTGCTTCAACCTTTCTTAGAGGGTTAGATTTTATTCAAATACCTACTAGTTTGTTGGCTCAAGTAGATAGTAGTATAGGTGGAAAAGTTGGCGTTAACTTAGAACAAGGCAAGAATTTAGTGGGTAGCTTCTATCAACCCAAGCTCGTTATTATAGATCCAAATACACTAGGTACATTATCAGAGAGAAATTTTGCAGATGGGATGGCTGAAGTAATCAAATATGGATGTATCTATGATAAACTCTTGTTTGAAAAATTATTGAAGATAAGTAAATCTGAGCTGATGGAGATTATCGAGGAAGTAATAGAGCGTTGTTGTACGATTAAGAAGGAAATTGTAGAACAAGATGAAATGGAACAAAATCTTCGTAGGATTCTAAACTTTGGTCATACACTAGCACATGTTGTAGAAACCTATTTCCATTTAGAAAAATATACCCATGGAGAAAGTGTTGCCTTAGGGATGTACTCCTTTGCCAAATTGGGCGAAGAAAAGGGTGTTACAAAAAAAGGTACTAGTGAATCTGTCAAATTGATTTTACAAAAGTATAGCTTGCCAATAGAATTTCCCGAATTAGATAGTGAAAAAGTAATGGCCATTATCAGTAAGGACAAGAAATTTGAAGGCGATCAAATAAAGCTAATTCTACTTGAAGAATTAGGAAAAACAGTAGTTAAATCTGTAGAGAAACATCAACTAGGGGAGTATATTTGGAATTGGAGGAATTAATATTGAAAAAAGTCGTGATTACACCAACTAGACTACGAGGAACAGTAAATATTCCTCCTTCTAAGAGCATGTCTCATAGGGCTATCTTTTGTGCAGCGTTATCAGATGGAATTAGTAATGTGAAAAACGTTCTTATGTCAAAAGATATTATGGCAACATGTAAAGCAGTAGAAGCCATAGGATGTAAGATAAAATATAAAAAAGCAGATACACATAAAGAACTATATAACTTGCGTATCCAAGGCCGAAAACAAATGAAACTAATAAAGGATACTATAGACTGTGAAGAATCTGGTTCCACACTACGATTTCTTATACCTCTACTAGCACTAGTAGATAGTCAAGTTACAGTCACTGGAAAGGGGAGGCTAGTTTCTAGGCCATTAGATACTTATTATCATATTTTTGATGAACAAAGAATATACTACACAAATAAATATGGTGAGTTGCCACTTACGATAAACGGTCGACTAAAGCCAGGAGAATATTCCGTACAGGGTGATGTTAGCTCACAATTTATCACTGGGTTACTATTTGCATTGCCATTATTAGATGGAGACTCCAAACTAACAATTACTACACAGTTAGAATCTAAACCATATGTAGATTTGACTTTAGGAATGTTAAAAAAATTTGGTGTTCATATTATTAATGAAGAGTATAAAACTTTCTTGATAAAAGGGAACCAAGAATACATTTCATCGGATTACACCGTGGAAGGAGACTATTCCCAAGCTGCGTTTTGGTTAACGGCTGGAATCTTAGGAGGAGATATATATAGTAACGATATAAAAGGCGACTCCCTACAAGGAGATAAGGCCATTGTAGATATTATCAAAAAAATGGGTGGTAACATTAATCCCTTGCTTCTAGGGTATAAAACCGTCATGTCCAGTACTAGAGGAATCACAATAGATGTATCACAATACCCTGATTTAGTACCAATATTAAGTGTGATGGGAGCTACTAGCAAAGGAGTTACTGAAATCGTAAATGCAAAAAGATTGCGAATAAAAGAATCAGATAGACTAAAAGCAATTTCAGATGTATTAACAATTTTAGGAGCCGATATTGTACAGTATAGTGATGGCTTAATCATTAGAGGTAAAGAAAAATTAATTGGTGGAGCGGTAGATAGTTACAATGACCACAGAATTGCAATGGCGGCTGCAATTGCATCCATTAAATGTGAAGAACAAGTAATTATTACAAATTCTCAAAGCGTTGAAAAATCATATCCAAATTTTTGGGAGGATTTTGTAAGCCTAGGAGGTAAGGTAGATGAGCTCGATATGGGGCAATAAAATAAAGATATCTATTTTTGGAGAGTCACATAGTAATGCCATTGGTGGGGTTTTTGATGGTCTTCCCCCTGGCATAAAAATTGATCTGGATGAGATCATGGTAGAAATGGGTAGAAGAGCACCAGGAAAAAGCAATTTATCCACTGAAAGGTCTGAAGGAGATATACCTGAAATACTAAGTGGATATTTTAACGGATACACCACAGGTACTCCATTAGCATTTATGATTAAAAATGGGAATACTAGATCAAAGGATTATGATGAATTGAAAAACTTAATGCGTCCCAGTCACGGAGATTATACAGGAAATATTAGGTATTCAGGGTACGGTGATTATAGAGGTGGAGGACATTTTTCAGGCCGACTAACTGCACCTCTTGTTTTTATGGGGTCTATTGCCAAACAATATCTAGCAGAAAAAAAGGGAATTCTTATTGCAAGTCGCGTAAAGAGTATTGGAAATATTATGGATGATGGAGATGAATGTACATATATTTTAGATGAAGAAATGCTAAAATCATTCAAAAACAAAAGACTTCCAACGATAAATAGTGCCAAATCCATTGAAATGGAAGAATATATTCTAGAAGCAAAAAAACGTGGAGATTCCACAGGGGGAGTCATACAATGTGTTTGCTTGCACGTTCCAGTTGGTCTCGGTTCTCCAATTTTCGAATCTTTTGAAAGCTCATTAGCTCATCTGTTATTTTCTGTACCTGCTGTAAAGGGAGTAGAGTTTGGCAAAGGTTTCGACATCGCTAAGTTATACGGTTCCCAAGCCAATGATGAATTGTATTATGATGGAGAAGTAGTAAAAAACTATACAAACAATAACGGTGGCATTGTAGGTGGAATTACAAATGGTATGCCTATACTTTTTAATGTAGCAGTTAAACCTACTCCATCCATTGCAAAACCGCAAAGAACAATTAATATAGAAACTGGTAAAGATGAAGTGTTAAATGTAAAAGGAAGACACGATCCCTGTATTATCCCAAGGGCTCTTCCAGTAGTAGAGGCATGTGCAGCTTTGAATATATTTGATTATTTGTTACAAGTGGAGGGATTGAACAATGAAAGATATAAATGAATTAAGAGATAAAATCGACAAAATAGATGTGCAATTGATAAAACTATTTGAAGAAAGAATGAATATTTCCCAGGAAATTGCCGAATACAAGGAGAAAAATGGTCTGGCAATCTACGATGAAAATAGAGAATTAAACGTAATTAAAAAGAATATACAACATGCTAATGAAAATTATAAAGATTATGTAGTAGAATTCATAAAATGTATCATGCAAATCAGCAAAGACGTGCAGTCAAGAAGGTAGATAGCTAACAGTAAAAGAATGCAGAATGCAAAATGCAAAATTAAGAACAAAAATAAATATAAAATCATAATAGCTTAGGCTAGAGGATTTAAACCGATCGCTAAAAGCTAAATAAACTTATTTATTTTTTAACATTTTTCTGATAAAATATAGAATAACACTTTTTTACGAGGAGGTAAGCATATGAGAAAATTTAATAAAGTATTGATTGCAAATAGAGGCGAAATTGCCATAAGAATTATACGAGCCTGTAAAGAACTTGGGATTGCTACAGTGGCTATCTATGCAGAAGAAGACAAGTTATCACTGTTTAGAAGGAAAGCAGATGAAGCTTATCTGATAGAGGATCATAGGGGACCAGTAGATGCTTATCTGAATATGGATAAGATCATAAGTCTGGCTAAGAAAAAAAATGTAGATGCCATACATCCTGGCTATGGCTTTTTAGCTGAAAATGCAGAGTTTGCAAAACGATGTGAAGAAGAAAACATTGTATTTATAGGACCCTCCCATGAAATGATGAGTCAACTGGGGGATAAAATTCAATCTAAAATTGCAGCGCATAAAGTAAATGTTCCTACGATACCAGGAGTTGAGAAACCGATACGTTCCAATAATGAAGCAATAGAATTTGCTAATCTTGCAGGATATCCAATTATGCTAAAAGCGGCAGCTGGTGGTGGAGGCAGAGGCATGAGAATTGTTAAAAGCCAACATACACTATTAAAAGATTTTAAATCTGCGCAAAATGAAGCGCTAAAAGCTTTTGGTAATGGTGACATCTTTGTAGAAAAATACTTAGAACAACCAAGACACATAGAAATTCAAGTATTAGGTGATAACTATGGAAATGTAGTACATTTATTTGAGAGGGATTGCTCCATTCAACGAAGACATCAGAAGTTAATTGAGTTTACTCCATCTCAAAGTATAACACAAGAACAAAGAGAAGCAATATGTGCCGATGCATTAAAAATTGCAAAATCAGTCAACTATAAAAATGCAGGGACAATAGAGTTTTTAGTAGACAAAAATGGGGATCACTTCTTTATTGAAATGAATCCAAGAATACAAGTTGAACATACGGTTACAGAAATGGTTACAGGTATAGATATCGTACAATCCCAGATCTTAATTGCACAAGGTTATAAGCTAGACTCTGAAGAGCTGGGCATTGGTAGTCAAGATGATATAAAAATGGTAGGTGCTGCTATCCAATCCAGAATAACCACAGAAGATCCTCAAAACAATTTCATGCCAGATACAGGTAAACTCGAAGTTTACAGAACTGGAGGAGGTAATGGTGTACGTTTAGACTCTGGAAACGGATTTACAGGTGCTCATATATCTCCTTACTACGATAGTCTATTAGTCAAAACCACTGCATTTGCTAGAAGCTTTCAAGATGCAAGACGCAAAGCAGTTAGAGCCATAAAAGAAATTGAAATTGAAGGAGTCAAGACGAATAAAGACTTCTTAATCAATGTTTTAGAACATCCAACTTTTATTGCAGGAGAATGTGACACGAACTTTATCGATAATCATTCTGAATTATTTAAGTTGAAATTTAGAGGAAATGAAGAAATTAGATTATTGAATTTCTTAGGCGAAAAAATCGTAAATGAAACATTAGGAAATAAAAAAGATTTTGACATTCCAGTAGTACCTAATATAGACGAAACAGAAAAATTATATGGTACCAAACAAATCCTAGATGAAAAAGGACCCCAAGGGATTATAGACTTCATAAAGTCACAAGACAAATTATTACTTACAGATACCACCATGAGAGATGCACATCAATCTTTATTGGCTACTAGAGTAAGAAGTAGAGATATGATTAAGATTGCAAAAGCCACATCAGTACTAGCTAAAGACTTATTTTCTTTAGAGATGTGGGGTGGAGCAACTTTTGATGTTAGTTACAGGTATTTAAGAGAGTCACCTTGGAAGAGATTAGAAGAACTTAGGGAGAGAATACCAAACATTATGTTGCAGATGCTCTTTAGAGGTTCTAATGCAGTAGGGTATAAAAATTATCCTGATAATGTGATTAAATCCTTTGTAAAACAAGCATCTGAATCAGGGATTGATGTGTTTAGAATTTTTGACTCTTTGAACTGGTTAGAAGCGATGAACGTTTCTATTGATGAAGTGTTAAAACAGAATAAAATCGCAGAAGTAGCTATGTGTTACACTGGAGATATTCTAGATGAGAGCAAGCAAAAATACAATCTAGACTATTATGTAAAAATGGCGAAAGAAATTGAAAAGACAGGTGCTCATATTTTAGCCATAAAAGATATGTCAGCTTTATTAAAACCTGCTGCTGCGTATAAGCTCATTAAGACATTAAAACAAGAAATAAAGATGCCTATTCGCCTTCATACTCATGATACTACGGGCAATGGAGTCGCTACAGTTTTAATGGCATCTATGGCAGGTGTAGATATTGTAGATACTGCGTTTAATGGTTTAAGTGGTTTGACAAGTCAGCCAGCACTAAATTCAATCGTGGCTGCACTTCAAAATACACCAAGAGATACAGGCATGGACTTAAGTGAGCTGCAGTTAATCTCTGATTATTGGACCACGACAAGAGAGGTTTATTCAGAATTTGAATCAGGCTTAAAATCAGGTACAGCAGAGATTTATAAATATGAGATACCTGGTGGCCAATATTCAAATATGAAGGCTCAAGTAGAAAGTTTTGGTTTAGGTCATAAATTTACAGAAGTCAAAGAAAAATATATGGAAGCAAATGTACTATTTGGAGACATTGTTAAAGTGACCCCATCTTCAAAGGCAGTTGGAGACATGGCTATATTTATGGTGCAAAATGATTTAGACAAAGACACCATATTTGAAAAAGGTAAAAACTTAGCGTTTCCAGACTCAGTACTAGATTTTTTCAAAGGCATGATTGGTCAACCAGAAGGCGGTTTTGATACTAAGTTACAAGAGTTAGTGTTAAAAGGAGACAAACCGATCTCTGTTCGTCCAGGATCATTATTAGAAGATATTGATTTTGAAGCGATTAAGAAAGAATACAAGGAAGTCTATAAGTTGAATATTAGCGATAAAGACGCTTTGTCTGCTGCTCTATATCCCAAAGTATTTAAAGAATATGTGGAGTATTTTGCTCGATTTGATGAGTATATGAGAATGGAAAGTCATATATTTTTATATTCGCTAAAAGTAGGGGAAACGGCTCAAATTGAAATTGATACAGGAAAAAGTTATGTAGTAAAATTAGTGCAAATAGGAAACGTAGATGAGAATGGATACAGATGCGTAGTGTTTGAAGTAGATGGTTTTAGAAGGGATATATATATTGAAGATAAAAAATCCTTTACTGCGCAAAACAAACAGACTATGACGAAAGCGGACAAAGACAATCCTTTGCATATGGGATCAAGTATACCAGGGACTGTTCTTGAAGTAATGGTTAAAGAAGGCGACATTGTTGAAATTAATCATCCTCTTGCCATCATTGAAGCAATGAAAATGGAAACGGAAGTTGTCAGTACGGCAAAAGGTGTTGTAGAAGAAGTATTTATCACTGCTGGTCAAGTGGTGCAATCAGGAGAATTACTGATTACCTTGAAAGAATAGTACTTACAATAATAATAATTAGGAAGTCACCCACCCACCCATTGGTGGGTGTTTTCTTCATCTTCACACAACGTTAATTGAATAGATTAGGAACTTATATCCAGTAAATCTGCCACAAAGATTAGAACATGTGTCTTACTACTCGTTAATTTAGATAAAAAGAAATGGAAAGTATGGAAAAAATAAAAAAAAGATAACATTTAAGATATGTAGTGTAACAGAAGAAAAAATTAGTGTATAATATTGAATATGAAGTAGTGAAGGTAGGGAAAGAATTTATGTCTCAAATGTCTGAATATTTCAACAATCTATTAATACTGATAAGACCATCTAGCATAATTGATATATTGCTCGTCGCATTTGTAGTATACCAAATTATTGGTTGGATTAAATTTACCCAGGCAGCACAAGTTGTAAAGGGAATCGTTTTCTTACTATTAGCGACTCAGGTGAGTGAGTGGTTCGGACTACATACAGTGAATTACTTACTTAAAAGTTTCATGACTGTTGGGCTTATTGCACTAATCATCGTATTTCAACCAGAACTACGAAGAGCTCTTGAACATATTGGTAGAACCAGCTTCTTTAAGATGCAATACGTACAGGATATCAAAGAAACGCAAAAAACTATAGATGAAATAATAGAAGCTATAAACGATATGTCAAATTCTAAGACAGGTGCATTAATTGTTATAGAAAGAGAAACTGGTTTAGAGGACATTATGACTACAGGTACTTATTTAGAAGCAATCATTACTAGTGAATTATTATTAAATATCTTTACCCCAAATACTCCACTTCACGATGGTGCTGTAATTATAAGAATTAGTGAAAATAGATTAAAGGCCGCTTCTTGTCTATTGCCCTTAACAGAAAATAAAAATGTAAGCAAAACACTTGGCACCAGACATAGGGCAGGTCTTGGCATGTCTGAAAATTGTGATGCTATCGTGATTATTGTTTCAGAAGAATCCGGGGTTATATCTTATGCAAGCAGAGGTAGACTATATCGCTATTTAGATATAAAAAGCATGAACGAATTTTTAAAGGAAGAATTCTTACCAAAAGAAGAAGTGCCAAAGAAATTTAAGTTTTGGGGGAATAATAGCTGTGAATAATGACTTGAAGATGAAACAACCTAATTTCAGTATTGTCGTGTCTATATTAATTGCTTTAGTCCTATGGATCTATGTAATTGGAGAAGTAGATCCCAATGTTAAGCAGCATTTCAACAATATACCAGTAAAGATTAATAATCTTCAAATTCTTGAAGAAAATGGTCTGGTTTTAGCTGGAGACCAAGAAAAAGAGTATACTGTTGATATTTCTCTGTACGGTAGGATGCGTTCATTCTTTGGACTCCGAAACTTAGTAACTGCTTCAATTAACATAACAGATATTACTTCAAAAGGTACCTATGATATAGAAGTAAACATAGATGGTATTCCTGATGATATAGAGATTAAAAATATATCTCCTAAGGAAATATCACTGAAAGTTGATAGACTATCCAATGCTGATAGAAATGTTGAATTAAATATACAGGGGGAACCAAAAGATGGTCTAAATATTTTAGATTATACGACAAAACCCAATAAAGTAAACATTAGCGGCTCAGAAGAGATTATAAAGAGCGTAAATAAAATAGTTGGCGATATAAATATTAAGGACGCAAGTAATGATGTAAGTAAATCAGTGGAGCTTTATGCAGTTGATAAAAACAACAAAAAGATAGAATACATTACAATAAATACCAATACCACAAATGTTAAAGTAAATATAGGAAAAACAAAAACAATAGCAATCACGCCTGAACTTAGTGGTACGCCAATGGTAGGATATATGATGTCCCAAGTTGTTGTAGAACCTAAGGAGATAACTGTAGGCGCTAAAAACAACCTATTAGACAATATAGAGGCGATTCCAACAAAACTCATATCCATAGATAAGATAAATGCTGATTTTGAAACAAATGTTGAAGTGATACTGCCAAATGCAGTAAAGATCATAAATGGAAAATCAACAGTCTTAGTTAAGGTAAGTGTAGAAAAGATAGAAACAAGAGAATATAATCTAAGCAAAGTTGAACTATTCAATAAACCAGAAAACGTAGAGATAACTTTACCACAGGAAAACAATGTAACTGTAGAACTTGAAGGAAAAAAAGATGATTTGGATAATTTAACACAAGAAAAAATAAAACTTCTTATTGATGTAAAAGACACTAAAGTTGGAGAAAATGATATAGACATAAAGATGGAAGATATTAAAGGATTAACATTAAAATCAATAAAACCCAAAACCTTGACAGTTACAGCAACGGAAAAGTAAATAAATGAAAAATGCAGAATGCAAAATGCAAAATGCAAAATGCAAAATGAAAGACCTAAAAGAAATTCGCAAGAATTTATTGTTAACAATCAATCAAGAACTAAGAACGCACCTGTCATCCTGAGCGAAGTCGAAGGATCTCCGCAGTTAAAGACCCCAAAGGAATCCCCAATGTTTTTCCTAACAACTAATACCTGCATCCTCAAAGTAATCAATTTCTATACATAGCAAATAAGGGCGATTGATGAATCGTCCTTATTTAATATAGTGAACCATACATTAAAGGAGTAAAGATGATATATAAAATTAGTAATATAAAAATTCCAATAGAGGAAGTAAAAGATGATTTAGTCAAATATATATGTAAGAATTTAAGACTAAGATTTGAATCCATAGGCGAATTTAAAATTAGCAGCAAATCGGTAGATGCCAGAAAGAGCCAACAGGGTGAAATAAACATTATTTATTCTGTTATATTCCATTACCCAGAAGAAATTATAAGGCGAAAAACTAAGTGGGATATAAAAGAAATAAGTGCAGACAATAGTGTTAGTCAACTACTTCCCATAGATAAATGCATGTTCGATCAAGTGCCTATTATAGTTGGATTTGGACCTGCAGGAATATTTGCTGCACTTGAATTGGCAAAATTAGGATTAAAACCTATTGTCATAGAACGTGGGAAAGACGTAGATTCTAGGAAAATAGATATAAGAACGTTTTGGCAAGATAGAATAATAGATGAAATAAGTAATGTGCAATTTGGAGAAGGTGGGGCAGGTGCTTTCTCAGATGGAAAACTGACAACTAGGGTAAAGGATCCCACGTGTCAAGAAATCTTAAAAATTTTTGTAGATGCAGGGGCTCCAGAAGAAATTTTGTACGTAAATAAACCACATGTAGGTACAGATAAACTTAGACAAGTAATTAAAAATATACGCACAAAGATAATAGAATTAGGAGGACAAGTTTTGTTTAAGTCCTGTGTAACTGATATTCTTATTGAGAATAAGCAAGTGGTAGGTGTAGAAGTTAATCATCGCAAGCAGTACTCAACAAATCATGTAATATTAGCGACAGGACATAGTGCTCGGGATACTTATGAGATGGTGCTAAAAAAAGGAATAAGTGTAGAACCTAAAGGATTTGCTATTGGATTAAGAATAGAACATCATCAACAACATATAAATAAAATTCAATACGGTAAATATAGCAATCATCCAGAATTGAAGGCAGCAGATTATCAGCTCACCTATAGAGACGTGGAACACAACAGGGGTGTTTATAGTTTTTGTATGTGTCCTGGGGGAATGGTTGTTGCATCTTCATCTGAAAAGGAAAGTGTTGTGACTAACGGTATGAGTTATTACTCTAGGGACCTTGAAAATGCAAATAGTGCCTTGGTTGTAAATATTAATCCTCATGACTTTGACAATGACCCCATGAAGGGAATTGCCTTTCAAAGAAAATACGAGAAATTAGCATATGAATTAGGTGGGAAAAACTATAACGCGCCAGTACAATTAGTAGGTGATTTTCTACGTAGAAAATCATCTACTCAAACTGGAATGGTAAAACCTTCATATCAACCAGGAGTAACCCCTACAGATCTAACTTATGCCTTACCAGACTATGTGGTAGATTCCATCAGAAATGCATTGCCAATTTTTGATCAAAAGATTAAGGGTTTTTCTGATTACGAAGCGCTATTAACAGGAGTAGAAACGAGAACATCTTCTCCCCTTAGAATTTTAAGGGATAAAACCACCAGAGAATCAATAAATATTAAAGGATTATACCCTGTAGGCGAAGGTGCTGGATATGCTGGAGGAATCATGAGTGCTGCTTTAGACGGACTAAAGTGTGCTAGAGCGATAGTTGATAGAGATTAGATGAGCTTATAAGTCCATAGTGAGGGGGAACCATAGGGAAGTTCCTTTTGTGGTACCACGTTATCATTGACCTACTAGATATATATGAGATATAATTAAAAAATAATTTATCAGGAGATGAGGAACATGGAAATATCTATAAAGAAAACACTGACACCAAAGGCGAAACCCGATGAAAGTAGTTTGGTTTTTGGACATGATTTCACAGATCACATGTTTATAATGGATTACACAGAAGGAAAAGGGTGGCACGATCCCCGGATTGTACCTTACGGCCCCTTGACTTTAGATCCGTCCACCATGGTGTTTCATTACGCTCAAGAAACATTTGAGGGTTTAAAGGCTTATAAGACAGCAACGGGAGATATTCAATTATTTAGAGCTAAGGATAATATTGCTAGATTGAATCAATCTAATGAAAGATTATGTATTCCTACCTTAAATGAAGAAGATGTAATGCAAGCCATAACGACAATAGTTAAAGTCGATGCTGAATGGATTCCTAAAGCTGATGGCACATCTTTATACATACGACCTTTTGTAATAGCAACAGATCCATTTATTGGTGTCAAAACCTCTTCAACATTTATGTTTATGATTATTCTTTCTCCAGTAGGAACCTATTACAAAGAGGGGCTAAGTCCTACTAGAATATATGTAGAAGAGCAATATGTAAGAGCAGTTCCAGGAGGCACTGGACATGCAAAAACTGGTGGAAATTATGCTGCTAGCTTGAAAGCTCAAGTAGAAGCAGCTAAAAAAGGATATTCACAAGTTTTGTGGTTAGATGGAATAGAAAGAAAATACGTTGAAGAAGTAGGTACAAGCAACGCTTTTTTTAAAGTAGATGATAGAATATATACAGCACCCTTAGAAGGCAGTATCCTATCAGGAATTACAAGAGATACGTCTTTGAAACTTCTAAAAAGTTGGGGTATGGAAGTAGTAGAGGAACAATTTACCATTCAACAAGTTTACGATTGGCATGCACAAGGTCGTTTAAAAGAAGCTTTTGCTACAGGTACAGCTGCGGTAATTTCTCCTATAGGAGTACTTGGGTGGAAGGGTAAAGATATGGTAATTAATAATAATGAGATCGGTGAAACATCACAAAAATTATACGATACCATTACCCAAATACAAAATGGACAATTACAAGATTCTTTTCATTGGACAACCAATTTAAGCGATTAGACGATAGACACTAGACACTAGCTAAAGACGTAAGGCGCATGCTGCTAGTTAACAGTCACTAGCTAAAAAGAAGAAGTAATAAAAAGGCACTAGCATTAGTCGGCTAGTGCCTTTTTGAAATAGAGGATCTCTTAGGAATACCTTCAAGCTAGCAAATCATAGGACTTTCACATTGTAATGAGTAAGCCAAAAATCAAGCTGAGTTAAAAGAGCTATTATTTGTGGTCCAGTCATAAGTTGACCATACCAGGGAACCTTAAAATTTGATCCCCCTGTCTGTATAATCTCTTTTACGTAAGGGACATCAATGAGATCTAAGATGGGTGACTGCTTATCATTGAGTATTTTTGATAACTTTTCTTTTACTATATTCGTGTATAATGGATTATGGGTTTTTGGATACGGACTTTTTTTCCTAGTCGTAATTTTTTCAGGAAGAAAATCTTTCATTGCTTCTCTGAGTAACCCTTTTTCTCTCCCATCCATTAATTTATATTTAGCGGGAATATTATAAGCATATTCAACCAAACGATGGTCAGCAAAGGGAACGCGAACTTCTAGGCTAGTTCTCATACTCATTCTGTCTTTTCTGTTTAATAAGGTTAGCATAAACCATTTAATATTGAGATAAGTCATCTCTCTAATCTTACGATCTTCGATAGGTTCATCACCTAAGAGTGGAACTTTAGCTAAAGTATCACTAAATTTAGTGCGGACATATTCTTCTAAAGGTAAATTTTTCAAAGAGTCATTTAAAATATTCTTTCGATAATCTACAGATTTTGACCAAGGGAAAGTATCTGCGTATAAATCTTCATTCCGAGTAAACCAAGGATAACCACCAAAAATTTCATCTGCACATTCTCCGGATAACGCTACAGTAGCTTTTTTCCTAACCTCTTTACAAAATAAAAATAAAGAAGAATCCACATCAGCCATACCTGGCAAATCACGGGCTATGACTGCTTCATTTAACGAATCTGCCAAATCACTTTGTGTTAATACAACATTTGTATGATTTGATTGAAGAAAATTTGACATTAAGTTGATATAGTAACCATCAGAATTAGGTTGGAAGTAGCTAGGTTTAAAATATTTATCATTATCTATATAATCCACTGAAAAAGTATTTAATTGATCTACATGATGAGAAGCAATTGTGGAGATAAAGCTTGAATCGAGCCCTCCTGATAAAAAAGTGCAAATAGGTACATCACTAACCAATTGCCTTTTTATCGAATCTATCAAAAGGTGTTTGGTATGTGCAATAATATCTTCTAAAGATTCTCTATTTTCAGAAGCCTTCAATTTCCAATATTCAGTTAGTTGTAAATGGCCATCAGCAAAAATCAAAGAATGTGCAGGAGGCACTTCTTTGATATTTTTGAACACAGCAGATCCTAGATCTGTTGCAGGTCCTAAACCAAATATCTCCATTAATCCTTCTTCATCTAAAACCGGGTCAATATCAGGATGAGCCAAAAGGGCTTTAATTTCAGAGGCAAACAAAAATGAAGATCCTCTCTGTGTATAAAATAATGGCTTAACTCCTAAGTGATCCCTAGCCAAAAATACGCGATTACGTTTTTCATCTAATATACAAAAAGCAAAAATACCATTTAGATGATTTACACAGTCTTCTTTCCAATGAATATAAGAAGTCAAGAGTACTTCAGTATCTGAATAGGATTGAAAGGAATACCCTAAATCTTTTAGTTCCTGTCTTAAATCCTCTGTATTATATAACTCACCATTATATACAAGAGTGTAATTACTATCTCCAATCAATTTACTCATAGGCTGTTGACCCCCAGAAGGATCAATAACGATTAACCGTCTATGGCCCAAAAGAGCATGTTTATGTATATAAGTCCCAAAAGAATCAGGCCCTCTATAGGACAAAGTGTCCATCATTTTATTCATGGTTACATTATATGAAGAAATATCATCATTCGTATTAATCCACCCAACAATACCACACAAAAAAATCACCTCACAAAAAATTGTGTTTATTTAATTATCAGTATATGTAAAAAGTATGGAATGTGACACAAGTTAGTTCTTAGTAAATTTTAATTCTACATTTTTAACTTTACACTTAATGTTGTAATTTATTTTTCCCAAAAGGTACTTTTTTTAGAACATGTACATATACTAATTGTACGCCCTAAATTTTAAGGAGGTGTGCCATGTATACGAAGTATTATATTGAAGCCACAGATAAGATGCCAAAGGAATGGGTAGCCAAGGAGGACAATTCTAATGAAATTGTGGGTAATTTTACGAGTAAAGAATTAGCAGTACAATTTATACATGAATTATGCAAAGATTCGTTACATTGCACGATCATTGTTAATGATAAATCTACTTATTCTATTTCTTTAGATAATATGTGAATTAATCGATGTAACATACTATATAAATCTTTAATGAAAATAAAAGTTAAGATTAATTGCTAAAAGAGTAATTAATGTCTAGAATAATATAGATTTAAAGACATTTTAATATGTGTATACGAATTGATTTAGCCCTTAGTGAGATGAGGGCTATTTTTTACAAACTAATGATCCAACTTTCCAACCTTCTGCTTTCCACCTAAATAAACCTAAAAACTAAGAATGGATAGCTAATTAAGAAAAAATATATAACACATAACCCAAAGTATGAATAATAGACCCGCTAAAAGGTAAATAATACAGTCAATGAAATTTTTGGAGGGTTATGTAATGCAGAAAGTTGAAATGAAAAAACTAAAGATTGATTTACGATGGTTACAATGGATTAAGAACTGGGTAGAGTTAGAATTAATAAAAAAACGAAAAAAGAAACAAAAGTTAGTTGCGAAAATTAAAGATGATAACTTTATTGGTCTCATTCATAGAGCTAAGATAGATCTTGAACAGTCGAAGAATTTTTTCTCAAAGGTCACAGATCCTGATTTAATTGATTATGCAAGCTATGAAATCCTAGCGAATCAATCTTTTTATACCTATTTAATAAAAAAAGCTAAAGCAGAAAATATTACTTTCCACGTATGATTTTTAGAATAAATATCACTTTCCCGAATATCTATAAAGTATGGACAAGATGGTAAGATTCATTTAATTTTATTCATAGTAGATGAAATTGGGGAGGGTAATGTAATGCAAAACGTAGAAATAAAAAAAATAAGGATTAATTTACAGTGGTTACTAGTGATCAAGAAATGGATAGGCATATTTTTAATGAAAAAACAAAGAAGTAAACAAAAAGTAGTTACAAAATCTAAAAACAGTAACTTCATTGATCTCATTCGTAGAACTAAAATAGAGTTGGATCAAGCAAAAAACTTTTTTGACAATGTCATAGATCCTGACTTAATTGACTATGCAAGCCACAAAATTCTAGCAAATCAGTCATTCTATACCTATTTAATAAAAAAAGCTAAAGCAGAAAATATTACTTTTGACGTATAATTTTTAGAATAAATATCACTTGTCCGAATATCTATAGAGTATGGACAAAGGATGGTGATATTAATTATGGGCATAGGATTAGAAACTGATGCGGTACTCGCATATTCCATTGGTTTATTATTACTTTATTTACTGGGAAGTTCTTTGATGAAAATATTCAAGATCCCAGTAAGAATTATTGTGACTATTTTTATTAATAGCATTTTAGGTGGACTCATGCTGTTTTTAATAAACATATTTGGTAATGCGTATAATTTTGAAATAGGAATTAACCCATTAAATGCCTTAACCATTGGAATTTTAGGTATACCAGGGTTAATTATGCTGATTATCTTAAGATCAATATTATAATATGCACTGCAAACTATTTAAACTTTACTGTTAACCATAGTAAAGTTTTTTGGTGAATATGCATTATTTGACCCCTAAAATTTATGTAGGAGAGATTTCATACTTATAGTTTAGATCAGTTAACGTGCAAACCATTACATGTAGCTTAAAAAAATAAAATGTGATAAAATTAAAAAAATATTATACTTAGGCAATAGATTTATGTGAGAACTTTTACAGAGGGGGAAAAGTGTGAAGGGTATTGGTGCATCTCCTGGTATTGCAATTAGTAAGGTGTTTGTATTAAAACATGAAAATATTGTAATCAATATGAACAAGGTAGACCATATACAAACAGAAATATCAAAGTTAAAAGAAGCGATTGAATATTCTAAAATAGAAATTTCAGAAATAAAAAAAAAAGCAACAAAAGAATTAGGTGAGGAAGAGGCTAAAATTTTTGAAGCCCATTTAATGATTCTAGATGATCCTGAATATATAGGTCAAATAGAACAGATCATGACTAGTGAAAAGATTACTGCTGATAATGCAGCTACACAAATTACTAATCAATTTGTAGAAATATTTGGTACAATGGACGATGAATATATGAAGGGACGAGCAGTAGATATAAAAGACGTTGGTCGTAGGCTAATAAGAAATATTTTAGGTGTAAAAGCTCAAAACTTAAGTGAAATAAATGAAGATGTTATCATCATAGCTAATGATTTAACTCCTTCAGATACCGCGCAAATGAATAAGCAAAAAGTAAAAGGATTTGCCACTGACATTGGTGGAAGAACATCTCACACGGCTATTATGGCTAGGAGTTTAGAAATCCCAGCAGTTCTTGGATTACATAATATAACATCCCAAGTTAAAGAGGGAGACCTCATCATAGTAGATGGTTTAACCGGGGAAGTTATTATCCATCCTGAAGAATCAGTAGTGAAAAGCTATCGCGGGAAAAAAGCACAATACGAGAGCGCTAGAAAAGAATTAGAACAATTAAAAGACCTAGCTGGGGTCACAAAAGATGGTCATCTAGTAGAACTAGTCGGTAATATAGGTACGCCTAATGATATAGAGGGTGTTATTAAAAATGGCGGACAAGGTGTAGGGCTATATAGAACAGAGTTTCTTTATATGGATAGCGATGTAATGCCAAGTGAGGAAAAACAATTTGCAGCCTATAAATCAGTAGTAGAAGGGTTGAAAGATATGCCAATTATCATCAGAACATTAGATATTGGTGGAGATAAAAAGTTACCATATCTCACGTTAGATGATGATATGAATCCATTCCTGGGATTGCGTGCAATAAGGCTATGTTTTGCCCAAAAAGAATTGTTCAAAATACAACTAAGAGCCATCTTAAGAGCAAGTGCATTTGGCAAGTGTCTCGTCATGTTTCCAATGATTTCAAACATAGATGAAGTTAGACAAGCAAAGGTTATACTAGAAGAATGTAAAAGAGAACTGGATGGAGAAAATATAGATTACGACAAGGAAATAAAAGTAGGCATTATGGTGGAAATACCATCAGCAGCAATTTGTGCAGATCTTATTGCAAAGGAAGTTGACTTCTTTAGTATAGGAACCAATGATTTATGTCAATACACTTTGGCTGTTGATAGAATGAATGAAAAAGTAGCCTACCTATATCAACCCTTTAATCCAGCAATACTACGATTAGTAAAAACTGTTATAGATGCATCTCACGGACAGGTAGGTAAATTTACTGGAATGTGCGGAGAGATGGCAGGAGATCCACTAGCAGCACTAATTCTCTTGGGTCTTGGTCTAGACGAATTTAGTATGAGTGCTTCATCTATTCCACAAATCAAAAAAATAATTAGAAGTGTTACGTTAAAAGAAGCACAAGAAATTGCCCACAAAGCATTGAATTTATCAACAGCAGATGAAGTGAAGAAAATGGTAGAGTTAGAATTAAAAAAAATAGATATCACTATTATTTAGGAGGAAGTCAAATGGTAAGTAAGGAAGTTACAATAGTAAATGCAACAGGTTTACATGCAAGGCCAGCATCTACGTTTGTACAAGAAGCAGGAAAATATAAATCAGAGATCAATATCATAAAGGGTGATAAAAAGATTAACGCAAAAAGCATAATGGGTATTATGGCAGGTGGACTTTCAAAAGATACAATAATATCTATTGAAGCCCATGGCGAAGATGAGCAAGCAGCTGTTGATTCATTAGTAAGTTTAATATCAAGTAAATTTGGTGAAGAATAAATAGAAGCAAGCAGTTTCAGGATAGAAAAATCTATCTTGAGCTGTTTTTTTTTAGAGTGGGAAAGTTCTATCTTATAACATTGTAACCTGAGGTATTGGTGAGCAGTTAATCGTAAATTCAGTACTAATTTACATTGTCAAATTATTATCAATAATTTTGAGCAAAAAAGTGGTTAGAAATCCAAAACATAGGGTATAATTAATTAGATTAAGAAATTAGGAGGAATATTTATGTCTAAAAGTTCGGATTTTATGAGTGGAGTTTTGTTAGGAACCATAATCGGTGGCATTGCAGGATTGTTATTAGCACCTGAATCTGGAAAAGATACAATTAAGAAGATGAAGGATATTAGTGAGGATTTAGTTGATAATGTAAAGGATATGAGTAGTGAATACAAAGATGAGATCAATGAAAAAGTTGAAAAATTAAGCAATAAGGTTTCAAGTAAAGTAAAATTGTATAAAAGTGAATTAGAAGATAAATTAGAAGAAATGAAGGATTCTGTAGAAGATGCTATGCAAGATGTAGAAACACAATTAGACGAAGATCCAGATCCACAAGATACACAAATATAATACACAATCTATCCAAAAGATGAGAAGGTGAAGGAAAAGTATGTTTGCACAAATACATTTATGGGAAGCTGGTATTCTTCTAATAGGTATTGCTTTTGTTATTGGAGCAGTTTACCTAGCAAAGACGATGAAAAACCTTGCAAAAACCATTGAAGATATGGATGAGTTGATATTAAGTAATAAGAAAAACTTTGATGCAATAATTACAGACGTTGAAGCAATTACAAAAAATTCATCTGAAATTATGGAAGATGTTCAAGAATCAGTAGGTTCATTAAAACAATCAGTTTTTACCGTGGGAGATACAGTAACTTCAACAAAAAACTATGTACTTAAGCCTGTTTTAACAGTATTAAAATATACACATTATGGATTAAAGTTTATTCGGTCAATAAGAAAAAAGAAAAAAGAGACGAAATGAAGGAGAACATTTAGTTTTCCTTCTTATTATGAAAATATGAAGGGAGGAGATATTTTGTTATCAATTATTACTAAGAATGAAGTAGATCACTATGACATTAAATTAATTGGAGAAATGGACATATATACTGTTGACAATTTAAAAAATGCAGTAAATGAAAAAATGGATGAATCAATTAAAAGTCTTGTATTTAACTTTGAGGAATTAGAATACATAGATAGTACCGGGTTAGGTGCATTAATCGGAATTAAAGGCAAATATAGAGATGTTGATATAGAAATAGTTAATCTTAGAGCAAATGTAAAAAGATTATTTGATCTTACGGGATTAGCCAAAATATTTTCAATTAAATAAGTGGAGGAATTATAGACATGGAAAATAACAATGTTACAATTAGCCTAACATTGCCCAACACACCTGAATTCGTAAGTGTAGCGAGATTAGCATTATCTGGTGTAGCGAATGGGATGGGGTTTAATATGGATGATATTGATGATTTGAAAGTTGCAGTATCTGAGGCGTGTACAAACGCACTGAAACATGGAGGAAAAAATGTAAATGACAATTATATAGTTCACTATACAATTGATGGGAAAAGCCTTATAATTGAAGTTTGTGATAATGGTAAGGGAATAGAGCTTGAAAAGATTATCACGCCTGACTTAGACAATCCAAAAGAACATGGTTTAGGTTTATATATTATAGAAACACTTATGGATAAAGTTGAAATAATTAAGCGAGATAATCATGGTACTACCATACGAATGATAAAAAAAATAGGGGCGTAAGTGCATGAATAAGAATCTATCGATTTCTCAAGATAGCAAGAGTGCGATGCGAAAAGCATATATAGAAAAATTGTTTAAAGAATACAGAATAACTAAAGATATAAGCTTGAGAAATAAGATATTTGGGGAGTTTATGTACATAGCAGAAATTTTATCAAAAAAGTATGTAAACAAAGGTGTGGATTTTGAAGATATCTATCAAGTAGCTAGTTTAGGTTTAATATACGCTGTTGAGAGATTTGACCCTAGTAAAGGTTATGAATTTTCTAGTTTTGCCACTCCTACTATATTGGGAGAAATTAAAAAATATTTTCGCGATAAAGAATGGATTATTAAAGTTCCTAGGCGTATCCAGGATTCCTATAGAAAAATTAATCAGGCAAAAGAATTATTGCAACAAAGCCTAATGCGAGTTCCTACAGTTCAAGACATAGCAGAGCATTTAGCCCTTACTCATGAAGAAGTCATTGAAGCTATGGAAGGAAGTTACGCTTATGCACCAGCTTCCCTAGATGTGAAAATAACGAATAGCAACGATGAAAGCGATATATCTCTATTTGAAATTTTAGGGATAGAAGATAATAAGATATTAGAAATTGAAGACAAAGATTTATTGAGAAATGTATTTACGAATATGAATGAATACGATAAGAAAATAATCGTAGACAGATTTTATAAAAATAAAAGTCAAAATGAGATTGCAAGGGATTTAGGCGTTTCTCAAATGACAATATCAAGATTGGAAAAGAAAATAATACGAAGATTAAGAGAAAAGATAAGCGTTTAGGAAGAATGACTCTATAAAAAAAAAGTCATTCTTTTTATTTGCCCAAAATATAGATAAACGTATGGAAATAATATAAAATAATAACAAGGTTATTTGTAATTTTATAATAAACTATAAATTTATTATAAATAATGCATTTTTAATGTGATCATCTACAAAAAATTCCAGTGAGGGGGAAAATAACGATGAAAACGTATCCAACCAAGAAAATAAGAAATGTAGTAATATTAGGACATGGTGGAAGTGGGAAAACATCAATAGTTGAAGCAATGGCATATAATGCAGATCTAATTGACAGAATGGGAAGAGTAGAAGATGGGAACACGCTCTCGGATTTTAATCAAGAAGAAGTAAAAAGAGGCATTTCCATTAGCACTGCTATAATACCTATTGAAATTTCTGGACATAAATTAAACATTATGGATGTACCTGGTTACTTTGATTTTTCTGGCGAGATTTTTAGCGCTCTGAGTGTGGCTGATAGTGCAATTATTGTTATAGATGCATTAGCAGGTCTACAAGTTGGTGCTCAAAAAGCATGGGAATATGTTCAAGAAAAAAAGATACCCTCAATAATTGTAGTAAACAAGATGGATAGAGAAAACGTTAGATTTGATACGGTAATGGAAGAATTAAAAGAGAAGCTTGGAAATAATGTAGTTCCATTTGAGATGCCCTATGGAGAAGCACTAGATTTTAAGGGAGTTTTAAATGTAGTAGACATGACAGGAAAAGAAAGATCGGGAGATAAATGCGTTGACATTAAACTTCCAGATGAATTAAAAGATTTAATATTTCCCTACAGGGAAATGATCCTTGAATCAGTAGCACAAAGTACGGAAGAATTGATGCAAAAGTTTTTTGATGGAGAAGAAATAACAAGTGAAGAAATACACCTTGGATTAAGGCAGGGCGTTTTAGAAGGAAGTTTAATCCCTGTACTGTGCACTTCTGGTACGAAAAATATTGGTGTAGAGACATTAGCAAATATGATCATAGAATTTTTTGCATCTCCTGTTGATCATGGAAAAATGATAGGCAAGAACGTGAACTCTGGAGAAACGGTAGAAAGAAATAGTTTAGCAGAGGAACCACTATCCGCCTTTGTATTTAAAACTATTGTAGACCCTTATGTTGGTAGACTGTCTCAATTTAGAGTAATGTCTGGGACTTTGGTGCCAGGAATGGATATCTTAAATGTAAATAAAAGAAAAAAGGAGAGAATTAATCATATATACGTACTCCAGGGCAAAAAACAAATAGAGGTGCAAAAACTTGAAGCGGGAGATATTGGTGCATTCTCAAAATTAACAGAGACAGTAACAGGAGATACCTTATGTGATGGAAAAGAGCCCGTTGTATACCCTGGTATTGAGTTTCCGAGACCTGTTTTAACCATGGCAGTAGAACCAAAAACTAAGGGCGATGAAGATAAGATAGGTACTGGATTTCAAAGATTGCAAGAAGAAGATCAAACGATAAAAGTAGTACGAAATAATGAGACAAAACAGACATTAATATCGGGAATGGGTGAGATGCACCTTGAAGTCATTCATGATAAAATGCAGTCTAAATTTGGAGTAGAAATAGAGTTAAAATATCCTCAAATTCCCTACAGAGAAACCATTAAGAAAAAAGCAACTTCAGAAGGAAAACATAAAAAGCAATCTGGTGGACGTGGTCAATATGGGCATGTTTTCGTAGATTTTGAACCAATAGGCAATACAGATGAAACATTTGTTTTTGTAGACAAGGTAGTTGGAGGATCTGTCCCTAGAAACTTTATCCCTGCTGTAGAAAAAGGTCTCGCTGATTGTACAAAAGAAGGAGTATTAGCTGGATTTCCTGTAGTGGGATTAAAAGCAACTTTGTTCGATGGCTCCTATCACGCCGTAGACTCAGATGAAATGTCATTTAAGATGGCCGCATCCCAAGCATACAAAAAAGGAATGAAAAATGCCTGCCCAGTTCTGTTAGAACCGATATATAAGATAGAAATCACAGTACCAGAATATTATACAGGAGATATCTTAGGAGATATAAACAAAAAGAGAGGTCACATCATCGGTATGGAACCAGGAAAAGAGGATAAACAAAAAATTATAGCTGAAGTTCCCCTATCAGAGATGTCCAAATACGCCACAGAACTAAGATCAATGACTCAAGCAAAAGGTGAATTCAGCATGGAATACATAAGATACGAAGAAGTCCCAACTGCCATATCAGAGAAAATACTAGGTTGATTAATTTACAACTGCTTTAATTAACAGTTTACTGTGCCCCGTTTATCGGGGAAAGATCTCTGCTTTTAAACCAGAGAGGAGTCCAATTAAACTAGTAATCAAGAACCAAACGAAAATAAAAAATCTGTTTATCAGATTTTTTATTTTTTTGTGCGAATAAAAAAATCATTCTAACGAAAAATAGTACTAGTCTTTATGAGAGGAGTTAAAAATGAATAAGAAAAAAAGTGATAAAAACAAGCTTATCAAGGAACAAATGAGAGATAAAACTACAGGTGAATTTTTAAATGATCAACTTTTGGAACACGGCATAACAGATACAGGAGATATGCTCTCTATGTATAACACAGATTCTTTTGTAGATATAAAAAAACATAAGTAATTAAAAAAGTAATAATAACTTGAGTAAAGGCTAATACTAAAAATGAATTATAAAACGAAAGGAGAATGAAAATGAACAACAACAATAACAACAACAACAACAACAATAAGATGAATAACAACATGGACAACAACAATAACAACAATAAAATGAATAACAACATGGACAACAACAATAACAATAAGATGAATAACAACAACAACAACAACAAGATGAATAATAACATGGATAACAAGAACAACAACAACATGAACAATAATGCACAAAACAACAACAACAACAACAAATAAGCTAATTACTTTAAAAAAGTTGACAAAGAGGATGGTTCTTTTTGTCAACTTTTTATTTACTTTTTAATAATTAAGTGGTTATATTTAGAGAAAGCAATAAATATTAACTAGGTGATCTCTTGACTAAAATGACAAGAGAAGTAAATGAATCAAGATATTTTCACATAATGCTTAGGGGAATAATATCGAATACAGAAGTACTCTCACAATATGGAAAGACCTAAGAAGAAGCCATTAAAAATTTTATTAACTATGCAAAAAGTGAAAATAATGATATTTTTTTAGATATAGAAGAAAGTATTGAGTATAAGATTAATATGATGATAGAAAGATATTTATATAAAAATAATATTAGACGAAAAGATCTAGGGTATAAATATAATAAGCATCATAAGATAAACCTTGTTTTAATGATGAAAGATACGGGTAAGCTATCTATAAGAAAAATTGGAGAACTCCTACAATTAAATAGAAAGATAGTATACAATATATTAAAAGAATTTAAGGAAGATGAATAAAGATGGGATACATACTATCGTAATAATTTTGCTCAATAGATAGGAGGCAGATAGCATGCTTTGTCAAAATTGTAATGAAAGAGTAGCATCGATTCATATAACAAAAATTATGAATGGAGAGAAACGAGAGGTTCACCTTTGCGATCAGTGTAGTTCGCTTCATGAGATGTTTAACAGTTCATTTAATTTTCAAGGGTTTATTGCCACTCTTTTAGATTTAGAGGATAATACAAATAAAGTTGATTATTCTCATAGTTCAAATTATCATTGCGAACAATGTGGTATGGATTATGACACATTTAAAAAGCATGGAAAATTTGGATGTGAGAAGTGTTATGACACGTTCAGACCTTTGATTAATCCAATGATTAAAAGAATGCATGGAAAAGAACAACATAAAGGGAAAATAGTTAAATACGGTGGAGAAAACATAAGAATTAAAAGAGATCTCACAGAGTTAAATACGAACTTAGATACGGCTATAGAAAATGAAGAATATGAAAAAGCCGCTCTCTTTAGAGATCAAATAAAAATATTAAAAGAGAAAATGAACGATAATATTGAAAGTTAATCTTATGAGGTGTATATTATGTCTAAAAATGAATATAAAGAAAAAGATATAGTGATTAGTAGTCGCGTTAGACTAGCAAGAAACATTAAAAATCTACCATTTCCAATATATCTTCAGGATGATAATGCAAAAGATATTGTTGATTTAGTCCAACAGTCTATTGGTACAGGAGTAGCTACTTTTAATAAGATTGAAATTGATAACATGTCTTTTAATGAAAAAAAAATGTTAGTAGAGAAACATTTGACCAGTCCCGAATGGGGTAGTAATGCTCACGCAGCAGTTTTTATTCGAGATGATGAAAATGTAAGTATCATGGTGAATGAAGAGGATCATATTAGGATACAATGCATCTTAGATGGATTTCAACTCAACTATGCATATGATATTGCTAACGCTATAGATGATTTGTTAGAAGAAAAAATAAGATATTCATATGATGAAAAATACGGCTACCTAACCGCGTGCCCGAGTAATGTAGGAACAGGTATGAGAGCCTCTGTAATGCTACATTTACCATCCCTAACACTAAGTAATCAAATAAATAATTTAGTGCAAACACTAGCAAGATTTGGTATAACAATTAGAGGGATCTATGGAGAGGGAACCCAAGCCATGGGAGATTTATATCAAATATCTAACCAAACTACTTTAGGAATCAGGGAAGAAGATATAATTGCTAATATTCACAGTGTAGCAAAGGAAATTATCAAAAGAGAAAGAGATTTAAGATATGAAGTATTAAATAATAGTAGAACATATCTTGAAGACAAGATATATAGAGCATTAGGTATATTAACAAATGCACGTACCATAAGTGTAGAAGAGAGTATGAAGCTTTTGTCACTAGTCAGATTAGGTACAGATTTAGAACTAATACACCAAGACATTAAAACAATTAATGATCTAATGATCAATATACAACCAGGCATATTAACAAACATTTACGGTGACTTAGATATAGGCAAAAATAGTATTGATAGACTTAGATCAGACCATATTAGAAGTGAATTAGAAACACTATAATACATAGGAGGTGCATTTAAAATGCCTATCTTTGGAAGATTTACAGAAAAAGCACAAAAGGTCTTAGTGCTGTCCCAAGAAGAAGCGAAAAAATTAAACCATAACTATATAGGTTCAGAACATTTATTACTTGGGCTTATACAAGAAAAAGAGGGAATCGCAGCAGTGGCCTTAAACGTATTAGGGATTAAGTACGAAAATATAACAGCTGAAATTGAATCTGTAGTAGGAAGAGGCCAAGAAGAGGTCAATGATATCATTGGATATACACCAAGAACCAAAAAAATCTTAGAGTTAAGCTTAATGGAAGCAAGAGCCTTAAATCAAAGTTATATTGGTACTGAGCACATTCTCCTTGGATTGATTAGAGAAGCAGAAGGTATAGGAGCTAAGATACTCATTGAAATGAATATTGATTTTGAAAAAGTTAGAGAAGAAATTATTAATTTAATGAACAGTACTCCCAACACAACGGATAAAGCGAAAACAGCACAAAATAGTAATACAAAAAATCTTGATAAATATGGTAGAGATTTAACTCAGATGGCTTCTGAAGGTCGACTTGACCCTGTCATAGGGAGAGAAAAAGAAATAGAGAGAGTTATTCAAATATTAAGTCGTAGAACAAAAAATAACCCTTGCTTAATTGGAGAACCAGGAGTTGGTAAAACTGCAGTAGCAGAAGGGTTAGCACAAAAAATAGTAGATGGGAACATAGCTGAAAATCTTAAAGATAAAAGAGTTGTATCTTTAGATCTATCGTCAATGGTAGCTGGTGCAAAATACAGAGGCGAATTTGAAGATAGATTAAAAAATGTAATAGAAGAAATAAGAGCAGCCGACAATATTATTTTGTTTATTGATGAAATGCACACAATTATTGGAGCAGGTGCTGCAGAAGGTGCTATTGATGCCTCAAATATTCTCAAACCAGCGCTAGCAAGAGGAGAATTGCAAGCAATTGGAGCAACTACACTTGATGAATATAAAAAATATGTGGAAAAAGATGCCGCATTAGAGAGAAGATTTCTACCTGTCACTGTAGGAGAACCAAGTAAAGAAGAAGCATATGAGATATTAAAAGGACTTAGAGATAGATACGAAGCACACCACAAAGTAAAAATAACTGATGAAGCACTATATGCAGCAGTAGATTTGTCAGATCGGTATATAAACGATCGTTTCTTACCAGATAAAGCGATTGATTTAATAGATGAAGCTGCTTCTAAAGTAAGACTATCTATACTGACAACGCCACCAGATGTTAAAGAAATAGAAACAACAATAGAAAAATATAGGCAAGAAAAAGAAGAAGCAGTTTCCTCACAAGATTTTGAAAAAGCGGCAGATATAAGAGATAAAGAAAACAAAGCGAAAATACAATTAAAAACAATTAAAGAATCCTGGCAACAAAAAAGCAATACCAGTAGTGGTGGCGGAGAAGTTGGCCCAGAAGAGATTGCAGGAATTGTTGCTAGTTGGACGGGTGTACCTGTAAAAAAATTGGCTCAAGAAGAAACAGAAAAATTATTAGATATGGAAAATATTCTCCATAAAAGAGTAATTGGTCAAGAAGAAGCAGTAAAAGCAGTATCAAAAGCGATTAGAAGAGCAAGAGTTGGATTAAAAGACCCTAAAAGACCTATTGGTTCCTTTGTGTTTTTAGGACCTACTGGAGTTGGGAAAACTGAACTTAGCAAAGCTCTAGCAGAGATTATGTTTGGTGAGGAAGACTCAATGATACGTGTAGATATGTCTGAATACATGGAGAAACATACAGTATCAAGACTAATTGGATCACCTCCAGGTTATGTAGGTTATGACGAAGGTGGACAATTAACTGAAAAAGTTAGAAGAAAACCATATTCAGTTATTTTACTAGATGAAATAGAAAAAGCCCACCCAGACGTATTTAATATACTGTTACAAATACTAGAAGATGGTAGATTAACAGATGGTAAGGGGCGAACGGTAGATTTTAAAAATACAGTAATTATTATGACATCTAATGTAGGAGCTCATACAATTAAAAAACTAAAGAATTTAGGTTTTTCAGATTCGGATAATATAGCAGAAAATAATTATGAAAAAATGAAAGATAATGTAATGGAAGAATTGAAAAAAACATTTAGACCTGAATTCTTAAATAGAATTGACGAAGTCATCGTATTTCACCAACTCGACGATAAACATATGCACGCGATTATAAACATTATGTTAGGTCAACTTAAGAAGAGATTGAAAGAATTAGAAATAGACGTAGATTTTGATGACACTGTAGTAGAATATATAGCAAAAAAAGGAACAAATCTAGAATATGGAGCAAGACCATTAAGAAGGACAATTCAAAAAGAGATCGAAGATAAATTATCCGAAGAAATGCTGAAAGGATCTGTAGAAAAAGGCAACGTATTAAAAGCAACAGTAGAAGACGATGTGCTGAAATTTAATTAAGAATTGACAATTGACAATTAAAATACCAAGAACCAAGAACGGAGATCTCTTCCCGATAATTGGGACACAGCGACCGCTCAAGATGACATTGAATAGCGTATGTCAAGTATGAAAAACTAAGAACTAATCACTTGTCATCCTGAGCGAAGTCGAGGGATCTCCGCTTTTAAGACCCAAAAGGAATCCCCAAAAATCTTTACCTAACAATTAGCAGCGAACAACCAAGAACTAATTAAAAGACCCAAAAGAACTCCCCTAAAGCTAGTGACCAGTGACAAATAGCTAGTCGCCAACAGCTATTGCCAACACCAACCGATTTATCAGATAGGAGATATAAAAAAATGGATAGTAGAATTCAAAAATTAGCATCCAACTTAGTACATTACTCATGTGAAGTAAAAAAAGGAGAAAAGGTACTTATTTCATTAAATGGAGAAACAGCGAAACCATTAGTTAGACAAATAGTCAAAGAAATATACAAGGTAGGAGCTTATCCATTCGTAGAAATAAGTGACAACTCTATTAATCGGGAACTATTAATGAAATCTAGTGAAGAACAGCTACAAGTTAGCTTAGATTATGGATTAAATAAGATAAAACATATGGATGCCTTTATTGCAATTAGAGCAAGTGAGAATACCTCAGGACTATCCGACGTACCCTCTGAAAAACTTGTTTTAAATGGAAAAATATTAAGACCAATTACGGATTACAGAGTCAACAACACCAAGTGGGTAGTACTGAGATACCCAAATAATGCTATGGCTCAACTTGCTACAACGAGTTTAGAGGCCTTTGAGGATTTCTATTTTGACGTATGTAATTTAGACTATGGAAAAATGTCTAAAGCAATGGATTCACTAGTAGAGTTAATGAATAAAACAGATAAAGTAAGAATCCTAGGAAAGGGGACCGATTTATCTTTTTCTATTAAAGATATCCCTGCAATTAAATGTGATGGAAAAATGAATATTCCTGATGGCGAGGTTTATACAGCCCCAGTAAAAGATTCAATCAATGGAGTATTAACTTATAATACACTTTCAGAATATCAAGGGTTTACCTATCAAAATATAAAATTTGAATTTAAAAATGGAAAAATAATAAACGCAACATCAAATAATACTGACAGATTAAATGAAGTGCTAGATACAGATGAGGGGGCAAGATATATAGGTGAATTTGCTATCGGCGTAAATCCGTATATATTAAATCCTATGAAAGATACTTTATTTGATGAAAAAATAATGGGTAGTTTTCACCTTACCCCAGGCATGGCTTATGAAGACGCTTATAATGGAAACAAATCATCCGTACACTGGGACTTAGTATGTATTCAAACACCGGAGTACGACGGAGGAGAAATCTATTTTGATGATCTCCTAATTCGAAAAGATGGAAAATTCGTAATCTCAGAATTAGAATGTCTTAATCCAGAAAAATTGATCTAGCATACGGATATTTCTATTACTACCAAAAAAAATGTAATCAAACCACTTTGTAGAGAATACTTATAATTAATTAAGTTCTATGAGGTGGTTTTTTATGAGGGTATATTATGCATAAGCAAAAATATATAAGGCGAATAGTTAGAATAATAATAGTAATCATCAGTATAACCACAATGTTAGGGATGTCATCTAGGTTATTTCAAGAAGTTGAAGTTAAAAAAATAGCAAAACAATTACTTAATGATATAAACGTAGCTTATCTTAATAATGATGAACCGTTGCTAAAAGAATACTATGATACAGACATATTATATGGCAAATGGGCATACGAGTATGCAGTAAAAAAAATGGATTACCTAAAACAATGGAGAGAAAAACAAGGTATAGAATACGCAGACATAAAAAGTGAACATAAGATTATAAAAGTATCGGGAACAGACCAAGCTTACAACTTAACAGTAAAATCCATAGATGAATACATCTATAAATACAAAGGTGATGATACGGAAAATAATTATAAAATTGCCGTATATCATTACATGCGAATAGAAATGAAAAAAGATAAATGGATGATTACTAAAGATTGGTTTTCAGATCCTATGGCCGGCGAGATGTCATTAAATGAGCATAAAAAATCAGAAGTATCTCAGTATATAAACACCTACACAAAAAAAGACTATAAATTAGAGGGAAGACGAAAAAAGGCTATAAAATATGCGGATAAATACTGTAGTGCACAAATAAACAGTAGTTATAACAACAAGTACCGAAACTACAATCCTTTAGGTGGAGATTGTGCTAATTTTGCGTCACAAATACTATACGAAGGTGGAGGATTCAAGAAAAACAGCGTATGGAACTATGATAAAGGTGGGAATATCGTGTGGATTAAAGCATATAATTTGACCCAGTACCTTTTAAACAGCGGAAGAGCGTCAAGGATCGCAGTAGGGAATTTTGAAAATGTATACAAAGCAGCGTACAAATTACAGCCAGGTGATATCGTAGCCTATGAAGAAAAAGGAGATATAAAGCACGTATCTGTAGTATCAGGATATGATTCTAAAGGTTACCCGTTAGTAAACTGCCACAACATAGACCGCTATCGCGTCCCCTGGGATCTAGGCTGGAACAACGAAGGTATTAAATACTGGCTAGTGCGTGTGCATTATTAAAGCTATTCCATAAAGGAATAGCTTTAATAATGCAATGCAGAATTCAGAATGCAGAATGCAAAATTAAATGCAAGTGCAAAATGTAAACGCGCACACCTGTCATCCTGAGCGAAAGTGTCGCTGTGCCCCGTTTATCGGGGAAGGGCCTGCGCTTCTAAAGACCCCCAAAGGAATCCCCTAAAGCTAGTGACCAGAGACAAATAGCTAGTCTCTATCATCTTTGTCATCCTGAGCGAAGCCGAAGGATCTCCGCCTCTAAAGACCCCAAAGAGTTCCCCAAAAATAATTCTGCATTATCTCCCGGCGTCCTATCCAAACATTTCTTTTCTTTGATCACTCAACAAGTAATCTAAAATTTCTTGTCTTCTAATAATACCTATAAATACTCCATTATCATCTGTTACTGGAATGAAGTTTTGATATTTTGCCATGAGAATAATCTCTTCTAGAGGTTGATTGATTTTAGCAGACGTATTTTTTCTATGTAATTTCAAATTGCTTAAATCAAATTTACTGCAACTATTAAAGTCTAATAGTGGGTTATTTTTAAATTCCCAAAGCAGATCTCCTTCTGTTAAGGTGCCTACGTATTTCCCTTTATCATTAATTAAGGGTATAGCACTATAATTGTTTTTTTCCATAACATCTAAAGCAAATTTTAAAGAACAGTTTATATTCAAAAAAACCACATCTTTTTTTGGTAACAGAAAAAATAAAATATTTTTCAAATAATATTCACCTCATAATCAAAATAATATATCTTCTATAACATAGTATAACTGCAATTTATTAAAAATACCTTAAAATACGCAGTATTATCTAATAAATTTAGTATAATAGTAGAATGGATATTTTTTAATTAACAGTTTACAATTTACAATTGACAATTAAAAACTAAAAATCAAGAACTAAAAATCAAGAACTAAAAATCAAGAACTAAGAACCACTAACTAACTCGGATGCTTGATCCGTATTCAAGTTCCTTCTGGAATAAAGGCCCAAAAGTAATTAACAATTAACAATTGACAACCAAGAACCAACAAACCAACCAACAGCCAGTAACTAATACGGAGGTTAACAATGAAAAAATTAATGGAATTATTTAAGACATTCTTTATCATCGGTGCATTTACAATAGGCGGTGGTTATGCAATGCTTCCACTTTTTGAAGAAGAATTTGTGCATAAGAAAAAGTGGCTTACTGACGAAAACTATCTGAATATGATCACAATATCAACTTCAGCGCCAGGTCCACTTGCAGTAAATAGTGCGGTTTATACTGGTTATCATGTGGCAGGGTTGTGGGGGAGCATATTCTCCTTATTTGGTGTAATCATTCCGCCGATCCTCATTATTTTAGCGATTATTCCTTTTTATACCAAATTTAGAGATTTGGAAGTTATAGATAAGATTTTTAAAGGTGTGAGACCGGTGATTGTAGGTCTAATTATTGCAGCTACGTATAGAATGATAAAAAATGGAAAAATTAAGGGCTACTGGATGCTCCTCCCTATATTATCTTTTGCAACTATCGTTATTTTTAAAATTGATCCTGTTTTTGTGATCATCATTCTTGGTATCATGGGATTTATAAAAGCGAAAATAGAAAAGAGGTGAAGTAACAGTTGCCGAAATATTATATAAGTATATATAAATCTATTTCATTTATACAATGTTTATGGTGTGATAATTGCAAGAGGTGGAATTATGAAATATTATTCTATAGGTAAATTTTCAAAACTAATAGGTAAAAACGCTCAAACATTAAGGGAATGGGATAAAAAAGGTGAGTTAAAACCACACCACATTACTCCAAGTGGGTATAGATACTATTCCCAAGAGCAACTTAATCACTTTTTAGGGATTAAAGGCATTAAAATTGAAACTAGAAAAGTAATTGGATATTGTAGAGTTAGTTCACATAAACAAAAGGATGATTTAGTACGCCAGATTGAAAATGTTAAAATGTATATGATTGCTAAAGGTTATCAATTTGATGTTATTACTGATGTTGGAGGTGGAATTAACTACAATAAAAAAGGATTAAATCAATTAATAGATATGATAACTGATTCAAAAGTTGAAAAAATAGTAATTTTGTACAAAGATAGGTTGCTAAGGTTTGGTTTTGAAATCATAGAAAACCTTTGCAATAAGTACGGAACTGTTATTGAAATTATAGATAATAGTGAAAAGACCGAAGAACAGGAATTGGTTGAAGATTTAATTCAAATTGTTAAAGTTTTTAGTTGTATACTTCAAGGCAAGAGAGCCAATAAAGCTAAAAAAATGATTAAGGAGTTGTTAGAGAATGATAATCTCCCTAAAAGTTAGATTAGAGCCAAACAACAAACAAAATTCTAAATTATTCCAATATTCTGGAACTGCAAGATTTATTTACAACTGGACTTTAGCAAGACAGGAAGAAAACTATAAGAATGGTGGCAAATTTATTTCTGATAATGATTTACGAAAAGAAATAACTCAACTAAAGAAAACAGAACAGTACCAATGGCTAAACTCCATTAGCAACAATGTGGCTAAACAGGCTGTAAAAGATGGTTGTGAAGCATATAAGAAGTTCTTTAAAAAGTTAGCTGATAAGCCAAAGTTTAAGAGCCGAAGGAAGTCTAAGCCTTCTTTTTATCATGATAATGTGAAAATTAAATTTACTATAACTCATGTTCAATTAGAAAAACTAGGAAAAGTTAAATTGTCAGAGTACAATAGGATTCCGATTGGTGTTAAATATAGTAATCCAAGGGTTAGTTTTAACGGAGTTCATTGGTATATTTCAGTAGGGATAGAGTCGATTCAAGAATCAGTAGAGTTAACTGATGAGAGTATAGGGATAGATTTAGGAATCAAGGATTTAGCTATATGCTCAAACAGAGAAAAACCATATAAAAACATTAACAAGACTAAGAAAGTTAAGAAATTAGAAAAGAAAATGCGTAGATTGCAACGCAAGGTATCTAATAAATACCTAATAAATAAGGAAGGAGTACGTTACGTTAAAACAAGCAATATTATAAAACTTGAAAAGAATATTATAAAATTACACAAAAGACTTGATAATATTAGAACTGATTATAGACATAAAGTGACTACAGAGATAGTGAAAACCAAACCATCAAGAGTAGTTATGGAAACATTAAATGTAAAAGGTATGATGAAAAATAAACATTTGTCTAAAGCAATTGCAAAACAAGGATTATTTGAATTTAAAACCATGATGAAATATAAATGTGAAAAATATGGTATTGAATTTATTGAAGCTGACAAATGGTTTCCATCATCCAAAACTTGTAGTGTGTGTGGTCATATTAAACCAAAATTATCACTATCAGAAAGAGAATTTATATGTGAATGTTGTGAGTCTATAATAGATAGAGATAAGAACGCAAGTTATAATTTATCAAGTTATGAAGTAGCATAGGTCACTTAAACGAATTATGCTATTGTGTACCCTAAGTTATAGGGGAATTTAAGCCTTTGGAGTGTTACATCAAACGAAAGTAGTTTTCCTTTGGGATTACCAAATTGGACACGTTGAATGAGGAAGTAAATTTAAACTTATATAATGTTATTATAGAGTTTTGTAAATTTTGCGTAACGGACGTAATATGAATTTACTGATTTTATTATTTACCGTTTTCTTTAAAATTGGCTTATTTACATTTGGTGGGGGATATGCCATGATTCCAATTATAAAAGAAACCGTTATAGAAACCTACAAATGGTTAAGTCCACAAGAATTTATAGATATTATTGCTATAGCTGAAATGACCCCAGGTATTATTGCAGTAAATATGGCAACATTTTTAGGTACCAAGGTAAGTGGAAGTCCACTAGGTGGAATTGTAGCTACTTTAGGAGTGGTTTTACCATCATCTGTAATTGTATACTCTATTTCTCATTACTTTAGTAGAATAAAGGATAATCTATATGTAGAGAAGATACTTATGTTTATCGGAATAGGTGTACCAGGGATAATTGCCACAGCTGCCTACAGCTTATTTGAAACAGCAATTATAGATTGGTCAAGTATGATCTTATTGATCATTTCTATTTACCTATCCCTGAAGAAAAAGATAAACCCAATCATTATGATCATCGTTGGGGGCGTAATAGGAGTTATCCTATATTAATTCACTAGTGGAAGTCAATAGCCAAAAATTCTTAATTATGATATAATTCCAACAGATATATTTTGGAGGGAAATTGAATGTTAGATAAATTACAATCCATAGAAGGTAACTATATAGATTTAGAAGAAAAGGTTAGCGATCCAGAGGTTATCGCAAATCAAAACGTATGGAGAAAACTCGTAAAAGAACACGCAAAATTAGAACCTATTATTACTAAATTTAGAGAATATAAAGAAGTAGTAGATGGGATTGACGAAGCAAAAGGTATGCTCAAGGAAAAAAATGATAAAGACTTTAAAGAATTGATTGAACTTGAACTAGACGGATTAAATGAGCAAGAAGTAAACATTAAAGAAGATCTTAGAATACTACTGTTGCCACAAGATCCAAACGATGAAAAAAGCGTTATTGTAGAAATAAGAGCTGGAGCTGGTGGAAGTGAAGCAGCACTTTTCGGAGCCTCATTATTTAGAATGTATACTAGATTTGCTGAAAGATTAGGGTGGAAGTATGAGGTCCTGAGCTCAAGCATTTCTGACATAGGTGGAATTAAGGAAATTATATTTTCAATTAATGCAGATGGCGCATACAGTAAACTAAAATATGAAAGTGGCGTACATCGTGTACAAAGAATTCCCACAACAGAATCTGGAGGTAGAATTCATACATCCACAGTTACAGTAGCAGTGCTGCCAGAGGTAGAAGATTTGGAATTTGAAGTAAATTTGAATGATTTAAGAGTTGATGTATACCGTTCTTCAGGTAATGGTGGACAGAGTGTTAATACTACCGATTCTGCCGTTAGAATTACTCATATTCCTACAGGGCTTGTAGTTACATGTCAAGATGGAAAATCACAACTAAAAAACAAAGAAAAAGCCATGAAGGTATTAAGTGCTAAACTCTATGAAATAGAACAAAGCAAGCAAAATGCTGAGATTGCAGAAAATAGAAAAAGCCAAGTAGGAACAGGTGATAGAAGCGAGAGAATCAGAACCTACAATTTTCCACAAGGGCGAATAACCGATCATCGTATAGGTTTGACAGTATATAAACTAGATCAATTTCTAGACGGAGATATACAAGAAATGATAGATTCCCTAGTAACCTCTGATCAAGCAGAAAAATTAAAGATGAACAATTAACTTTATAAATGTAAAATTAAAAGTGTAAAGTGTAGGAAACTTCTGGATAACCAGAAGTTTTTTTCTATATTGACCCAAGCCTAAGACCCACCTGTCATCCCGAGCTTGTCGAGGGATCCCCTAGGATTAGTAGTCGCCAAGGTATTATAGTAATCTTTTCCTAACCAACAAACCAACAAACCAACAAACCAACAAACCAACTTTTTTATCAAGTAACGTAATTCTAAATTACCCTACCTTCGAATATATTGTATACAGATGAATTACATGAATTAACGGGGGTATTGTTATGAATATTGATACATTATTAGAAATTACTATGTTAGGTTTTTTTACAGGTTCTGTTGGTACAGGTATTGGAGGATTTTCAACCTTTGTAATGAAGAACCCTTCGAATCGTGTTTTTAGTTTTGTTTTAGGATTTTCTGGTGGACTTATGATCGCTATTGTATGTTTCGATTTATTACCAGAAGCTTTTCAAACAGGATTGTTAATGCCTATTTTAGGAATTATACTTGGAGTTGTTTTGATTACTGTTCTTGATCAAATGCTATCCTTTCACTTATCAGCTAGTCATATGAAAAGTGATTTTCTTAAAACAGGGACCCTCATGGGCCTGAGTATTGCCGCCCATAATTTCCCCGAGGGGCTAGCAATAGGTACTGCACTTGCAGCTAATCCCACGTTAGGTTTTAGTTTGGCTGTTATCATATTATTACATAATATACCCGAAGGCATGGCCATGGCTGCTCCTCTATCTATGAGTGGAATTGCAAGGATAAAAGTACTTATGTACACAATATATGCAGGTCTTCCTATGGGAGTAGGGGCACTAATTGGAGGGTGTATCGGGAATATCTCTGATTCATTTATGGGAGTATGTCTAGGATTTGCAGGAGGTGCCATGCTATTTATAACATGCCAAGAAATCATCCCCAAATCTAGTGTATTGTGGAAAGGAAGAACATCTGGGTTTGCAATCATATTTGGAATCATATGCGGAATATTATTGACGAAAGCGCTGGGGTGATTAATTAATTTACAATTGACGATTTACAATTTACAATTAAAAACTAAGAAACCCCGTCATCCTGAGCGGAGCTGAAGGATCTCCGCCTTTAAAGCCCAAAAGAAATCCCTGGGAATCTTTTACTAACAACTAACAGCCAACAGCCAATGGCTGTTTTTCCTAGTCACTCATAAATAATTATGTTATAATTTTTATAGCAAAAGTAAAGGAAGTTAGTTATGACGAAGATATTTACTATAAGTAATAATACCATTGAAATGGAAAAGATAAAAGAAGCAGCTCAGATCATTTTAAATAATGGAATAGTCGCTTTTCCCACAGAAACAGTTTATGGTCTGGGAGCGAATGGGTTAGAGGAAGACGCGATTAAGAAAATTTTTATTGCAAAAGGTCGCCCGTCAGACAATCCACTTATTCTGCACATATCTAGTTTAGACATGTTAAATATGTTAGTAGACGAAATACCTCATAAAGCTGGGCTTCTCACAGAAAAATTTTGGCCTGGTCCTCTCACCCTCGTATTTAAAAAATCTAAATTAGTACCAAATTGCATTACTGCAGGCTTAGATACTGTAGCCATTCGCATGCCATCAAACCCTATAGCACTAAGTCTGATTCGAGAAACCAATGTACCAATTGCTGCCCCAAGTGCAAATATTTCAGGAAGACCCAGCACCACTAAGGCAGAGCATGTGATTGAGGACTTATATGGCAAAGTGGAAGCCATTATTGTATCAGATGATAGCACCATAGGTTTAGAATCAACAGTACTAGATGTCACCGAAGATATACCTATATTACTACGCCCTGGAAAAATTACAGTGGAACAACTTGAGCGCATAGTAGGACAAGTACAAGTAGATCAAGGGATATACCATCAATCAGAAGTAGGTAAAGTTAAATCTCCTGGTATGAAATATAAACACTACGCACCAAAAGCACCAGTAAAAATTTTTAAAGGCAACATTGAACAAGTAATCCAAAAGATAAACACACTAAGTAAAGACTATCAAAGACAAGGAAAAATCGTAGGCGTACTAGCTACAGACGAATCAAAAGACAGATACAAAGCTGACAAAATCATCAGCATGGGAGAACGGTTAAAACCAAAGAGCATTATGGCAAAATTATTCGACTGTTTGAGGGAATTTGATAAACATCATGTGGATATAATATTATCAGAAGGTTTTTCAGACAAGGGGATAGAATTAGCCATATCCAATAGACTTAATAAAGCAGCAGGGTTTAATATAACTATAGTAGGACCAAATGTCACAACAAGTAATTTACTCTCTTGAGGGGGGAATATAGGTGAAAAATATTTTATTAGTCTGTACAGGAAACACGTGCAGAAGTAGCATGGCAGAGGGGATTCTAAAATACATACTTCAAGACCATAACGTGGAAGTCAAATCAGCTGGAACCAACGTGTTGATGAGCCAGCCAGCAAATGAAAAGGCTGTGATAATCATGAAAGAAGTGGGCATAGATATAGTGAAGCATATGTCACAGCCTTTAAATGAGACACTAGTTGCACAAGCTGACATAATTCTAACCATGGCATACGCCCACAAAGAAAGTGTACAAGGTACATTTCCACATGCCACAGAAAAGATTTTTACCCTCAAAGAACATTTGACCTACCTACTTGGAGAAAAAGGAACTTTCAAAGATTTAGATGATTCATTGGAAATGTTTGAGTGGGATATAGCAGACCCATATGGAAAGAATCTAGAAGAATACCGTAAAACAGCTCAAGAAATTAAAACTGTTCTGGAAAGAATAATTGAATTAACGTTTTAGTTGGTTAGTTGGTTAGTTGGACCTAAGACCTAAGAAGAGTATCATCATCATGATGTTGTCGGTTTTAAACTGGGTAGCAAATGTGGTACAGTCGCTGTGCTCGTTTGTCGAGGAAACATTTGTGACTATAGCTTTAAAGAAAGTAGAAAGTAGAAAGTAGAAAGTTGGAACCTAACTCCAGTTTACCTAGGACTCAATAAAGGTTCCAACTGTCCAACTGTCCAACTGTCCAACTGTCCAACAGACCAACTTAAACTCAAGGAGGAAGAATAAAATGAAAATAGCAATTGGTGCCGATCACGGTGGTTTTAGTTTAAAACAATTGATTATACAACATTTAAAAGAAAAAGCATACGAAATCATTGATTTAGGAACAAATAATGGCGATTCAGTAGATTATCCGGAATTTGGTGAAAAAGTAGCTATGGCTGTTAAAAATGGGGAAGTAGATAGAGGTATCGTGATTTGTGGTACAGGACTTGGAATTTCAATATCAGCCAATAAGGTTCCAGGAATACGCGCAGCATTAGTAAGTGAAACTTTTTCAGCTAGAATGTCAATAGAACACAATAACGCCAATGTTCTGGCATTAGGTGCAAGAGTCATAGGCCCAGATTTAGCCCTTGAGATCGTAGATGTCTGGATAAACTCTAAATTTTTAGGAGACAGACATGAAAGAAGAGTAAATAAGATCACTGAAATAGAGAAGAAATTTTGTAAGTAGAAAGTGTAAAGTGTAAAGTGTAAAATGTAAAGTGTAAAGTGTAAAGTGTAAAGTAGAAAGTAGAAAGTAGAAAGTAGAAAGTAGAAAGTAGAAGGTTGGAATATAACTACAGATTACCTAGGACTGAATAAAAGTTCCAACTGTCCAACTGTCCAACTGTCCAACTGTAACTACAACTGTAAATTAATAAACCTTGGAGGTAACACAAATGAGAAAAATAGCCATTATGGATCATCCATTAATTAAACATAAAATCAGTATGATTAGGGACAAAAATACAGGAGCTAAGGAATTTAGAGAATTAGTAAATGAAATCGCTATGCTAATGACCTACGAAGCGACCAGAGACTTACAATTAGAAGAAAAAGAAATAGAAACCCCAGTAGCAAAAATGAAAGCAAAAGTATTATCAGGTAAGAAATTAGGGGTCGTTCCTATTCTTAGAGCGGGACTGGGAATGGTAGATGGTATTTTAAAACTTGTACCAGTTGCAAAAGTAGGACATATTGGACTATATAGAGATCCGGAGACACTTGAACCAGTAGAATATTACTGCAAATTACCAAATGACATAGCAGATAGAGAGATACTACTAGTAGATCCCATGTTGGCCACTGGTGGAAGTGCCGTAGCAGCAATTAAATTTTTAAAAGAAAAGGGGGCAAAAAATATAAAATTCCTATGTATTATTGCATCCCAAAAAGGATTGGATACTTTAGCCCAAGCATGCCCAGATATTGATATATTTGCTGGCGCTGTAGACGAAAAATTAAATGATCATGCATATATTGTACCAGGCTTAGGAGATGCAGGAGATAGATTATTTGGAACGAAATAACTTACAAGAGTAAACCCCTAGGGTTGTGTACATGAAGACCCATAGATCAAAATCATAATCATAGGATCAAACAGAAGATATCACAAACAACTATATGCTTAGTGTTAGGCGTTGAAACAAAAACTCTTAACCTATAGCATATAGTTTATTTTTTAATAGGAAAGTGCTACTTTTCCACTGTCATCCTGAGCTTGGCGAAGGATCCCCTGAGGTAGAAGTAGCTACATAGTCATTAATCACGGCTAATTGCTAGTAGATAGAAATGGAGGACTATATGGAAAACAACACTTTATACTTACAATGTTACTCTGGAATCAGTGGAGATATGGTTGTAGCAGCTTTGCTGGATTTAGGCGCCCAGGAGGAAGTCTTAGTCAAAGGTTTAGCTAGCTTGAATGTGCAAGGATTTAAAATAAATATTTTAAAAACAATTAAGTGCGGTATTGTAGCCAAAAAATTTGATGTGATCCTTGATCAAGAGCATCACCATGATCATAAAAACTATGGACAGAGTGATACTCATCACCATGGCTATAGATATTTAAAAGATATAGAGGAAATTATCTATAAATCCAACATTACAGAAAAAGCAAAAAAAATCGCGACCAAAATATTTCAACTAGTTGCCCAGGCGGAGGCAAAAGTTCACGGAAAAAGCACTGAAGAAGTACATTTTCATGAAGTAGGTGCTATTGATTCTATTGTAGATATAGTTGCCACTGCAATTTGTATAGATAACTTAAATATTAATGATACGATTATCTCGTCAATTTATGAAGGGATAGGCCATGTGAAATGCCAGCACGGAATTATCCCTGTTCCAGTCCCAGCAGTAGTTGAAATCGCAACAAAACACAGATTACCCATAAAAATCACAGAAAATGTAGGTGAAATGATTACGCCTACAGGGATAGCCATTGCAGCAGTTTTAAAAACTAAAGAATATCTACCAGAAAATACAATATTTACGAAGACAGGTATTGGTGCAGGAACAAAAGATTTTTCAAGTGCCAATATTTTAAGAGCTTTTATAATTAAAAACTATGAACAAGCCAACACTAATTGTCAAAGAGCAGTAGAAACAACTATGCCAAGCACTATGAACGATACAGTCATGATATTGGAGTGTAATGTGGATGATATGACAGGGGAAGAACTTGGATTTGCTTTGGATATATTATTAGATGAGGGAGCATTAGATGTCTATTTTACTCCAATTTATATGAAAAAGAATAGGCCGGCGTATATGTTTTCAGTTATTTGTAAGAATGAGGATAGTAATAAAATGAAAAGACTTCTTTTTCAACATACATCTACCTTGGGAATAAGGCTACGTAATAATCAGAGAAGTGTTATGAATAGAACTTTTCAAAGATTTAATTCGTCATTAGGAGAAGTTTGTATAAAAGAAGCGAGTTATGAGGATATAACAAAAAAAACTATAGAATACGAAGATATAAAACGTATAGCAAAGTTAAAAAAAATATCTATAAATGAAGTTTTTAAACAGATTTATAGTGAATTGTATCAATAATGTATTGAAAAGACACAAAGCGTACAAAAACGTAAAAAATTGTTGAAATATAAAAACATATATAGTACAATATATAAAAATGTACATGTATATACAGGGTTGAGGTGGTACTTTAATTGATTCTACGATCTATGATCTATGAATTAGAATAGTAAAAAAATTGTTAAAGAGTTAGTATACATACTGATCATACAATAACTAATCAATGTATATGAAATTTGTAACCAATAAAATATTGTCCTTATTTGTTAAAAAAATACCATATATCAATTTATTAACTCACCAAAAATACATTGGTAAAAGTTTACGGCTTTACTAGCTGCCAAGGTCACAAGTCAAAGTATCCTTCATCTTACAACGAATGTAAGGGAAATGTACTTATTATTGAAGACACACTATTGGAAAGAAACTAAAAATGTTGAACTTCTTTCCAAAGTTTATCATCAGGTAAAACACAAGTATACAAAAGGATTTAGATTGCTTACCCTTGGTTGGTCAGACGGAAATACTTTTATTCCGGTTCCTGAATTATATTTTGGACTTGAATCATTTAGATTCATAGCATGAATACGATTTCTGATCATCTTAAGCGCAGTCGCCATGCCCCGTTTATCGGCGAAAGATCTCCGCATCTAGAACCAAAAGAAATACGAGAGAATTAACTACTAAGAACTAACCCGGAGGTGTTTAACATGGCAACTGAGATTATTATGCCAAAAGCTGGTATGGATATGGAAAAAGGCACAATTATTAAATGGTTAAAACAAGAAGGTGATCTAATAACTGTAGGTGAACCCATCTTAGAAATTTTAACTGATAAGGTGAATATGGAAGTAGAAGCAGAAGAATCGGGAACACTCTTAAAAATTACTGCAAAAGAAGATCAAGTACTACCTGTATTTACTGTAATTGGATATATTGGGAAAGCGGGAGAAATTGTAAATATAGACCTAAGTTCTCCTGAAGTAGAAGTTAAGCCTATACAACAAGACGCCCCAATATCACAAACTGCGCTAGTGGGAGATTGCCATTATGATGTGGTCGTACTCGGTGGTGGACCAGGAGGATATGTAGCTGCCATTCGTGCTGCCCAGTTAGGCGGCAAGGTTGCACTAGTAGAGAAAACTTCGTTAGGTGGTACATGTACAAATGTTGGATGTATTCCCACTAAGACTATGGTGAAAAGTGCAGAAATTATCCACAGTATAAAACATGCATATAGAATGGGCATAAAAGTTCAATCTCCTGAAGTAGATATGCCAAAAGTAGTGAAAAATAAAGATCTGGTCATAAAAGAATTAGTAAGTGGAATTACTGGTATCTTAAATTCACATGGCATCAAAGTATATTCAGGTAAAGGACATGTAAATAAAGATAAAACTGTGGACATAATAGATGGAAAAGATTTAGGTCAAGTGCTATCATTTGAAAAATTAATTATTGCTACAGGATCTACTACTGTAGTTCCACCAATTCCAGGGTTAAATGAACCGGGAATTTTGACAAGTACTGAAATTTTAGACTTGAAAGAAGTACCGGAAAAGCTACTAATTATTGGTGGTGGTGTCATCGGTTGTGAATTTGCTACTATATTTAGTGCATTTGGTAGTAAAGTAACTATTGTTCAAAGCCTTCCAAGATTAGTACCTAAGATGGATATAGATATTTCGGAAACTCTTAAAAGCTCCTTTACAAAGTCAGGAGTTCAAGTAATGACCTCAACGAGAGTGGAGAAAGTAGAAAAGCAAAATGACAAATATCTAGTCGTTGTATCTGGTAAAAAATGTTTAGAATTAGAGGCAGATAAAATTCTAGTTGCAGCCGGACGAAAAATCTGTTTAGAAGGTTTGCAAGATTTAGGTTTACATATGGATACAATAGTGGAAGTTGACGAGTATCTAAAAACTTCAGTTGAGGATGTATATGCAGTAGGAGACGTTACAGGTAAAATTCAATTAGCTCATGTGGCGTCAGCTCAAGGTAAGAAAGCAGCAGAAAATGCTATGGGTCAATCTAAAAAAATGAATTACAATATTGTCCCAAATTGCATCTTTACAATTCCAGAAATAGCATCAGTAGGAATGACAGAAGAAGAAGCAAGAAATAAATACGGCGATATTCTCGTAGGAAATTTTCCAATGGCAGCAAGCGGAAGAGCATTGGCTAGAGGAGAAACAGAAGGATTTACTAAAGTAATTGCTGATAAAAAATATGGAGAGATATTAGGAGTTCATATTATAGGTCCTAGCGCAACAGAGATTATTGCAGAAGCAACAGTTATAATGAAGTTAGAAGGAACTATAGAACAATTAATAGACACTATCCACGCACATCCTACCATATCAGAAACAATTATGGAAGCTGCTCACGATGCATTAGGTGGAGCGATACATCTCCCTAAGAAAAATGATGAAGAGACTGTAATTTCTTCTGTGTCCTAAGTAGAAATAATTTTTCTTAAACAGAATTAGATATGGTCAAAATGCGAACTCTACCCACATCCACATCTGGAATAAAATCATATAATATGGAAATACTACAATTGCCCAGCAATAAAATCCGGCGCTTTGAAACAGCTTTACGTTTCTTAGCGCCGATTTTTTTCTATCCATTAGGAGCAGTTTTTATAAAAGAAGCGAGTTATGAGGATATAACAAAAAAACTATAGAATATGAAGATGTAAGGCGTATAGCAAAAATCAAAAAAAAATGTCTAAATGTCGAAATAAAGTATTAAAAAAGATATATAATAAATTGTATAAGTGATTATCAAAAAAAACACAAAAAGTACAATAATACAGATAAATGTTTGATTTTGTGAGAACATGGATATATAATAAATCAAACAAAATATATTTGGAAGGATTTGGGACATGACAAGGCCTACTTGGGACGAGTATTATATTGAAATGTTAGGCGTAATAAAAAAAAGATCTACCTGCATAAGAAGACAAGTTGCGGCTATAATCGTAAAAGACCAAAGAATTATTGCTACTGGTTACAATGGCGCGCCCACAGGTTTGGCGCACTGTGAACAGGTAGGATGCATACGTCAGCAAAGGGGAATACCTTCTGGAGAACATCATGAACTGTGTAGGGGAATTCATGCTGAACAAAATGCAATTATACAATCAGCCCTCCATGGAGTTAGTGTTAAAAATTCAACCATTTATATCACACATAGTCCCTGTGTATTATGCGCTAAAATGATTATTAATGCAAAAATAAGTAGAATTGTATATGCAGGAGATTATCCAGATGAACTTTCTCAAGAATTATTAAAAGAATCAAAAATTGTAATCAAAATTATAAAATGAACAGTACTTTACAAAATAAGATGGAATATTGTTGAAATATAAAAACAATTATAGTACAATATAAAGCATAAACATGTATATACAAGTGGGAATGGTATTTTAAGTGATTATAATATAAAGAATTAATAATGTAGAATAATTATTGAAGAACTAGTATAGTTACATTTAATACATTAGTTTTCAAAAAATATATTAGTAAATTGATATTATTCAATATCCTATTGCTATTATTTTATATAGACGAAAAGGTGGTGAGAACTTGGCATTAGAAAGTATAAAAGCAGTTAAACAAGCTGAAGACGAGGCCAATGATGCTATACAAAAAGCACTTATGCAATCCAAAGAAATGAGTAAAAGAGCTGATAGCAAAGCCATGGAAATTTACAAAAACAGCATGAATACGGCGAAACAAGAGACGGCAAGGATTTTAGCAGATGCACAGTTACAAGGTGAAAATGAAGCTGAACCCATATTAAAAGAAGGTGGAAGTGATGTAGAGAAAATTCTAAATATTGATCAAGCTAAAATTGATGAAGCGGTGATTTTAGTGACTGGAAGGATTGTGAGGAAGAATGGCAATAATTAAGATGAAGAAATTTACTCTTTTTACCTTCGAAGAAAAAAAGGAGCAACTGTTAACAGAACTCCAAAAATTAGAAGCAGTCCAATTTATCGATCTTAAAAGTAATGTACAAAGTGAAGAATACAATTATTTAGAACTTTGCACCAACGAAAAAAAATTATCAATATTGGATGAAGAACTTTCTAAGGTAAACTTTATGATTACAAATGTGGAAAAGTTTATCCCCAAGGAAAAAGGACTTAAAGCGCTTTTAAAAGTTAAAAGGTCTCTTGCTTATGAAGAATTAAAGTTAGAAACTGAAAAAAGCGATTGGGTTCCATCTTATAAAGAACTAAAAACATATGATGAGAACATTTCAGCGAACAACAATGAAATAAACAAACTTCAATCAGAAGTTGAGTTATTGAAACCATGGGAAAAATTAGATGTGTCACTTTACGATTTAAAGAATTTAAAGACGTGTAATGCTTTTCTTGGTACTATACCAAAGAATACAAAAGAGGAATTTTTGCAAAGGTTTGCTACAGATATCTCACTATCCATTGTTGAAGTAATATCTGAAATAAAAGAAGACGTAAATATATTAATTGTTGGTCATAAATCCGAAGAAGATATTGTAGAAGAAGTTTTAAAATCCTTTAGCTTTACAAAGTCAAATATCAACTACCTAGATAAGGTAGTGGAAGTCATTAGTTTTTTTGAAGAAAAGATTAAAACTTTTAGATTAGAAAATCTCGATACCATTGAAAAGATAAAAGGTCATAATGTTAATCTTGAAGAGTACAAATTAGCAAGAGATTATATAGCAACAGAGATTTCAAAGCTGAGAGAACAAAATAATTTTCTTAAGACAAAAAGTGTCATGATCATTCAGGGATGGATTCCTGTTAATATGATAGATGATTTTGAAAATGTTCTATCCAAACTCGTACCGGATGAATGTTTTTTTGATTACACTGATCCTATAGAGGATGAACAAGTTCCTATTCTGTTAAAGAACAATGGTTTTGCAGAAGCTTTTGAACCTGTTACGGCAATGTACAGTTTACCTTCTTATAGTGAAATAGATCCTACACCAATAATGGCACCATTTTTATTTGTATTCTTTGGAATGATGCTATCAGATGTAGGTTATGGGCTAATTATTTTTTTCGCTTCTCTATGGGCTATGAAAAAAGTACAATTAGAAGTATCTCAAAAAAAGTTTATTAAATTATTTTTCTACCTTAGTATTTCAACAATGATTTGGGGAGTATTATATGGTTCTTATTTTGGGGATGCTCTTTCAAAATACTTAAAACCAGTATGGCTTGACCCAACAAGTGACCCAATGACAGTACTACTTGTAGCAATTGCAATGGGTGGAGTTCACATATTTGTAGGTTTAGGAATGAAGGGATATATGTTAATTAGAGATGGTAAATGGTTAGATGCCATTTTTGATGTAGGTTTCTGGTATTCTACACTAATAGGATCCATTTTACTATTACTTGGGGTTAATCCTTGGGGAAAATACCTTGCAATTGTAGGAGCGTTAGGAATTGTACTAACACAAGGTAGAGCAAATAAAGGAATTATTGGCAAGCTTGGTGGAGGGTTATATGAATTATATGGTATCACTGCTTATTTAGGTGATTTCTTATCTTATTCTCGTCTATTGGCTTTAGGCTTAGCCACAGGTCTGATTGCATCTTCCTTTAACTTAATGGCAGGTCTTGTGGGTACAGATTCTATAGCTATTGTATTTGCTATTGTAATATTTGTATTTGGTCACTTATTTAACTTGGCGATCAATACATTAGGAGCATATGTGCATGCTGCAAGACTTCAATATCTTGAATACTTTGGTAAATTCTATGCTGGCGGAGGCAAAGCCTTTAAGCCATTTAGAACAGATAATAAATATTTTAAAATAGTAAATAAGGAGGAATTTTAAATGACATTTATGGAATTTTTAGTTGAAAATGGAGGTCTTTTATTTGCCTTACTTGGAGCAGCATTAGCAACTGCTATGCCAGGTGTAGGTTCTGCAAAAGGTGTAGGTATCGTTGGGGAAGCAGCTTCAGGTCTAATTACTGAGGATCCAGACAAATTTGGTCAAAGTCTTATCTTGCAAGTAATTCCAGGTACACAAGGATTTTATGGTTTTGTTACCTCACTAATCATTTTAAGTAAAATTGGTATTCTTGGTGGTGGATCAGTAGAATTATCATTAGGAACAGGATTCTTTATTTTTATGGCCGCTCTACCTATCACGATCGCTGGATGGCAATCAGCAATTTCTCAAGGTAAAACTGCTGCTGCTGGTATTTCCATATTAGCGAAAAAACCTGAGCATATGTTTAAAGCAGTTTTATTTGCTGTAATGGTAGAAACATATGCTGTAATTGCTTTAGTAACTTCAATTATCATGATCACAGGAATTCAAGTATAGAATTAAACATAGGTTAAGATGGAGTTTTTACTCCAGATTAATTGTAGTTGAATCAATCCACGAGCTGTAGAGTTCTTCGCTCTATCCTGCAGAGGACGGAGTAGCAGAAATCTTAGCTATGGGATAAAAGTTAGGAGTGCTTGCAATGGCTAATCTAGAAAGTTTAGTTTCTAAAATAAAAGCAGATGGAGATCAAAAGGTCGCAGAAATTCTTGAAGATGCTAAGATCGAAGAGGCAAAAAAAGTAGACATCAAAAAACAGGAAGCAGAAGTACAAGGACAAATTTTAATAGAAAAAGCCAAAAGGGAATCAATCATTGCAAAAGATAGAATTATTTCTAATGCAAAACTAAAAGTCAGAGACGAAAAAATACAGGCAAAACAAACGATGATTACTAGAGTATTTGAGGAAGCGTTACATACTTTTTCAGATATGAAGTTGGATGATTTTTTAAGCTATATCAAAAACAATATGTTAAGTTCTGATATAGATGGAGATGAGACGATTTTACTAAATCAAAAGTATTTTAAACAAATTCCTTCCACGTTTATTAAAGAGTTAAATCAGGAGTTAGTGAAGGTTGGAAAGAAAGGTTCTCTAGTATTACAAGAGTGTCCTGAAAGCATGAAAGATGGATTTATCCTTTCTAAAAAAGGAATGCAAATGAATTTCACATTTGAAGAGATGGTAAATATGTATAAAGAAGAATTAGAACAAGAAATTTCTACGCAGCTATTTCGCATATAATTCAGTAAGGAAGGTGGAGTCGAACCTGAATGGATAGATTAATTTTTGCACAGGCTATTTCAAGAATAAAGGTGCTTGAAACCCGACTCTTGGATAAAGCAAAATTCGATAGAATGATTGAAAGCCCATCAGCCGAGGAAGCTCTGAAAATAATACAAGAAAATGAGTATTCCATCCACTTAGGAAAGATAAAAAAACCTCAAGAATACGATATTTTGCTTAGTGAAGAACTAAAACGAATATACGCCTTGTTGGTTGAAGTTTCCCCAGTAAAAGGTTTAGTTGATATGATGAGTATTCGTTACGATTATCATAATATCAAAGTATTGCTGAAGGCTAAGGCACTAGAGGCAAATTTAGATTATTTGCTAATTGATATTGGAACCGTTGATTTAGACAAATTAAAAGTTTACATCAATAGTGAAGATTATGTTGATTTGAGCCCTATCATGAGAGAAGGCACGAGTAAAGCAGCAACTGAATTCAAAATAAATAAAGATCCTCAAATAATAGATATAATTTTGGATAGTTACATGTTTAAAGATATGCTCTCTAAAGCAATGAAACTAGAAAATGAATTTATTATCAATTACCTAAAAATTAGTATCGATTTAATCAATATTAAGACATTATTTAGAGTAAAAAAACAAAACAAAGATAGAGATTTTTTGATGATGGTGATCCTTTCAGGAGGGAAATTAGATAAGGATGTATTCTTAAACGCTATAAATGAGTCTATGGATAGCTTCTCACAAAAATTATCCTATACTGATTATGGGAATATATTAAAACAGGCACAAGAAGAATATTTAAATACAGGAAAAATGAACGGCTTTGAAAAACTAAGTGAAAATTTTATTATGGACATAATGAAAGATACAAAGTTTATTAGCTTTGGACCAGAACCATTATTAGCTTATCTCATTGCAAAAGAGACAGAGATAAAAAATATTAGGATTATTATGGTTGGAAAGCTGAATAAGGTAGCACCAGCATTCCTGAGGGAAAGGTTGCGTGAACTATATGTATAAGATTGCAGTAGTAGGAGATAAAGATTCTGTGTTGGCTTTTAAGGCCATAGGAATAGACGTGTTCCCCGTAATTGAGTCAGAAGAAGCAAAAAAAACCATAGATAGGCTTGCAGTGAGCGATTATGCTCTGATATTTGTTACAGAACAAGTTGCACAAGGTGTGGAAGAAACCATAGAAAGATACAATAAAGCATTGCTTCCAGCCATTATACTCATACCAAGTAATCAAGGGTCCCTAAATATTGGACTCCAAAGAATAAACAATAATGTGGAGAAAGCGGTAGGAGTAAATATTTTATCTGATAACTAACCGCCTCTAAAATTTCCACTGGATCAAGTGGAAATTAAGACGCTCTAAGCGTCTGGATAACATTTTCTGAAATTCAGGTAGGGGTAAAACCCTGTGTGTATTAAGAATATAGTTGATAGAAAGTAGGTAATAACTTGAAGACTGGAAGAATCGTAAAAGTTTCCGGACCTTTGGTAGTTGCAGAGGGTATGGAAGAAGCGAATATATATGATGTTGTTAGAGTTAGTGATAAACGCCTCATTGGTGAAATAATCGAAATGAGGGGTGATAAAGCTTCTATTCAGGTTTATGAAGAGACCACCGGTCTTGGGCCAGGAGAACCAGTTTATACCACAGGAGAACCCCTTAGTGTTGAACTAGGACCTGGACTAATTGAGGCTATGTTTGATGGGATTCAAAGACCTCTTAATGCAATCAGAGAAATTTCTGGCGATTATATAGGTAGAGGTGTTGATGTACCCTCATTAAGTAGAACAAAGAAGTGGGATTTTAAAGCATTAAAAAAGGTTGGAGACGTAGTCTCTGCTGGAGACATTATTGGTGAAGTAAAAGAAACCAACGTGATAACTCACAAAATTATGGTCCCGAATGGTATGCGTGGAACTCTTGTTACCATTACAGGAGGTACGTACACAGTAGAACAGGAAGTTGCTACCTTAGATACATCAAAGGGCGTAAAATCATTAACCTTGATGCAAAAGTGGCCTGTTCGTAAAGGCAGACCTGTTGAAAGAAAATTAAGTCCATTAGCTCCAATGGTTACAGGACAAAGAGTAATCGATACATTTTTTCCAGTTACCAAAGGCGGAACAGCTTGCGTTCCAGGTCCTTTTGGAAGTGGGAAAACAGTCGTTCAGCATCAACTAGCTAAGTGGGCAGATGTTGAGATTGTAGTTTACGTTGGCTGTGGTGAACGTGGGAATGAGATGACTGATGTACTAAATGAATTCCCAGAATTGATTGATCCAAAAACTGGCGAATCCTTAATGAAAAGAACGGTACTTATTGCCAATACGTCAAACATGCCAGTAGCAGCTCGTGAAGCTTCAATTTATACAGGAATTACAATCGCTGAGTACTTTAGAGATATGGGATATTCCGTAGCTATGATGGCAGACTCTACCTCTAGATGGGCAGAGGCACTACGAGAGATGTCTGGTAGACTTGAAGAAATGCCTGGAGAAGAAGGATACCCAGCATACCTAGGTTCCAGATTAGCAGAGTTTTATGAAAGAGCAGGAAAAGTAATTTGCTTAGGATCAGATGGACGAGAAGGAGCTCTTACTGCAATAGGTGCAGTATCTCCTCCAGGCGGTGACTTATCAGAACCTGTAACCCAGGCAACACTGAGAATTGTTAAGGTTTTCTGGAGTCTAGATGCGCAACTCGCTTATCAGAGACATTTCCCAGCAATTAATTGGTTAAGTTCTTATTCACTTTATCTTGAGAAAGTATCTGGTTGGATGGATGAAAATGTTGGAGAAGACTGGACGAAGCTAAGAATTCAGGCTATGGCAATTCTACAAGAAGAAGCTGAACTACAAGAGATTGTAAGATTAGTAGGTTTTGATGCACTGTCTGAATCGGATCAGTTAAAACTCGAAGTAGCAAAATCTATTCGAGAAGATTACTTACAACAAAATGCATATCATGAGGTAGATACCTTTGCATCTTTTGAAAAACAGTTTAAAATGTTAGGATTAGTACTTGCTTTCTCTAATGAAGCAAAGAGAGCTTTAGAAGCGGGCGTTTATTTAAAGAAAATATTAAAACTTGAAACAAGGGATAAAATTGCAAGGTCTAAATACATCGTAGAAGAAGAAATTGATAAAATAGATGTGATTTTAACCGAATTAGTAGGAGCTATTGACGAACTAATCAACGAAGGGGGTGTCACTATTGATTAAAGAGTACAAAACAGTAACACAAGTTGTTGGACCTCTAATGATTGTAGAAAACGTTGAAGGCGTAACCTATGATGAATTGGTAGAAATAGAAATTCAAACAGGGGAAATACGTCGTGGTAAAGTTCTTGAAATTAATGGCGACAAAGCCGTCGTACAATTATTCGAAAGTTCCGCAGGAATAAATTTAAGTGGAAGTAAGGCCAAGTTTTTAGGCAGACCACAAGAATTAGGTCTATCTGAGGATATGTTAGGAAGAATTTTCGATGGGATGGGCAATCCAAAAGACAATGGACCCAAGATTATGCCAGAAAAACGAAAAGACATTAATGGTCAACCACTAAACCCAGTATCAAGAGATTATCCATCAGAATTTATACAAACTGGAATTTCAGCAATAGATGGTCTCAACACATTAGTTAGAGGGCAAAAATTACCTGTATTTTCAGGGTCAGGACTCCCCCATGCAGAATTAGCTGCTCAAATAGCAAGACAAGCAAAAGTGCTAAACTCAGATTCTAAATTTGCCGTGGTGTTTGCAGCTATTGGAATCACTTTTGAAGAAGCACAATTTTTTATCGATGACTTTACTGAAACAGGTGCAATAGATCGTGCAGTTTTATTTATGAACCTTGCAAATGATCCTGCAGTTGAAAGAATTTCTACACCAAGAATGGCTCTTACTACTGCAGAGTATCTTGCCTATGAAAAAGATATGCATGTTCTTGTTATTATGACGGATATGACAAACTACTGTGAAGCCCTTCGTGAAGTATCTGCGGCAAGAAAAGAAGTTCCAGGTAGAAGAGGTTATCCAGGATATTTATACACTGACTTAGCCAACTTATACGAAAGAGCTGGGAGAGTAAAGGGAAGAAAAGGTTCTATTACTCAAATTCCAATATTAACAATGCCAGAAGATGATAAAACCCATCCAATTCCTGACCTTACCGGCTATATTACTGAAGGGCAAATTATCCTTAGTCGTGATTTGTATAGAAGAGGAATTATGCCTCCAATTGACGTATTACCTTCCTTATCAAGGTTGAAGGACAAAGGAATTGGAAAAGATAAAACAAGAGAAGATCATGCGGATACCATGAACCAATTATTTGCTGCTTACGCTCAAGGGAAACAAGCCAAAGAATTAGCAGTTATTCTTGGAGAATCAGCACTTTCTGATACAGATAAACTTTTAGCTAAATTTGCAGAAGGTTTTGAGAAAGAATATGTATCACAAGGATTCCTATCCAATAGGACAATAGAGGAAACCTTAAATCTAGGTTGGAAGTTACTATCTATCTTACCAAAATCAGAGTTAAAGAGAATTAGAGATGAGTATTTAGAAAAGTATTTGGAGAATAGAAAGGGTGAGTAATAATGGCAAGATTAAATGTCAATCCTACCCGCATGGAACTCACTACACTAAAGAAAAGATATAGCACAGCAAAAAGAGGGCATAAACTATTAAAAGATAAACAAGATGAATTAATGAGAAGATTTATTTTGCTTATTAAAGAAAATAATGAGCTAAGAAAAGCAGTGGAAAAAGAGCTTAGCACATCGTTTAAAGAATTTTTAATGGCAAGTGCTGTCATGTCCTCAGAAATGTTAGAAGAAGCCATCATCTATCCAAAAGAGAGAATACATCTTGAAGTAACAAAGAAAAATATAATGAGTGTAAATGTCCCTGTAATGGAATTTAAAAGAGAAATGGAAGATGATGAGGGAAGTATCTATCCCTACGGTTTTGTAAATACCTCAGCGGAATTAGATGGAGCTATAGAGACTTTATATGACATCCTCCCAAGATTATTGAAGCTAGCAGAAATCGAGAAGACGTGTCAGTTAATGGCTGATGAAATTGAGAAGACGAGAAGAAGAGTAAATGCGCTAGAATATATGACGATACCTCAGTTACAAGAAACAATTAAGTATATCAAGATGAAGTTAGATGAAAATGAGAGAGGAAATATTACTCGTCTTATGAAAGTGAAAAGCATGATTCAAGAGCAAGATCTTTAACGTCTGAAGAATTTTCAGAATTATTATTTCATAAAATAAGTACTCACCCTTCTAGGTGGGTACTTATTTTTGGTGCATCTAGCACCAACGTGAACTAGTCAGAGTTTTTTATAAAGTTAGTAAAGTTGGTTAGTTGGAATATGTCTACAGAGAGTACTTGAAATTGATAAGAGTTCCAATAACCCAAAACCACCAAACCACCAACACAACGACCCACCAACCCACCTAAGTTAAAAATTCCAACAAACCAACCACCTAAGTTGAAAATAGCTTTTGGTTCTTAATTGTTAATTATAAATTGTTAATTGTTAATTATAAATTGTTAATTGTTAATTAACGAGGCTTTCCAACTTTTTTAAAAAAAACTGAATAATAAAATATCTTCCCGGTAATACTTTAAAAGAGTATAGGAGGTTTATATGTGACTTATTGTTTTATCCCCCTTTTACAATATCACGATAAATCTCCTATTTCTATAAAGAACTTCGATTACAAAAAGGAGTTGCACCATGAAAAAATTATTTATAATCCTAAGTGTACTCATGATCATGAACTTTACAAAAGAGCATCCAATTCGATCCCAAGAAACAGAGAGTTACCCTAATTTAATCCATGCTTTCGAAAACACAGAAGCCAAAATTCAAAAAATCACCATACATATACAATTCAAATCACCAGTAGATGCAGATCAACTACAGACCATATTAAATAGTGAAAATGAACATCCTATAGAAGGAACAGAAGATCTCTATTTACAAAATAAAAATTTCATCGTTAATAAAATGAACGAGAGTAATGTTGGGTCAATAGATATAAACATAAAAGAAAATAAAGAGATAACATACTACCAAGAGGTAAAAAAACAATTTAAAAAGGAAAACATTGATTTTCAAGACTTAATTATGATCACTGGAATATATAACAAAGAAATAAGCGAAAAACAAATGAAAAAAATAACAAATAAAATTCTAAAAGATACAGGCGCAAAATTCGTAGAGGGAGGCTTCATCAGAAAATCTTTCCTAAGTACCAGCGCCTACAACCCTAAAATTGCTACCCACATAATCACAGGAGCAAATAAAATGAACTTAAACATAGCCTTGAAATACAACCCCAGCGAAGGAAAAACAAAACTAATCCTAGCAACCCCTCTCATATACGGAGACTACTAGTTGGTAATTAACAGTTTACAATTGACAATTTACAATTAAATACCAAGACCTAAGAACTGCTTTAATTAATAGTTTACAGTTGATAATTAAAAACTAAAAAGTAAAAACCAAAAATTAAGAACTAAGTACACACCCGTCATCCTGAGCGAAGTGTCGCCGTGCCCCGTTTATCGGGGAAGGAACTCCGCTTTTAGACCCTAAAGAATACCATAGAATCCTTTCTTAACAATTAGCAGCTATTAAAAAGGCTACAAAGCCCTACCCAAGAGCTAATGACAAGTGACTAGTGTCTAGTAGCTAACTTAGTACATACTTTTTAGCTCAGTTCCTGTAAAGTAATGCTTAAGAATTTCTTCATAGGTATAACCAGCTTTGGCCATACCATCGGCACCATATTGACTGAGTCCTACTCCGTGGCCATAGCCAACCACTGTAAAAGCCAACTTCATTCCATTCTGTTCCACGGCAAATTCTGAGGAGCGAAGGCCTAGGAGTTCTCGTAATTCTCTTCCTTTTAAAACCTTATTTCCAACTCTTACCTTCTCTACCTTACCTCCTGCAGTATGACTAAGGATCTCTATATTATCAATCATTTTAGAACTTTCTAGCTTAATATCTGGATATTTTTTCTTTATGGTATCTGAAAACTCTTTGACTCCAATATCAAAATTAGTCTTATTATAAGGAGAACTTTCTTCATACTCACTGGATACACTTCGTAAATATGGCACGCTAGAGGGAAAGTAATCCTCTGAATTTTCAGTGGAACCTCCGCTTGCAGAGAAAAATAAGGGGTCAATTAATGTCCCGTTATATAGCAATACTTGACCCTTTGTAGAATTTACTGCATCTTCAATTTTTCTCCAGAGTTCAATATTATTTATAGCAGATAATTCTGCATTTTTAGCCCATGCACTTAACCGATCCTCTTTACTAATCCACGCTTGGCAGTGTCTAGAGTCTGTGCATAAATCATATTGTGAATGTACATCATCAGGCTTGCCACCAAATTTTTCAAGGCGATTTAGCGTGTAGGTTCGTGCAGCAATAGCTTGGGCCTTTAAGGCTTCTAAGTGAAAATTCACAGGCATTTCGGCTGCGACTACTCCTTTGATATACTCATCTAACTCTAGCTTCATTGCTTTGTCATTTGCTGTATCTAAAACATTTACATAGACTAATTCTCTTTCTACTTTCTTTTCTTGAATGATTTGAGGTTTCTTCTCATCTTTAATAGCATCACAAGAACCAACAAGTAGAAAAGGGATAAGCACAATAACGATAAACAAAATTAGTATCATTAAGCCGATTCTTCGCATGTTTTACCCTCCATAATATGAACTGATCATAAAATATTTGCACGTTCTATAGGTATAGGTACTCACAATAATCTTAGACGCAAAAATATTAATTATTCTATTATATTAAAGAGTATATAATAATATTCTTTTGGTAATAATTATGTAAGGAGGTGTAGTTATGAAAAAAAAGGTATTTAAGGAGTCTGGTTTTAAACAACGTTTTTTAAAGATGTTAAATAAAGAAGGATTCTACGTTGCAATTTTTCTAGGAATTACATTAGTTGCTACATTGTTAGTCTATTACACAAACAATAATTTAGGAAAAGATCTAGCAAAAAATGACGGGAATGTTTCAATTGAAACATCAGAAAATCTTAAAGATTCAAAAGCTGTGAACAAAAATATTGAAGAAGAAAAAAACGTAGAAACGAAAAAACCAGAAGAAGAGAAAAAAGTAGAAGAGACAAAAAAGCCAGAAGAAAAGAAAACAACAGAACCAGCTAAAGCAAAAGAAACAAATAAAGCTACAACAGAAAAAGCAACCCCATCAAAAGCAACCCCATCAACAGATAAACCCACAACACCAAGTACAGGAGATCCATTGAAAAACCTTCAAAATCCAGTTGGTTCAAAAGAAGTGGTAATGGCATTTAGTGCGGGTGGATCACCAGTTTATTCTGCAACATTAAAAGAATTTACTTCAGATCATTCGGGAGTAGATATTAAATCTGAAATTGGTAAAGAAGTTAAAGCAGCTGCAGATGGTAAAGTAATAAAAATCTACAAAGACAATAAACTAGGACAAACCATAGTAATCCAACATAGTAACAATATTGAAACCAGATACAGTAACTTAGATGAAAAAGTGGAATTAACAAAAAATCAGACAGTGAAATCCGGTCAAATCATAGGTAAAGTAGGCAAAACAGCTTCCTTTGAAGTGGATGACGCTCCCCATGTACATTTTGAAATATGGAAAGACGGTAAATGCGTAGATCCTTCAGAATACTTAAACTAAACTTACTTCGGTTTAAGTAGTAAACTTAAGGGAATATTTATTGTTAGAGAATTCCTTTAAGTAAAAAAAACCTTCTATTTGAGTAACCTTATGCATAAATTGTATTAATGATATCTAAGGGGGTTACTCAATGTGAAGGACTATATTGAAGAAAGAGTTCTAAAAATAGCGAACTATATTATAGATACGGGATACACAGTAAGACAGACAGCAAGAATATTTAAAGTCAGTAAAAGCACGGTACATAAAGACATCACCGAAAGATTGCCAGCAATTAATTCTTCATTATACGAAAGAGCCAGAACAGTACTTAATACAAATAAGGCAGAACGACATCTTAGAGGCGGAATGGCTACTCAAAACAAGTATAAGAAGCTGGCTGATTAGTTGGCTTTCTTTTTTTTATGCGAGTAGGTAGGTAATTAATTAACAATTAACAATTAACAATTAATAATTGAAAATTAAGACAGAAGACTTAAAACTTTAAACTTTAAACTTAAAACCTAAAACCTAAAACCTAAAACCTAAGAGCACACCAACACTCTGTCATCTTGAGACCAGTTGATGTGCCTCATTTATCAGGGAAACATTGACCTATTTGCTACGACTTAAGAATTAACATGAATAGCTATTAGAGAATGGGAAAACATAAAGTAATGAAGTAAATCAAAACATTCATGGCTAACATTGTTAGCCCAACAGCTAACAGCCAACAGCCAACAGCTCACGTGTGTCTCTTTTCTCCGATTTATTTTAAATATATTACATTTTGAAAAATTCGAACTTGTGGTATAATATTTAGTTAGTGAGAAGAGAAAATTAAGGAGTGGATACTAAAGATGCCTTTTAGAAAAGATGTTGGGATAGATTTAGGTACTGCGAACATATTGGCATATGTTAAAGGAAAAGGAATTGTGCTACAAGAACCATCAGTAGTTGCAATAGACACAAATACAAATGAAATTAAAGCAATAGGATCAGATGCAAGGGCAATGCTTGGAAGGACCCCAGGCAATATTCAAGCGATTAGACCCCTGAGAGATGGTGTAATCTCTGATTTCAAAATCACAGAGAGAATGCTAAAATATTTTATAGAAAAAGTTTGTGGAAAAAGAAGATTATTTAGACCTAGAGTCGTAGTAGGTATTCCTAGTGGTGCTACTGAAGTAGAGAAGAGAGCAGTGGAACAAGCTGTATTATCAGCAGGCGGATCCCATCCTATTATCGTAGAAGAACCTGTAGCAGCAGCTATCGGAGCAGGAATTGACATAACACAACCAACAGGAAATATGATCGTAGATATTGGTGGAGGAACTACAGATATTGCAGTGCTATCATTAGGTGGTATCGTTGAAAGTATCTCTATAAAAGTTGCAGGAGACAAGTTTGATGAAGCAATTGTTCGATACATGAGAAAAAATCACAATGTATTGATAGGAGAAAGAACAGCAGAAGATCTAAAAATGACCATCGGTACTGTTCATGAAAGTACACAAAAACTAGAAATGGCGATAAGAGGTAGAGATTTATTATCAGGTTTGCCAAAGTCAATCACTGTCAAATCTGATGAAATAAGAATGTCCTTATCAGATAGTATAGATACAGTCGTTAACGCAATTCATAGCGTACTAGAAAAAACGCCACCAGAATTGGCTGCAGATATCAGTGATATTGGAATTTATTTATCAGGTGGAGGTGCATTACTTCGAGGGTTAGATGTTTTAATTCAAGAGAGAATGGGTGTACCCGTTAATATTGTCGAAAATGCAGAATCAGCTGTGGCAATAGGAACAGGTAAAATATTAGATAATGTACATTTACTTAGTGGATCAAAGAAAAAATATTATGAGTAAAACACGATTAATTCGTGATGTTTCAAAATAACAAGGAGTAACTAACATCTATGAAGATTCGAATAGCTAATAAGAAAAAATTCTTCATCGTTATAAGTCTACTATTAGTAGTAATTATAGCTACTGTAGCAGGATTTAATTTCTTTATTGGAGTTCAAAATCCAGTACACTTATTTGAAGCTGAGAAGAAAGACGATGAAAAATCAGACATAAATGAAAAATTTGATAAAAACAAGATTAATATACTTTTTTTTGGATTAGACAAAAATGAACAACGTGATACAGAAGCACAATATAGTGTATATAGATCAGATACGATTATGTTGGTAACACTAGATTTTAAAGAAAAGGCAATAGACATCGTTTCTCTACCAAGGGATACCTATGTACCTATTTACAATACCAATGAGAAAGCTAAGATTAATGCTTGTTTTGCTTATGGGAAAAGGGCTGCAAAAACTGATAAAGATGTAATTCCAACAGGAATTAAATATCTCTCTAAAACAGTAAGTAATGTACTAGGTGGCATTCCAATCAATTACTACGTAGGAATCACAGATATGGAGGTAGTGACCCAAATTGTTGATGAACTTGGTGGCATAGAGATAGATGTACTTCATACACTCTATGCAGATCAAGGTAAAGATTATAGCAAGGTAGAAATTAAAAAGGGTGGACAAAAACTAAATGGAAAAGACCTACAGTACTACGCTAGGTATAGAGCTTATCCATTAGGTGATATAGATCGAGTTTCAAACCAACAACATATTATAAAAGCACTAATGAGCAATATAAAAAGTACAAATAGTCTAGTGAAGTTACCACAAATATATAAATTGGTATCAGACAATTTAATCACTAATCTATCTTTAAAACAGATAACCTCTTTATCTTTATTTGGGTCAAAAGTGGAAAAGGAATCATTAGAAACCTATACACTTCCCGGAGATTTTGGAGATTTAGGAGGACTATCCTACTGGATAATTAACCAGAATAAAAAGACAAAGTTAATTAAAGATATTTATGGAATAAATGCAAAAGGAATAAATCAAGACGCAAAAAACGATAAACTATCTACGTTATCGGCAACTATAGATAAAAAAACTCTACAAGTCGGAGAAGTAGCAAATCTAACAATTGAGGGCAAAACAGGTAATGGACAGAATCATCGTTTTGTCATAAATGATACTACCTATAGTGTTTCTCAAGATGGCATTGTACAATTAAATGCAGACAATACTATAGTAGCCAAAGAACCAGGAGATATGACCCTAAGTATTAGCGTACAAGGGATAAAAACGGCAGTATCAATCACTGTCCAAGGCGAGAAAGAACCTGAATCAGAAATTGATCCGGCTTTAATAGAACAAAAATCAACAGACACAGCTGCACCATTATTAGCAGGTGTAGATAATGTTCAAGTAAAAGTAGGTCAGTTATTTGATTCAGGAGCAGGAGTAACCATTGAAGACGAAGATCCAAATGCCAAATGGTCATCAGAGGGGACTGTCAACACCAATCAACCAGGTGAGTACCCCATAGTATACAAAGCTCGCGATACATCAGGAAACATCACCAGCATCACCCGAACAATAACCGTAGTAGAATAACATTCGCCAGAGAACAACCCCAAAACCTGTGACAATTGTCGCAGGTTTTTCATGAAAAAAAAGTGAATGCGGAGAGCCTTCTCTCATAAACGGGGCACAGGATGACAGGTACGTGTTGTTAGTTCTTGGTTTTTTGGTTCTTAATTGTAAATTGTAAACTGTCAATTGTCAATTATTAAACTTCGCCACAACTTAACTTGAGAACACACCGAGCATGTGATAGAATAAGTCTGTATTTACGAATTAACATTTTATCCCTTAGTTCTAATAATCAAAGAAGGAAAAAGATCAATATAGGTTATTTCGACTATAGAGAGGTGAATAAATGATATCATTAATCAAAAACTCTTATAAAATTATAAGTGAAAACATAAAAAATACTGGCAGAACAATAGAAATGTCTGTGAAAGATCTAGATAAAAAATATAGTGGTTCCGCTCTGGGCGTATTCTGGGCAATTGTTAAACCTATGTTGTTTATCTCTGTATATTGGTTTGCAATAGAAATAGGAATTAGAGGAGCAGGGAAGAATACAGGAGAATATCCTTTTATTTTGTGGTTAATTGCAGGTATTATCCCATGGTTTTATATATCGGAAACTTTGATATACGGTGGTACTGCTTTTCGGCAGAACAAACACTTAATTACTAAGATGGTATATCCTATTTCAACCATACCAACATTTAGAATGCTGTCTCAGTTATATGTTCACATAGTTATGTTCGTCATTGTTGTCCTAATATTTCTATTTTCAGGACATCCCCCAGATATATATTATCTACAAATTATATATTACCTATTTTGTATTTTCGTTTTTATGACCGTTTTGACATGGACAACCGCATCACTAGTTGTTGTGAGTAGGGACTTTGAGCATTTGTTAAAATCAATAACCCAAATGTTATTTTGGTTGACGCCAATTATATGGCCCTTAAAGAGTGTGTCTGGTCCACTAAAATATATAATTATGATGAACCCCTTCTATTACTTCATCAAGGGCTATCGAGATATTTTTATAAATAAAAAGTGGTTTTTTGAAGACATTAATTATACCATATATTTTTGGGTAGTGATGTTAGTTTTAGCCGCCATAGGTGGATACATTTATAACAAGTTGAAAAATGAATTTGCAGATATATTATAAGGAGTAAGTAATGGAAAATAGTATAGAACTAAAAAACTTATCAAAAGTATATAAAATATATAAAAAACCTTGGCATAGAGTAGTTGACATCTTTTCAAAACACACACGATATAAACCCTACTACGCCCTCAAAGATATTACCATCTCCATTCCAAAAGGTGAAGCAGTAGGCGTATTAGGCAAAAATGGTGCTGGAAAATCTACCTTACTTAAGGTTATTACAGGAGTAACTACCCCTACAAAAGGAGATATAAAAATCAATGGCAAAATATCTGCCTTGTTAGAATTAACATCAGGCTTTGATGACGAGTTAACAGGGATAGAGAATATTTATTTGAAAGCTCTTACTATGGGTATACAAAAAAAAGAAATAGAAAAACATATTCAAAAAATCACAGATTTTGCAGATATAGGAGATTATGTTAATCAACCAGTTAGAACCTATTCTAGTGGAATGAAAGCTCGGTTAGGTTTTGCCATATCTGTAAATGTAGATCCAGATATTTTAATTGTAGATGAAGTACTTTCTGTAGGCGATGATGTTTTCAGATTAAAGTGCACAGAAAAAATGGAAGAGTTTAAAAATCAAGGGAAAACTATTTTTTTCGTCAGCCATTCTTTATTTACAGTAAAATCTTTTTGCAACAAATGTATGTGGATTAAAGATGGTGAACTCATTAGCTATGGAAATACTGGAGAAATTATGGTACAGTATGAAAATTTTTTAAAAGAAGAACGAGCTAAAGATCAAGAGAAAAAGAGAGAAGATGCATTAGCGAATAATTCGCAAGTACAAATTGTAAGCAAAAGCGACATCTTAGAATTTAGTAATTTTACTTATTTGAATTCAAAAAATGAAAAGACGAACAAATATCAATATAACGAAGAGATTACCTTCCAAGTTGATTACGAAATAAAGCGATTAATGGATGGATTAACATGGTGTTTTACCATAAGAGATGCAGAAACCCATGAAATTTTTGGTAGTGATAAAAAAGCACAAGATCATTTGATTAAAGGGGAAATTGGCAAACATACATTAAAAGTTACTTTAAAAGACGTAAACCTCTTACCTGGAAAATATCTATTGTCTGGTGAAGTCAGTAATAATGGAGGAGCTATGTTCATCAGCTACTCAAATAAAAAACCGCTATATATCGAACTAGACAAGTTTAGAGGTACAGGAATTCAATATATAGCTCATCACTACGAAAATAATTAAAATAAAAATTACATGGAGGCAATAAAATGAAAGTACGTAAAGCCGTTATACCAGCTGCTGGATTAGGCACTAGATTTCTTCCAGCTACAAAAGCAATGCCCAAGGAAATGTTGCCTATTGTGGACAAGCCTACAATTCAATATATTATAGAAGAAGCCATTGCATCAGGTATCGAAGAAATCCTAATTATCACAGGTCGTAGCAAAAGATCTATAGAAGATCACTTTGATAAGTCTGTAGAGTTAGAGTTAGAACTAAAAGAAAAAGGAAAAGAAGACTTATTGGAAATGGTTCAAGATATCTCCAATTTGGTAAATATCAATTATGTAAGACAAAAAGAACCCAAAGGCCTAGGCCATGCGATTCTTTGTGCAAAAACATTTATAGGAAATGAACCCTTTGCAGTACTACTGGGAGATGACATTGTATACAACAATGAAAATCCTGCGCTAAAACAATTAATAGACATATACGATGAAAAACAAGGGTCAGTTCTAGGTGTACAGAGTGTAAAACAAGAAGACGTGGATAAATACGGCATAGTATCTGGTTCCAAGATAGGATCAAGATTATATACAGTAGATGACCTAATAGAAAAACCTTCTATTGAAGAAGCTCCAACGAATGTAGCCATACTAGGGAGATACATCATAAGCCCAGCAATATTTCCAATACTAGAACAAACACAAAAAGGCTCAGGGGGAGAAATTCAACTAACAGACGCCCTAAAAACTTTGGCAAAACAAGAATCCATGTATGCTTACGATTTTGAGGGAAAAAGATATGATGTGGGAAATAAATTAGGATTTTTAGAGGCTAATGTAGAATATGCCCTAAGAATGGACGGTTTAAAAGATGAATTCAGAGCTTATCTAAAAAGCTTAAAGATATAAGGGCGGTAATTGTACTTAACCTGTTCATTAGCTTCTTGATAACAGTATTCAAAATTTAGTTGATAGACAACTCATCTAAATGAAAAACATAGTTGATCGTGGTGAATAAATGAGAACACAAAAAACTGTATTAAATATGCTTTCAGACATAATCCCGTTTTTTATAATGGGACTATTAGGTTTTATAAAAATTAGAGTATTAATAGACTATTTAGGTGTAAACTTCGTAGGATTTACCACAACATTTAACCAAATTTTTGGTTATTTGAATCTTGCAGAGGCTGGCTTTGGAACAGCTATCGTCTTTGCACTATACACGCCAGTGATAAAAAGAAATAAAAAGAAGGTTAATCAGTTATTATCTGGCGCAAGAATTGTCTTCGCGCGAATAGGCGTAATTATCTTAATCGTAGGATTCATTTTGTCTTTTTTTGTAGATATGATGATTAAAAAAAATCCAGTTGATCCATTTACCACCCAAATTCTATTTATCATATTTCTAATTACAAGTACAGGCAATTACTTTATATTTGCACCTAGATTTTTGCTGCAAGCAGATCAAAATAAATATATGATTAATCTAGTCACAAATGGTACTAGAATCCTACAAATTTTAGTAGAAATTGCTTTGCTTATGCTCGGTTTTGGTTTGATGACAATATTTATTTCCTATTTCATCATTATGTTTATCACAAATGTGATTATAAACAAGCTCGCTTACAGAGAATATCCCTGGATAAAACTAAATGTAAGGCCAGATATGTCAACTGTGGCCAACACAAAACATGTATTTGTGCAAAGAATAGGATCTATAGTTGCACTAAATACAGATAGTATTATGTTGGCTGCTTTTGTCGGTACAGATGTAGCAGGTATCTATGCCGCATACAACTATATTGCACAGTTTATTATTAGTATTACCTCAAAAATTATTAATGCAACCCAAGAAAGTTTTGGACATTTCTTTGCGTCAAAAGAAAAAGAAGAAGGAGTTAATGCCTACTGGGAGATGAACGCATTTTTATTCTTCATTGCATCTATAATTTTTACAGTTACCTATCTTTCTGTTAACGATTTTATTCGATTGTGGGTAGGCAAAAAGATGTTGGTTAGTCAATTTACTGTGCTACTATTTTCTGCCGTATTCTTTTACAGAATCGTAAGAGGAACAAGTATGGTTATCGTAAATGGAATAGGAGCATTTAAAGAGACCAAATGGCAGTCCTTGTTTGAAGGCTTACTAAATTTGATCTTGTCTATTATCCTCGTACAAAAATATAGCATCAACGGAGTCTTAATTTCCACCGTTATCGCTTATTTGTTAACAGGATTTTGGTTTGTGCCAAACTACATTTTTCAAAAAGTATTTCATAAAAACCCCATAGCTTATTACGTAAATTATTTTGTCAATGTGGTAATCATGGTTGTTGTATTATATATAGTTCAAAAACTATGCACATTGCTAGGTTTCTACCAAAACACAGTACATTTAGGTGGATGGTTCTTAGATACCATTATTTTTACAACCATTGTAAGCTTAATATATTTTGTTATTTACTATAGCACTTACAGTCATTTTAGGTTGTTGGTAGATAGATTTAAGTATCTAGTAGTAAGGAGGCGTAAGTAATTTACAATTTACAATTTACATTTTACAATCAGGAGCTCAGAACCCAAGACCGCGTACTTGTCATCCTGAGCGAAGTTAAGGGATCTCCGCTTCTATGTTCCTAAACAAATACCCTAATGCTTAATGCTAATGCTAATGCTAATGCTAAATGTTAATGCTAAATGTTAATGCTAAATGTTAATGCTAAATGCTAATGCTAAATGCTAAATGCTAATGCTAAATGCTAAATGTTAAATGCTAATGTTTAATGCTTAATGCTAATGTTTAATGCTTAATGCTTAATGCTAATGTTTAATGCTTAATGCTAAATGCTTAATGTTAATACTTAATGTTAATACTTAATGTTAATACTTAATGTTAATGCTAATGTTAATATTCCAACTCACCTTCCACTTCATCAATATACGAAACAATAATATAAATAAGATAAAGAACTCTTAGGATAGTACTGCTAAATCTAGGAGTTCTATTAGTATATAAAGAGATAAATATGGAAAATATATTAGTAATTAACAAATGACAAATACAATGGACAATTACAGAAGATAGCCACTGTAAATTGCCAATGGCTATTCCAACGCTAACTGAAAGGTGAAAACAATGAAAAAAATTAGTATCATCGTTCCCATTTTCAACGAAGAAAAATATATAACCCAATGTATCGATTCTATCCTTAACCAAACCTTCAAAGAATTTGAACTCATATTAATAGATGATGGTTCCACGGATAATAGTTTAGAAATAGTAGAAGAGTATAAAACTAAAAATCCTGAACAAATTGAAATCATCACGCTAAAAAATCAAGGAGTAGCAGTAGCAAGAAATACAGGTATTGCACAAAGTTGTGCTCCATATATTATGTTTGTGGATGCAGATGACTTCATTGAAGAATCCACTCTCGAGTTATTATATCAAAATGCAACAAAACATGATTCTGACTTAGTGCTTTGCAATGCCCGAGTCGTGAAAGAAGAAGATGGTAGCTTTATAAGGATATGGACTTCAGGCAGATTAAATGAAGAGGTACAGTCCATACATACAAACAAAACACTAATCAATACAATCATCCCTGCCTCTTGGGGCAAATTATATAAAAAAAGTTTATTCATAGATAACAATATTCAATTTCCAATAGGACTAAAAAATCAAGAATTAGGAACAACCTCTAGAATTTTATGTCATAGCAAAACCATTAGTAAAGTCAACAAAGCGCTATACAATTATAGATACAAAAAAGAATCAGCGATAAAGACGTATGATCATAAAATACTTGATGTAGTGAAAAATTTGTTAATTGTTAAAAGATACTACGCTTCTCAAGGTTTAATCGATGAGTTTTACGAGCAACTCGAATATTTATATATAAAGCATTTGCTTTTTCGAGGAATGTACAAAGTAAAATACGTAGAAGATGTTTCTTTAAGAGAAGAATTAATGGATAACATTTTAGAAAACTTGAATAAAGAATTCCCTAGTTGGTATAAAAACAAAAAAATCTCAAAATTACCTCACGATAAAAGAATGTACCTTTATCTAGTATGGAAAGGTCACATGGATAGAGTAATGATTGTTTTACGGTTAAAGAAGAGGTTGCTGAGAAGATGACACAACGTTTATTTGTTAACCATAATATGTACTATGGTGGAACATTTGATCGATAAAAATACTACGATTAAATGCCATGGCACAACTGGTTCTATGGTGATGTATGGATTGTCAACAGTAAACTAAACAACTTTTTTAAGGTTATTCATTTTGTATTCGTATGGAGTTAAATATCCCAGC
>MCHG01000057.1_pt1 | contig 89956 bp, 75 predicted proteins | sample 787351 | NCBI WGS metagenome assembly MCHG01 (sample SAMN05430296, study PRJNA330682) | permafrost metagenome | biome: Cold desert; feature: permafrost; material: soil; isolation source: enrichment culture inoculated with soil incubated with H2/CO2 at 20 degrees... ... | reverse complement strand
TCATGACAGGGTCCTCCTGTCGCCAGTGAATCAGATCAACGACCCACTGGGAATCCAATTAATGGGTCCTGAGCCTAGATATATTTCTTGAAGAAGTTTGAGAGCCTCAAGATTGTCTCCCTCGATGAATAGGTTTCGGGTCGTTTCAAAATTAACGCTCTCTGCAACGACGGGGCGAAGCGTTTTTGCGATGGGCGCATTGGACGCTAGCAGCGCCTCCCGCTTGCCAGGCCAACTCAGCTGGTAGCGCTCGCGAGCCCCGTCGACGATATGATCCGCCAACTCCTGCCGTAGATGATCGAAATCCACCGCCAGCCGGACCTTCCCCGTTTCGTCCGCCGCCTCGGTTACACAGTCCGGAAACAGATCACGAATCTTCGCAATGTTGTCCTGGGTCAGATCCGGGGTGTGCATTTTGAGTTTATCCATCGCTTCTTCCCTTTACTCGCTCGCGGCGGACCGGCGGTCGTCCGCCTCGGCGAGCCTATCTTGTTGAAGTTCGGCCAAGAGCTGTTTGGCCGCGCGTAGCTCGGCATTGATCGCCACGCGCTTGTTGAATTGCTTCTCCCGGTCGAGCCGGGCCTTGATACGCTCGACCTCGCGGGTCCTGGCGCGGATCGCCTCCATGCGGGCCACCCGTGTCTGAATATCCTCGTCCGCCGCAGCCTGCGTCGGCATCAACGCAGTGAGCATGTGCTCATAGAGTGCACCGAGATTGAGCGCGATGGGGAGCGGCTGCCGGGTGGTCGCCTCCTCCGCCCAATCGGTCTCGAAATACTCGCTCACCACCCATTTGGTGGAATCCGCCTCGCTCGGCCGCTTGAACGCGGCAACGGCTTTGCGCTTGCCCGACCAGCTCAGCTCGAAAATCAAAGGGAACGGAATGGCGCGGTCGATGGCGCGCAGCACATCGAGGTCCAGATCCGCCCGCCGCAGGCTGATGGTGAAAACCTGAATTTCCGAAACGGAGCGCGTTGCCGCCAGATTGATCGTCTCGGGCGCCAGCTTGAACTTCCAGACGATCTGGTCGACCTGGGTGATGAACAGGTCTTTCAGCGCAGCGCCCGCACCTGCGTGCTCGTAGATCTTGTTCTTCGGGACCACGCGTCCGAAAGCGGCGCCCTTGGGATAATCGAAGAAAGCTGTCACCCCGCCGCCTCCTCGATCACAAGGAAGGCGATCAACTCGAAATCATCGAGCCCGGCGATGGTGTGAACCAGAGCCGAGGTCCGCCCGCCGCTAAACAGGCTGTCGAGATCCTTCTCCTCTTTCACATCGATCATCGACCGGATCGCGGCACTCAGAAGATTGGAGCAGTGCTCCATCTTGCGGCCGTCCTGCGTGCGCTCGTTGAAAAGGCGGCACACGTCCTGGACGGGATCGGGACGGCCCTTGCAGCTTGAACGGATCAGGTCGAGCAACCGCTTGACCTGGGTGTGGTCCACCACGATCTCGCCGTCGTTGCCGATATAGACGAGATAATAAGGGTGCAGGCGGTTCTGCTGATTGACGTGCACGCTGTCGTGGATGTTCTTCAGCGCGAAGATCACTCCCGGCATCAGGCCCACGGCAGAGTTTGACGGCACCACGGCATGCATGCCGTTCGGCAGATGGTTCAGCTCGCCATTGGCCTTGATGTAGTTCAGGAGGTCCATCCGGAAATCATTGAGGCCGAGGTCCGTGATCGACACCCCCGTCCGCACATCCTCAAGCTCAATCACCTCCTCCTGAAGGCGCTGAAGCTGTTCCTTGCGATAGGCAATGTCGCTGCTCTTGGACGTGAGGACGTTGTCGTCGCCGGTCGCCGTCACGTCGGCGATCATCATGCGGTTTTCAACACGCTCCTTGAGGTTGATGTACTCGTCCAGCGAGATGTCCGGCCAATAATTGACGAGCTGGATCTGGCTGTTCGGCGAGCCGATACGGTCGATACGCCCAAAGCGCTGGATGATGCGCACCGGGTTCCAGTGAATGTCGTAATTGACCAGATAGTCGCAATCCTGAAGGTTCTGGCCTTCCGAAATGCAGTCCGTGCCGATCAGGATATCGAGTTCCGCCGTTTCCTCCGGCAGGATCAGGTGCTTTTCCTTGGATCGTGGCGAAAAGAGCGTGAGGACCGACTGGTAATCATAGCTCTTTTTCAGCGTGGTCTTCGGCGCGTCCGAACCCGTCACCTTCCCAGTATGAATGCCGTCGGATTGCAGGAGAGCCGGCGCAAGATTGGCATAGAGGTAGTTGGCTGTGTCGGCGAAGGCCGTGAAGATTATGACCTTCCGGTTCCCCGGATTAAGCGGCTCAGCGAGCTTCGCGGAAATAATGCCCTTCAGATGCTGGAGCTTGGCGTCATCCTCCGGACCGACCAGCTCCATTGAGGTGATCAACTCGCGGATTAGAAACAGATCCGCTTCCAGATCGTGCTTCCAAGACGGCACGTCCATGTCCGACAGGCTGATCTGCACCTTCTTGCCGACGGTAAACTCATCGACACCGCCCAGATCGTCGTCCTCGTCGTCCAACGAGACATCGGCCAGATAGTCGCTGACGGTCTGAGACCCTCCTGAGCGCTCAAACCCGGCGATGGCGTCCAACGTCCGGGTAATGTTCCCACTCAGCGCGCGCAGCGTGAGCCGGAATGCCTCAACCGAACTTTCAAGGCGCTTCAGAAGGTTCGTGGTCATAAGCGCTTGCAAGCTGCGTTCGCGATCCGCCTGACGCAGCTTGCCCCGCCCACCTTCCACCTGGGTGTCGTAGATTTCTTCGTATTTCCGCAGGCGGCTCGGCAGGATGTAGCCGATAGGGGCGTACACCGCGAGTTTCAGCACTGAGAGACGACCGAAAATGTCATTGAGCCCGAGCACGTCGGCACGGTGGGTAATCGGGCACTGATATGACAGCGGCTTGCGACGCTGCGGGAACTTGCCGATGTCCTTGGTGTCGTAAAAAGTCTCAATATGCTTGCGTGACCGGGCAATCGTCACCGCATCGAGCAATTCGAAAAAATCGAAATCCAGAGCCTTGAGGATCGCCGATGCCGTGCGTTCTTCGGATGGCAGATCGGTCCAGGCGTTGAACGCCTTCTGGGCGCGCCGGAAAATCTCTTCAACGCCAGTCTTTGCCTTCAAATTCCGGCTGAGGGTCTCCGACTCCCCCTCATAGGCAAGGGCTAGCTGGTTGCGCAGATCATTGAAGCGATTGTTGACCGGCGTTGCCGACAGCATGAGAACCTTGGTCTTCACGCCATCGCGGATCACCTTGTTCATCAACTTCTGATAGCGGGTCTCCCGGTCTTTATAGACATCGTTGTTCCTGAAATTATGGGACTCGTCGATGACCACGAGATCATAGTTGCCCCAGTTGACCCGGTTCAGCGGTATGCCAAAGGACTCTCCCGACGTGCGCGACAGGTCGGTATGGCAAAGAACGTCGTAGTTGAGCCGGTCCTTGGCGAAAATGTTGGTCTTGAGGTTGGTGTTGTAATTACGCCAGTTGTCCGCCAGCTTCTTGGGGCACAGCACAAGCACTGATCGATTGCGAAGCTCATAGTATTTTACGACAGCCAGAGCGGTGAACGTTTTGCCCAAGCCGACACTGTCGGCCAGAATACAGCCATTGTGTGTTTCCAGCTTGTTGATGATGCCAGTCACCGCATCGCGCTGGTAGTTGAACAATTTATTCCAGACCTGACTATCCTTGTATCCCGTCAGATCATTGGGCAAGGCATCCTGATCGAGGTCTTCCAGAAATTCTTGGAAGATGTTGTAGAGTATCTGGAAATAGAGGCGCTCCGGCGAGTTTTCCTGATAGACAGACTCGATATGGTCACAGATCGCCGAGGTAACATCTTTCACCTTTTCGGCGTCACTCCATATCTGGTTGAAGAGCTGGAGGTAGACGTCCGTGTGGCTCGGTTCGTCGATGCGGGTAACCAGGTTCGATACTGCGCTGCCTTTCTGATACCCGAGGTCAACCGCAGTGAAGCCACTGATCGGCATATAGGCGACACCCTCGGCATCAGCCGCGACGTGCACGAACTGCTGCATGGCAGAATTGGTCGAATTCGACTTAAAACGAGCCTTCTTGCGAATCCAGTCCGCACATTCCCGCGCCACGGCGCGCTGTGTCAGCTTGTTGCGCAGCTGTATCTCGAACTCCGTCCCGTAAAGGCCACTCTCCCCACCCGCTTTGGGGATGAAAAATTCGCGCCGCTCTTTGCGAAGACGGTCCGTCACCTCAGTTGGGACGAATGTCGGGGCCGTGAAAATGAATTGCAGGCTTTCGACCTTGGAAAGCTCTAATTTCAGGGCTTCAAACGCATAGATCGAGAAGCAGGATGCCGCGATCTTCAATCGGGAGCCTTTGCCAATAGTGGCTTTCAGGTCGTCGCCGAGCAGCTGCGAAGTGTTGTCGATGATTTTCATCTCAGCTCCACAAGCAAGACAAGGGCGCAGCGGCCAGCCTGTCACCGAAGGGTACGAGATCGGTGCTGTCATAGAGCACCACGCCATAGGCGAACCGTTCCTTGCACGCCTCTGCCAAGGTCCGCAGCCCGCCGAAATCGCTGGACTTCACGGTCGCGGACGCTTTGATCTCGATCCCCACGATCATGCCGTCATCGCGTTCCAGCACCATGTCCACCTCGCGCATCTGCTGGTCACGGAAATGGTAGGGCGTCAGCCGTAGATCCGACGCCGTCATGAGCTTCAAGACTTCGGAGAAGACGAAGCTCTCCAGTAGCGAGCCGAACAGGTCGCGGTTCGCCCTCACCCGTTCGAAGCTCAAACCGCGCGCCGTGGCGAGCAGGCCCGAATCGAGGAAGTGCACCTTCGGTGTCTTGGCGATCCGCTTCAACGCGTTCGTGTACCAAGGCTGCAATGTCGCAACGAGGAACACCTGTTCGAGCAGCGCGACATATCGCTGGCCCGTCTTGTAGCTGACATTGATGCTCGAACCGAGCTGGGAGTAATTGACCAGCTGCCCCGAATGCTCCGCCAGAAGTCGAACGAATTTTGGCAGTTCGGTCAGCTTCTCGATCTCGGCAATGTCCCGAAGGTCGCGGGTCAGCACCGATGTCAGATAAGACCGCGCCCAGTCCTGACGACGGCGCTCGCTCTCGCGGGCAATCGCCTCTGGAAATCCGCCCAGCAGCGCAAGTTGGACAAGATCGTCGCCAACGACCGCCTGCTTGTCGCCCTCCAGCTTTCCCGCGAAGAGACGTTCCAGGAAGGTCGACGGCCCGCCCGCTATTTCCGCGCGGGAGAGCGGCAGCATCCGAAGGGTTTCGATCCGGCCCGCCAAGCTGTCGGCAACGCGCGGCAGGGTAAGTACATTGGCAGAGCCGGTAAGCAGGAAGCGCCCGGGGCGATAGTCCTCATCGACTGCCTTCTTGATCGCCAGGAGGAGGTCGGGCGCGCGCTGGATCTCGTCGATGATGGCCCGGTCCAGACCACGAATGAAGCCGCTCGGATCGGACCGGGCGGCTTCAAGAACCGTCTGGTCATCGAGAGTGATGTACGTCCGGCCCGCTTCCCCTATCTTCCGCACAAGCGTGGTCTTGCCGGCACGGCGCGGTCCCACGATCAGCACCACCGGGGTATCTGACAGGGCTTCCTCGACCCGATGCTCCACAAACCGTTCGTACATTCCGACTCCTGATGAGCAGAACTACCAATCATGATAATTAGAAGTCAAATGACCAGACGATTAGAATTATCTTTCATGCCATCTAGAACCCAAATTATAGGGAATGTATTCCCCCTACGGTAGAAGCCGTGGACTCGCCGCCCCGGTCCTGGATGTCTGCGGTGTGAAGGACCGCGCCCACCAGGAAAGCCTTGCGTGTCGGTGATGATATGGCGCTTGCGGCCTTTGACCTTCTTGCCCGCGTCATATCCAGAGGGGCCGCCGCTTTCGGTGGCTTTCACGCTTTGGCTGTCGATAACGCCAGCGCTTGGCGACGCCTCGCTCCAGCGCGGAGCTCACAGACGCGGATCAGTCGGCGCGGACGGGCCTGCGATGATGCGTCCCAGTCACGAAGTCGATGAAAGCCGAGGCCCTGTGGCCCACGAGCCTGATCGAACGCAGCGGCGTCGCCCGCGCGCTCAAGGCGGCCGCTGGTCTCTCCGCCAAACCCGACGTCCGCGCCGAAGTGCCCCAGCTCACCCAGGAGACCATGGTCAGCCTGCGCAGGGTCAAGGGCGCCAATGCCAAGGGCGCGTCGCGTACCAATGCGATCGAAGCCCAGGCGATGGTCGACGAGGTCGTCAAACGCCTGGGGTCGGTCGCGCCTCTGCCAGCATCGGCCTGGTCGCTCTCTGGGCGGGTATCCTAGCCGCGGCTTTCAGCGACGCCGTAAAGACCAGAACCATCGGCGAGTGAAGACGAAGCGCCCAAACCCGTTCTGTATGTGAACTCGGAGATATCCTTCCGGTTCTTCAATGCATTCGCCTCACTCCGGCCCTTCTGCTGCAAGGGCTTGCGGGAACTCGCCCGCTGGCGCGCCCGACCGTCTTACTGCGTTGAAAAACGTGGACCGGACACCACTCCGGCCAAGCATCGACCGTGTGCGTTTCCATCACACCCCCCATCATTAAAAGTGCCGCCACGGGCGGTTTTTTCACCAGGCCGCGTCCGATACTGTCGCATGTTAACCCTAGACGACTCTCATCCAAGGAAACGATCATGTTCAGCACAACACAACACGCCCAGCCTGCCTCCCACCGCCGCAACGGGCTGACGCCGGGCGCCGCCCTCTACCTCGCGCGCGTTCGCGGGACGCGCTATCGCCCGCTGCCGCGCGCTTGACCGTCAACAACCACGAGTAGCAGTTCTGCCTGTTGAAGGCTAAGCTCGTAGAAAATGGGGGAACAGGTGGACTTCAAGTTTCTGCACGCGGCCGACATCCACCTCGACAGCCCTCTTCGCGGTCTTTCGAAATACGAGGGTGTTCCGGCGGATTTGGTCCGCACCGCCACACGCGGAGCTCTGGACAATCTCATCGACCTCGCCATCGACGAGGCCGTCGCCTTCCTCATCATCGCAGGCGACCTGTACGACGGGACCTGGGAGGCCTTCGCGACGGGGCTCTATTTCTGCAAAGCCATGGGCCGACTTGAGCGGGAAGGGATCGACGTCTTTATCGTCTATGGCAATCACGACGCAGAATCTCACCTCACCAGGGACCTGCCGCTTCCCCCCAATGTGAAGGTCTTCTCCGCCAAGGTGCCTGAGAGTGTGGTTCACCCCCAGACCGGGACGGTTCTGCACGGGCAAAGTTATCGGACGCGGGATCCCGGCGGCGATCTCGCCGCTGGCTACCCGGGTGCCCAGGCCGGCAAGCTCAACATTGGCCTGCTTCACACGGCCCTGACCGGAGATCGGGGACACGATCCCTATGCGCCGTGCACGCCCGAACAACTCGCCGCCAAGGGCTACGACTACTGGGCGCTTGGCCATGTCCATAGGTTCGAAATCGTCCTCAGCGACCCGTACATTGTGTTTCCCGGCAATCTCCAGGGGCGCCACATCCGGGAAGCCGGTGCCAAGGGCGCCGTCCTGGTGACCGTCACGGACGGCCACATACAGGCAGTCGGGCACGTCGGTCTCGACGTGGTGCGGTGGGCGCTTGCCGAGGTTGACCTGGCCGACGCGGACACAGAGACGGAGTTCCGCGAGCGCACGCGCGAAGCCCTGAAGGCCGTCCAGGACGGCGCAGACGGCAAGCCGTTGATGATGAGAGTTCGGCTGGGCGGCCGGACCTCCCTGCACTCCGGCTTTCTGGACAAGACGCGCGATCTTCGGGAGAGGGTCCGGGCGATCGCCGGATCGCTGTCGGACGAGATCTGGGTCGAGAAACTGGTCCTAGCCACGAGCGACCAGAGTGAGGTGAAAGGCGTGGGCGATGACTTCGATGAGTTGCTCGCGTCCCTCGCCGCGGACGCCGAAATCGAGGCCGGTTTGGACCAGGAGCTGACGGACTTCCTCTCTCGCCTTCCCGCCGACCTGGAGGCTGATGCCCCCCTCCTGATCCAGAGCAAGGCGGGCGATCTCAGCAGTGTCCTGGCCGACGCTGCCGCAGCCGTCAAAGCCCGGCTGCAAACCAGAGCGGCGCAATGAGACTGCGCAAGATCAGCCTGATCAAATACGGCCGCTTCAACGACTGCAATCTCTCGTTCGAGCCTGACGCCTGCGACCTGCATCTTGTGATTGGTCCGAACGAGGCCGGCAAATCCACGACCCTGTCCGCCGTAAGCGACCTCCTGTTCAGCTTTGAGCACCGCACCCGCTACGACTTCCGCTTCAACAAGCAGGAACTCCGTGTCGGCGCCATCATCGAGGACGGGGACAAGTCGCTCGATGTCCGGCGAAAGAGAGGAAACACCCAAACCCTCTTGCGCCCCGATGAGACCGCGTTTCCCGAAGCCGAGTTGAGCGCGATCCTTGCGGGCCAGACGCGCGAGAGTTTCTCGAGAATGTTCGGCCTGAATCAGGTCGGGCTGCGCGAGGGCGGCAAGGCCATTCTCGACGCCAGTGACGACGTTGGCCAGGCCATCTTCGCGGCCGGTTCAGGCCTCGTGCACATCTCCCGCGTCTGCGACGAGCTTGAAGAAGAGGTCAAGGCGATCTGGAGCACGCGCGGCGCCGTCGCCAACCGTCGCTACAGCGCGGCGGCACAGGAGCTCGCCGAGGCCAAGACAAAGCTACGAGACGTCGAAGTCCGGGCACCTGAATGGAGCCGGACCCGGCGCACGCTCGTCGAGGCCGAACAAGAACTGGATCGTCTGCGATCTGATCGCGCCAACCTCAGGCAGCAACATGCAACGGTCGAACGCAAGCGCAGGGTATTCGTCTCCTCCAGCCGTCGCGACCTCTTGCAAACCCAGCTTGAGGCGCTTGGAACGGTTCCGACCCTCACCGAGATGTCTGCAATCGTCCTCGACACCGCGCTGTCCGCGCGAGATCTTGCCAAGGCCGACAGGGACAGGGCACAGGCCGCCATTTCGGCCCTCCAGGCGGACCTTGACGGTGCCCGCCCCGATGCTGACGCGCTGGATCTGCACGCCGAAGTCGAGGCACTCCGCGACCTGAAAATGGGTGTGGAAAATGCCCGGGCGAACCGACCGGCTCTGGATGCGCGATTGATGGTCGCCAGAGAGCGCCTGTCCGCTTTGATCGGCGAATTGGGCTGGCCAGATCAGGATGTCGCAGGCCTGAAGTCGATCATGCCTGGACGCCCCGTTGTGGCCGAGGTCAGGGCCTTGCTCGAACGGCGCAGTGTCATCGACCAGCAACTGGACGGCATGGGCGAAACGCTGGCGGAGGCAGGCGCGGCGCTGGCGCGCGCCCGGCAGCAGGTTGAGGCCGCGCCGATCCCGCCCGAAACCAAATTGCTTCAAAGCCTGACACGGGACATCCGCGACCGCGGAGTCGCTGAAGCGGTCAATCGAACAGCGTTACAGGCCGCCGAGCTGGACGCCCTGCTGGCTCAAGGGCTGGATAACCTCCACAGCTGGGAGGGTGGTCTGGACGGGCTCCGCGCCGTCAACTTCCCCGCCGACGAAGACATCGACGCGGTCCTCGGTCGGATTTCGACCGCCCGGGCCGCCCAGGAGACTTCACGCGAACACTGTACTCGGGCCAGAGAAGGTCTGGAGCAGTCAGAGCTACAACACCGTCAAAGCTTGCGCGCCCACCCCTTGCCGACCGTTGAGATCCTGACCACTGCGCGATCGGATCGCGACGCAGCCTGGACTCCCCTCAAAAACCAGCTCGCGGGCGGTACGGCCGTCACTTCGGTTGAATCCGCGATCGCGGCCTTTGAACAGAATGTTTCGGAAGCCGATCACCTCGCCGACGAACGGTTCGCCGGTGCCGAGCACGCCGGCGGCCTGTCTGAACTTGAAAAGGAAATCGAACGGAAGCGCCTGGCGCATGATCAGGCCGAGGCGCGGCACGGGAGCGACCAGTCTGAACTCGCGGCGTCCCTGGCCGCCTTTGACCAGATACTCAAGGGCTGCGGCGTCTCGCTTTCTCCGGAAGCCTTCCCCGGCTGGCGACAGTCGGGGTTCGAAATTCTCGAAACCGCAACGGCGCGCGACGATGCGGCCCGCGATGCGGAGGCTGCGATCCATGCCGAGACCCAAGCCCGGCAAGCCTTGCTGGATGCCTTGGGTGACAGGCCTGATGCCTCGGGCCAAAGCAGCGTGGCGCAACTGCTCGCTCTCGCTGATCAGGACATTGAGCTCGCCACCCAATACGCCGCCCGCGCCGCCGTGGCCGACAGCGCCTTGAAGACCGCCGAAGAGGCTTTGGATCGGGCGCGCCTGAAGGAGTCCGCAGCCAGGGCCGCCGATACGGCCTGGGACGGCTCTTGGGCGTCAGCGCTGACCGCGGCTCGCCTGCCCAAGGACGGGTCCCCCGCATCGGCGAGGGTCCGGCTCGACCTCATCGAGACAGTCAGGTCCGAAACGGATGATATCTCCACGCTTGAGGCGGGGATTAGCACCGCCGACTCTGAGATCTCCGCCTTCGACCAACGTGTCGCCGACGCCGGCCAGCGGCTCAGCGACGACGGCCAAGGCGGCCTCGCCGCGCTGGTCGTGCGCGTTGAAGAAGCGGTTCGCCTTTCGGCCCGGGCCGCTGATCTGGAGGCTAGACTCCAGACCGGCAATGCTGCCTTGGAGGATGCGAACGGTCGTCAGGCGTCCGCGTGTCTCGCCCTGACGGCCCTGTCCGAGTTCTCCACGGATGGGACGCCGGACCTGGGCGACCTCCTGAGAAGGGCGCGTGCCGCCGCGAGCCTTCAGACCCAGATCCAGGATGTGGACCGGGAGATTGTGACGCAGGGCGAAGGTCGATCGCTCACGGCGCTTCTCGATGAAGTGGCCGGCGGCGACCCGGACGAGTTGAAAGCCGAGGCGGAGGTCTTGGCTGTCGCCATCGAAGACGCGCAGGCCGCCGTCGATGCCCAGACCGCGACGCGCGCAGAAGCCGACCTCCACTTCAAAGGACTCGGAGACGGCCCGAATGCGGCGATTGCGGCATTCGAAATCGCCCAGGCCCAAAGCGAAATGGTGGAGCAGGCGGAAGCCTATATTCGCAAGCGCGCCGAGCTCTACGTTCTCCGGGCTGCGATTGAACGCTACCGCAAGGCCAAGCAGGCTCCGTTGCTCGACCGAGCCTCCACCCTCTTCAAAACCCTGACTCTCGGGGCATTCTCACGCCTGATCGTCGATCTGGATTCAGGCAAGCCGCGGCTTGCCGGAATCAGGGCGGACGACTCCACCGTCACGACCGACGGCATGAGCGAAGGTACGACCGACCAGCTCTATCTGGCGCTTCGGATCGCCGCCGTTGAGGACGCGGTCGACAACGGCGTGCGAATGCCGTTCTTCGCCGACGACCTCTTCGTGAACTTCGACGATGAACGCGCAGCAGCGGGGTTTCAGGTACTCGCTGAACTCGCCCGCAAAACCCAGGTCCTGTTCTTCACCCACCACGCCCATCTCGCCGATGTGGCGTCGGCAGCGCTCAACCCGTCCCGGGTTCAGGTTTGTCGTCTCGAGCGAGAGACGCCACCGCAAAGCCTTGACGCCCAACCGGAGCTTGGCAGTCACGGCATGGAGTGAAGATTATCAGTGTGCTCGATCAGCCGACCGATAAGCTCTTGCGGTGCATCTGAGCCGAGCCGACAGAGCGTCGAGCCGTTTGAATGGGGCTAGCCGCCGAGAGCGCTGTCAACCTAACTCCCCGCCTCTGCTAAGAGGACGAAGCGGCGGGGCTCTGCACACAGTGATACATTTCCCCTCGGTCGCGAAATGCGCCTAAGCTCGTTCCCGGAAGCGACGCTTTAAACGTCCGAGATTTATCAATGGCGATCGTCGCGAAAGCGGATGAGGCGGGTACATGCCCAGCCGCCACAACCTAATGTGGTGATGGACGCCATCGACGCAGCAAGCTAAGTCTTGAAGATCGTCGGTCATTTAAGACGCGCCTGCCGTAGGGGCAAACCCGCGACGAAGGGAATGACTAAAATATGTCAGGTTCGCCGAGCGCCTCCAATATCTCGGTTCTCGAAGTCTTAGCTAAGTTCGACGGCGAGTTTGCTTCGATCGCAGCCGCTGTCGAAAACGGTGAATTCGCGCTCTGGGTGGGTTCCGGGATATCGCGCAAAGCGCCGAACCTCGGCGATCTGATCGCGCGCGGCATCGAAGCGCTGCGCGTCCGCGCTATTGACCCCGTCCACAGCGCGGCGTTCGAACCGGCCCTGATCAGCGCCGTGAGAGCTGGTCGCATCGAACCGAATGACGCCCGCCCCTTCTTCGAGCATCCCTTCTTGGACTGGCCGATGGCGGAGGCCATCAAAACCGAGCTCTCGAACAACTATTCCCGTCTGCTGGACATTCGGGTCGCTGGCGAGCCGTCGGACTGGATGTTGTGGGATGCCATCGACATCCAAGACGCTTTCGCCAATCCGGCCCAGCCGGCCGTCCAGCATCTATGCATCGCGATCTTAATCTTAGAGGGTGCCGTCCGCGAGATCGCCTCGGGTAACTGGGATGGCTTCATCGAGGCCGCCGTACATAAACTGGCAGGGGGCGACGCCTCCGTCGTCCAGCCCGTCGTTGATCCCGACCATCTGCGTGCCGCCGCAGGCAAAGCGCGGCTCCTGAAATTCCACGGCTGCATTATCCATGCGACACGCGAGCCCGAGGTGTTTCGCAAATACCTTACCGGAAGCCATACGCAGATCACGCAGTGGCGCGACAATCCGGAGTTCGCCTCCATGGTGGCCGCGGTCACGACGGTTGCCACCAATCTCAAGACCCTGGTTCTGGGTCTTTCGATTCAAGACGCCAATTTGCAGGGCGTCTTCGCCGCCGCGCAGCGAATCCACGCCTGGCCCTGGCCTTGCGAGCCGGACGCGCCGGGACATATTTTTTGTGAAGACGAAATCAAAGAGGGTCAGCGCGATATCCTCAAGGTCGTCTACGGCGATTCCTATAATGACTACATCCAGCCGATTGAGGCCGGTGCGCATATTCGTGCTTGGGCCGAGCAGGTTCTCATCGCCCTGGTGCTGAAGCTGCTGACCGACAAGCTTGCCCGGCTGATGCAACTGCAACTCGCCGCGTCCGGCGTCGCGGGCATCGAGGCCGGCCTAGCCACAGCCCTGAAGGCGCTCCGGGACGCCGCTGCGGTGAGCGCCGTCGGCGATCGAACCCAGTTCACCAACCTGGCGATTAGTCTGTGGTCGCGATTGTTGGCGGTTTTCCGCACGGGGGCGCCGCCGGCCGATCCAGAGGCCTACGAAGTTCTCAGCGCGTCCCGTCCGGACCAGTTGGCGGGCGATCAGAATGCGCGCGCCGCTGGCCTTGGAAGTCTGGGGATCGCGCTCGGCCTTCTTCAGTTCGGCAGCTCGCAGGGCCTTTGGGAGCTTTGCGCGCCGCAGAGCTCCGCCCTGACATCGGGGACGATCCTCGCTCGCGCCGGTTGGGCCGGTGCCTCGGGGCGCCCCGTGTTCGTTGTCAGGAGCGCGGGCGAAGCGATCGCCCTGGAGCAGGCCGGCGCCTTCGCCAACGACAATGCGATTGTCATTCATGCCGACGGCGTCTGGCAGACGATGCAGCGCGCAGGCGCTTCAGGCGCGCGCCGTCCGCGTGGCGCTCCGGGCCGGACAAATCGGATCGAGACCCGACATGTCAGCCTGGAGCATATCCTCGCGGGCGGTGGCAATTTCGACGAACTTGGCGCAAGATTCGTCTCCGAGCTGACTCTGTGAGCGACTCTCCTCTCGTCAGCGCGATCGTGCGAAGACTCAAGGCCGACGGCTACGTTGATGTGCCCACGCCCTTTCAGGTCGCCACCGTGAGCTTCAACTTCACGGCTGCCCTGCGGGGCAGCGAGGGTCGCGCTCTCGATCTCATCCTGCTCGTCGACACCACGACCGGTGACTTTGGAGACCGGGACATCGTCCGGGTTCGCCAGCGCGTCGAGGCCCTGAGCCGCGCGCTGGACGTCACCGGTTCGCGCTATGTACTCACCGCCATTCTCGCCGGAGCGGTGTTGACAGGCGAGGTCGAAACCCTCGCCGAAACCTGTCGCGTCCTGACAATCAGCGACATCGCTACCGACGCGACAGGCATGCCCGAAGGCGATGCGGCGGCGCTTCTGCTCGACGACCGGCTGCGCGTTCTGTTGTCACTCGACCTCCCCGTGCGGGAGGCTGTGTCCGATGATTTGAAGGTCGGCGCCATCGACCTGCTCATCGCAGCCCTTCCGAAGGACGTGGACCCGGCGCTGCTGGCGGCCCTTATAGAGGCGACGGACGGGGGCGAGGACGCCGTGGCCGCAGCGATGGGCGATGCGCTCAACTTGGCCCTCACTCTGGAGACAACCCCGTGAGCCTCGCCCTTTGCGACTTGGAGATCGTCAATTTCCGAAGCATCCGGGGAAGGCTGCACGCGCCCCTTGACGCCAAGGTCGTGTTGATCCATGGCGAGAACGGTGCTGGCAAGACCAGTTTCCTGTCCGCCATCGAACTGGCCCTAACGGGGCGTGTCGCGGCGCTTCGAAGGGCTGATCCAAACTACGCCGCCCAACTCCTGCATAAGACCACAGCGGCCGGATCGGTCGAGGTGCGAGCGCGGGACGAGAAGGGCGACCACACCTTCAGCTCGACCCTCGATGCGACTGGGCTGAAAGTGGTCGAAACCCTTGGCCCGGGCCCGTCCGGCTTCTTCAGCGAGAGATGCTATCTGCCCCAGAGCCTGCTGGGCCAGTTGCTGCAGATCTATCAGGATTCTGACTCCGGATACGATTCGCCCTTGGCCCGCTTCGTGGGCAACCTTCTGGGGCTCGATCGGCTCGATATCCTCGAGGCCGGGCTGAAGAACTTGGGCGACGTGCGCAATGTGCGCAAGCTCGCGAGCGGTTGGGGCGACGTCGAGCTCGAGAAGGCCCGGCTCGACCGAACCCTGGCCGACAAGCAGAAAGCTATCGAAGCCCTTCTCGCCGAGATTGATCGGGCGGAGAGCACGCTTTCGGAAGCCGCGTCCCAACTCGCGATGCCTTACGATCCCGGGACCCAGGACGTGTCGGCCTTGGCGGCTGCGTTCGGCGCGGGCGACGACGAGACGGCGCTCGAACGGTTGGTGGATCAGAAACGGCAACTGGACTCTATTCGACGAGAGGCCGAGCGCCTCGGAGGTTCGGACACGCTCGCGGACGCGTCGATCCTCAGCGCGGCGGCCGCCCAGGCCAAGAGCGAAATCGACGCCTGGCGATCGGCACACGCGGGTCGCGTCGACGCCCTGCGCGCCCGAACAGAACAGCTGGTCCCCACGGCGAGCTTGTCATCGGATCTTGGCACCTTCCAAGAGGCAGCGCTGGCGGCGCTGCGTCTCGAGCGCACCCAGGCCGCGGCTCTATCCCTCCGCAGCGGCGCGAACGCCGAACGGCTGGTGGCGGCGCGAAACGAATTCGCCGTGGCCGAGACGCAGCTTGCGACTATCGACCTGGAAATTACCCGTCTCGGCGCCAACGCCAGCGGCTTAGGGGCCGCCTTGGCGGAAATGACCAGCTTTATTTCCGGCGATCTCTGCCCCGTTTGCGATCGCAACTTTTCGGAAACGTCGCAGGGACCTTTGATCGACCATGTGCACGCGAAGGTCCGGACCCTCTCCGGTTCGGCCGAGCGGCTACTGGCCCTGAGCCGCTCCCGGGGGGAGAGCCAGCTCTCAGTGGAAGCTCTGGACCGCGAGATCAACACCCTGGTCGGCCGCCAGCTCGAACCCCGCGAATTGGCGGACGTCGCGCGGCGAACGGCTGCCTTTGACAGCGCGATCTCGGAACTCGAGACCCTCGGCGTCATTCTTGCCGAAGGCGCGCGGCTGGAAGCGGCCGATGTCGCCGCCCGCAAGCTGCTGGCCGAGCATCAGGCGCGCGATCTGGACGCACGAGCGGCCCTGCAGACCTTGCAGGACTACGCCCGGACGAACAACCAGGACGCCCCGACGGAAGCAGAGACCCTACCCGTGGCGGCGGCTCGACTGGCGGGCACGCTGGTCGACGACATCCGCAACCTTGAGGCCCGGCTTGCCGTTCGGCGGCGTTCGCTCGAGACTCTTTCCACATTGAGGAGCCTGATCGAACGCCGCGATGTCCTGTTGGAATCGATCGTAGCTGACGAGGACGCCCAGAAGCGGGCCGATGGGGCCATGGCGCGGGGGCAAACGCTGCGAACCGATGGACAGAATATTCGCAATCAGGTGGACGCCGTTCGTTCTGCGGTGATCCGTCAGGAGTTCAACGATCGGCTCAACAGGCTTTGGCGCGATCTGTTCGTGCGCTTGGCACCCGGCGAGCCTTTCGTGCCCGCCTTCAGCATTCCGGAAGGCAACACCCAACGCCTCCAGCCCAAGCTGATCACGCTGAATCGTGACGGCGGCGACGCAGGTGGCACGCCGGGCGCCATGCTCAGCGCTGGCAATCTCAACACCGCGACCCTGACGCTGTTCATGGCGATGCACATGTCGGTGCCGACACAGCTGCCGTGGCTCATTCTTGATGACCCCGTTCAATCGATGGATGATGTCCACATCGCCCATTTCGCCGCCCTGTTGCGAACCCTGTCCAAACAGCATGGCCGCCAAGTCATGCTGGCTGTCCATGATCGCCAGTTGTTCGAATATCTGAAGCTTGAGCTCAGTCCGGCCTATCCTGACGACAGCCTTCTCACGCTCGAGCTGTCGAGAAGTCCGCGGCGCGATACGGTCTGCATTTCGAACCGCCTGAGTTTCCAAGAGGAGACCGCCCTGCGCGTCGCCGCATAGGGCGCGGCCTTCAGAGCATGGCTGGGCCTCATTTCGGCGTCGGCGGTGCCGACGCCGAAAGAAGTGATGAGAAAAGATCGAGGAGAGCGGCGTTCGTGAAAGTCTCGGCCTCTCCAAACGGATTGGGACGAATGGGGGCGGAGGTTTCCTCCACCGTCTCCTCCTCGATCGCGGCTATCCGCTCGCGAACGGTCAGCACCGCGCCGGCCAGAACATCGGGAGGGACTGAGGCGACGGGCGCCAGCTTCTCCATCGTGCGGATGTGATCCTCGAGCGTCGACTCAGAATCTGTGCCGGCGACCGACTCGGCGATCTCGTCTATCTGGCGGTAGATGGCCGCGTGAAGGGCGCTGTGAAGCGTATCGCACGCTGTCTTCCCAGCGTGAGTGAGGGCGTCGGCGATCCTGTCGAGTTCATCTGGTGCAACCCCGTCCCGCAGGATCGCGATCAGAGCGTTCTCCAGAACCTGGATCAGCTCGGCGGTGAAAACCGTTTGTCGAAAATAGTCGGCGTCTCCCAATTGACTGACCAACTTGACGAGTTCCTCGCCATCGCGCCAACCGCTCCAGTGGTCGGGCGGCCGGCTCGCCATCTGGAGTGCGATCTCGGCGAACTGCTCCTCGCCCGAGGAGCTGTCCCAGGTCATCAGCAGGTCAATCCGATCAGCGTTGCCGAGATCAATAATCTCATAAGACAGGTGCCCGTTCCGACGGGTCCGCCAGATCGGATGGTCCGCGAGAGACGCGGCCGCCGGCAAGAAGGCCTCCGCCAGCGCCGGCCACAGAGCCTGGGTCTCAAGGTGTCGCGTGCCGTGCCGCCAGACCGCGCGCGACCAACGTGCCGAGATTGGCAGGCCGGCGAAGCCGCGAAGGAGAGATGGGTCATCGAGATAGACGGCCAGATAGTCCCGCAGCGAAGGGTTGATGAAGGACACGCTCCTGTCGCGGATTGCGATGAAGCCTCCTTCGAGGATACGCAGACTCTCTTCGAAATCCTTGGGGTCGGAGGACAGCCCGTGCGCCCGGCAGAGGTCCTGGTGCACGGGATCGAAGGCGCGGCGCAGGTCGTCGATCTCGATGGAACGGGCCGTCGCCAGAAACAGGGCCAACAGCAGATGGCGACAGCGGTCCGCGATTCCGGTCCGGAAGGCCACGTCCCACAACCGACTCGGGTCGTCGAGCGCAGCGACGAAGGCTGTGGCATATGCCTCCGGAGTCAGGTCCTGGACATGTTCCTGATCGGTCATCCATTCGATGATCCGCGGACTGTAGTTCTTATGGTCGATGATCCGGGGCAGCAGGCCGCTCGCCAGCAATCCTTGCACCAGACAGATCGGCGTCTTCGCGACCAAGAGGTGATTGTACAGAATCCGGGCCTTCAGGGCGCGAGTATAAGACCCGACGTCGAGCACGAATTTAGTGAGGTCGATGCGCCGGTCGGACAGGGGTTCCGAGAGCCGTCGCGCCTCCTCGAAGATGTGAGCCCGCGTGGTGAGGATGAAGCGGGCGTTGAGACCGTTCCGGACCCGCTTCATAAACCGGGCAAGGGTCGAGTCCGTGGCGGAAAGGGTTTTCGGATCCAGCGCGATCGCGCCGAGGAAGTCGTCAAAAAAGAAGACCTGCTTCTTGTGGTCTGACAGAGACGCCAAACCGTCGTCAAGATTGCGTATCGCGACCAACTCCCAACCGTCGGCGAGATAGGACCAGGCCAGCATTTCCGCCAGCGTCGATTTCCCCACCCCAGGCGGCCCCGTGACGATCAAGACCTTGTGGGTCTCGAGCCGGTCGTGGGCGTCGCCGAAGCTAGGATTGGGGGCATAAACCCGCAGCTTGTCGGCGATGTCCTGTCGCCGCATCGCGGTGAAGGCCGCCGCTGCGGGACGCAACATCGCTTCCAGCATGGCCGGGCTCGAAAGCCACAGCTTGACATGGGCCCGTTCAACGTCCGGAAACTTCCGTAAGAGCGCGCGCAGGTCATCCGGACCGAAGATATCGGCGGGATCGATCAGCGACGGGCCGATAATCTTCACCAGCGCATCCTTTCCCTGCGGGGAGAAAGATCGCGAGGTCGCCAGGACATAGCGCATCGGCTGTAGTCGATCGATCTTTGGACGCTCGAGGCGCATCTTGGCCTTGAGCGTCGAAACGGGAGAGCCTTCCAGGTGTTTGGCCTGCAGGATTATCCCTTGACCCGCGGCAGCGTGCCGACCGTCGATACCTCCATCGGGGCCCGGGCCAAAGGCCTCAAACCGGACGCCGAGTTCCCGACCTATCAAATCGCGAGCTAAATCCTCGAAATCAGCGGGCAGGAGTGCTTGAAAGCCAACCGCCATCAGGTTCTCGACGCTCCGCCGAATGAATCGCTCAGACCTTCCTCCCCGGCTACCTGTATCCGCCCGGCGACTTCGCCTAAGGCAGGCCGATCTTTCGCATAGGCCGCCATTTCAGGAAGGGTTTCCGCTAAGGCGTCCGCGACCTTCTCCAAGATAGCCCTAACAACTGCCGGACCGCCGATTTCCCGTGCCTCGCCAAAGGTTTGGAGCCCGGCCGAATTCGGACAGCGGGTGGATATGATAGAGATCGGCGCGGCAACGCCGGGCTCCTTGTCCAGAAGATCGCAGCAAAGCTCCTCGAAATCCTCCGTCGCCATTTCGGCGAACTTCGGCGGGTCCGCGCGCCGCAGGCTCGGCGTCACGGCCTTCCGCCGTCCCGGCGAATCATCCCGAGCTATCGTCGTGGGTCGCTTCATCCTCTCGAGCGTAGCGGTTTTAAACCCTGACGACACGTCCCGCCGGGCGGCGGTCGGTTGCAGTCGACCAGAGCTGAAACCTTCACTCCGCGCAGCCGCACAAAAGCGGATCAATCCAACCGCCGCTTAGAGTTCAGAAAAGGCCTTCATCGAGCTCTCGCCGCGACCCTACAACTCCAGATGCCGCCCTTTCACCGCGACCGCCATGGCCAGCCCTTGGGCCCCAGGCGTCAACACCGCCGCCTCCCCAACTGTCAATGACCGGCTCCCGACCTTCAACCGCGCATAGTGCTCCAACCCTCCCGCGTCTCGCACCACCACGAACGGCGCCGCCCCCGCCTCATCATGGAACCCCGTCTTCACCACCACCCCCGCCACCCGCTCGGCTCCCAAAAGCCGCACCTCCCGCGCCCCCTCCAGTCGACGCTGGTTCAACGTCCTGATGATGTCCCGCCGCACCTGAAGCGTTCGCAACTTCATCTCCATCTCAGGGTCGAGCCGGTACCGTGGCCCCGTCCGCACGGCGAGCCCCAGCCCCTCCAGATGCCGGAGCCGCCCCCGACTCAACGCCGCCCAGGCGCCGGTCCCTCCCACCCCGTCATCGACCATGCCGCCCGCATCCGCGGCCGCCAGAAGCCGACGATCCAACCCGGAGAACCGATCCGCCTGGGTCTCCTTCCAGACGCGCCGCTCGGCCTCGACGCGCGACAGGTCGCCCAGCCGTTCCTGCGCTACCTCCTGGGCCCGCGCCCGAAAGCCGTAGCCCATGTAGTCGCGGGGAATGACCAGGTCCCGTCCATCCCCACGCCGTCCCCTCACCAGGACATGGGCATGCGGCTGGTCGGTGTCGAAGTGGCAGGTCGCTACCCAGGGCAGCTCCGGCTCGCCCAGATCAGCCGACACCCGCGCCATCACCTCCCGCACATAGCTTCTCAGATCGGCGATCCGGTCGCCGTGCTCCGGCGAGATGATGTAGCGGAAATGATGACGGTCCCCGCTCCAGCCGCGCGTTTCCATTGCCGCTTCCACGCCGTCGTCCGTCCGATCGAAGAAGTCAGGCCGCGCGCCCTCGACGCCCGCCCCCAACCGGCCGAGATAGGCGACGTGCGCCGCCAGCGCCCCCGCCCGCGCCGCAGCCTTTCCGACATGTCGCGACACCAGGGCCTTCACGATCACCCGCTGACGGACGTCCATGCGGAAGGCCCTGCCCGACCGTCCCTGCGCCGCCCTGAGCACGCCTGAACGATCCCCCAGGGCGAACTGCCGCGACGCCGCCAACCGCTGGAACATGCCGGTGCGGACCGGGACCCGATCAGTCTTCAGGGACAGGGGAAGCCGGACCTCGACGCCCTCGCGGTCTCGCGCAGCGCCCAACGACAGTCGGTTCTCGATCGCCTCGCGGATGAGCATGTCGCATCTCCCGAAAAGGCCGCCGATCCGCCCGAACCCGACAACTCTCCGCAAGTCATCCAGAGCCCGACATTCATCGGCTAACCCGTCGAAAGAATAGCGAAAAGGCGAACGCGCCAACACCGCCTTTTATCTTGCCCTAACCCCTTTTCACAGATTTCCGGACATCGCCATCAACACCGACCGCACCTGATCAAACCTGCGCAAACGACAAGCGGTAGGACCATCCCCGGGCCTAACCGCCCGCCACGCCCTCCAGACGACATCAGTAAACCCGCCCGGCCGAAGCCGAGCGGGTCAGGTCTAACGCTATGTCGTCAATGTCTCTCAGTGCGGTCGCGACCGAACCGCCAGATGCCGGACGCCCTGCTCCATCGCCTTCTGCCCGAGGTTGAGCGCCGGCCCGAACGGACGTCCATCCGCTGCCTTCGCCTCGTCCAGTGACCGCGCGAGCGTGAGGCAGCAGGTCGGCTCGAGCGCGATCAGTTCGTCGTTCGCCCTGAAGGGAGCCGCCTTGCCGTGGGCGTCGAAGTCGGCCCGGGCGAGGATGAGCGTCACCCCCTTCTGCTGGGCCCATCGGATCGCCAGTTTCTCGGCCCCTTTCGCCCCGGTCGTGGCGAGCGCCATGTCCGGCCACTCCCCCAGCGCCCAGTTGAGCGCGTCGAAGATGCGCGCCGCATCCTCCGCCGCATCCGCCGACGGCGCGCCCCGGAAGGCCACGACCGGTCCAGCATGATGCGTATCCCCTGCCCTTCGATCCCGAACCGCCCGGATGGCCTGTTTGGCCTCCAGCTGCGCCGCCGTCAGGAAGCTCCCCCGGCGGCTGCCCCTCCAGGCCGTCCAGACCTCGCCGGTGGAAACCGTCCAGGCGTCGGAGGCCGCATCCCGGATCCTCTCCGCCGCCTGCGTCGCCGCGTCGCCCGCTCGGGCCTTGGCGGTCGCCTCCTGAAGCTCGACGTCCGCCGCCTCCGATCCGTCGAAGTCGCGGTCGAGCCGGCGCATCGTATCGCGCGCCCGATCGGCGTCTCGCTCGATCCGTCCGGCCGCCGAATGGAAGGCGCCGATCAGGGCTTCGCCCAGGAGCGTCTGGAAGTCCTCCAGCGCCGTGTCCGCGATCACGTCCAGCAGTTCGGTCATGAGGGCTCGCCCGAGCTGGACCAGGGCTTCCTCGGAGGCTTGCGGTCGCTGATCGCCAAGCGCCGCAGCGAGGTCGTCGAAGGCGGCGTCTGACTTCGGCCCGCAGGCCGGGACGGAGGCGAGTTGTGAGCTGTGCATGGTGTTTTTCCAGTTCTGAAACGCCGAAGCGCCCCATGCGCAACGACCCCATTCCTGGCCACGTCGGGGTCCCCGGCAGTCACCGCAGCGGTCCTCCTCTCGAGGGCCGCTAAGGGAAACGGCGAAGCCGTTGACGGCCGGGGTGACGTGTCAGGATGGGAAGTCGTTGTGTGGGGGCATGTCCTCGTCCCTCTTTGGACGAGGACGCCTTTCGGCGCCGTCGCGCCGACAGCAACGGATGACATGCGGCCGCCCTGGACCGCGACGACGGCCACGCCGTCGTGCTGCACGCCGAAGCAGGCCTCAGTCGGAGCCCACCATTCTTAGCAGGCTCTCCGCCGAACAGGACCGCTTCTGATAGCCCACGGCGGCGTGTGCCGCGCAGAAGGCGCCGCGCGCCACCGGACGGCCGCACAGGCCGAAGACCGCCTCGCCGGAACAGCCGTAAGGCCAGCGGCATTGGCCGACGCCGACCGAGAGGATGGTCGCCGTCGGGCTGGTCGGCGTCACGATCGTCGCGCGCGCAACCGCCGCCCTGACCTTCAGCGGACCGGACGGACGCCCCGCAGGTCGCGGGGCGACGACCTCCTCCCGGCGCCGCTGCGCCTGGGGCATCGCTGCAGGACGCGCGCGTCGGGCCTCCGGACCGCGCGCCAGGCCCAGGCGATAGACCTTGCCCAGGACGGCGCAGCGGGAGACGCCGGGTCCCAGCGCGCGGGCGATCCAGGCGGCCGTCCGGCCGTCCTTCCAGAGAGCGGTCAGTCGCTGGGTATTCTCGGGAGTCCAGATGGCGGAGGTCATGGCGGCGCTCTCGTTCAGCGAGCCCGATCGGCTCGCCCGCGCCCGCCCTTTCTCCTTCCCCACACCACGAAGAGGGCCGCCGTTCTCCTCAGAACGGGATATCGTCGTCCAGGACGGTCGCTCCCGCCTCCGACACATAGGCATCGCCCGCATCCGCCTCACGCGACGCGGGCGCGCGCCGGTTCTTCAACCGCATGTCGTCCACCACCACCCGCAGGTCGAAGTGTTCGACGCCGTCCTTGCCGGTCCAGCTGTCGTTCTCGACATGGCCCTGGATCACAACCCGGCTGCCCTTGCGGGCATAGGGCGCTACGTAGTTCTCCGCTGTCGCCTCGTTGAAGCAGACGCAGTTGAAGCCGGTCGTCCGCTCGCCCGGTTCGCCGTCGGCGCGACGGTAGCGGGTGGTCTCGAGGACGCGGAAGCTTGCGCGTTTGCGGCCCGATCCCTGGGCCGAGAGGATGGACGGGTCGGCGGCCAGATAGCCTTCGATGACGAGGGTCTGCATGGTCAGTCTCCTTGAAATGAGGGTGAAACTTCAGGCGGCCGCGCGGCGGCCTTTGCGAGGGCGCGCCGGCTCGACGTTTTCGTCGGCCAGGTCCGCCGCACCTTCCGCGTCCGTTTCGGCGGCCCTGTCAGCGGCCCAGTCGAGGACGGCCAGCCGGTTCACCACCAGTTCCTTGGCAGCGCGCTCGGTCCCATCTCGGGCGGTGTAGGCCGTGTCGACAAACGCTCCCACGACCAGGGCCTCGCAGCCCTTGGCAAGGGCGCGGGCGATGACCTTTTCATTGAGGCCCTTGGCCCAGCTGACGCAGTTGACCCCGACGATGCGGTCCTTGCCGCCCGCGTCCACGCCGCGCTTGTCGAGCAACCGGAACACCGCCTTGGCGAAGTCCGGGCTGATCTGGGGGTCGGCCGCGAGCCGGCCGGTGAACACCATGGTCTGCATGTCAGTCTCCTGTTGATCCGAAGCGCCGGGGAGCCGATCTCCCTCATCCCGCTTCACCCGAGACCTCCCTTCCTCCCGACCTCCTCCTGACCGGACGGGGCCTTCGCCCCGCCCGGCCTTGCCTCAAGCCGCCGCGCCGTCGAGGACCGCCTGCACCGGGTGGCGACGCAGCACGGCCTCCACCACACCGGGCTGGTCGATTGGAACGAACACCCGGGGCGTAAAGGCGATGATCTCGACAAAGCATCCGAGCGCCACCAGAGCGTCGCGATCGGTCCGCCCGCCCACCACCTCGATCCGCCAGCGGTCCATGACGCGTGCCCGCCTGAGCCAGAGCCCGCCCTCCAGCGAGAGCTGGACGCTGCGATCCAGGAGGGTTGCGGCGGTCGTGGCGCCGTCGGCCCAGGCGTCGCCAATCTGCGTCAGGCCGAGCGTGGCTTTCAGCGCCTGGGCCTGGACAGCGTCCAGCACCCGGCCAAGCCAACGACGCCCATCCGGGGCACGCACCCTGCGGACAGAGCAGCCTCGGTTCGGCAGCCGACCCCAGATCGGCAACAACAGCCCCGTCGCCAGGGTGAGTTCACGGGTCCGCCACGGATCCGTTCCCGCGACCTCTGCGTCCCACACAGGACGCCAGTCGGCGCTCGTCGCCGGCTTCCACGCCGACTCCTCGAACGTCTTCTCAGACATCGTCTGGCGATGATCCGGCCGGACCAGGCGCACGGCGGCGACCAGCCGGTCCTGGTCAGTGGCGGTTATCAGGCCGAGTTCCGCGATCGCCGCCCGCCCGGACTTCTCGTTGATGACGAGTTGATGAGCGATATCCTCGGCCCAGGCCAGCGCGTCGTTAGACAGCAGGATCTCGCGCCGGACCTTGAGCGAGAAGGTCACCAGCGCGGTCTCCGCGCCCGTGGAAACATCGGTCCGGATGACCTCCTGGTCCAGAACTTCGAGCTCCTCGGCCTCGATGTCCTCCAGGCCTCGATCCAGATCGCCTGAGGCGGCGGCGCGCTCGAGTATGCCCGAGAGGATGCGATCAAAGTCCTCGAACAGGGCGTTCTGGTCAGAGATGCGCAGGGCAAGGAGCCGGTTCAGGAAGGTATGGATCGGCGGCAGATCGTCAGACGGCTTCAATCCACCATCGGCGTCGAGGAGTTTCATCCCGGTCTTTTCCATGAAGGTCTCCAGCGTCATGGACGCCAGCTCTCCGAAGGCCAGCGCACCGTAGAAGACGAGAAGCGCGCGACGGGCCCAGGGGCTTTCCAGATTATCCTCAGCGCGGAACAGGCCGGCTCCGGCCGTCCGGCGCTCGCCCCGCGTCAGGGCCCCCAGGGAGTCCAGACGCCGGGCGATGGTGGAGGTGAACCGCTTCTCGCCCTGGATGTCGGTAGTGACGGGCCGGAACAGCGGCGCCGACGCCTGGTGGGTGCGATGGCTACGCCCCAGGCCCTGGATGGCGGCGTCGGCGCGCCACCCGGGCTCGACCAGATAGTGGACACGACGCTGCTGGTTCGCCGCCGACAGGTCCGAGTGATAGCTGCGCCCGGTCCCCCCGGCGTCGGAGAAGACCAACACCCGCTTGCGGGCGCCCATGAAGGCGTCGGTCTCGGCGCGGGCGGCGGAGGCGCCCCGTCGCTCGACCACGCGACGTCCATCGCGCACGACGACCCGGCGCGATCGCCCGGTGATCTCGGCGACGGCGTCCGTGCCAAAGGCCTCCAGCAGAGCGTCGAGCACGCCGGGCACGGCGGGCAGACAGGCCATCTGTTCAATCAGGGCCTCGCGCCGGGCCAGGGCCTCCTGGCTGACGGCGGGCCGACCCTCGGTCAAGACGGGGACCATCGTCACCGCGCCATCCTCACCCTCGATCGCTTCCATCAGATGGATCGGAAAGGCCTCGCGCAGATAGTCGAGGACGTATTCGCGCGGGGTCAGGTCGATCGAGAGATTGTTCCATTCCTCGGGCGGGATGGACGCCAGACGGCGCTCCATAACCGCCTCATTGGTCGAGACGATCTGGACCACGGACGATCGGTCATTGGCGAGATCGTCCCGGATGGAGGCGACCAGACTGGGCGCCTTCAGCCCGGCCAGCAGATGGCCGAAGAAGCGCAGCTTGGCGCCCTCGAAAGCGGAGTGGACCGCCGAGGCGGCCTGACCGCTCTTCGCCCTGCCCTCCTCGTCATTGAGGCCGGTGGCTTTCAGGGCCTCGGCGAGGTTGGCGTGGATCAGTTGGAAGGCGTCGGCCCAGGCATTCCAGATGGCGATGTCGTCGGACGTCAGCTGATGGACGAGGGGTTCGTATTCCACGCCCTCGAACGACAGGCTGCGCGCCACATAGAGTCCCAGCGCCTTGAGCTCACGCGCGACCAGTTCCATGGCCGCCACCCCGCCCCGGTCCATGGCGTCCAGGAAGTCCGATCTGGACATGAAGGGCGCCTCCGGCCCGCCCCACAGGCCCAGACGGGCGGCATAGGCGAGGTTTTCGGCCGTCGTGGCCCCGGTCGCCGAGACATAGAGGATACGAGCGTTGGGCAACCGGTTCTGCAGGGCCAGGCCCGCCATCCCCTGCATCGAGGCCTTCTTGGCGCCTCGCGCGCCCTTGCCGCCGCCGGCGGCATTGGCCATGGCGTGGGCCTCGTCGAAGGCGATGACGCCGTCAAAATCGGCGCCCAGCCAGGCGACGATCTGATCCAATCGGGATTGGCGACCGCCCCGCGCCGGCTGGCGCAGGGTGGCGTAGGTCGTGAACAAGGCGCCGCGGTCGAGACGAATGGCGTCGCCCTGTTTCCAACTGGAAAGCGGCACGATGTCATGGGCTCCGCCGCCGATAGCGGTCCAGTCGCGTCGGGCGTCTTCCAGCAGGGCGTCGTTGCGGGACAACCACAAGGCTCGCACCCGGCCCTGGCTCATATTGTCGGCGATGACGGCGGCGATCTGACGGCCCTTGCCGCACCCCGTGCCGTCGCCAAGGAAGAAGCCCCGCCGCAACTGGACCGCGTCCTCGCAGTCCTCGGGAACGAGCGTCGTCTGATGCGGAGCCTCGTCCAGGCGCCACCATCCGGGCAGATGAGCGGCATGGGCCTCTCCAGCGTAGATGACGGTCTCGGCCTGGGCGTCGGATATCCGCGCCGCGTCCCGCACCGCGAGCGGCAACACGGGTCGATAGGTGGGTGCGGGCGGCGCGACCGAGGCCATGGGACCGGACTCGACCAGGGGAGAGGGATGCGGCCGGGGATCGGGCAGGACGATGCGCGCCAGGGCATGGGCCTGGTAAAGGCCGACATCCCGCCCCTCCCCGCCCCAGGCCCGAACCTCATAGGCCAGGGGCGCCGCGCCCGTGAGGAAGGCCAGGCGGCCGGACGGCAGAGCGAGGCCTCGCTCGCGCGGCGCCAACAGGGCCTCCAGAGACACCTGTATGCGCGCGCGAGGCCTTGCGCCGACCCGGGACGGCAAGGCCGCGATGATCTTGGCCGCTGCCTCCAGGTCATCCGCGCTCACAAGCGGCGCAGGGTCTGCGCCGGCGTGGACTCGGTCGATGACCAGCAGGCCGGTCTCCACCGAGGTCCCATGTTTGGCGAAGGCGCCCGACGGCAAGGCGATCCGACCCACCACCACGCCCACGTCGCTGAGGCGATGAAGCAGGGCGCCATGGGTCAAGGCGGTCAGCGGGACGATCGCGGCCAGACGACCATTGTCCCCCAACGCCTTCAGGCTCGCCTCAAGGTGATCGGCGAGATCTGAGAACGGCGGATTGGAGACGACGACGTCGAAGGCGCCCGCGCCGACGGACAGGTCGTGAATATGGCGTCCGTCATGACGCGTCCGGTCCGCCGCCGGGAATAGGCCGTCCAGCAGATCGGCGCGGCCCGGCGCGATCTCGTTCAGCGCCAGCACCCCGCCGCAGGCTTCGGCGACCGCGGCGAGCAGACCGGTTCCGGCCGAAGGCTCCAGCACCCGGTCGCCGGGTCGGACCTGGGCGGCCAAGACAACCAGCGCCGCCAGTTGCGGCGGCGTCGAGAACTGGTCGAGCGCCACCTGTTCCTCGCTTCGCCGCGTGTGGGTCAGGCCAAGCGCCGAAACGGCCGCCAGAAGAGCGGTGATCTCGGCGGGGGCGTCCTCAAGACGTCCGACCTGGGGCGCGAGCCTGCGGATCTGCAGCACTGTCGCCGCCTCGATCGCATCATAGGCGTCGCGCCAGGCCCAGGCGCCGTCGGCGTCAGACCCGCCGAAGGCGGTGGTCATGACGGCAGCGACCAGACGTCGGTCGAGAGAACGGGATCGCGCCAGATGGGTCGCCAGCGCCCGTGCGGCGGCAAGGACATTGGCGGCGGCAGCCCAGGCAGATGGATCGCCGAACAGGGACAGGGTGCGGGTCGAGGACATGGGCGAGGCTCCAACGCCTGGAGCGGAGGGCGCCTCCCTCTCGGTCCTCCAGGCTCGCCTCGCCTCGCCCTTCCCTCGCCTTTGGATCCTTGAGCCCCTCAAACAACACGCCGCCCCAGCGGGAACCGGAGCGGCGTGTCAGACCTGCAGATGATCAGGCCGCGGCGGGATCGAGGGCCGCTTCGCTCGCCGGGGTGACGGCAAAGACCCCGGTTCCATCATCGGCGTCATCCAAGGCGGGCAGATCCGCGTCATCGACTACCCGGTCTTCACCCCCGTCGTCGGCTTCGTCGTTCTCAGGTGACGCTATCCACGACAGACTGGCGGGCGCCCAGGTCCGGGCCGCAGCCTGTTCCACCACCCAGTCGACCAATTCGCTCTTCTTCAGCGTCCTGGCGCGCTCGTCCTCGGATCCCATCATCTCGAGCATGCCCATCAGCAGCCCCTTGGAATGGGGCTGGAGGAAGGGGGCGTCAGGCGTCCAGTGTAGGGTGATGTCCGCGTTGCACAGCGCGGCCAGCTCGGCCGCCTCGGCGCGGGCGCTACGGCGTATCTGGAAGGTTCGCTCTTCGCGGACGTCCAGGCTGATGGCTGTCAGCTCCGCCAGCAGGCCCATCTTCTCGCCGTGCGGCAGGGCCTGAACCCAGGCGATGACAGTCTCGCCCGAGGCCTGCCAGGCCGCCCTGCGATCATCGAGACGCTGGCGCACCTCCCCGTCCAGAGCCTCGATCACCCGGCCGCCGGTCGGATTGAAGCCGGTGGCGAGGATGGCCAGGGCCGAGTCCGAGCGGGCGATGGACGTGCGCCGCACCAGGACGTTGAACAGGCGCGCGATCAGCGCCGTCAGCGACGCACCTGGGTCGTCAGCCAAGGCCCGGATCAAGCCCCGTGTCGCCACATCGGTCCGCACGGCATGCAGGACGTGATTGACGCCCTCGGTGTCAGGCTCGGGAGCCTCGACCTCGGGCGGAACATAGGCCGGCGGCGCCGCGACGCGCGGCGCCGTATCGGTCAGGGCGGCTTCATCCGCCTCCTCGATCTCGGGCTCTTCCGGCGTGTAACAGCGAATATCGACGCCGACGCCCGACGCCGGCCACATCACCATCGTCGTCACGACGCGTCCGCCGCAACCCGTCTGGTCGGAGGCGACCCTGGCGCGGATCATGGCGATGATCGCGGCGTCGATCACCTCAGGGTCCGAGGCCTCGGCCAGGGCCAGGCGCGCCGCCTCCGTCCTTTCGTTGAACACTTCGCGCTGGGCGCGATATCGGGCCATCTCCTCCGACGGCAATCGGCCGCCGTAGACATAGCCGAGCGCCTCCAGGTCCTCCGGCAGTTCCGGCTCGGGACCGACGGTGACATGGACCGCAATCCCTTCGGCTTCGAAGATGGCGGCGATGCCCCGCGCGCGCTTCATCCAGATCGATGTGAGGATGTCCGGATCGAGCAGGACCGGCGCCAGTTCGCCGAACAGATCGGCCTCGGTCCGTCCTCCGGCCTCACCATAGGCCGCCGTATCCACCAGGCCGCAGCGCCGATCCCGGGTCGTGACCCGGCTGTCGTCGAGACGTTCTGTGATCCGCCAGTCCTGGAAACCGTGGCCGTCGAGCGCCGCCTGGGCGAGTTCGGCCTGCTCGGCCTTGTCCGGCAGGCGGGTCAGCAGCTTCGCCTGTTTGAGCGTCATGCGTCCAGCCCTGAGCGCGACCAGGGCCGCCGAAGGCAGGCCGGCCAAAGCCGCCAGCCGCTTGATGTCGAGTTCGGCGTAGCCGAGGGCGCAGGCGATCGAGGAGACTGTCAGCTTCGACTTCAGCATCCGGCCGATGGCGGCGATGATATCGGCCACATGGACCGGCACAGCGATGTTGGTGAGCAGGACCGCCGCCGCCTGGCGCGCGGGATCGGTCTCGACACAGACGGTCACGGGGTAGTCTTCGTCGATGTCGCCGGCGTCAAGCAGAAGTCCCAGGGCCAGCCGGCGACGACGACCGTCGAGCGCCATCCAGGCCTCTTCCTTCTTGCCGCGTCCCGGGCGGACGGTCAGGCGCTGAAGCTGGCCCGCCGCCTTCAACGTGGCCGCGAGCGTCGGGATGTCATCGTCCGGCGGCTCGTTGAAGCGCAGGTTCTCGCGGGCGATACCGACATCGCCCAAACGGACGGTGCGTTCATCGCGCTCGACAACGACGGCCGGAGTGGTGACGGGAACAAGGTCGGTCATGAAGCTTCTCCTGCCGGACGACGGGGCCCATCCCCACGCTCCGGCGCCCCTCAGCCCCCTCGCTCCTCCCTTTGCGACGCGCCGTCGGCCGCCGCCTCGTTCCAGTCCCCAAAGGGCAAGTCTGGCAGGCGGATGCGCGCGCTCAGTCCGACCGCCGACAGCCGGCGTCGCAGGCGCTCTGCCGCCCCCTGGCCGACAGTTCCCCGGTCGGCGGCGATCAGGACCTGACGAACCCCATCCGGCGGCGTCCAGGCCGCGAGGTTGCCGGCGGACATCAGCGCCCAGCCGGGAAGATTGAAGCGTTCGATCGCCGACAGGGTGGTGATCACGCCTTCGGCGACCAGCATCTCGGATGCGGCCGACGCGAGGCGCACGGCGGCTCCCGCGGGAACAAGCCCGACAGTTTTGCGTGACAGGCGCAGGCCGACCGCGCGACGCCCGTTGGGATCGAGATAGGTCAACTCGACGGCTGTAAGGCTTCCGTCAGGGGCCCGAACGCCGGCCACCAGCGCGGGCCTTGTCGTCGATTGCTTCCGGTAGACCGATATCGGCGCGCAGGCGTGGTGGCGCAGGTCATTAATCCCGCCAGGATCGCTCAACACCTTCCGCCCCTTGAGATACCTCAGGCTGAGGCTCGCCTGCGTGATTGGCCCCGCCCCTTCCCAGAGGTCGCGCGCAGTTCTGACGCGACAGGACCGATCCGGCGCGGCGACAGGCGCACCGCCGTCGTTGACGAAACGCCCGTCGGCATCGATCAGGCCTCGCTCACGCAGCATCCGAAGCGCCGCGCGCCAATCCGCGCCCCCGAAGCCATGGACGACGACACGTCCTTGGCTCAGCAACAGCGAGATCGACCGGTCGCGCCGGCTGTGGCCCGGCGCTGGAATATTGGCGCGCGCCCCGCCCTGGTAGAGGTCGCCGCCAACGGCCTGAACAATCGCATGCAGGGTCATGGTAGCCTCACATCAGGCCGAGGGCGCGAAAGCTGGCGGTCCCCTCCCGGCCGACGATCACATGGTCGTGGACCTGGAGGTCGAAGACCTTGGCGGCGTCGATTATCCGCCGTGTCATCTCAATGTCCGGACGCGATGGCGTGGGATCGCCTGAGGGGTGATTGTGGACGAGGATCATGGCCGAGGCCGACAACTCGAGCGCCTTCCTCACAACCTCCCTGACGTAAACCGGGGCATGATCAGTCGTGCCCTCCGCGCGGTGCTCCTCGCGCATCAGGATGTTGCGCTTGTCGAGGTATAGAGTGCGAAACTGTTCGCGAGGGGCATGGGCCAGGGATGAGCGTAGATAGGTCATCAGGGCAGTCCATGACGACAGAACTGGCCGACGGCAGGCCTCCGCCCGGGCCATGGCCAGCGCCAGGGCCCGGACCCGGCCGAGATTGGCGACGGCCCCGGATGGGAGGCCCGAGCGAACCAGGGCGGCGGAGTCCGCGGCCGCCACGCCGGCCAGGCCGCCGAACATGTCGATCAGGGCGCCCGCAGCGGCCCTACCGGAACCTGGCAAGGCCCTGTCCTCCAGAAAGGCAGCGAGCAGGTCGAGATCGGCCGCCTCCCCGGGCGGCGGGACAGGGGTCGTGCAGTCCATTGTGGTGGGCGGGGACATGGCGTTTCCTCTCTGCGCTCCCCTATCGGAGCACCCGGGCCGCCCTTCCATTCCTCCCGACACGGCCCGCGATCACGGCCTGTTCAACTGTTCGCCCTAGCCTTGCCGGGATGAGGATCTTCAAACTACCGCGCCACGCAAAGAGACGACTACGCCGTGACCAATGCTTCCTGGTCGCGACGGCGCTTGTCACGGTCGTCGCCTTCTTCGCCGCCCTGAACTGGCCGCGCCTGGAGGTCCGGCCAGAAGCCCTCCGCCCCGCAGCAGCGCTGGCGACTAAGACGGCGCCGGCGCCCGGCGGCGCTTCTTTCCAGTGCGACGTGGCAGTTGTGAACGACGGCGACACGCTGCGGTGTCGCGACGGGGTCCGGATCCGGCTGCACGCCGTCGCCGCCAGGGAAGCGGACGAGACCTGCGCCCCCGGCCATCCCTGTCCGGCCGCCACCGGGGCTTCAGCGACCGCGCTCCTGAACCGGCTCGCCGCCGGCAAGACCCTGACCTGCCAGCCGACCGGCCGAAGCTACAAGCGCGTCACGGCCATCTGCCGGACCGCGGACGGCGAAGAGATCAACTGCGCCATGGTGCGCAGCGGGACCACCCTGATCTGGGACCGGTTCAACAGGCAGCACCCGCTCTGCGGCGCAGTGGACGATTGAAGCGACAAGTCCGATGCCGAACGCACCGGCCTAACCGTCAGAGCATGACCTGCCGAACCTTCCAAACAAGAACAGATTAGCAACCTTGCGGGGTCGGCAAGACCTAGCCTACCTTGGGGGCGCTAGCGCTAGCGGGATGTCCGGCGATCAGCTATCCCTGGTTGCGGACGACGGACGTTGATCCACCAGTCCAAGGCGAGGCACAGCAGTGGCCGGAGCGATGATAGAGCCTGGCGCCACGACCGCATTTGCCCCTATGCGGCACCGGTCTCCAATAAGTCCCCCGAACTTCAGTATTTCCGTCTCGATGATTTCGCCGTTCAAGCATATTCGGAGGCGCGGATCGGCGAGCTCATTTCTGTAGTTCGCGATGACCGATCCGGCCTCAAGATTTACGTCGCTACCGAGGATGCTGTCGCCGACGAAGTTGAAGTGAGCAAGCTTGGATCCGGAAAACAGGATGCTTGTCTTCAGTTCAGCCCCGGGTCCGACCACACAGTCATTGCCAAGACAACAGCCGCCCCTGATCAGGCTACCGGCGGCGATCATGCAGCTTGGTCCGATTATCAGCGGACCTTTCACGACGGCATTGTCATCGACCTTGGCGTGCGATGAACTGCGATATCGCCGTCGACTTCGAAACTCGGGTCAAGGGTTCCCAAGAGCCTGCCAACGATGCCCGGCAGGTCGGCGACAATCTCCCACGCCGGAGCAGACTGCGAAGCGAACGGTGAAGTGCGCCAAAGCGCAATATGGTCATTGAGGATATTGGACAAATCGCATTCTCTCATTGTCGGGGATCGACGCCTCAGACTCAGGACCATGTGGGCAAACCCGGATGATCACCGTCGTCGCACAGGTGTCCTATTCAGACATCACACCCGCCTTGGGCAGGGGTCATGCACTGCGGCTTGCGATTGATATTCCTGCTGGAGGTCGATGACGATGAGAGCACGTCTAGCCATAGGACCGTTCCTTTGAGTGTGTGTCTCTTGTACGCCTCTAGAATCACCGCGTTCAGTGGCGGCATCGTCATACTCCGGGCCTAGAACGACATGATCCACATTGCGATCCCTGCCTCTCCAGAAGCGCAGATGGCGGCGGTCCTTACTATGACGGACCTGCTTTCCGCAACGAACGCGGCGGCAGCGACCGGCCTCACCGCCACAGCCTATCGACGCCTAAGGATCTCGCGCCCCTGACTTGCTGCGAAACACCAACCTCACGACCGAGCGGATCGGTTGGGATGTCGGTTACGCAGATCCCAGCGCGTTTCGGAAGGTGTTCCAAACGATCGTGGGCCTGTCCGCCACCAATATCGCAAGCGCTTCTCTACTACCCCACGGAACAAAGCCTCGGCCTGGGTGCGCTTCTCGAGTGAGCGCCTTAAGGCATGATGCTGCTGGTCGGTCTGGAAGACGCCGTCGCCAACGCCCGTCGACTTCTCGACGCCGCGCGCGCCCATGACGGCTTGATCGTCCCCATCCGTCACGAAACCCCAGGCGCCTCCGCCGACGCCCCGTTCGCCCCGGGTACGCCTCCTGTCGACATCATCGCCGAGGCGGTGCCCAAAGCGGGCGAGGCTGTCGTGGTCAAACACCATCCCAACGCCTTCAGGGACACGGACCTGAAGCGTCGCCTCGACGAGGCCGGTGTCACCGAAGTCGTCATTGTCGGGGCCATGAGCCACAGGTGCATCGACGCGACAGCGCCGCCTTCGATTTTGGGTATCGAGTCACGGTCGTTCTTGACGCCTGCGCCACCATGAGGCTGTCGTTCGACGGTCACGATGTGCCGGCCGCTCAGGTTCACGCCGCCTTCATGGCCGCGCTCGCCTTCGCCTATGGTCGCATCATCGCGACATCCGAAGTTTTGGAAGAGGTTTCGGCGTGAAAGCGACCTCCTCGGACTACAGGAGATGAGTGATCGGCAGCCTGCCGGGACGACCTCCAAGCCATCTTCGACAGGCTGCAGAACTGCTGCGGATCAGCCTTCCATCGCGCTGAGCCATTGCTGGACATTGCGGGGATGGAGCCCGAGGACCTCCTGGGCGCTGGTCTCGCGCCGGATCACATTGTCAGGTGAGGCGGCGAGCGCCTTGTAGAAGCCGACGACGCTGGCGGTTGCCGCGCCAAGCAGGGGTTCGATGAGGTCGCCGAATGCGTCAGGCTCCATCGCCTCGTAGCGGACATCCCGACCGAAGTGTCGAGCGAAGCCCTCAGCAAGATCTGATCCTTTCAGTCCCGGCTGATGTCCGATGCCGATGATGCCCGAAAGGGAAGGATCAATCAGCAACTGATGCGCCACCTCGGCCACGTCGAGATGCGAGCTCCACGAGACCGCATAGTCGTCCGCCAAGAGATAGGGCAGCACGCCCTCGTTTTGAGCCCGCCCGAAGACGACCGGCATGAGCAGGTTTTCCAGATAGAGCCGGGGGGCGACCACCGCGTGAGAAACCCCGCTGTCCTGAACGCCGCGGAGCAGCGCCATGATCGCGCTGTCGTCGGACGACTGCAGGATCGATCCCGGCTCGTCGACAATCGCGCCATTGGTGGAGATGACGACCCGTCGCGGTTTCGCCGCTTCGATGGCCTGAACAATGTTTCTGGCGTGCTGCAGGCGTTCCGCCTCAGACGTGATCGGCAGATGGACGAAGACGCCATCGGCGTCCCGATAGGCGGAAATCAGGGAGTCGACAGACCCGTTGTCGATGGCGACGGACGGACCGTCTGCCAGCGCTCCCGCCTTGCGCGAAGCGCCTATGGCGTCCAGGCCAGCGCGGCGCAGGCTCGCATAGAGAGGGGCGCCCTGCGCGCCAGTGGCGCCGTGGATGAGGAAAGACATCAAATACTCCTAGGTGAAGAACGGAGCGCTTTGGTGCTATAGGTGCACTGGTTACGTCAAATGCACCAATGGACGAATTGCATATGTCTTCGCGCATACTCCCAGCACAGTCTGCCGCCGCGTGTGGGGTGGAACGGTTCCTCCTGCTGCTTGACGGACCTTGGGCGACGCTGATCGTTCGCGAACTGTTGGTTGAACCGCTCCGCTTCTCCGAACTGAAGGCCCGGCTCAAAACGATCAGCGCCCACACGCTGACGCACCGTTTGCGGCGGTTTGAGCAGAATGGGTTGGTGACCCGAACGGTCTTCGCCGAGGTGCCTCCGCGTGTCGTCTATGCGTTGACCCCTTTGGGCGCATCGCTCAAGCCGCTCCTCCATGCGATGAATGATTGGGGTACGGCGCTGCCGAACGCGGTCTTAGACCGTTCCGTGCAGAGTGAACCCGAGGTCTGAAGCTGTCTGGTGTTCCAGATCAGAGCCTGCTGACCGAGATGCGCCAGAAGCGGCCATTGCTCCGCCGTCCGAGAGCGGACATCGAGCACCGACCTTTGCGGTCGTTCAGAGGTCCAGAGCCAACGGCTACTCCCTTGTCAGCTTGATCTCTTCCTTGGGGCTATCGGTCATCACGTTCTGCACGCCTCGTATGATCGCCCGGCGACTTCAACGCGGTATCGCACAGGAATGATCGACGTCGGCAGCCCCATCACGCCGGAGCCGCGGGCGGCGTCTCTTCTCCCACGGAGCCATCCGTCACCGCCTGCTGCACTTCCGCCATTGGATAGATCGCGTGTTCGGGGCGCTGCTTGTCGCTTTCGGAGCGATCCGCGCCACAGCGACGGTCTCGCGCTGACCAGGAGGGCGAAAGGCGGGAGGGAGAAAAGGCCCAGGCTCCCAGCCCGAACCGTAGAGGCCTGCGCGCAAGGACGCTCGCGCTCGGCCTCGGCCTTTTGGGTGCCTTGCACGGGGCCCATCCCGGCTCGCGCGCATCTTGATCACGAAGCGGCGAGCTGATGCTTCAGCCCGCCGCTTTTACTATGGGTGCAGGGAGAGAGATGGCGTCGCTCGCTGACGTCGTCCAGGCTGTGGCCCCTCCTATTCCGGAGCGAGCCCGGCAGGCACATGATACTGGGCGATGATCGGCCCGATCATTCCGCGAGCGGCTTCTCTCATTTCAGGCGACGCCGCCTCGACCGTGCCCTTACGGAACGGCGGATGAGGATCGTACTCGATCGCGAATTCTGCGAGCTCTGCGGCTTCACGGCCGAAGGCGGCTTCGGCGACGAGCAGCGAAACCTCGAAGCTGCCGATGCCGGGACCCGCCGTATAGAGATTGCCGTCAACCGCAGCCCCGGTCCCTGAGGGCTGGATACGGCTCGCGCCATAGCTCAACAGCAGATCTTCCGCAGCGAAGTTGCTGGCCACGGTCCTGCCTTCGATCAGGCCCGATGCGCCCAGCAGGGCCACGCCATTGCACACGCCGATGACGAAACGCGCGCGACTGGCGGCATTGCGCGTGAAGGCGATCACCTCGAGGTCGTTCTGGACCTCGGGAGGGTTCATGCCGACGGCGAAGACATCGAGATCCGGGCAGTCATCGAACGTCGCGGTAGGGACCGTCGGCCAGGACCGGAATCCTTCGACCACTTCCCGGTTCTTCCAGATGAAAAAGATCTCGGAGCCCGGCATCATCGCTAGGACGGTTTGAATCCCGATGATGTCCATCGGGACGAAGCCTGGACCGATCAGGATTCCGACTCGAAAGGGCGGAAAGCCAGGAGGTGCCAGCGCCGCCAGCATGGCGTCGTAGGAGGTGATTTCAGGGCTATGGGTGATGGTCATCAGCGTCGGTCCTTGGTTCCGGACCTGTCTAGCGCCAATGCCAATTGGCGCTAGGTCGCTGATCCCTCGTTTTCGGACACGCCGCCAAGATCATCGCTCGGGCCAGCGATAATTCTCCTCGCCGGTGGGCGACTGCGCCCGTCCCAACCGGCGCATCGTCTGAGGCGACTGGCCATAGAGGCGTTGAAACGCCCGACGCATCCGTTCGGGATCGGCGAAGCCTACCGAGCGCGCGATGATTTCGATAGGCTCGGCGCTTTCCACCAGGCGCAGGCGCGCCGCTTCCGCCCGCAGGCGTTCAACGGCCTTTGCGGGGGTTTCTCCGGTCTCGTCCCGAAAGACGCGTGTGAACTGGCGGGGGCTCAAACTGGCGGCGTCCGCCAGCGTTTCGGTCGAGAGCGGCTCGGCCAGGTGCTCGTCGGCGTAGGCCAGCGCCCGACGAATACGATCCGTCCGGGGCTCCAGTTCGGACATCTGCGCGAACTGGGACTGCCCCCCGGGACGCCGGTGATAGACGACCATTTCGCGCGCCACGGCCCTGGCAAGAGCCGGCCCGCAATCGACCTCGATCAGCGCCAGGGTCAGGTCGATGCCCGCGGACATGCCGGCGGACGTCCAGATCGGTCCGCTCTTGATGAAGATGCGCTCCGCATCGACGACAACCTTCGGGTGTCGAAGCTGGAGTTCGTTCGCCAGAGCCCAGTGGGTCGTGGCTTCCCGACCGTCCAGCAGACCGGTTTCCGCCAGCAGGAAGGCGCCGGTGCAGATGCTGGCGACCCGTACTGCTGACCGAGCAAGTCGGCTCACGGCGTCGACCTCCATCGGCTCGAACATCGGTTCCGTCTCGCCGCCCACGATGATCAGGGTGTGGGCGGCGGCGTCTTCCGCGAGGTCTGTGACGAGCGAGGCCGGACTGCTGGATGGCAGCATCCCCCCCTCACGCGATAGTAGACGAAACGCGTAGTGGTTCGTCTTGCTCAGGCGGTTGGCGATTTCCAGCGCAGCCAGAGGCCCCGCCAAATCGAGCAGCTGGTAACCGGGGCACAGGTAGAAGGCGATCTGGCGGGCCATGATCCAGTTACTGCATATGCGGGACGGCCTCCAAGGCGACATGTCGCCCAGGAGACCTGACGACCATTAGGCGGCGATGCCCCGCCCAGGCGTCAAAGCGCCAGCCATTCTCCATCGCGCGGAATATCAAGCTTGGTCGAGAAGCCCTCTTTCTCGGCAAAGGCGCGCAGGTCGGCCCGACTGAGGATGCAGTGGTTCACGGCCTCCATGTGGGTCGCGATCAATCGTGCGTTCGGCGCCGCCTTGCTGACGGCCAGAACATCCTGCGGCCCCATGAGGATCGGCCCCAGATCCACCCAATGGGCGTATCCGGCATTGAGGATGATAACGTCGGGGCGGTGGTTGGTGATCGCCGCTGCTACCAGGTCATTCCAGATGGTGTCTCCGACGACATAGACCGTCTCGTGACCCGACTTGCTCAGCACGACCCCGCTCACGGGGTCCAGGATCGGAATAGCCTGCAGGACCCGGTCGCCACCATGGTGTCCGCCCGTCCGGGCCAGGCGAACGCCCCTGAACATGGTGTCCGCGCCCAATATGCGGACGTCTGAAAAGCCCTGGCTGCGGATCGTGTCAGCGTCGGCGCCGTTCTGAGCGAAGATCGGCATGGTCTTGGGAAGCGCGCGCTGGGCCGCTTCATCCCAGTGATCGATATGGGTATGGGTGACGATCACAGCGTCCACATCCACCAGCGTCGAAACGGGCATGGGCAGGGGCACGAGAGGATTGCGCAGGTGGCTCATGGCCGAGCCGGGGAAGCCCGGATAGGCGCCCTGGTCCGCCATCATCGGGTCGATCAGGAATCGAACGCCTGCGTAGTTGATCTGCATGGTCGCATTGCGAATCTGGAGAACCCGATCCCCCGCGGCTTGCGGCTTCACCAAGGCCTCGGCTACGGCCCCCGAGGCGGCAAGGGTCGCCACGACGCCTGCGCCGACACCGAGCATCCGTCGGCGAGAAAGGCCTGCACCATCTGCAAACAGGCTCATTTCGACGAGCCTTCCAGCAGTTCGGACGTCGGAATGACCCGGCCGTAGGCGAATGCCAGGGCGGCCATGAAGGCGGCGTGCACGTGCTCGGCCGGCACATCGCGGCCGTCGAACGAAAGCCCCATGGCCGCGCACGCATCATGGGCGACGGTGACCTCGTAGCCAAAATCGAAGGCGGCCCGGGCGGTGGCGTCGATGCACATATTGCTCATGGCGCCCACGATGACGACCTCCGTCACTCCGGCACGGTCGAGATGGGCCTTGAGCTCCGTATCCCTGAAGGAATTCGGATAGTGTTTCGTGAGGACGGTCTCGGATTCCAGAGGCGCTACCTCGGCGATGATCTCGACCGCAGCGGTTGCAGGCGCGAACGGGACGGCGCCCGAGCCGCCGGGCGTTTCATGGCGGATATGGATGATCAGTTCATCACGCGCCCTGGCGGCGTCCAGGAGGCGACGGGCGTTGGCGACCGCCTCGTTGATGCCGGTGAGCGGAAGCTTGCCCTGCGACTGATATTCCTGCTGCAGATCAACGACGATGAGCGCGCGCTTGGCCATGAGATTATTCCTCTGTGTTTGACCTTTTATAATCCTGCCCTCGCGACTAGATCAGTGGCGGGATCGTCATAATTCGGGTTAAGAACGACATGTTTCACATCGGCATTCTGACCTATTCAGAGGCTCAGGCTGCAGCGGTTCTGGGCATGACCGACCTGTTCGAGGCGGCGGACGCGGCCGCCCGGCTGAGCGATCCCGACCAGGGCCTCATCGTGAGCCATTGGCGGAAATCCTCCCCCGAAGGGCGCATGACCAAGGTTTTTTCGACCGCGGACACGACGTCTTGCCCTGATATCTGCATCCTGCCTCCGTCCCTTAAGGGACCGCCCGTCCCGGATACGATCACGAGCGAATGGTTGAGAACGCTTCACAGCGACGGCGCCGTTCTCGCATCGGTTTGCACGGGCGCCTTCGTCCTCGGCGCCGCCGGCCTGCTCGACGGCCGGGCGGTGACGACCCACTGGACCTATGAGGAGCGCTTTCGTCGAGAGTTTCCTCTGGCGCGGATCGACACCGATCCCCTGGTCATCGACGAGGGCGACATCATCACCGCAGGCGGGGTCATGTCCTGGACCGATCTCGTCCTGACCGTGATTGAGCGCTATCTGGGGTCCGCCGTCATGAATGAGGTCGCGCGCGGCTTTCTTATCGACCCGCCGGGCCGGCGACAGAGCTACTACAGCAGCTTTCAACCCTACCTCGACCATGCCGACGGCCCAATCCGGTCGGCCCAGGACTTCCTGCAGGATCATCTGGCCGAGGAGATCAGTCTGACGCAGCTCTCATCCGTCTCAGGCCTGGAGCAGCGGACCTTCCTGAGGCGGTTTCAAAAGGCGACCGGGCTGACGGCGACCGACTACCGCCAAAGGTTGAGAATCGCGCGATCCCAGGAACTGCTCAGAACGACCAGGGTGAAGGCGGAACAGATCGGCTGGCAGGTCGGCTATGTCGATCCCAGCGCCTTTCGAAAGACCTTCAACCGGATCGTGGGCCTGTCTCCATCCGAGTATCGAAAGCGGTTCTCAAGCCGTTCTCCAATCCCGCCATCGCCATTGCCGCAACTAAAGGGGCGCGCCGGTTGACCTTTCGTCGGATGGAGCACCCAACGCTGCAAGGCGTTCAACGAGGGGCCGCTAGGCTCCCCTCCCCGCTAGCCCGCAGCTTCCTCAGGCGCGCCAGCGCGTTGGCGTAGGGTGAAGCGCTGTTAAACTGGACCATCCGGCCCATAGGCCACTTGCCGCACCCGGGCCGGGTGTAGAGGTTGTTGTCGCTCTGACGCGCGACGTCTTAGACAATCCCGGGTCTTGGCTGCCGCCAGACGATCAAGGAGCGCGCCACAGGCGACTTGGCGATGTCGGCGCTGCGCCAACAGCAGTAAGTGGCGAGATTGCGAGAACCAGACATTGGCTTCGGTTCGGATGAGCAGATAGCCGCGCTCTAACACCGGGTGCAGCTGCGGTAGCGGAACCGGCGAAACCTCGCGAAAATGGTAGAGGATGATTCCCGCCCAAACGATGAAACGAAGCGCGTCAAGCCAGCCCCCCCGGGCGATCCTCGGAGGGTGAGGCGAGAGCCCGGTCAGGGCGGCTTTGGGCATTCAGTCAGCCTTCCGTGACGCAGGCCCGGCGGTGGTGGTGTGGTGCTCATGGGGGCGCAGAACGATCTGGTCTCGCGAAACGTAAAGGCCGACCGTTCCCAAAAACCAAACGACGACCAAGCCTCCGACGATCATCAGTCCCGCCCGATCGCGGGGGCCGAACACGAACGAGCAGGCGATCACGCCGCCCAAAATGGCGCCGTACCCAAAATGCAGCGGCGCCTTGTAGGCGCCGAGCAACAGAAGAGCCATGCAGAAGACGACGCCTCCCACGAACAGGCTGACGCCTATGGCGATGAGCGTATCGAGCACGGGCCGTGGCTTCAGCGGGCGTGTCTGGAGCCGCCGCCTCCCTCGTTGGCGATAGCGGCCTTCCCGCCAACGGATGCTCCGGCCGCGTACGGTGAAGCGTTTGCCGGCCACGAGTCAGGGCCTTGCGTTGGGTGCGCGCGTGTCCTCATGGCGCGCAAGGAGGATTCTCATCCGGACAATTTCGGATTCCTGGGCCCCGATGATCTCATCGGCCAGATTGCGCACGTCGCGGGCTTCGCCATGCTCGACGGCGATCTTGGCCATCGCGAGCGCACCTTCGTGTTGAGCGATCATTCCGCGCAGGAAGTCGATGTCGGCGTCGCCCGTGTAGTTGATGCTCATGGCCTGGTGCATCTGCGCGCTGGCCTCGCGATAGGCGCGGGTCGACGCGCTGTCTTCGGGCGCGCCAGCGTGGCTTGCCTCGGTGTCGATCGGGCGGGCCTCCACCGGCGGCGGCGCAGGCACTTCGCGGGTTTGCCGCGAGATCATGCCGAAAGCGAAAGCCGACAGGGCAAGAAAGACGGCGACGATGGAGGTCCATCCGAAACGCTTCATGACGATGTCCTCGGGAGACCCGGCGAGACGACGGGGCCTGCCGGGATTGCGGTTAGAAGAATGGGCGCGGCCCGGTCGCGGTAGCCGAGCAGGCGCAAGGCGTTGAATACCACCAGGAGGGTCGATCCCTCGTGGAGCGCCACGGCCGGACCTATGCCAAGGCCAAGGATGGTCGCCGGCACAAGGAAGGCGACGACGCCGAGGCTGACGTAGAGATTCTGGCGAATGATGCGCCGCGTTTGTCGGCTGAGACCGACGGTGAACGGCAGTTGCGACAGGTCGTCCGACATCAGGGCGACGTCAGCGGTTTCGAGCGCAACATCGGAGCCGGCCGCACCCATCGCAATTCCGACGGTCGCCGTGGCCATGGCGGGGGCGTCGTTCACCCCGTCGCCGACCATGGCGATCTTGCCGTCCGCGCGGAGGCGTTTGATGGCGTCGACCTTGTCCTCGGGCATGAGGTCGCCCCAGGCTTCTGTCAGACCGACTTGTCCGGCGATCGCCTGGGCGGCTTTCTGATGATCGCCCGAGATCATGATCATCCGCCCGATGCCTAGGGCTCGAAGAGCTGTCAGGGTCGGTCGCGCCGCCGCGCGAGGGGTGTCAAGAAGCCCGATGACGCCGAGATCACGCGTGCCCCGTCGCACCACCATCAGGGTTCGACCCTGGAGTCGCAGTTGTATGACGACAGCGGTCGTTTCGTCGGCGAGCGGCGCGACGCCGTCGGCGCCGAACATCTCCGGCTTCCCGATCCAGACCGTCTCGCCAGCCAGCAGGGCGGTCACACCCCTGCCCGTCAGGCTCTTCAGGTCAGTCGCGGCCGGGATAACCGCATCGCGCAAGCGTTCGGCGCCGTCGCGCGCGATGGCCTCCGCCAGTGGGTGATCGCTGAGCCGTTCGACCGCCACTGCGACCCCCAGCAGATCGGCCTCCTTCGTGCCGCGTACCGTCATGATTTCGGTGATGCGGGGACGACCCTCGGTCAGGGTGCCGGTCTTGTCGAAGGCGATGGCGTTGAGGGAGCCCAGGTTTTCAAGGGGTGCGCCCCCCTTGATCAGGACGCCTGCACGCGCTGCTCGAGCGACCCCGGACAGGACAGCGCTCGGCGTGGCGATCGCGAGCGCGCAAGGGCTGGCGGCGACGAGAACCGCCATCGCCCGGTAGAAACTGTCGCGGAAGGGTTCCTCGACGACGACCCAGGCGAACAGCAGGACGAAGGCCAGCGCCAGAACAGCGGGCACGAAGATGCGCTCGAACCTGTCCGTAAAGCGCTGGGTCGGCGACTTCTGCGTCTCGGCCTCACTCACCATCCGGACCACCTTGGCCAGGGTCGTGTCGCTCGATGTGCGGGTCGTCTCAATCTCGATGGCGCCTGAGCCATTGATCGTGCCCGCGAAGACGAGGGACGCCGATCCGACCTGGGCCGGCCGCTCGCGCGCCGCGGCGGCGTCCGGGACCGGCTGCTTGTCGACCGGCATGCTTTCGCCAGTGACGGGGGCCTGGTTGATACTTGTGGCCCCGACCACGACAAAGCCATCAGCGGGCAGTCGTTCGTTTGGACGCACCACTACGGTATCGCCGACGACCAGATCTTCGACAGGCAGTTCGACCACCTGTCCGTCGCGTCGCACATGGGCGGTCCGGGGAGCCAACTCGGCGAGGGCCTCGATCGCGCGCTTGGCGCGGCCCATGGCGTAATGTTCGAGCGCATGGCCAATGCTGAACAGGAACAGCAGGAGGGCGCCTTCGGCCCAGGCCCCGAGCGCCGCCGCGCCTGCGGCAGCAACGAGCATCAGGGTGTCGATCTCGAAGCGCTTTTGTCGAAGGTTCTCGAAAGCCTCTCGCACCGTGAAGAAGCCCCCGAAGATGTAGGCGACGACGAAGAGGGCGATGGGGATCCAGCCCGGAAGGCCTGTCGCAAGCTTTTCCAGGGCGAATCCAAAGCCCAGGGCGAGGCCGCTGGCGAGGGCGAAAATCAGCTCGGTATTGGAACCGAGAAGGCCGCCGTGACGGTGGTCGTCGGACTCGCTTTCGGCATGGTCCGGTCGTGTTGTGCTGGTGGTCATGAACATAGTTCCGGCTGGGGGGCGGCCCTTGCGGGTCGGCTATGGCGGCCGCTCTCGGCGACCGACGCGATCGAGAGGGCGGGATCACGACCTGGGTGGCGGCGGCGCATACTGCTGCTTGGCTCTGGCGTCGTCCGCTTGCAGGTCGTCATCCCGCTCCTCCCAACCTCAAGGCAGGGGCAAGACGGCGTTGAAGCCGCTGAGCCGCTGAAGTTGTTCGAGCGCCTCGAAAAGCGGAAGCGCGAGGAGGAAGACGAAGCCGTCGCGCACCGTACGGACGAAGAAGACAGGCCGGATCAGGACTTCCGCCTCGTCCCGCCAGAGGGAGGGCTTGGGCAGGAACCGGGGGGTGCGCTCGCGGTAAGCTTGGTAGTCGTTTCCGAACGTGTCGGAGAGGTAGCGTTCCTCGCGACCGACCACGATCCGGAACACCGCCCAACAGGCAAGAGCGAAAATCAGGCCGACGCTGAGGCTGCCGGATTGGGCGCCGATGCCAAACGCGCCGATGAAGCTGAAAACGTAGAGCGGATTGCGGCTGACTGAATATGGTCCTGCGGAGACGATTTCCTGCTTCTTCCGACCGCCTATGTAGAGGGAACACCAAGCCCGGCCGATGATGCAGACCATGATGGCGATCAGACCCAGATGCTCGACCGGATGCTCGAGCACGGGCCAGGATGTGAAGAGCGCCGCGCAGACAACGAGAACCAGCCCGCCGACGACAATGCCCGCCTTGCGCCACCGTTGGACGGATTGAATGTCGATCGATGATCCGCCGGTGGCTTCAAGGGACGGCGGGCCGGACTGATCGGTGTTGACGGCTTTCGAGACGCCGGAGAGATCATCGGAGGAACGACGCCGCATCATTGCGCCTTCTCCTCACCCGGACCATCACGCGCCGCGTCGCGCAGAATGTCGATGCCACCCTTGAGTGCGATAGCGGCTACGAGCACCCCGACTACGAGATCCGGCCACGCCTGGCCGAGCCAAAGCACCAGTCCTCCTGCGATAAGGATGCCCCCGTTGGAGGCGAAATCGTTGAAGCTGAAAGTCTCGGCGGCCTTCATGTTGACGTCGCCGCTATGCTGGCGGCGGATCAACTGCAGGCAGATGAGGTTGATGATCGCCGCGACGATCGCGAGCCCCATCATGGTCGGCCCGATCGGTTCTGTTCCGACGAGGAATCGGCGGCCGGCGTCCAGAAGGACGCCGGCGCCGAAGATGAGGAGCATGACGCCCGAGAAGCGCGCTGCGCCCCGCTTCCACGAGCCGGCCCGGCCAATCGCGAGGAAGCTGATCAGATAGACGGCGGCGTCCGAGGCGTTGTCGACGGCGTTGGCCAGCAGGGCGCTGGAGTCGGCAGACCATCCGCCGACTCCGAGCGCGACCGCCAGGCCCGCGTTGAGCGCGAGAACCGTCAGCAGGGTGCGCCCCTGCTGACGGTCGTCCTGATTGCGAGCAATCAATCCTCGACCCCCTCGTCCTTGCGGTGACGCACCGCCTTGGCCGCGAAGGTCGGCAGAACCAGCAGGGTCAAGGCAGTCGCAGTAAGAAGGCCGCCGATGACGACGGTCGCCAGAGGCTTTTGAACCTCGGCTCCCGCCCCATGGGCGATCGCCATCGGGATGAAGCCGACGATGGCGACGAAGGCCGTCGTCAACACCGCCCGCAGCCGGCTGGATGCGCCTTCGATCGCCGCATCCCGAGGCGCGAGACCAGCCTGCAACCGCTCGCGTATGGCCTGCATCAGGACAAGCCCGTTCAGGGTCGCCACGCCCGAGACGGCAATGAACCCGACGGCCGCAGACACCGAGAACGGCATCCCCCGCAAGAGCAGCGCCAGGGCGCCGCCGATTAGGGCAAGGGGTACGCAGGCGAAGACAAGTCCGGCCTCCGCAAACGACCCCAGGGCCATGAACAGCAACACCCCGATCAGGACGAAGACGATCGGAATGACGAGGCCCAGCCGCTGTTCGGCCCGCTTGAGGTTCTCGAACTGACCGCCCCAGGTCAGGCGGACGCCCGGCGGGAGCTGGATCTGGTCGACCTTCGCTTGAGCGTCAGTGACGAAGCCGCCCAGATCACGGCCGCGGACATTGGCCTGAACCACCATCCTGCGACTACCGTCGTTGCGGCTGATCTGGTTCGGCCCCTCGGCGCTCTGGATGCGCGCCACAGAGGACAGAGGCACGGTCACGCCCGTCGAGGAGACGATGGGCAGGGCCGCGAGCGCCGCCGGATCGTTCCGTGCACCGTCCGGAAGACGAACAACCACGTCGAAGCGGCGATCGCCCTCGAAAATCCGGCCTGCCTCCGCGCCACCGATTGCGGCCGAGACCGCTTCGGAGACGTCGGCTGCCGACAGGCCGTAGCTGGCCGCCGCGAACCGATCAACGCTGACCGTCAGAGTCGGCAGGCCCGACGCCTGTTCGACGCGCACGTCAGCGGAGCCAGTGGTTTGCCGCAGCGCGCCGGCCACCTCATCGGCGACCCGCTGCATGGTGTCGAAATCATCGCCGTAGACCATCACCGCGAGGTCGGTCCGAACCCCGGAGATGAGCTCGTTGAAGCGGAGTTCGATGGGCTGGCTGAACTCGAAATTATTGCCGATCTGCTGATTGGCAAGCTCTTCGAACCGCTCGAGCAGGGCTTCCTTCTTGAGACCGGAATCAGGCCAGTCCTTACGGTCTTTCAGAACGATGACGCTGTCCGAAATGTTGGGCGGCATCGGATCGACGGCCGCCTCGGCGGTGCCGGTCCTGGAGAACATGGTCTCGACTTCCGGCTGGGCGGTGATGACCCGTTCCAACGCCATCTGCATGGCGAGGGACTGTTCCAGCGACGCCGAGGGAACACGCAACGCCTGCATGGCGATGTCGCCCTCGTCCAGAGTGGGGATGAACTCCCGTCCCAGGGACGAGAAGGCCAGACCACCGACAACGACCGCGCCGAGCGCCGAGATCAGGACGATCTTAGGACGATCGACGGCGGCGCGGATGGCCGGCTGGATCCAACGCCGCGCGTGGCGGAGCAGGAAGGTCTCATGTTCGTGGGCGTGGCCGTGTTCGTCGGTCTCGACCTTCTTGGGTTCCCGCACCAGCAGGGCCGTCATGGCCGGAACGAAGGTGAAGGAGAAAATGAAGGCGCCGACGAGCGCCAACATGACCGTCGCGCCCATGGGGACGAACGTCTTGCCCTCGACGCCCTCGAGCATCAGCAAGGGGGTGAAGACGAGGAGGATAATCAGCTGACCGAAGGCGGCCGGTTTGACCATCTTGCGGGCTGCGGCAACCGCGACATCAAGGCGTTCCCGACGGGTCAGAGCCCGTCCCAGATCGATCCGCCGCTGCGACAGCATCAACAAGGTGCTTTCAACAACGATGACGGCCCCGTCGACCAGAAGGCCGAAGTCCAGAGCGCCCAGGCTCATCAGGTTTCCACTGATGCCGAACCGGTTCATGCCAATGACGGCGAAGAGGAAGCTGATGGGGATCATCAGCGCTGTGATGCTGGCCGCACGAATGTTGCCGAGCAGCAGGAACAGCACGACGATGACTAGCAGGGCACCCTCGGTGAGGTTACGCGCCACGGTCGAGATGGTCGAGTTGACCAGGGCGCTACGGTCCAGAACAGTCACCGCCTCGATGCCTGCGGGCAGGGTCTTGCGAACTTCCTCAAGGCGCTCCCCGGCCGCCTGGGCCACCGTGCGGCTGTTGCCGCCAGCGATCATCAGCGCCGTTCCGAGCACGGCCTCGTGGCCGTCACGGCTGGCGCCGCCCAGGCGCGGAGCCTGGCCGATCTCGACAGTGGCGACATCGGCGACCCGCACGATCAGGCCATTCCGGTTGACGACCGGCGCCTGAGCCAAGTCCTCCACGGTGGAGGCCAGGGCGTCTGTGCGAACCGTCAAAGCTTCGCCGGCGCGCTGGATGTAGCCCGCGCCAGCCTGGGTGTTGGCGCGGTCGAGAGCCTGGATCAGGTCACCCATTCCCAGGCCGTAGGCGGAGAGACGCGCGACGTCGGGACGGACCGCGTACTCCTTCACATAGCCGCCGACGGTGTCGACGCCGGCGAGACCGGGGGCGGTCCGCATTTGCGGCGCGACGATCCAGTCCTGCACGGTGCGAAGATAGGTGGCGCGCTGCTGCGGGGTCGAAAGCAGATCGCCTTCGGGCGTCAGATAGGCTCCGCCCGCCTGCCAGCCCGTCTCACCAGGCTTGGCGAGGTTCTGACTGCTGAACGGCTTGTAGTCGATAGTCCACATCAGCACTTCACCGAGGCCCGTCGTGATCGGGGCCATGGTCGGCTCTACCCCTTCGGGCATGGCCTCCCGCGCGCCGGCAAGGCGTTCAGCGACCTGCTGACGGGCAAAGTAGATGTCCGTCTGGTCAGTGAAGATAACGGTGACCTGGCTGAAGCCGTTTCGGCTCAGGGATCGGGTCGTCGTCAGGCCGGGAATGCCGGCCATGGCGGTTTCAATGGGATAGGTGACCTGCCGTTCGATCTGTTCGGGCGCAAGCGCCGGAGCGACCGTGGTCACCTGGACCTGGCGATTGGTGATGTCCGGCACGGCGTCGATGGGAAGCCGTGTCAGTTCGAGCAGTCCGTAGGCCGCGACAAGCGCCGTGGCGAGGACCACGAACCATCGGAATTTAACCGAGAGTTCGATGATGAATTTGAACATGCGGTGCGCCCCTAGTGACCGTGCTCGGCCTCGCCCTTGGCGAGCTCGGCTTTGAGGAGGAAGGCGTTTGTGCCAGCGACCCGTTCAGCCCCGGTGAGGCCGCGCAGGATTTCAGTCCGCCCCCCGGCCTGACGACCGGCGAGCACCGGACGGGCCTGGAAGCCGTTCGGGACTTGAACGAAGACGACGGTGTTCCCGTCGACGGTCTGGACGGACTCGGTCGGAACGGTGAGACCGCCCGTGGTTTCGCCCGTCACGATCGCACCGGTAACGGCGGAGCCGGCCGGTGGGAGGACGGAGCCCGTCGGTCGGGCCCGGATGACCGTGGCGCCGCTCTCGCCGCCCGCGCCCGCGGCGACGCCGGTGACGACGGCGTCAAAATCGCCGCTCGGGCTGCTGACCCGCAGAGGAGCCCCGGCTCGTACATTGGCGGCCAACGCAGGCGGCGCGTTGAAGACGAGCTCAACCCTGGCCGGGTTCGTGACTTCGGCGACAACGCCACCCTGGGCGACGAAACCGCCCGGCCCGACCTGAACGCTGGTCACGACCCCGGCGATGGGGCTGGTGACGCTGAGGCGGCCCGACGCGTTGGGCGAGCCCGCCGCGCTGGACCGCGCGCGAGCCGCCCGTGCGCCGGCTTCGGCGCTGAGCAGTTGCGCGCGGGACGCCTCGACTTCCTGTCGGGCGACGACGCCCTGATCCGCCAAATTGCGGTTGCGTTGATAGGCCTGGCGCGCCGCCTCGGTCTCAGCGGCCGCAGCGTCCGCATCCGCCCGGAAGGTTGCGGCTTCGCCGCTCACGACGCTCGCCAGAGGCTGGCCGATCCGGACCGTCTGACCCGGCGCCACGAGAACCCGCTCAACGCGCCCGCCGACGGACGCCGCGACAGCGGCGCGCGCGTCGATCATTGGCTCGACCCGCCCGGAGAGACGGGTTTCCGCCCCCCCTCCCCGACCGACGCCGACCACAATCAGGCTCGCGGCCTGGGCCTGGGCCGCGCTCAGTGCGACGAAGCCTTCTGGCGCTTCGGCCTCGCCTTCGGCATGGGCGCCTTCCTCCGCGTGACCCGCCTCACCTTCGGCAGCGGCCGGTGCGGCCGCTGGAGCGGCATCCGGTCCGCGTGTGAGCAGGAAGAGCCCGCCTCCACCGAGAAGGACGATGGCGGCGGCTCCGCCGATGAGCAACGTCTTGTTGGATGTGCGCTTGCGCATCACTGGGCTCCTTGGAAGGGGGCGCGGCCGTCCTGGCGCGCAAGTTCGATCTCGGCCTGGACGCGCGCGAGGCGCGCATCGACGGCAGACGTCCGGGCAGAAATCAGGGCTGTGCGGGTGACCCGCAGTTCAAGCTGGGAAATGCGCCCCGCTTCGGTTCCGATTCGCGACAGGCGATAGGCTTCCTCCGCAGACGCCACTCCCGCATCGGCGGCGGAAACCCGGCTGACGGAGGCGGCGAGCCGCGCCCGCGCCGCGGCGCGATCGGCCTGGGCTTCCTGACGGGCGCCAAGGAGCCGCGCATCCGCGGCACGGAAGTCCGCCTGCGCCGCAGCGATGTTTCCGCGGTTCCGGTCGAACAATGGCAGCGGCATGCTGACGCCGAACGTCAGAGCCGTTGCGTCTTCCATCTCGTAGCGACGGACACCGACGCTGGCGTTGATGTCCGGACGAGAGCGTATCCGCTCGACGTCGATCCGGCGTTCGGCGGCGGCCCGTTGCGCTTCCGCGACACGAACGGTCGGTGCATCCGCTGGCGCCACAAAGGCGGGGGCAGGCGGCAGGTCGAGCAGGCTGGTGTCGATCGTTGTTACTGGCGCCGCCAGCATGGCGACAGCGGTCAGCCTGGCGAACGCCGCGTCGCGTTCGGCGATGGCCTCATCCCGCGTGGCGCGCGCTGCAGCTGCTTCGCTTTCACCCTGAATGCCGCGTAGCAGGGGCTCGCGCCCTTCCTCGACGAGAACAAGGGCGGCCCTTGCATCGGCGATGGTCAGGGTCAGGCTTTCTTCAGCGAGGACGGCCCGCCTTTGGGCGGCTTCCGCATCGGCATAGACCTGCGCGAGTCTTCCAGCAGCGTCGATGACGGCGAGATCGCGCTGCAGAGCCGCTGTCCCAGCCTCCGCGCGGGCGACATTGACCCGAGCGGTCCGGCGTCCCCAGAGCTCGAGGTCCTGACTGATCGACAGGGTGGTCTCGGCGTTGGCGTAGCCCGAGAAGGGGCCAGTGCCGAAAGCGTTTTCGGCGTCGAGAGCGATCGTCGGATTAGGCCTGACACGGGCTTGGCGGAGCCGCGCTTCGGCGGCGTCCGACAGGGCGCCGGCTTCCAACGTCGCCGGGGTTTGATCGAGCTGGGCGAGGAGCTCGGCGAACGATGGAGCGGGGTCAGCCCAAGCGGGACTGGCCAGTACGGCCGCGAATGCGGCCAGCGCGCAGCCGACCGCGAAACGCGGCGGCCTGCGATATGAGGGAGGCATGATTCATCTTCCAGAAATTTGACACGAGATCGCGCGCACGAAGGCGCAGACGTCGCGTCAGACTCTGGGAGGGCGCTTCAGGCCGTCGGGCGAGATCGACGACGGAAAATCACTCGACGGGAAGGCGTGAATCGGCCGCGCGTGGATCTGCATTGCGATTGTGTCGGCGACATTCGCACGGGCGGTTCCGTTGTGGTGGCAGTGACCGTGGGCGCAGATGCCGTGCCCACCGCCAAGGTCGCCCGGGTCACTATCGCCTGTATCCTGACCGACCAGGGCGTGAGCCGAGGGCGTCTCGGGAGCGCAGGTCGCGGCGTCAGCGATCGGGGCGACGAAAAACACGGCGGCGACCAAGGTCACAGCCAGAATCAGTCTTGCCCATGTCGCCATTGACCAGGTCATCACGCGCTGCATACTTTTATTTGGTCAAAGGAGCAATCTGTTACACAGTCCGCTTACTCCGACGGTTTTACCGCTCCGCAAGCAGACCTCGCCCGGCGAGCGAATGACGCACGGCGGGCGATGGCTCGCGGCCGTTCCTCGATGCGCTCCAAGCCGGTCCGTCTCGCCATCTGAACGCGTCGGATCATGCCCGGGCCGCCCGGCTCTCCTGCCGCGCCTGCAGCAGGATGGACAGGGCGAAATGCAGGAAGACGGCTCCGAGAAGCGCGCCTGCCAGCAAATCGGGCCAGCGCGAACCCGTCAGCCAGACAAGACCGATGCTGAAGGTCATGGAGGCCGAGGTTGAGGCGGCGCCTGATGGCCAGGTCTCCCTGACGGATCCCGACGCCCGCGCCATGGCGACGTCGGGTCGTGGCAGCGGGATCGTCGGCTACAACGTCCAGTCCGCCGTCGAGGGCGAACACCACCTGATCGTCGCCCACGAGGTGATCATGACCGGCTCCGACCGGCAGCAGCTGGCGAACATGGCCGGTCAGGCCAAGGACGCCATGGGCGTGGACGCGCTCGATGTGCTGGCGGACCGGGGCTACTTCTCCGGCCAGGAAATCCTGGCCTGCGAGACCTTGGGCGCGACGCCCTTCGTGCCAAAGACCCTGACGTCAGGCGCAAAGGCGAATGGACGCGTCGGCAAGCAGGACTTCGTCTATCTGCCTGATCAAGACGTCTACCGCTGCCCGGCCGGCTCCCTGCTTCCGTACCACATGACCGTCGTCGAGAAGGGCCTGACGCTGCATCGATACTGGGATCGGGCCAGTTGCACAGGCTGTAGCATCAAGGCTCAGTGCACGCCTGCGGTCGAACGAAAGGTCACGCGGTGGGAGCATGAAGCGGTGATCGATGCGCTCCAGGCCCGGAGGGACCTGAGCAGGAGGCGTCCCGCGCTTCGTCTCAACCTCAGCCCCGCCGTCGCTCAGCACGTTTTTACACGGCCTCAGTCATTAGGCGACGCGGCGCACCAAATTGCTTCGGATCATATGCAGGATGGTTGGATCCTGACATCTCATACAAGCTTGAAAGGTCGCGTTCAGCGATCGTTCGAGGGAATTGGCCGCCGTTAGCGCCAGCCCCGTTCCTCTCCAAAATTCGAAGTTCATGCATCAGGAAACCGGCGCTCCCTGAAACGTCCTGAAACGGCTCGCGGCAGGAAGCGCGCTGCCCCCCATTTGCCCCCCAAAATGCCACACCAAGACCTGCGGCAAAACGCGCGTCCTGTATGTAGCTGTAACATTAGGGGAAATTGGTACGCCCCCTCGGGCTCGAACCGAGGACCCTCTGATTAAAAGTCAGATGCTCTAACCAACTGAGCTAGGGGCGCACATTCTTTGAAATCAACCACTTGGGTCGCTTTCCCGCCGACAAGCGAAGCGCCTGTTTGCGGAGGCGGTTTTTGGTTCATTCGCGACAGCAGGTCAAGGGCCACAACGTCGGAAGACGCTTATTTTGTGAGGAAAAGCACCAAAAGGCCCCCGACCGGATCGCACGCCAAGGTTATCCGTATTCGGTCCGGAATACGCGGCCCTGCTGACCCATCAGGTTCCAGCCCGCATTGGTGGGGCGCAGCTTGCCGGACTTGCCGAACTTCTCCGCCAGCCCGAACACCACAAGTTGGGCGCTGGCGCCCGCGTCCTGGGTCCTGTCCGCGTCGACAATGTCGAGCAGGGCGGCGATTCGTTCAGCTTCGGTCACGATGGTTCCGGTCGTCCGTTAATCCTGCACACCCCGTGCCGGGTCGCCGCCCCAAGGGCAAGCGATCTTCGCGGCCTAGCTTCCGAACCGGCCGATTTCTGACAGATGCCTGGTTTTCCAGCCCTGTTCAGCCCGCCGCTTTCCAGTCTAGCTTCACGCCATGGGACCGCTCACCGGACTACGCATCATCGAAATCGACGGCCTGGGGCCGGTCACCTTCGCCGGCATGGTGCTGGCCGACATGGGGGCCGAGGTCCTGCGGCTGACGCGCGGCGGAAACGCCCCCGCCGCCGTGTTCGACGATGTCGGCGGCGAGGTGCTGCATCGCGGACGCATCGCCGTGCCGGTCGATCTGAAATCGCCTGAGGATCGCGACAAGGTCCTGGCCCTCATCGCCGGGGCCGACGCCCTGATCGAGGGTTTCCGACCCGGCGTCATGGAGCGACTGGGTCTGGGGCCGGACGCCTGCGCCGCCATCAACCCGCGTCTCGTCTATGGCCGCGTCACCGGATGGGGCCAGAGCGGGCCGATGGCGGATCAGGTCGGCCACGACATCAACTACCTGGCCCTGTCCGGCGCCCTCTATCCCATGGGCGCGGGCGATCAGCCGCCCTGCCCGCCGCTCAATCTGGTCGGCGACTACGGCGGCGGGGCCATGATGCTGGTCAGCGGCGTTCTTGCGGCCATGCTGGAGGCCAAGACCACCGGACGCGGGCGCGTCGTGGACGCGGCCATGACCGACGGCTCGGCCCTGCTGACCAGCCTCTTCCATGCCCTGCGGGCGCGCGGTCTGTGGAGCGACACGCGAGAAGCCAACCTGCTGGACGGCGGAACGCCCTTCTATCGCTGTTACGCCTGTCGCGACGGGCGCTTCGTCGCTGTCGGGGCGCTGGAGCCCCGCTTCTACGCCGCTCTGATCGACGGCCTGGGCCTGACGCCGGAGGATGCCACGCAGTTCGACCGCGACGCCTGGCCGGCCCTGCAGACCCGCTTCACCGCCCTGTTCGCCACAAGGGACCGCGACGACTGGGCCGCCCATTTCGCCGGGACCGAGGCCTGCGTCACCCCCGTCCTGACCCTGGGCGAGGCGACGGAGCACCCCCACAATCAGGCGCGCGGGACTTTTGTGAAGGCCGGGATCGTCCAGCCCGCCCCCGCGCCGCGCTTCGGCGCTCACGCGGCGCCGGTCAGCGCCGACCGCCCCGCCCTGCCCCTGGATCAGGCCCTCGCCGACTGGGCCAAACCGGCCGCGTCCCGCGTGACGTAACGTGTGACGGAGAAGGTTCAGTTGCGGTTCATTCTCCTTCGGTAAACAAGGCGAGGGAACCCAGCTGCGCAGACGACGTTTGCCACCCCAAAGGGGCAAGAAAACCAAATGAACCGCTTGATTGTAAAACGTTTGCTCTTGGCCGCCGGCCTGGCCGCCACCGCCGCCCTCGCGGCCTGCGAGGAGCCGCGCCGGGACAACGATTACGAAGCCGTGGAAATCCAGACGGAAGAGCCGACTGCGCCCGCCGCCGAAGACTCCGGCGCCCCCGTCGTGGCTGAAGCCCCCGCCGCCAAGGAAGCGACGACGCCGGTCGAGGCCATTCCGCACGACGAACGCACCTCGGAACAGACGGTGCAGCCGGAAAGCGATACGCTGTTCTACTGATTCCGCTCTGAACGGCCCTCTCTGCCGGTTGTCGCGCTCTGAACCCAAGGCTCCAGTTTGACGTCGAGGTCCCATCTCCTTCTCGCCAGCGTGGCGCTCTGGGCTGTCTGCGGCCAAGCGGCGCTCGCCGATGAGCCCAAGGCCGAGATCCGCGGGGAGATCGACGGCGAACTGCGCCGTCAGCTGGAGCAGGCCGTCGGTCAGGTCGACAACGCGCCCGCCAATCGGTTCGAGGCCCGGCGTCGCGCGCGTTCGGCCATGGAGTCCGCCCAGGCCCTGCTGCGCTCCGAAGGCTATTACCAGCCCACGCTGCAGGACGATGTCGAGGGTGAGGAAAAGCCCGTCGCCATCGTCACCGTCACGCCTGGCCGCCGCTTTGAGCTGAGCGAGACCAAGGTCAACTGGGTCGCCCCAGTGCCCGACCCCGTGTCGCAGTCGGTCGCCACCGCCGATCTTGGGCTGAAGCCGGGCGAACCGGGCCGCGCCGCCGACATCCTGGACGCCGAGGGCCGGATCGTCGCCAGCCTGTCCCGCGAAGGCTATGCCGACGCAAAGGCCGAACCGCGCCGCGTCGTCGTCGACCACGCCACCTTCACCGTGCAGCCCAACTTCAACATCGCCTCGGGCGAGCTGGTGCGGCTGGACGGGATCCTGGTGCGCACGCGCGGGCCGACCAATCCCGACTGGGTCGTCAACCTGGCCCCGTGGAAGGCCGGCGACCGCTATGATCCCGAAGACGTGGCTGAACTGGAACGTCGACTGCTGGACACCGGCGTCTATGACGGCGTCAACGTCTCCCTCGCGCCGCTGGATCAGGTCACGCCCGAGGGCCTGCGCCCGGTCGTGGTCGGCCTGTCCGATCGCCCGCGCAGCCTGCTCGAGGCGGGCGCCACCTACTCGACCGCCGAGGGCGTCGGCGTGGACGTCTTCCGCACCCGCTACAACCGGTTCGGCCGCGCCGCGACGCTGAAATACGGGCTCCGGTTCGCCAGCATCGACAGCCGCCTCGGCGGCGAGGTCAGCCTGCCCCACTGGCGCAAGCCCGGCCGGACGCTGAAGCTGTCCTCCTACCTCGTCAACGAACAGACCGACGCCTACGACCGCAGCGCCCTGACCGTGAACGCCGACCTGTCGCAGCGCATCGGCAAGACCTCCTTCTTTACCTACGGCCTGGGCCTCGATGCGGGCCGCTATACGGAAAACCGCTTCGATCCCGTCACCCAGGCGCCGATCACCTTCGACCGCGATCTGGCGATTGTGACGGGGCGGACCAGCGCCTTCATGGACCGCTCCAATGACCCGCTGAATCCGACCACCGGCTTCCGCCTCTACGTCTCGGCCCAGCCGACCGCCGTGACCGGCGAGGACACCGTTCTCTTCCTGCGCACAGAGACGCAGGCCACTGGCTACCTGCCCGTCCAGGACGGCGCCAGGACCGTTCTGGCCGGTCGCGTCCGCATCGGCTCGATCATCGGCGGTCAGGAATTGACCGTGCCCTCGGACCGCCTCTTCTATTCCGGCGGCGGCGGCTCCGTGCGCGGCTACTCCTACCAGAGCATCAACCCGCGGCTGCCCGACAACACCCCGCGCGGCGGCCTGTCGCTGTTCGAGACCTCGATCGAAGTGCGCCGCGACATCGGTCAGAAGTTCCAGGCCGTCGGCTTCATCGACGCCGGCGCCATCGGCTTCCAGGAAACGCCCAACTTCAACAACCTGCGCTACGGCGCCGGCGTCGGGGTGCGCTACAAGCTGCCCTTCGGCCCGGTCCGCGCCGACATCGCCATTCCGCTGGACAAGCGTGAGGGCGACGCCGAATTCCAACTCTACATCAGCATCGGCCAGGCGTTTTGACCGACACCCCTCCGCCTCACGAACCCGAAGCGGAAACCGCCGCCGACACACCGGCGCAAGCGGAAAAGCGCAAGCGCACGCGTCTGCAACTGATCGCCTTGGTCTCCGGCATCGTGGTCGCCGCCCTTGTCGCCCTGGCCATCGTCGCCGCCATCGGCGGCCGCATGTACCTCGTCTCGGATTCCGGCCGCGACCTGATCACCAGCTTCGTCTCCGGCAAGAAGATCAGCCGCTACGGCCGCATCAATGTCGAGGGCCTGAAGGGCGACCTGTTCGACGACTTCATCCTGGGCCGAGTGACCGTGACGGACGCCAACGGCGTCTGGCTTGAGGCCACCAACGTCCACGTCGACTGGTCCTACTGGCCCCTGCTGATGCGCCGCTTCCATGCGACCGAGATCAGCGCAGATAAGATCCGCGTCATCCGCCGCCCTCTGCTGGAGCCCCGCACCGAGCCCGGCGGCCCCCAGGCCATCTCCGTCGACATCGACAAGTTCAGCGCCAACGTCGAGCTGATGGAGGACTTCTCCAAGGAATACGGCCGCTGGTCGCTGGCCGGCGACGCCGAGATCCCGCGCAAGGGCGACAAGAAGGTCAACGTCAACGCCTTCAGCCTGAACCGCAAGGGCGACCATCTGCTGGTCAAGGCCGTCATCGGCAAGAAGCCCGAGGACCTGCGTGTCAACCTGCGCGCCAATGAAGCCCAGGGCGGCCCCATCGCCGGGGCCTTGGGCTATTCGCCAGACAAGCCCTTCTCGGCCGTCGCCGTGGTCAACGGCGAGATCGTCAACGTCGAGGTCAAGACCGGCGACTTCACCCCCCTTTCGGTCAAGGGCCGCTACGGCAAGGACGGCGCGCGCATCGGCGGCTATGCCGACTTCTCGGGCTCCGACCTGCTGGCGCCCTTCGTCGAACGCATTGGCCGCACCGCCCGCTTCGGCTTCGCCACCACGCCGGACAAGACCCGCGAGGGCTTCCAGGGCGTGGCCTGGACCCTGAACGCCGAAAACATCCAGTCCAGCGCCCAGGGCCTGATCCGACTCAAGGACCGCACCGCCCCTGACGGCGTCCGCCTAGAGATCACCACCCCCTCGCTCAACCGACTGGTCGGGTTCAAGCTGGCCGAGGGCGCCACCTATACCGGCGTGTTCAAGGGCGACGCCCAGATCTGGACCCTGCAGGGCTCCGCTAGTCTTCAGGACGCCGACCTGGCCAGCTATCGCGCCGCCCGCATCTCCGGCCCGCTCAACATCGCCGTGAACAAGGGCCAGTTCGATATCACCGCCGACGCCCGCGCGGTCGGCGGCTCGACCGCCGGCATCATCGGCGCCCTGCTGGGATCGACGCCGCGCGTGCAGCTGGAAGGCACGCGCACCACCGACGGCGCCTATCTGCTGAAGAAGATCGACGGGCGCGGTCAGGCCCTGACCCTGACCGGATCGGGCGGACGCAACCTGACCGGGGGCCTCAGCTTCCGCGGCAACGCCGACATCACCGACATCTCGCGCATCCGTCCCGGCGCCAAGGGTTCGTTCAGCGGCCCCATCCAGGCCAGCAAGGCGCGCGGCAAGACGCCCTGGGTGCTCAGCTTCGACGGGCGCGGCTCGCGCATGAGCGTCGGCATGGACGAACTGGACCGCCTGCTGGGCCAGACCCCCCGCCTCAAGGCCGCCGGATCGTGGCGCAGCGGGGTCCTGTCCATCAACAGCAGCGAACTGACCGGCGCCGCAGGGCGCATGGGGGCCAAGGGCCTGATCGAGGGGGGCAAGATGCGTCTGGCCCTGAACTGGGACGCGCGCGGCCCCTTCGGCGTCGGCCCCGTGGCCATCGACGGCGCCATGAGCGGCGACGGCGCCCTGACCGGCACCCTGGCCCAGCCGCGCGCCGACCTGCGCGCCGCCTTCGACAAGGTGTCGGCCAGCGGTCTGGTCCTGACCAACGCCGACCTGATCCTCAGCTTCCGCAAGGGCGCCGACGCCTCGGACGGGCGGATCGTGCTGAACTCCGGCTCCAACTACGGCCCGGCCCGCGCCTCAGGGAACTTCTTCCTCGGCGGCAAGAGCCTTCGGTTGACCGAGGTGGACGTCAACGCGGGCGGCGTGACGGCCCAGGGGGCCATCGCCCTGTCCAACAACTACCCCTCCAGCGCCGACCTGACCTTCACCGCGCGTCAGGGCGCCTTCCTGGCCTCGGGCGAGGCCAATGGCCGGGTGCGCCTGACCGACGGCGGCGGCGACCAGAGCGCCGTTCTCGACGTCACCGGCCGCAACGTCCGCCTGGCGGGATCGACCTGGGTCGTCCGCAGCCTGTCGCTCAAGGGCCAGGGCACGCTGGAACGCCTGCCCTTCACCCTGTCGGCGGACGTGGGCGGCGCCACTCCGGTCCAGTTCAACGGCACGGGCGAGTATTCCCGTCAGGGCCCCGCGCAGAGCGTCACCCTGCGCGGCGGCGGTCGCGTGCGCGAGGTCGCCTTCACCACCCGCGCCCCCGCCGTCATCGCCCTGAACGGCGACGGCCGCGTCGTGCGGGTCGATCTGGGCCTCGGGGGCGGCGTCCTGACCGGCGAACTGCGCCACGACAAGGCCGGCAGCGCCATCCAGGCCGAGTTGACCAATATCGAACTGGGCTCTCTGGCCCCCGACCTGCGCGGCCAGATCACTGGCCGTGTCTCGCTGCAAGGCTCGGGTGAGACCCTCAACGGTTCGGCCAATGTCGACCTCAAGCAGCTTCGCAGCATCGACGCGCCGCGCGGTCTGGCCGTGGACGGCACGCTGAACGCCGAACTGACCGACAACATCCTGCGTCTGAAGGCCCAGGCCCAGGACAGTACGGCGGTGCAAGCGTCCGCCGATGTGTCCCTGCCGGTCGAGGCATCGGCCGCGCCCTTGCGGCTGGCCATCGCCCGCACCCGGAACATGTCCGGCCAGATCGCCATCAACGGCCAGATCCAGCCCATCTGGGACCTCTTCCTCGGCGGCGCCCAGTCCCTGTCGGGTCAGATCGCGGCCCGCGCCACCCTGGCCGGCACGCTGAACGAGCCGCGCCTGAATGGGCGCCTGGATCTGACCCAGGGAACCTTCCGCGACAGCATCACTGGTCTGCGCCTCGAAAGCGTCACGCTCGCCAGCCGCTTCGACGACAGTCAGGCTGTGATCGAACGCTTTGAAGCCGCCGACGGCGTCAAGGGCACGGTGACCGGCAACGGCAATCTGGGCCTGCGTCAGGGCTCCGGCTCGACGCTGCGGCTGGAGCTGACGCGCTTCCGCGTCATCGACAACGACATCGCCGAGGCCCGCGCCAACGGGGTCCTGACCGCCGTGCGCGGCGCGGACGGCAATATCCAGCTCAGCGGCGACCTGAACATCGACGAGGCCAACATCTCGCCCAACCTGCCCGGCTCGAACGGCGTGGTGAAGATGGACGTGGTCGAGATCAACCGCCCCGGCGGCGATCCGGTCGAGGTCGAGACCAAGGGACGCGGCCCGCAGATCGGCCTGAACCTGAACCTGACCGGACGCGAAATCCACGTGCGCGGGCGCGGCCTGAACGTCGAACTGACGGCCAACGCCCGCGTGCGCGGCACCATCACCCGCCCGGTGCTGACCGGCACCGCAAACGTCGTGCGCGGCGACTACGAGTTCGCGGGCAAGCGGTTCGTCTTCGACGACAGCGGCTCGGTCATCCTGTCCACCGACCCCGCGCGCATCCGCCTGAACCTGGCGGCGGTGCGCGAAGACCCGGCCCTGACCGCGACCATCAAGGTCACCGGCACGGCGGCCCAGCCCAAGATCGAGCTGACCTCGACCCCCTCCCTGCCTCAGGATGAAATTCTGTCTCAGGTCCTGTTCGGGCGTTCGGCCTCGCAGCTGTCAGGGTTCGAAGCCGCGCAACTGGCCTCGGCCGTGGCCTCTCTGGCGGGCGGCGGCGGGTTCGACGTCATCGGCAACCTGCGCCAGTTGGCGGGTCTGGACCGCCTGTCCTTCGGCGGCGAGGCTTCCAGCCTGACCATCGCTGGCGGTCGCTACATCACCGACGACGTCTATCTGGAGATCATCGGCGGCGGCGAAGGCGGGGCGGCGGTCAATGTCGAGTGGCAGGTGCGCCGCAACCTGGCCGTCAGCTCCAAGTTCGGCGGCGAAGGCGACGCCAGCATCTCGGTCCGCTGGCGCCGCGAAAGCGACCGCCCCGGCGGCGGCGCGCCACTTGATCGGCGCCGCAACCGCAGCCGCTAGCTTGGGCTTTCCCTTCTCCCCTTGGGGGAGAAGGCGCCAGACTTGCTGCCTACAAAACTTCCAGAATGGTCTCGACGGGGCGTCCGATGCGGGCGCCCTTGGGCGTCTGGACGATGGGCCGCTCCACCAGCACCGGCTCGGCGATCATGGCGGTGCGGATCACGTCGTCCGATGCGCCGCTCTCCAGCAGTTCGCTCGTCTTCGCCTCACGCTTGCGCAGCATCCCCGAGAGGCCCACGCCCGTCTGCTCGGCCAGCCGGTCCAAGGTCGCCGCGTCCCAGCCGGTCTTCAGATACTCGACCACCACCGGCTGAACGCCCTTCTCCTGCAGCAACTCCAGCGCCTTGCGCGAGGTCGAGCATTTCGGGTTGTGGAAGATCGTGACGGTCATGGCGAAGCTCCTGTCTGAAGCCCTCACCTAGGCCTTGAGATCCCCCCGCGCCAGCACCGCCGCGCCGCGCAGCCCGCCGACATGCAGGATCAGGCAGACCAGCATGGTCGTGGCCGCGATCACCGCGCCCCAGGCCGGAACGCCCGCTGCCCCCAGCGGCGCGCCGACCAGCAGACTGACGCCGAACGCGCTTAACTCATAGAGCGCCCAGGCCAGGCCGAAGACCGGCAGGATGCGGTTGGGCCGACGCCACTGCGCCCAGCCCAGACCGGTGGCGATCAGGGCGAAGAAGACGGCGAACCCCGTCGTCGCGCCGCGGAACTCGGCGTAGGCAGCGTCCGAGGCGTACCAGACCAGCCCCGCCTGCATCAGACCCGTCGCCGCCCACAACCAGAAGGCCACGGCGCTGAGGCGCGCCATGGCCGCCGCCGTCGTTCCCGAATCGACGGGACCGAACGGGTTGGGGAAGCTGAAACGACGGTTCATGCGCGACTCCTCGACTGCGGCGGCAAACCTATCCCGCGCGTACCCGTTTTCCCAAGGCCGTGAGCGAGAAACCGCCTCGCCTTCACCTTTGCCCCCGCCCCGTCTAGGGTCGCCGTTATGCGGATCGAACCCCACGACCAGGCCGTTCTCGACCACGTCGCGGCCCAGGGCGACGTGATCGTCGCGCGGACCATCGACTGGGCCAATATCAACTCCGGCAGTCGCCACGCCGCCGGTCTGGCGCGGATGCTGGACGTGCTGGAGGCCGAGGCCCGCCGCCTGCCCGCCGAGATCGTACGCGTGCCGACGCAAGGATCGACCACCGTGGCCGACAGCGGCGCTGTGATCCCCGAAAGCTACGCCGACTGCCTGACCATCACCGCCCGACCCGAGGCCCCGATCCAGGTCGTCCTGACCGGCCACTACGACACCGTCTTTCCCGCCGACAGCGATTTCCAGACCGTCGTGACCCGCCCCGACGGCGCCCTGAACGGCCCCGGCGTGGCCGACATGAAGGGCGGCATCAGCGTCATGCTGGCCGCGCTGGAGGCCTTCGAAACCCACCCGGACAAGGCCCGCGTCGGATGGACCGTGCTGCTGAGCCCCGACGAAGAGATCGGCTCGCCCGCCTCGGCGCCCCTGCTGGCCCAACTCGGCGCGCGCGGCCACGTCGGCCTGACCTATGAACCGGCCCTGTCGGACGGCACGCTCGCCGGCGAACGCAAGGGCAGCGGCAACTTCCACCTGATCGTCACCGGCAAGGCCGCCCACGCGGGCCGCGCCTTCCACGAAGGCGCCAATGCGGTCGCGGGCGCGGCCATGATCGCCGCCCGTCTGCACGGCCTGAACGGCCAGCGCGAGGGCGTCACCGTCAATGTGGCCAGGATCGCCGGCGGCGGGGCGCTGAACGTCGTGGCTGACAACGCCGTGGTCCGCTTCAACGTCCGCGTCCCGGATCAGGCGGCCTCAGACTGGATCAACGCCGCGGTGCGCGCCATCGCCGCCGAGCCGCCCTTCCCCGGTCTGACGCTTGACCTGCACGGCGGCATGACCCGCGCGCCCAAGCCGATGGACGCATCGCAGACCGCCCTGTTCCATGCCGTCCGCGACGCGGGCGAACTGCTGGGCCAGACCATTGCCTGGAAACCGTCGGGCGGCGTCTGCGAAGGCAACAACCTGCACGCCGCGGGCCTGCCCAACGTCGACACCCTCGGCGTCGTCGGCGGCGAGATCCATTCGGATCAGGAGTTCGCCTGGCCCGCCAGCTTCGTCGAACGGGCGCAACTGTCCGCCCTGATCCTGTGCAAGATCGCCTCGGGCGAGATTGACGCGTTGAAACTGAAACAGCTCCGACTGGAGACCATGTAACCGCATGCTCGTTGTTCGCCCCGCCGGCCCGGCCGACCTCCATCACCTGCTTGAACTGGCCATCCTGTCCGGCCCCGGCTTCACCAGCCTGCCCGAAGACGCCGACGTCCTGAGCGAGCGCCTGGAACTCAGCCAGGCCAGCTTCGAAGGCAGGATCGCGCCGGAAGAAGCCTGGTACACCCTGATGCTGGAAGACGGCGACACGGGCGACATCGACGGCATCGGCTCGGTCAAGGCGACGGTGGGGCTGAAGCGGCCCTTCTTCAGCTTCCGCGTGGTCAACAACACCGTCCAGTCGCCCTCGCTGGGCGTGAAGCTGAACCACCAGACCCTGGTGCTGGTCAACGAATGCACCGGCTGGACCGAGGTCGGCTCGCTGTTCCTCAAGGCCGACCGCCGCAAGGGGGGCGCCGGGCGTCTGCTCAGCCAGTCGCGCTACATGCTGATCGGCGCCCAGCCCGATCTGTTCGCCGACAACGTCCTGGCCGAACTGCGCGGCGTCTTCACCCCCGACGGCTACTGCCCATTCTGGGACCACGTGGCGCACAAGTTCTTCCCGATGGACTTCGACGACGCCGACCGCATGACCGGCTCGACCGACAAGCAGTTCATCCTCGACCTCGCCCCGCGCCACCCCATCTACATCGACCTGCTGCCCGAACCCGCCCGCGCCGTGATCGGCAAGGTCCACCCCCAGGGCGTGCCCGCCATGGCCCTGCTGGAAAGCGAGGGCTTCCGCCCCAACGGTCTGGTCGACATCTTCGACGCCGGCCCGACCGTGGCCTGCGGCCGCGACAACATCCGCACCGTCCGCGACGCTCGCGTCCTGACCGCCCGCATCGAGAACTCGGTCGAGGTCGAACTGCCCTCCCTTGTCTCGACCGACAGCGTCTCGGCCTTCCGCGCCGTCCGCGCCCGCGTCCTGATCGACGGCGACCTGGCCCGCATGACCCCCGACGTCGCCGCCGCCCTGAAGATCAAGGACGGCGCTGTCGTCCGCGTGAAATCCTGAACCGAGTAGCCGCCATGACCCGTTTCACCTCCACCAACCCCGCCACCGGCGAAACCGTCTGGGAAGGCGAAGCCGCCACCACGGAACAGGTCGGCGCCGCCGTCGAGGCCGCCCGCGCCGCCTTCCCCGACTGGGCCGACCGCCCGCGTCAGGACCGCATCGACGCGGTGAAACGCTATCAGGCCGTCCTGAAAGAGCGCGCGCCCGAAATGGCCGAGGCCATCAGCCGCGAGACCGGCAAGGCCCTGTGGGAGACCAAGACCGAGCTGGCCTCGATGGCGGGCAAGGTCGACATCTCCATCCGCGCCTATGACGAGCGCACCGGCGAGCGCTACACCGAAACCGCCTTCGGTCGCGCCACTCTGCGCCACCGCCCGCACGGCGTCTCGGCGGTGCTCGGCCCGTTCAACTTCCCCGGCCACCTGCCCAACGGCCACATCGTCCCGGCCCTGCTGGCGGGCGACACGGTCGTGTTCAAGCCGTCCGAGGAAACGCCCCTGACCGGCCAGCTGATGGCCGAATGCCTGGACGCCGCCGACCTGCCGATGGGCGTGTTCAACATGGTCCAGGGCGGGCGCGAGACCGGCGCCGCCCTGCTGGACCAGCCGATCGACGCCCTGATGTTCACCGGCTCCGGCGCAGCGGGCGCCCACTTCCGGCGCAAGTTCGCCGACGATCCCCACGTCATCCTGGCGCTGGAGCTGGGCGGCAACAATCCGCTGGTCGTCTGGGACGCCGCCGACGCCGAAGCGGTCGCGGGCATCGTGGTCCAGTCCGCCTTCGTCACCACCGGCCAGCGCTGCTCCTGCGCGCGGCGGCTGATCCTGCCCGAAGGCGCGGCGGGCGACGCCATCGTCGAGGCCCTCGCCGCCCTGTCCGACCGCCTGAACTTCGTCCCCTGGGACAGCGACCCCGAGCCCTACGCCGGGCCGCTGATCTCGGAAAAGGCCGCCAGCAACGCCCTGGCCGCCCTGCAACAGCGCATCGACGCGGGCGCCAGAGTCATTCGCGCCTCGGGTCCGGTCGACAACCTGCCCGGCGCCTTCGTCAAGCCCGCGATCATCGACGTCACCGGCGTCGCGGTCGAGGACGAGGAGATGTTTGCGCCCTTCCTGCAGGTCATCCGCGTCCCGACCTTCGACGCCGCCATCGCCGCCGCCAACGCCACCAAGTACGGCCTGTCGGCCGGTCTGGTCAGCGACGACGCCAGGAACTGGGACCGCTTCATCAACCGCATCCGCGCGGGCGTGGTGAACTTCAACCGCCCGACCACGGGGGCGGCGGGCGACATGCCCTTTGGCGGCCTCGGCGCCTCCGGCAACCACCGCCCCAGCGCCTACTACGCCGCCGACTACTGCGCCTACCCCGTCGCCAGCTTCGAGTCCGACGCGGTCAAGAACATCGAAAGCGAGATCAAGGGCTTACGGGGATGATCTCCATCGATCCGTTCGACAGGAATGAACGGATCAAGCCGGGCGTTCGTCTGCGCGCCCGGCGCCAGCGCACCGTCCCGACCTGGACGGAGGCCAAGCTGTGGGAGCGGCTACGCAAGCTCAATATCCGTATCCGGCGTCAGGCCCCGATCGGCCCCTATGTCGTTGACTTCGCCTGCCTGCGCGCCCGGCTGGTGATCGAAGTCGACGGCGGCGTCCACAATCGCATGGACGTCGCCCTGCGTGATCTGAAACGCGACGAATGGCTGACGAGCCAAGGCTACGGGATTCTGAGGATCGACAGCCGCCGCATCCCCCACGACCTCGACGCCGTCATCGCGGAAATCACCCAGGCCATCCGCCTCAAAGCCCCCCTTCCCCTCGAGGGGGAAGGGGTCGGGGGATGGGGTGTAACCCCACCGCATCTGGAAATGACGCAAGAGGCGCAGTCGCGTCTCCCGCGCTCCAATAATCAACCTCCTGCCAGCACCCCCACCCAACCCTCCCCCCTCGAGGGGGAGGGCTCGTGAGTATTGTCATGCCTGCCATCGAAGCCAACGCCGACGGTCTGATCGGGCCGACCCACTCCTATGCGGGCCTGTCGCCGGGCAACCTCGCCTCCAGCCTGAACAAGGGCGAGGCGTCGAACCCGCGCGCGGCGGTCTTGCAGGGCCTCGACAAGATGAAGCGGCTGGCCGACCTGGGCCTGCCCCAGTTCGTCCTGCCGCCGCACGAACGGCCCAACATTCCCTTTCTGCGCTCGCTCGGCTTCTCGGGCTCCGACAAGACCGTCCTGGCCAAGGCCTGGCGCGACGCGCCTGCGTTTGCCGCCGCCGCCTGCTCGGCCTCGCCCATGTGGGCCGCCAACGCCGCGACGGTGACGCCCAGCGCCGACGCCGCCGATGGTCGGGTCCACTTCACCCCCGCCAACCTGCACACCAACCTGCACCGCTCGCTGGAGCATCGGCAGACCAAGCGGGCGCTGGACGCCCTCTTCCCCGATGCGACCCGGTTCGCCGTCCATGACGCCCTGCCCGCCGTCGCCCATCTGGCCGACGAGGGCGCCGCCAACCACGTCCGTCTGTGCGCCACGCATGGCGGCCGCGGCGTCAATCTGCTGGTCTGGGGCCGCGAAGCCTTCGAGCCCTGGGACGGCCGCTTCCCCGCCCGCCAGACGCGCGAGGCCTCCGAGGCCATCGTCCGCCGCCACGAAGCCGGCCGCCCGGTCCTGGCCCAGCAATCGCGCGCGGCCATCGACGGCGGCACCTTCCACAACGACGTGGTCTGCGTCGGCGCCCTGGACACCCTCTTCTTCCACGAGCTGGCGTTTGAGGACACCGAGGCCACCAAGGCCGCCATCCGCCGCGCCGCCGACGGCCTGTTCGAGCCTCAGTTCGTCGAGGTCTCCGCCGCCGACCTGCCGCTGGCCGACGCCATCAGCTCCTATCTGTTCAACTCCATGCTGATCCAGATTCCGGGCGAGGACCGCCTGACCCTGATCTGCCCGACCGAGACCCGCGACAACGCCCGCAGCCATGCGGTCGCCGAACGGATCGCCGCCTCCAACGGCCCCATCGGCCGGGTCGAATATGTCGATGTGCGCCAGTCGATGCGCAACGGCGGCGGCCCCGCCTGCCTGCGTCTGCGGGTCGTCCTGACCGAAGACGAACTCGCCGCCACCAACCCGGCCATGCGGATGACCGACGCCCTGCACGCCCGCCTCTCGGCTTGGGCGACCCGCTGGTATCGCGAAACGCTAACCGCCCAGGACCTGGCTGACCCCGACCTGCTGGACGAGACGCGCGGCGCGCTGGACGAGCTGACCGGGATATTGGCGCTGGGCGCGGACTTCTACCCGTTCCAGCGCGTCTAGATCCTTCTCCCCTTGGGGGAGAAGGTGGGCGTCCCGGACTTGATCCGGGACGCTCGGATGAGGGGTAGGGTCGATACGGCCACGACGGTCCGACTCAGGCCAGCGTCCCCCTCATCCGTCATGCTCCGCACGACACCTTCTCCCCCGAGGGGAGAAGGAGACCAAGCCATCACAACTCAACGCCGCAATCCCTTAAAAACATGGGGTTTGAGCGCGCCCGGCACGCTTTTCGGCGCCGGATCTTCACCACGCGTCATAATCCCCTCCCGGTCAGCGCCACGGAGGGGATTTCAGACGATTCAGACGAATTGGACTCTGTTTTTTTGCGCCCCAGCCGTCAGGCCGCGAACCGCCCGCCCTTGGCCGCATAGGCCTGCGTTCCGCGGGTGAAGACCTTGTCGCTCGGCAGGATGGTGTCGATCGGCAGATCCTCGGCCCCCTTCAGTCTCTCGTACAGCGGTCCGAAGTCCTGAAGCGTCACCGCCTTCAGTTCCTCGATGCTGTCGATGACGAAATAGACCTGCTGGAAATCGTCGATGCGGTAGAGGGTCTTCATCACCCGCTCCAGGTCGAAGCCCAGACGGTTGGGCGAGGCGTCTTCCAGGCTGAACACGCTCTCGGTCGCCGACGACACGATGCCCGCGCCATAGATGCGAAGGCCGTCGGCCTCCTTCATCAGGCCGAACTCGACCGTGTACCAATAGAGCCGCGCCAGCTTGTCCAGCATTCCTAGCGACGCCGCCCTCTGCCCGCCCTTGCCATAGGCCTCCATATAGGCGGCGAAATCGGGGTCGGTCAGCATCGGCACATGGCCGAAGACGTCGTGGAAGATGTCGGGTTCCTGCAGGTAGTCCAGCTGATCCGGCTTGCGGATAAACTGCCCCGAAACGAAGCGGCGGTGGGCCAGGTGGTCGAAGAAGACATCCTCGGGCACCAGTCCGGGTACGCAGACCACGGTCCAGCCAGTCAGTGCCTGAAGTTTGGGGTTCATCACCTCGAAGTCGGGGATGCCGCCCGTGTTCAGGTCCAGCGCGTTCAGCCCGCGCATATAGGCGTCGCAGGCGCGGCCCGGCAGGATCTTCATCTGCCGGGCGTACAGAGTGTTCCAGGTCTCGTGCTCGACGTCGGTATAGGCCGTCCAATTCTGAGGGATGGTCCAGTCGGCGGCGGCGCCTTCGGGCGGTGCTTCAAAGACGTGTTCGAAATCTGACATGGGAACGCTCCTCTCGGCTCTGACGGCCGTTGCGGGCAGATTAGCGCGCGATCCGACCGCCGTCACGCACGTCTATTGCAGCGTTTGTGAACGCGGCGCGTGGCGTCCCTGGGCGTCGATAGTGAACCACTGCCGCTCGTCGTCGAGGGACAACTGCTCCGCATCTGGACTGGCCTCAAGCGCCTCTTCGGCGGCGTAGGCGATAACGCCGCCCGACGCGTCGGCGATGAGGATGCTGTAGAAGGGCTGATCAGCACTGACCATGCCCGTCTCTGCGGCAGGGCCTGCGTAGGAGGCGTCCACATCCATGACCAGGCCGTGAAAGGCGTGGTCGCGATGACGGACGATCTGTCCGAGGCCGAACCGGGCTGTGTGAACCTGGGTCATGTTGCAATGGATACGCCTGGCAAGTTGAAGCGGATGCATCGCGGTCCGTTCATCTTTCCGACAGGAAGGACTTGGCGTGGCCGTTAGTCCCGGTTTACGCTGGTTCCGACGGGCGCCGTTCTGGACCGCCCACATGAAAGCTCGGCCCATGCCGGAGACCCCTGGCGCGCCCGCACGGCGCGACGCGAGGTCCCAGCCCACGAAGTCCCGCGATTCAGGGGCTTCCGGTCGCGATGCGCCCCTCTATGGCGCGCTCGACCTGGGGACCAATAATTGCCGCCTGCTGATCGCGCGCCCGTCGCGCGACGGGTTCCGGGTGGTCGACAGCTTCAGCCGCATCGTGCGGCTGGGCGAAGGCCTGTCTCATACAGGGCGGTTGGATGACCACGCCATGGACCGGGCCTATGACGCCCTGGCGTTGTGCGCCGAGCGCGTCGCCCGCAAGGGTCTGGAGCCCAGCCGCCTGACCGCCGTCGCCACCCAGGCCTGCCGCGCCGCCGCCAACGGCGAGGCCTTCGTCGAAAGGGTCCGCCGCGGCACCGGGCTGAAGCTCAGGATCATCGACCCGGCCGAAGAAGCCAGCCTTTCTGTGGCTGGCTGCTTGAACCTGTTTGATCCCCGCGCCGAGGCGGTGCTGGTCATTGATGTCGGCGGCGGCTCGACCGAACTGTCCTGGCTGACGCGCGGCGCCCGCGGGTTCGAAAGCAAGAGCTGGATGTCCGCGCCTTTGGGCGTCGTCACCCTGGCCGAACGTCACCCCGAACCGGCCGGCGACACCGAAGCCTGGTTCGAGGCCATGGTCGCTGACGTCGGCGAGCATCTGGCTGCGGGCGGTCCCAACGACGCCTCGGTGCGTTCCCTGTTCGATAGCGGACGGGTGCATATGGTCGGAACCTCGGGGGCTATCACCAGTCTGGCGGGCATCCACCTGGGCCTGCATCGCTATCAGCGTGATCTGGTCGATGGTCTGTGGATGACGCGCGGCGACTGCGAGGCGGCGGCCGCGCGGCTGAAGAGCCTGGGGCCGGCGGGCCGTGCGGCGGAAAGCTGCATCGGGCCGGACCGCGCCGATCTGGTGCTGGCGGGCGCGGCGATTCTGGAAGCGGTGCAGCGCGCATGGCCGTGCGAGCGCGTGCGCGTCGCCGACCGTGGACTGCGCGAGGGCCTGTTGCTGCAAAGGATGCGCGAAGACCGCCAGAAGCCCCGCCGACGCCGTCGCCGGGGCCGCTCCAGCGGCGCGGATCAGGCGGCGGGCGCTCCATCGACCTGAACCGGCAGGTCGATGTCGCAGACCGAGAAGTCCGCGCCCCTGGCCTGGCGCGCGGCGTCGGCCAAGACCCTGAACTGCACAGAGGCGGTATCCAGCACCCGAGCTGTCGGCCGCTCGGCCTGGGGCAGGTCAGACGCCACCCGCACTCGCGCCATGCGATCCGGGTCAGTGACGATGCCGTCAGGGTTAGGGCTGAACTTCAGCGCCCGCACGACGTCCAGACCGGAAATCACCCGCCCCCAGATCGTGTAGCGCTTGTCCAGCGAGGGATAGGGCTGGCGCATCAGGAAGAACTGGCTGTTGGCGCTGTCCGGCGCCTCGTCGCGCGCCATGCCCGCAACGCCGGGGCAGTAGAGACCCCAGGCGTGCACCTTCTTGTCCGCCGTCGTGGCCATGAAGGCGTCGGGCTGGGTCTGAACAGGCAGGGAATGCAGGAAGCCGAGCACAGCCCCAGCCGGCGCCGCCACCGCCGTAAACGGCGTCTGGCCGTCCCGCCGGAAGGTGAACTCGGCCTTCAGATCAGGATAGGGGCTCTGACCCTCGCCGGTGCCCAGAGGATCGCCGGTCTGGGCCATGAACTGATCGATGACACGGTGCCAGACCTGGCCGTCATAAAAGCCGCGACCGGCCAGCAGGCGGATGCGCTCGACATGGCCCGGCGCGACCTCGGGGGCCAGCTCCACCAGGATACGGCCCTTGCTGGTGTCAATCACCAGCAGATTTTCAGCCGCAACCACCCGCCACTCGCTCGCTGAGACGGGCGGCGTCGTAGCAGCGGTCGCCGCCTCTTGCGCCCACGCCGTGCCTGCCAGCGTCAGGACGCACGCCGCCGCCAAACCTGTTGAAAAGCGCATCTATCCCCTCCCCCAATCAGAAAACTCAGCCGCCGGTGATCTGCACCACGGGCTGAACGTCGCAGATGCCGAACTGGGCCCCGCGCGCGGTACGGGCGGCCTCGACGGCGGCGTTGAAGGGCGCCGAACCCGGCACAGCCACGCGCACGGTCGGGCGCTGGCCCTCCGGCAGGGCCGAGGCCAACTGCACCTTGGTCATGGCGTCGGCGTCGGGACCGACGGCCCCGTCCTTGGCGTCGTCACCGGCCTTTAGCGCCTTGACCACATCCAGGCCCTGAACCACTCGACCAAAGGTCGTATAGCCGCCGTTCAGGTTGTCGTTCTGGCCGCTCATCAGGAAGAACTGGCTGTTGGCGCTGTCGGGCGAACCGGCGCGGGCCATCCCCGCCACGCCAGGACAGAACAGGCCGCTTGCCCCGACCTTCAGGTCGGCGGTGACGAACATCTGGGCGTCCGGCTGAGTCGTGATCGGCAGGCTGCCCATGATGCCGCGCAGCCCCGGCCCGCTGTTCTCGACGGCGACAAAGCCGCTGTCGCGTCCGCGACGGAAGTTGAACTCGCCCTTGATGTCCGGCAGGTCGCTGCCGCCCGCGCCCGTGCCTTCCGGATCGCCGGTCTGGGCCATGAAGTTCGGGATGACGCGGTGGAATTTCAGCCCGTCATAAAAGCCGCGGTTGGTCAGGGTGCGGATACGCTCAATGTGGTTCGGCGCGGCGCGCGGCTCCAGCTCGACCAGAACCCGGCCCTTGGAAGTGTCGATCACCCAGAGGTTTTCCGGCGAAACCGTGCGCCATTCCGCCGTTTGCGCGACAGCGCCGCCCGCGATCATCGAGACCGCTGCGGCGGTCAGAAGCATCTTGAAGGTCATTCGGTATCCTGAAATCTAGCGCAGCACCTTGGCGCGCACCTGGGCGGCGACCGCCGGGCTGACGAAGCTCTCGATCGCGCCGTCCAGACGGGCGATCTCCTTCACCAGCCGCGAGGCGATGGCCTGATGGCGCGGATCGGCCATCAGGAACACGGTCTCTATGTCGCTGTTGAGGCGCTGGTTCATCGCCGTCATCTGGAACTCGTATTCGAAGTCCGCGACCGCGCGCAGGCCGCGCACGATGACGTTGGCGTTCACCTCTTCGGCGAAATGCATCAACAGGCTGGAAAAGGGCCGCACCTGAATATCGGCGTCAAAATGCGCGACTTCGGCCTTCAGCATCTCGACGCGCTCGGCGGTCGAGAACAAGGGGCCCTTGTCGTCGTTCTGAGCCACGCCGATCACCAGCCGGTCGACCAGTTTAATCGCCCGCCCGATGATGTCCATGTGGCCGTTCGTGACCGGGTCAAAAGTCCCCGGATACAGTCCGATGCGCATGGCCTTCGCCTCCCCGCGTTTGGACCCGTTTAGCAGGTGCGAAATCAACGGCCTAGATCGTCTGACACGGGTTTGATCGCCAGGCGTCGATCAGACGCGAAATCAGAGCCTCTGCCGGTGTGAAAGCGTGGCCGTCGATCGCCGCCACGGCGCAGGCGGGCGTGGCGCTGTTGCAGATAAAGGCGGCGTCGAAGGCCTCCAGATCGGACAGGCGCACTGGACGCGTTTCGCTGTCTAGACCGAGGTCCGCCATCCCGCGTTGCAGCAAGGCCTGACCAATCCCCGCCAGCATCGGCGCCTCGGGCCAGACCACGATCTCGCCCTGGACGAAGCCGATGTTCCAGATGGAGCCTTCGGAAATCCGCCCGTCGCCATCGAGGAACAGGGCGTCGTCGAAGCCTGCCCGAACCGCCTGACGCCGCGCACGGGTCAAGCCGAAAGTGGCGGCATGCTTCAGATGCGGGACTTCGCGGGCATAGACTTGGGTCTGAAGGCGCAGCGGCTTAGTCAGAGACGAGGCAGGCGGCGACAGCGTGGTGAGGACGCGCGGCTGAACCACCGCGTGCGGCGCGCGCAGACTGACGGCGTCCGAGAACAGATTAACCCGCAGGCTGAACAGTCCGGAACGCCCGTCCAGCGCCTGTCGCATCCGTTGGCGCAGCGTCGGCTCGGGCACGGCGACGCCAAACAGTTCGACGGCCTCGGCCTCCAGCCGGGCCAGATGCAGATCCAGCCCCCGCACCCCGCCGTCCTCCACCTGCATCGAGGTGAAGGCGCCATAGTTGGACAGGACGAAATGGCCGAGGTCGGCGGCGCTGGCGGGTTGGCCGTCGATCTGCATTTCAGCGCTCATGCAAACCTCCGCTCATCCCGGCGGACGCCGGGATCCAGTGAGAGCCACACGCGCCGCCGCTTGCTTCAAGGCCGTCGTCGACGTTAAAGCCAAAGGACTGGACCCCGGCGTCCGCCGGGGTGAGCGGGAGGGCGAAAGTCAGCCCTCGCCGCCCTCTTCCGTCGGGGTGTCGTCCACGCCGTCGTCGCCGCCGCCCGAATCGGGCAGGCGCTCGACCGAGACGACCTTCTCGTCCTTACCGGTGCGGAAGATGGTCACGCCCTGGCTGGAACGGCCGACGATGCGGACCTGGCTGACCGGGGTGCGGATCATCTGGCCGCCGTCGGTGACCAGCATCAGGTCGTCCGACTCCTCGACCGGGAAGGCTGCGGCCAGACGGGTGCCGGCGCGACCGCCAAGGCCGTGGGCGGTCAACCCCTGCCCGCCACGACCCGTGCGGCGATACTCATAGGCCGAGGAGCGTTTGCCGAAGCCCGTTTCCGTAACCGTCAGGATGAACTGCTCGGCCGCGCCCAGTTCGGCGATACGCTCGACCGACAGGGCGGCGTCGCCCACTTCCTCGTCGTCCGCCTCGACAGCCGTGACCTCTTCGTCCGCATCCGCGCCGGCCAGAGCCTTGCGCATGGCGTTGGCGTGCTTGACGTAGGCGGCGCGTTCTTCCGGCGAAGCATCCACCCGGCCCAGGACGGCCATGGAGATAACCTCGTCGCCGCCTTGCAGACGGATGCCGCGCACGCCGGTCGAATCCCGACCCTTGAAGACGCGAACGTCGTCGGCCTTGAACCGGATGGCCCGGCCCAGCTTGGTCGTCAGCAGGATGTCGTCGTCGGCGTTGCAGAGCGCCACGCCGACCATGTGGTCGCCGTCTTCCAGCTTCATCGCGATCTTGCCCGCGCGGTTCACCGTGGCGAAGTCGCTGAGCTTGTTACGCCGCACGTCGCCCGACTTGGTGGCGAACATGATGTCGTAGTTGTCCCACTCGGACTCGTTTTCCGGCAGAGGCAGCACGTTCATGATGCTGTCGCCCGGCTCGATGGGCAGCAGGTTGACGAAGGCCTTGCCGCGCGACTGCGGGTTGCCCAGCGGCAGGCGCCAGGTCTTCAGCTTGTAGGCCTTGCCGTTGGTGGCGAAGAACAGGACCGGGGTGTGGGTCGAGGCCGAGAAGACGCCGGTGATGGCGTCCTCGTCCTTCATCGTCATGCCCGACTTGCCCTTGCCGCCGCGATGCTGGGTCCGATAGGCGTTCAGCGCCACGCGCTTGACGTAACCGCCCAGTGTGACGGTGACGACCATGTCCTCACGTGGGATCAGGTCCTCGTCTTCCATCTCGGCGTCGCCTTCGCCGATCAGGGTGCGGCGCGGCACGGCGAACTGGTCGCGCACCACCAACAGGTCGTCGCGGATGATGGCCAGGACGTGCTTGCGGTCCGACAGGATGGTCAGGTGGCCCTGGATGGTGTCGGCCAGGCCGCGCGCCTCGCCGAAGATGTCGTCACGGCCCAGGCCGGTCAGACGCGACAGGGTCAGGGCCAGGATGGCGCGCGCCTGTTCGTCGGTCAGGTTCAGCTTGTCGCCGTCGATCAGCACCGAGCGCGGATCGGCGATCAGTTCGACCAGGGCGATCATGTCGCCGACGGGCCAGGCCTTGGCCTGCAGCCTCTCGCGCGCCTCGGCCGGATCGGCCGAGGAACGGATAATATGGATCACTTCGTCGATGTTGGCGACGGCGACGGCCAGACCAACCAGGACGTGGCCCCGGTCGCGGGCCTTGGCCAGCTCGAACTTGACCCGGCGGATGACGACTTCCTCGCGGAACTCGAGGAAGAGCTCCAGCATCTTGCGCAGGCCCATCTGCTCGGGACGGCCGTGGTTCAGCGCCAGCATGTTGACGCCGAACGAGCTTTGCAGCGCCGTATAGCGGAACAGTTGGTTCAGGATGACGTCGCCCGACGCGTCGCGCTTCAGCTCGATGACGATGCGCATGCCCTGGCGGTCGGACTCGTCGCGCACGTCGGAAATGCCTTCCAGACGCTTCTCGCGCACCATTTCGGCGATGCGTTCGATCAGGGTCTGCTTGTTCACCTGGAACGGCAGTTCGGTGATGACGATGGCGTCGCGATCCTTGCGGATCTCCTCGACCGAGGCGCGACCGCGCACGATGACCGAGCCGCGCCCGTCGCGCAGCGCATTACGCGGCGCCGTGCGGCCCATGATCTCGCCCCCCGTAGGGAAGTCAGGCCCCGGCACGATGTCCAGCAGGGCTTCATCGCCCATGTCAGGGTTGTCCAGCAGCGCCACGGCTGCGTCGATGATCTCACCCAGGTTGTGCGGCGGGATATTGGTCGCCATGCCGACGGCGATGCCGCCCGCGCCGTTGACCAGCAAGTTCGGAATCCGCGCCGGCAGGACGACGGGTTCCAGCTCCTTCTCGTCGTAGTTGGGCTGGAAATCGACCGTGTCTTTTTCGATATCGGTCAGCAGCGCCACGGCCGCCGGGGCCATCTTGGCCTCGGTGTAACGCATGGAGGCCGGCATATCGCCATCGACCGAGCCGAAGTTGCCCTGACCGTCGACCAGCATCAGCCCCATCGAGAAGGGCTGCGCCATCCGCACCAAGGCCATGTAGACCGAGGCGTCGCCGTGCGGGTGGAAGCGACCCAGCACGTCACCGACGACGCGCGCGCACTTCGAATACGACCGCTCTGGCGTCATGTTCAGGTCGTGCATCGAATAGAGGATGCGGCGGTGAACAGGCTTCAGACCGTCGCGCGCGTCCGGCAGGGCGCGGCTGACGATGACGCTCATGGCGTAGTCGAGGTAGGAGCGTTTCAGCTCATCCTCGATCGTGATGATGGAGATGTCGCCAGGCGCCGAAGGTGCGGCGTTGTCGTAGCTGTCGTCGGTCAAGGAAATCAGGCTTTAAATGGCCGGAATCGGAACGTGATCCGCTATTCCGGTTTCTAGCATCCGGGGGCCGTGGTGGCAAAGCTGTGCCGCTGTTATCCCCATGCCCAAAAGGACAGGAAATCCATGCGTATGAACGCCTATGCCCTCGCCGCCATCGCTACGACCTCGCTGATCGCCGCCAGCGCCTCGGCGCAGAGCCATGATCACGCCGCCATGAACCACGGCGCGCACGCTTCGGCCGGGGGCCAGGCCCGCGCCATGGACCATTCGGCCATGATGCCCCGCGCCACGCCGGGCCAGACCGGTCAGGCCGTGATCATCAACGGCCAAGGCGCCGAAATCGGCAAGGCCACCATGACGCAGGGCGCGACGGGCCTGCTGATCAAGGTCGAAGCCACGGGCCTGACGCCAGGCTGGCATGGCATCCACATCCACGCCACGGGCCAATGCGCAGCCCCCTTCACCTCGGCGGGCGCCCACATCAACCACACAGATCCCAAGACGCCGCACGGCCTGCTGAACGCCCAAGGCCCAGACGACGGCGACCTGCCCAACCTCTACGCCGCCGCGGACGGGTCGGCGAAGGCTGAGTTCTTCACCACCCAGGCGCGCATCAGCCAGGACGGCCCCGGCCAGTGGCTATGGGACGCGGACGGCTCGGCCCTGGTGATCCACGCCAACCCCGACGACCACAACAGCCAGCCCATCGGCGGCGCCGGCGACCGCGTGGCCTGCGCCGTCCTCAGCGCCAACTAAGCTGGACGATCAGACCTTGGCGGGGGCGCCGGCGCGCAAGCCGCGCTCCCCCAGGGCGACCGTGACCACCCCGATCAGAGCGATGGCCACCCCGGTCAGGATCTGCGGCGTCAGCACGTCGCCCATCCACAGCCAGCCGATCAGGATGGAGACCAGGGGCGAGCCCAGAAGATAGGGCGTCACCCGCCCCGCCTCGCGCCGCTGCACCAGCCAGAAGACCAGACTGGTTGCGAACACTGACGAAATCACACCCGCCCAAACCACCGTGCCCCAGACCATGGGCGACGCCGCCTTCGCGGCCTCCCACTGTCCCGTCTCGAACGCCAGGGAGCCGATGGTCAGCACCGGAAAGGCCATCAGGGCCAGCAGTCCCTGCATTTTCAGCGGCGGGATGGAGGTGGTGCGCCGCGCGATCACCGTCGTCAGCGCCCAGGCCGAGGCGCCAGCCGCCCCCACCGCAATCGCCTTCCAGTCCTGCAAGGCGTGAGGGTCCAGCGTCATCCAGGCCACCCCGACAAAGGCAATGACCAGCCCGACCGTCGCCATCCGGCTGATCCGCTCGCCCAGCAAGAGGAAGGCGAACAGCGAGGTCAGCGGAATCCACAGCTGGGTCGCCACTGTCACCGGGCTGACGTCATGGGCCAGCCAGAAAGCCAGATAGATCAGGCCATAGTGGATCGGACCGCCCACAACGGCGATGATCAGCAGGCTCTTCCAGTTCGGGAAAGGCGGTCGGACGAACCAGACCAGACAGGCGGCGGCGATGGCGAATCGCAGCGCCCCCACCATCAGCGGCGGCATGACCTCGGTGGCGATCTTGGCGGCGGCGTTGTTGATGCCCCAGATCAGCATCACCGCGATGATGGCGCCGATCTCGAGCAGACTGAGCGGGGAATGACGTTGGCTGGACACCCGCGACCTGATGCCACAGCCCGGCGCGAAAGGCCCGTCACGTTCGATGACGGCTCTTTTCCATCACGCCTGCCCTAGTCTTCGCCCGACAGGGTGCTATCCCCCGCCCCTTCGCGAACCCGAGGCAGATCGATGACCCGCACCCTGGCCGCCCTGATGATGACCGTCGCCGCCTTCAGCGCCGCGCCCGCGCTCGCGCAGCCCGCCAAGGGTCCCAGCAACGTGGTCTCGCCCCAGCCCCTGCCCATCGACGACAGCCGGCCGCGCGTCTTCCTGGGCGGCAGCATCGACATGGGCGGCGCGCCGGACTGGCAGGCGGCCATGACCTCGGCCCTGGCCGACATGGACGTGGTCATCCTCAATCCCCGCCGTCCCGACTGGAACCCCAACTGGCGCCCCGAGGCCGACGAGCCCGAGTTCCGCCGTCAGGTCGAATGGGAACTCGCCGCGCTGGAATCCGCCGACGTCATCGTCATGTATTTCGCCCCCGGCACGCAAAGCCCCATCAGCCTGCTGGAAATGGGCCTGCACGCCCGCGGCGGAAAGCTGATCGTCCTGGCCCCGCAGGGCTTCTGGAGGAAGGGCAACGTCGACATCACGGCCCAGGCTTACGGTGTCAAACAGGTGCAATCCCTGCCCGAACTGACCGCCGCCGTCCGCGAAGCCCTGAGCGCCGCCGCAACGCAAGCCCGCTTCGCCCGCTGACAGTAAAAAGGCCGCGCCCTCCTTTCGGAAGACGCGGCCTGATCATTCGATTGAACCGACCTTAGAACGGGATGTCGTCGTTCAGGTCGTAGCTCTCCTTGGGCCCCGAGGGCTTGTTGGCGCCGCCGGTCGAGAAGCCCGACGAGTAGTCGTCGTCGTTACGGCCGCCGCCGTAACCGCCGCCTTGGCCGCCGCGATCACCCATGCCGCCGCCCTGGCTGTCGTTACGACCGCCCAGCATGGTCAGCTGGCCGTTGAAGCGCTGCAGCACGATCTCGGTCGAGTATTTCTCGACGCCTTGGGCGTCCGTGTATTTGCGGGTCTGCAACGAGCCCTCGATGTAAACCGTCGAGCCCTTCTTCAGGTAGTTCTCGGCCACCTTGACGATGTTCTCGTTGAAGATGACGACCGCATGCCACTCGGTCTTTTCCTTGCGCTCGCCGGTGGCCTTGTCGCGCCATTGTTCCGAGGTCGCGATGCGAAGGTTAGCGACACGGTCGCCGCTGTTCAGCGTGCGGATTTCCGGGTCCTTGCCCAGGTTGCCGATGAGGATGACCTTGTTGACGCTGCCGGCCATGACCGATGTCCTTTTATGTTCTTGCCGCCGATCCCTAGCGGATCGGGACGGAATGTTCCAGTTTTGTTCACACCCAAGCGGGCGGGAATTTTAGGGCGCGACGGCGACAGGGCGACCGTCGATCTCGCGCTGAATGGCGCCCGGAATGGCCAGCCGGCCGTCCCCGGTCCGCGTCAGGGCGAAGAAGCGCTGTCCCGTCAGCGTCTTGCCGAACTTCACGCCGCCTCGGTCGATGAAGATGAACTGCCCCTGATAGGCGCCGATCATGTCGCGGTTGTTGCCGCCCAGGCGGAGGAAGCGCAGACGCATTTCCTCAAGACGCGCGGCGCAGAACTCGATCTGCGGCTGGTCGCGAGCGACGACGTTGATCTGGGGCGCCGACTTGCCGTCCTCGGCCAGGACCACATGATAGCAGACGCCAGTCTCGGTCGGCGCCTCGACGCCCTTCTGGGCGCAGGCGGCGACGGTCAGGCCCAGAAGGCCTAGCGCGATGACGGGCGCGGCGGCGGAAACGAAAGTCTTCCTGATCATCGGCCCAGCTCCGGGAACTGACAGTTGCGGTCCTGCTGGGCCAGGGTGCGGAAGCGGTTGTTGTCGCTCGACTGCTCGACGCGACGCGGCACCAGACGCAGGGTTGTGTCGCCCCAACGGCCATACTGGGCCTCGCCCGGACGGACGCAGGTGCCGGCGTAGAGCGCCTGAACACAGGCCCCCAGACTCATGCCGCCGCCAATCGAACGCCATTCCGAGCCGGTGTGGCGAAGACAGGCGGTGGCCGACGAGGCCGGGGCTTGGCGGGTCGGCTCCGCAGGCGAAGCGCCCTCATCGACCGGTGCAATCTCGACGGTCGGCTCAGCGGGCAGTTCAGGCGGGGGCGCAAAGGCGGCGGTAGGCGCGGCGGCAAGGGCGCCGGTGGCGTCCAGCCCCACGTCCAGGGCGCTGGTGGCGACGCCGTTGCGCTGGGCGCAATCGGCCAGGGTCGCCTGACCCACAAACTGGCCGTTGACGAAGCAGCGCAGCTCGCGCGCGGGTTCCAGCGTGGGGGCCTCGGCGAGATCGATGGTCAGTCCGCCCTGCGACGCGGGCGGCGCCTCGGTCGGCCGGTCCCGTCCGCCGCTGAACACCAGAGCCGCCGCGACGGCCGCCACAACGGCCAGGCCGCCCCCGATGATCAGGACTGTACGATTGTCTTTAGGAAGGGCCATGCGGGACTCGACGCCAATGATGGCCCCAATAACCCCGGCGACGCCGCGTGCGTCAACCTAAAGCGGGGTTCACTGCTTCTAGGCTGTGAGTCGTGCCAGCGCCGCCTGATAGTTGGCGAGCTGAGCCTTGAGGTAGGCGGGCGCCTCACCCGTGATCTTGGGCTTGTCGCTGTCGGGCGACAAAGACTTGTAGGCGTCGCGCAGCACCTTGACCGCAGCCAGCAGGCTTTCGTTCGCTGTCTTGACCGCCTCGGGGTCACGCAGGTTCAGCGTCTTGGGAAGGTTCAGGCCGAAGGTCTTCAGATCGCTGCTCTTGGGTCCGATATAGCCCGGCGTCAGGCCCAGCCCCGCCAAGGCGTCTCGTCCCGCCTCGCCAGACCGAATCACGGCGCCGTCGCGGCCATCGGCAAAGGTGATCGAGAGACGTTGAACCCCGCCTGACGTGACCTTGGTGTCGCCGTCGAGGCCCGTCACATGGTCCTTGTCGGTTTTGATCGTGACCTTGAGCGTCCGTCCCGAGGCCGTCTCGATCTTGCGAGCCAAGGTCTGCAAGGTCTCCTTGGCGTCGATCGTGACCGCCACCGACCGTCCACTGGTCGACGACGTCACATAAAAGCGGTCGCCAGTACGCAGAGCCGTGACATCGACCAGCCTCTTGGAATCCCCCTGCGAGATCTCGCCCTGGGGCAGACCCAGGCGATCCAGCACGCTGGCGCCGCCAGCCGCGACGGCTATGGTCGTCGGGGCCGCCTGACCGTGGGCGCCGGTCCATGTCTGTTTCCACTCGACCGCGCCGCTCATGGGGTCGATACGCGCCAGATATCCCGAGGTCGGATCCGCGGGCTTGGCCCCGATGGGACGGTCCGAAACGCCCGTCAGCCAGACCTTGCCGTCCACGATCTTGGCGTCTGCGGCGCTATCGTCCCCCTCGCCGCCGAAGTAGGTCAGCCGGTCGTTCGCCGAGACCGTGAGATCGTCGGAAATCACCGCGACAAAGGCGTCGGTTCCACCGGCATGGGGGTTATTGACCTGACCGATGTCCAGCGCGCCGTTGCGAGTCGCTCCGGCGACAATCACCTGACCGTTCAGGACCGACAGGCCGCTGATCTCGCCGCTGCCGGACCCGCCCAGGTCGCGGGTGGACAGAAGGGTCGGTGCGCCTGACGCCCCGATCTGGAAACGGCGCACGATCATGCGGCCGTTCTCGACCCCGGCCGTATAGAGATTGTCGCCGTCGATCGTCATGGCCTGGACGTTATCGTCCCCGGCTGTGCCGAACTGACTGACGCCCGTCGCCGTTCCCTTGATCGGCGCCAGAATATGCGCCTGACTCTCGCTGAAGGCCTGGACATAGCCGTCCCAGCCGCCTGCCGAAGCCGCGCCGGGCATAGCCGACTGTGAACGCCCGGCGACATAGACCTTGCCATCGGCGCCGAAGGAAACGGCGGTGGCCTCGTCCGCCGCCTTGGCGCCGCGACGCTGGGTCCACTGCTCGACGCCCTTGGCGTCAAACACGGTCACGAAGCTGTCGGCCACATTGGCCGCCGCCCCCGAGGCGCCCGGCTCGAGCGCGCCGATCACCGATCCGGCCACAGCCACCCGGCCGTCAGCGCCCACCGAAATGGCGTAACCGCTGGCGGTTGAAGCTGCGCCCAGGGCCCGGCTGATCACAACCTTGCCGGCGGAATCCAGCTTCATCAGTACGACGTCGCCCTGCCCCTTGATCGGCTGGGTCGAGGTTCCCGCGCTGACGTCCGCGACAATCCACATCGACCCGTCCGGGGCGACGGCGCTGGCGCGCACGGTCTCCACGCCGTCGGGCAGGCTTGATTTGCCGACCTGGCCGTCCACCCAGAAAGCGCCGCCCGTGGCGTTGGCCGCGCCTTCCTGGAACTTCAGGACGTCATGTCCGCCGGCATTTCCCGAGCCCTGAACGACATAGACGGCGTCGGACGAAGCCACGGGGACGAAGCTGACCGTTTCAAACGCCACGCCCTTGACGCTAAGCGCCCACTGATCAGGCCCGGCCGGCAGGGTGACCGTCTTGTCGCCCGTCTTGATAACCCGAGGCTCCGACGGGAGCAGTTCGCGGCTCATCCGCGTTTCCAGGCCCGCCGCCTCCAGCTTGCCGTTGATGTGGGCCGTCACCGACTGCATCGTGCGCGGCTCTGAGCCCATCTCAGCCAAGTCGATGGCGATGGTCTGCGTCCCGCTGGCTTTCTTGACCGTGATATTGAATTTGACGTCGCCTGCGAAGGCCTCGACCGGCTCGTTCGGCGATCCGCTGTGGATCGCTCCAGTGACGTACTTCACGGAGTCCCGAGCCACGGCCGCGCCGGTCTGCGCCTTGGTCTCAGAGACCCCCTCGACCATCCGCAAGCGATCGAAATCCGCCGATCCGAGATAGGCGGAAAGCTCAGCCATGCCCGCATCGAAGCGTTTGGTCAGCTGATTCTGCTCAAGGCTGCTCAGCCCGCGCTGACCTGCCCGATCGGATATGGCCTCCAGCATGGAAAGCCCCTGATAAAGGGCGAAGATCTTGCGATAGTCGCCGGAGGACACGCTCTGCATGTCCAGCGATGTGGTCGCCTCATTGATAAAGCGCCGACCGCTCAGCGCTGTGCGCAACAGATCAGACTGGCTTTGCGGCTTGGCCGTCGCGGCCCAGGGCGCCGTCGGCTGCTTCTTGGCGGCAGCAGAAGTTCCGCCCTGAGACCCCGTCGCAGGCGGAGTCAGGCCGTACATGCCAAGAAGATAGCTGTTGTTGATCACAGACCGATACGCTCCTGCGTACAGCTTGCCTCGAAGCCGGTAACGAACTGTTTAAGATCGACGAGGAACAGCCAAGCCGACTTCACGTTAGGCTGCGGTCAAGCTCCGGTCACAGGTCAGGGATTTCGCCCTATGCCCTACGTGCGTTGGTTGCTCATGAAGTTGGCCAGCCTTTATGGGCTGACGCCGCGCCCAGCGAAGCGCAAACCGCCGCCGATTTCACTCGGCCACGGCGCGTCCCGCTACTTCAGGTAGATCAGCCCTTGAACAGCGACAGGATGATCTGCGGCGCCTGGTTGGCGATAGACAGCGCTTGCGCACCCAACTGCTGCTGGACCTGAAGCGCCTGTAGGCGAGCGCTTTCCTTGGCCATGTCGGCGTCCACCAGATTACCGATGCCCACTTCCAGCGAGTCCATCAGCTTGCTGACGAAGGTGTTGTGCTTCTCGACCTGTTTGGATTGCGCGCCCAGTTCGGCGAGCCTGGCGTTGGCCGTATCCAGCCCCGTCACAACCTTCTTCAAGGCCGCCTCTGCATTATCCTTGCTAAGCAGATCAAACGCTGTCGCCGGCGCCGTGAACCCCGTAAGACCAAGACCTGTGACCGTCATGTCCTGACGATTCATCGAAATGGTTTCCGTCGCCCCGACATTGGCCAGGAAATCCAGCGGCGGCAGCGGCGGCGTCCCCGCCACGCCGCCGACCTTGCCGTTCAGGATGTTTTCGCCGTCGAAGGTGGCGTTGTCGGCAAAGGATTGCAGCGACTTGAGCAACGACTGAAACTCGTCGTTGTAGGCCTTGCGCGTGGCGACGGTTTGCGACGGGTCGGCGGCGGCGGTCGCCTTTTCGCGCAACTCTATCAGCAGGTCGGAAATCTGGGCGCCCGCAGCCAGAGACACGTCGGCCAGGGAGGTGGCGCGGTTCATGCTGGTTTTGACCGCTTCCAGAGCCCCCGTGTCGGCCCTCTGGTTCTGAGCGATGGCCCAGGTCGCCGCATTGTCCTTGGCGCCCTGCACCTTAAGGCCGGTGTTCACCCGGCTTTGCGTCGCCGCCAGTTTATTGTTCGTCGAATTCAGATTCTGGAGCGCTATGAGCGCCGAGGCATTGGTGAGAACGCTATTAGTCATGGCTTCTAGCCCCAGTTTCAATTCTGGAGGCCAGTATTGCGCATGATTCCTGAGCGTATGGTTAACGCCATGGAAACCATGATAACGCCGCGCGGCGAGCCGGCGACGTGGGCGTTTGGATGACCAGGCCTCAGACCTTGGTCTTGATCAGCTCCCCCGGACCACAGGCCGGGCTGTGGCGCATCTTGACGACATCTTCGCGCGGCAACTGGCGAATTACCTCACCGGTCACGCGGTCCAATGTCTTGTAAACAAAGCCGTCCGGCCCTTCCTCGATCGTCAGGCGATAACGCCCGGCGTCGTTGTCGGCCTGCATTCGCTGCGGCGGCGGTTCAACGCTCTGCCCCGCAATCTCGGGCGTCACGAGCGCGATACTGGGTACTCTTGCGACATTGTCTGCCATTTCCCTCTACGCGGTCAGACCGCGCCTCCTGTCTCCTCGCGTGCGAGCGGGGGCGAGCCTTGCGGCCCGCCCCCGTCCACGTCTTGTTAGCGGAACAGACCGAGCAGAACCGAGCTCGATTGGTTCGCGATCGACAGCGCCTGCACGCCAAGCTGTTGCTTGGTTTGCAGAGCCGTCAGGCGCGCGCTTTCCTTGGCCAGGTCGGCGTCGACCAGGTTGCCGATACCGACTTCCAGAGCATCCTGCATCTTGCTCGTGAAGGCCGTGGTCCGCTCCAGCGTCTTGGACTTGGTGCCGAAGTCGGCCAGTTTGGCCGTGAAGCCATCGATGGTCGTCTGCACGCCGGCCGCCGTCATGGTGGCTGGCGTGGCGGTGACAGCAGCGCCGCCCATCGTGATCTTGCCGCCGCTGGTGTCGGTGATGACATCCACGGCGGTCGCAGTGAACAGGTTGGCGCCGTCAAACTTGGCGCCCGCCAGGGCCTTGTCGATTTCACCTTGCAGGGCGGTGTAATCGGCCGTCAGAGCCGTGATCGACGCGGCGCTGCCGCCGGCTTCGATCGCGGTCGCGATGGTCTTCATCTCAGTCAAGGCGGTCACAACCGTATCGCCGGCCGCCAGAGCGACGTCGACGATCGATTGACCACGCTGCAGCGATTGCTTGACAGCGTCCAGAGCGCCCATTTCAGCGCGCTGGTTGGTGGCGATGGCGAAGATGGCGCCATTGTCCTTGGCCGAAGAGACCTTCATGCCGGTGTTAACGCGATTTTGCGTGGTCGCGAGATCACGGCTCGTCGCGTTAAGATTTTGCAGAGCAATAAGAGCGCCTGCGTTGGTATTGATGCTGTTAGCCATTTTAGCTATTCCTTCTATGTCTTTGACATTTCCGACGCCGTTTTGGCCGCCGGGAGCATTTTGCTCGGGGTAGTCCTATCGAGTGAAGGTCCGAGGACCCGCACCCAATCCTAGTTAGCGGAACAGACCGAGCAGCACCGAGCTCGACTGGTTCGCAATGGACAGCGCCTGCACGCCAAGCTGTTGCTTGGTCTGCAGAGCCGTCAATTTGGCGCTTTCCTTGGCCAGATCAGCATCCACCAGGTTGCCGATGCCCACTTCCAGAGCGTCCTGCATCTTGCCGGTGAAAGCCGTGGTGCGCTCCAGCGTCTTGGACTTGGTGCCGAAGTCAGCCAGGGTCGCGGTGAAGGCGTCGATGGTCGTCTGAACCTGCGCGCCCGTCATGCCGGCCGGCGCGGCGGTGATCGCCGTGCCGCCCATATTCAACTTGCCGCCGCTGGTGTCGGTGAGCACGTCCACGGCAGTGGCGGTGAACAGGTTGGCGCCGTCGAAGTTGGCGCCGGCCAAGGCCTTGGTGATTTCACCTTGCAGGGCGGTGTAATCGGCCGTCAGAGCCGTGATCGACGCGGCGCTGCCGCCGGCTTCGATCGCCGTCGCGATGGTCTTCATCTCGGTCAAGGCGGTCACGACCGTATCGCCGGCCGCCAGAGCGACGTCGACGATCGATTGACCGCGCTGCAGCGATTGCTTGACAGCGTCCAGGGCGCCCATTTCGGCGCGCTGGTTGGTGGCTATGGCGAAGATGGCGCCATTGTCCTTGGCCGAAGAGACCTTCATGCCGGTGTTGACGCGATTTTGCGTGGTCGCGAGATCACGGCTCGTCGCGTTAAGATTTTGAAGCGCGATAAGAGCGCCCGCATTTGTATTAATGCTATTAGCCATTTTGGCCTTCCTTTATTTTTACTATTATGACGCCATTCTAGCGCCATGAGCATTCTGCTCGTGGTGAGTCATACTGAATAACAAATCTAAAAATTTGCTATCAATTCTTATCCTCGGAACAGGCTGAGCAGAACCGAGCTCGACTGGTTCGCGATCGACAGCGCCTGGACGCCCAGCTGTTGCTTGGTTTGCAGAGCCGTCAGCTTGGCGCTTTCCTTGGCCAGATCGGCGTCCACCAGGTTGCCGATGCCCACTTCCAGGGCGTCCTGCATCTTGCTGGTGAAGGTCGTCAGGCGCTCAAGCGTCTTGGAGTTGGTGCCGAAGCCCGCCAGCGTGGCCGTGAAGGCGTCAATGGCCGTCTGCACGCCAGCGCCCGTCACTGCACCCGGAGCGACCGTGACGGCGGCGCCACCCAGGGTCATCGTCGTCGCACTGGTGTCGGTGATGACATCCACAGAGGCGGTGAACAGATTGGCGCCGTCAAAGTTGGCGCCGGCCAGAGCCTTGTTAATTTCGCCCTGCAGGGCGTTGTAGTCGGCCGTCAAAGCCGCAATCGACGCAGCGCTGCCGCCTGCCTCAACCGCCGTCGCCAAGGCCTTCATTTCGGTCAGAGCCGTCACGATCGTCTCGCCGGCCGCCAGGGCGACATCGACGATGGACTGGCCACGTTGCAGAGATTGTTTGACGGCGTCCAAGGCGCCCATCTCGGCGCGCTGATTGGTGGCGATCGCGAAGATCGCGCCGTTGTCCTTGGCCGAGGAAACCTTCAGGCCTGTATTCACGCGGTTTTGCGTGACGGTGAGGTCACGGTTGGTCGCATTGAGATTTTGCAGCGCTATGAGAGCGCCAGCATTCGTGTTGATGCTGTTAGCCATTTTGGCCATCCTTGTGTCTTCGACATGTCCGACGCCATTTTGGCTGCCGGGAGCTTTCTGCTCGGGATGACAAGGAGCAAGGACGGGGCCAAAGAGATCCCGTCATGCCAATTCCTCAACTCACTGATTTTTATACGTTAGATTTGGTAAACCATGTTTCGGACGCGGTAACTTTTGCCGAGCGGCGTCCGCAATCGGCAGTTTTTGCCGACCGCCCCGGCAAAAAGCGCCACATCAGCTGCGCCGCGCGCCTTTCCGCCTTCCCTTTTCCGCCACCATCCAGCGATCCTGCATCGCCCGTTCAGCGCCCAAGGCCTCGACCGCCAGGCGCCGCGCGCTGTCACAGGCCAGGATCTGGGCCCCACGCAGCAGATAGGCGGCCTCCAGGTCAGCCAGACTGGGCGACAGCGGCAGAACAGCCAGAGCGCAGGGACGCGTCGCCGCCTCAGGAAGATCCAGACGCGGCGGCGCAACCGTCGAGATCGGGAGCGAGCCGGCACAACTCGCGGTCGTGAGTCCGCAGGCGATCAGCCCGCACCGAATCCAAGGGGTCGTTCGCATCTTTGGCGCTCCTCGCCTGGGTGACGGCCGCAACGGTCGACCGCTCCACGGCCAGGGTCTGTCGGTGATGGATTTCAACGCGCGCGGCCTGTTGCCCCTGCCGCGCCGCCTCGATGCTGCGCGCCTCGGCGTCGCTTTCGGCATAGGCCACACGCGCATCAGCGACCTCCAGCCGCCTTTGCTGGAGATTGAACGGGTCCCAAGTCAGTCCCAACCCACGCCCGGCGATCGCCAATAGCAGGACCAACGCCCCCACCAGGGCCATCCACCCCAGCGGCGTCAGCGCCCGCATCAGCCCCCTCATGGATAGGCCCCCCGATCCAGCTCGAAGTGCGGGCCGTCTCTCAGCCGCGTCCAATCCCCGCCCCAGGTCAGCGGGATTTTCAGATCACGCCCCGCCGCCTTGAAGGCCCCGGCGATGCGGCCATACAGCGGCCAGTCCCAGCGCACCTGCCCCTCGACCAGGGCGGCGACATCCACCGCGTGGCCGGTCAGGTGGCGCGAGTTCAGCGTACGGCTGGCCCCCGCCTTGACCAGCGCGGCCTGGCGGGCGGGGTCACGCAGCCCCTCCGTCACCATGAAGTCCACCTCGGTTCGGCGGATCGCCGCCTCGACCACCGCGACCAGATCGGGATGGACGCCCGTCAATCGGGCGCGCGAGCGGTTCGACAGACGAAAGCTCATCCCCTGCCTCCCGCCGCCAGACGCAGTCGCAGATTGGCCAGCATGGCGATCATCTGCTGGGCCGTCGGCGCCACCAGATAGAGGACCAGCATCAGGGCGATCAGCCCCATCAAGCCGTCCGCCACGCGCGGCAGGTCGGCGGGCGCCGTCCGCCCCACCGCCCGCGCCAGCAAGAGCCACAGCGCCGCGCTGGCGACGAAGACATAGAGGCGACGCCACAACCAGCGCCCCTCGGCCAAACCAATCTCGTTCCGGTCGATCTTGCTCATGCTTCATCCTCCTGATCACCGGGGGCGGCGGGTCTGCGCCAGTCGCTGCCCAGTTCATCGAAACAGTCATCGGGGCTCAGCCGCTCGGGCGCGGCCCAGACCTCCTCGTCCAGCAGTTCGGGTTCGAGGATGCGGTCGAAATATCGGGTCATCACGCTCACCCGATCGCCGTCAGCCAGACGACGCCCGCCGCGCCTGCGCCGCCCGCGCCGCCCGC